>ENA-ORBV01002503-ORBV01002503.1-microbial-mat-metagenome-genome-assembly--contig:-NODE-2503-length-38597-cov-4.423702_pt1 | contig 38597 bp, 21 predicted proteins | sample MGYA00237777_ERZ505514 | MGnify/ENA primary metagenome ERZ505514 (study PRJEB26160, sample SAMN06269048) | microbial mat metagenome | isolation source: Oligotrophic lake microbial mat | place... | reverse complement strand
AACCGCTGGTTCTCCCACCCCAGACCGCCATCCGTCGCAGAAACGGCCGCGGTGGACATGAGTAACACGGAGCCGAAGAGGGTGACGACGATAGGCGGCATGCTCAGGACAAACCGCACCGGTAATGAAGTCTGCGAAGAATGAGGTTCATGGCGCCGGTCGCAGGCTGACCTCTTTCAGGACCGCGTCCGGAGGTTGCGGGCTACGGATGCAAATCTGCGCCCACGCGGCTTCCGGGGAGCCGGTGATGGAAACATCACTGCCGCCGGGAATGACCGGCGCGGAATCGGTGGGCAGGGCATCGTGAGCGGGTTTCGCTTTCGTGCGGATGAAGACGAGCGGTCCGCCCTCCTGCGCGTCGGTCGATTTCCAGCGCGCGGCCAGTAGATAGGTCACGCCACTTTCCAGCGGAATCCACTCGCCCTCCCAATCCCGCATCGGCGTCTTCTCGGCCAGCTTGCCCGGCGGCTTGCGCATCGACCAATGATCGAAGGTTTCTCCCGAAACCCAGCGCAGATCGAGCGTGCCATTGCGCACCAGATTCCCATCGGCACCCGGCGATAGATCCACTGGATCAAGCGTCACCGCGGCGGCAGCGGCGAGTTTCACGAACTGCGGTTCCGACACGCGGCCGAGCGCCGAAACGACGAGCCGATATTCGCCGGCGGGCAGTTGACGAAAGGAATACGAGCCATCCGGTTCGGTGAGCGTGGAGAAATGGGTGCCGAGCAGCACCACTTTCGCGGACAGCCGGGACAGCGAGACGTGCTCGATCTTGGGTGCGATCACCTTGCCGGTCAGGGCCGCATTGCCGGTGATTTTTGCGGCGAGCACGCCGAGGGTGTGCAGTAAATCGGCGGTCACGCGCGCCGTCTCCAGCGCGCTCTCCAGCACCACCGGTTCGACCGCCTCCCGACGATCGGCATCGAGGTCAGCCCGGCAGCGCTGCGCCCGCTCTTTCGAAAAGGCGATCAGGCCATCCATGCGGCGCAGGAACCCGGCTTCCGCCGCCGCGTCGTCTGCGCCGAGCAACCGCGGCTGATAGCCGGGAAGGTGGATGAGTTTTCCGTTTACCCAGTTCTCCATTTTCGAATGCACCGGGCCAAGGATTTCCGCCGCGTGCGGCGGCGAACCGGTGTCGGTGGTGAAGTGCAGCAACGAACCGATCCAGCGTGCGGCATTGCGCGGGGACTCGGTGCGCAGGGCCTGTAACGCGCGGCGAAAATACGGCGCGTAGGTTTGTTTCACCTCCGGGCAAATGTGACTGTAGTGCCGTGTGGCCGCCGGGAAGAGCAGGTAGTCGTCGGAGTAGAAAACTTCATCGGAACGCACCAGCAACTGCTGCCGCCAGTCAGCCATCCACACGTATTGCGTGAGTCGCTGCGCATCGGAGCCGAGCACGCGGACGAGCGGACCGTCCGGACCCATCGCGTCGAGCGCCGCTTGGGCGATTTCGCTATGCGGCCCCCACGCAAAGGCTTGGGCGGAGAGCATCACGGCGCTGAGCACGGCCACCGCGGCGCGAGAATTGCCTGGAAGGAGGTTCATGGGCGGGGGCTTATTTCGCTTTCGGTGCGACCTCGGCGGCCATCTCCAGCAATGCATCGAGCATCTTCACGGCAGCCTGCGGCTCCAGCGAGTTTGTCCCCGGCCACGTTTCGTAGCCGCCGAGAGCGAAGTGCCGCGGCGTCGGCAGATAGCCGAAGTAGCCGTGATTCAATTCCACCATGAACGAGCGCGCGAAGGGACTGCGCTTTTTGAATTCGAGGCCCATCTCGGCAAAGGTCTCGCACGGCGACGTGCCGATGCAGACATCGCCGATCCGCAACACCTGCAAGGGGATCCGCGCAGGCCCCTTAGCCCCCGCTAGTCGTTGCACGCGTCCGGCGTAGATCGTCGGCAGGTCGGCCTTGGTGGGCAGCGCGGTGGGATTCGGATTCCTTTCCTTTGCCCAAGCGAGCAACTCGGCGTCGATCGTGCGCCAGTTGAGTTCCAGTTCGCGATAACGCGCATCCAACTCCGCGCGCTCCTGCCACTCCGCCCTGGCCAGCGCCGCGTTCACCTTCCCGGCCACGTCCTCGGCGACCTTGCGCATTTGCGAGTAGGGCGGAGCGGACGGGCGCGGCTGGCGAAAGTTGATGTTGTTGATGTCGCCGCTGGTGCCATTCGCCATCATGGCGACAAAGGGCGGCTCGGCTTCCGTGGCGTTCTGCAGCTTCGCCAGCGCGTGACAAAACATCCCGTAGTAATCCGCGGAGATTTCCCCGTTGCCGACGCCGCCCACGTAGTGCAGCGAGTAGGCAGCGTAGACCGAGATCAAGCGCCCGCCGGGTTCGCGGAGCGCGATGAAAGAAACCGTCGGATCGGTCGGCCCCGCGGGTTCCACGAGATCCGGGCTGCCGCCGGGGGGATTCATCTTCACCTTGTCTACCTTGCCAAAGGGATTCGGGGGAGTCGTGCCCTCGCGCATGAACCAGCGACGATTGAAGACATGTTCGGGCGCTTCGGCGGTGCCAAAGGCGATCTGCGCGGGCCGCAGGTTATTGATCGCGCGGCGAACGCCGTCCGCGATCCGGCGCGCGACGAATCGCTGATAGTCGTCGAGCGGTTGCTCGGACGTGTAGCGATTCTCACCCAGCGCGCTCGCCGCGGAATGCGTGTGCGTTCCGGAGATGGCGACGTGCGACGGAGGAATGCCCGTGGCTTCCTCGATGAGCCGCCGCGCTTCCACACTCACGCTCCGATGCAGGCCGAGAAGGTCGCAGACCACCAGCGCGAGCTTGGTCTTGCCGTCGTCGAGCACGAGGCAGCGCGCGTGCAATTCGTCGTGGATGCCTGTCGCGGGAAAGGGCAGGAAGCCGCCGACAATCTTGGCGCCGAGCTCGGGCGTGATGTTGCTCGTCGCCGCGCCGGCGCGCAGCGGATCAGCCGCGAATGCGGCGCTGGCCAGCAGGAGGATCGTGAGGGCGAACTGGGCGAGGATTTTCATGGGGGGAATTTGCGAGGGTGAATGGAGCTTATGCGACGGCCGTCATCGGGAACGGTCGGCTTTGCGGATGAACTTCTGCACGCGGCGCCCTTTGCCTTCCGCGACATATACCGCGCCGTCGCGCGCCACGGCGATGTCGTGGCCAAGTTGAAATTGCCCGGGCGCTTTCCCGTACGATCCAAATGTATCCACCACGCTGCCGGCGGCATCGAGCTCGACGGCTTTGGCGCGTGCGGGCTGATCTCCCGACTGGTCGCCGCCGTCGATGATGAAGACGTGTCCGTCTCCGGCGACGCAGACGCCATACGGCCGCCCGATCTCGGGCCCTTTCCACTCGGCGAGAAATTTCCCAAGCGCGTCGAACACTTGCAGGCGCGAGTTACTGCGATCGCAAACGAAGACGCGGCCCTTGCCATCCGCGGCGACGCCATGCGGGAGATTAAATTTCCCCGACTCGGAACCCTTGCCACCCCACTCGAACTGGTAACGCCCTGCAGCGTCGAACTTCACCACGCGCGTGTTGCGGTAACCATCGCTCACGTAAAACGATCCATCGGCCAGCACCGCCACGTCGGTCGGGAGATTGAAGTGCGCCTGGTCCACGCCCGACCGACCGCGCTCGCCGAGGGTCAGCAGCACCTTCCCGTCATGCGTGAACTTAAACACCTGATGACGCCCGACGTCTGTGAGCCACACGTTGTCTTCGCGATCCAGCGTGAGCCCGTGCGGCATGATGAACTCGCCCGCGCCCCACGACCCGAGCAGCTTTCCGGTGCGACCGTCGATGACCGTCACCGTCGCCTCGGCAATCGGCTCTTCGGGAAATGGCGTGCTCCACGCGCGACCGTTGCGATGAAAAACAAAAACGTTGTTGTGCGAATCCACGCCGACCCCGGCGCACAGGCCCAGCGCATGGCCCGCGGGCAGCGCCGGCCAATCGCGGACCACTTCGTATCGCGATTCGCTCGCAGTGGCGTAGCCCGAAACGAGCAGTGCAGCGATCAAGCAGGAGGGAAAGCTGATTCGTTTCATGAGAAATGTTGCGGTGTAATTTTCAGGCAAGCACGCTCTTCACCAACTCCCCGTGCACATCGGTCAGGCGAAAGTCGCGGCCGGAGTATCGGTAGGTGAGGCGCTCGTGATCCAGCCCCATGAGGTGAAGGATCGTAGCGTGGAGATCGTGCACGCTCACGGGATTCTCCACCGCGGCGAAGCCGAACTCATCGGTCCTGCCGTGGACGGTGCCGCCCTTGATCCCGCCGCCCGCCATCCAGACGGTGAAGCCGTAATGATTGTGATCGCGGCCCATCTTCGCGCCGGTGTTGCCGCCCTCGACCACCGGCGTGCGGCCAAACTCGCCACCCCAGATGACCAGCGTGTCGTCCAGCATGCCGCGTTGTTTCAAGTCGGTGAGCAGCGCAGCGATGGGTTGATCGATCTCCCCGGCGAGCTTGCGATGGCCTTCCTCGATCTTGTCGTGATTGTCCCACGGCTGCCCCGCGCCGTGCCACAGCTGCACCATGCGCACGCCGCGCTCCAGCAAGCGCCGCGCGATGAGCGTCTGCCGGCCATGCACGCCATGGCCGTAGAGGTCGCGGATGTGCTGCGGCTCGCGGCTGATGTCGAAGACTTCCGCCGCCTCCGTCTGCATGCGGAAGGCGAGTTCGAAGGATTGAATGCGCGCATCAAGCCGGGGATCGAGCCGCGGCTGGCGGTGATCGAGATTCATCGCGCGGAGCAGATCGAGCTGCCGCCGCTGCGCCTCCGGCGTGGCGTGCGGGCTGCGAACGTCCTCGATGAGCCGGTCCACCGCGTTGTATTGCGAGTCCACATACATCCCCTGGAACTTGCCGGGCAGAAACGCCGACTGCCAGTTATCCACACCCTTGGTCGGTTTGCCACCGGGACACATCGCGATGAAGCCGGGCAGGTTCTGATTTTCCGCGCCCAATCCGTAGAGCAGCCACGACCCGAGGCTCGGCCGCGCCTGTACGGAATCGCCGCAATTCATGAGCATGAGCGACGGCTCGTGATTCGGCACCTGCGCCTGCATCGAGCGGATGACGGCGATGTCGTCGATGTGCTGCGCGGTCTTCGCGAAGAGTTCGCTGACTTCGATTCCACTCCGCCCGTAGCGCTGGAATTTGAACGGCGACGGAAACGCGCCGCCGGTCTTGCGTTCGGTGATGAAGCTCTGCGGAAGCGGCTGGCCCGCATACTTCAGCAGCGCGGGTTTCGGATCGAAGGTGTCCACATGCGACGGCCCGCCGTTGAGAAAAAAGTGGATTACCCGTTTCGCCTTCGGCGCGAAATGTGGAATCCCGATCGTCGTGGCGCTGGCGGCGTGAAGCTCGCGCGACTGACCGAGCAGGCCGGCAAGTCCGAGCATGCCAAAACCCACACCGGAGCGACGGAGGAATTCGCGGCGATCGATGGGAAGGGGAGCGGGGTGCATGGCCGGGGTGCGTCAATCGACAAACATAAACTCGTTCGAGAGCATCAGCGCCTGCGCAAACTGCGGCCACGGATCCAGCGGTGTGATGGAGCGCTCGGTGAAATCTTTCTCCGCATCCCACGACTGCGCGTCGCCCCCATCACCGGCGCTACCGCTTGCGGCGAGCGTGATCTTTGGCGACCAGAGGAATTGATCGCTGTTCAGCCCGTCGCGGATGTCCACGATGAAGTCGAGCGTCTCGCCCGCGTTCATCGGCAAGGCTTCGAGGTTCAGCGGCGTGGTGGAGTGGTGCAGCGCGGCGAAACGCAGCAGACCCTGCCCGCTGTGGCTGATGAACGCGCGGATGCCATCGCCCGCTTCGGGTTCATGGAGGAGCATCGAGGCCACGTTGTAGCGGCCGGCCCGCGGCGCCACCCAGCGCCGCACGATGGCGTGCTTGCGGGTGTTGCCCGGATGTCCGCCCGTGGCGGTGAGTTGCAGCCAGCCGAGTTTTGGATCCGGCCAGCGCATCCCGCCCTGCCAGTCGGCGCCGCTGAAGTGCGGCAGCGCGGTGAAGCTCTTCAAACGCCCGGCGGTTTCGTCAAACTCGCCGTAGCCATACCGCCACGCGCTCGCGACCTCGCGGCGGGCCGGCGGCACGGGGACAGACTTCACGAAATCGCGCGCGCGCGCGACCTCCGCATCAGTCGGCGGGCGCTGGTAGAGCAGCGCATACAGGCGGTGCACGCGCGCGCCGTCATCCGCGCCGTTGGGCATTTCCGTTTTCCTGGCCAGCGCGTTGGCGCGCGCAGCGACGAAAGGATGGTTCAGCCCGAACAACGCCTGCTGCGGCACGATGGTGTCGCTGCGCTGCGGGATGGAGAGATCGGGATTGGCGAAGTCGAAGTTGCGCAGCACCGTGGACAGGTTTTCGCGATTCACGAGGGCGTAAAGTGTGCGGCGCGCATTGTCATTCGCGAGCAACTCCGCGGGTTTGCCGCCCGCCCGGAGATCGAGTTCACCGGTGGCCGCGAGCCACGCGTCGCGCATTTCCTCGATGCCCAGCCGGTGGGTGTTCATGCGCCAGAGCAGGCGGTTGTCGGGATCGATCTGCTGAGCCTTGGCGAGCGCGGCGGCATCGGCGGGCGCGACGGAACTTTGCTGATAAGTCGCCGACAGCATGAGGCGGCGATGCAACGCCTTCAGGCTCCAGCCTTCGTCCATGAAACGGCGCGCGAGCCAGTCGAGCAGCTCCGGGTGGCTCGGCGGGTCGGCGCGCGTGCCGAAGTTGCTCGGCGTAGCGACGAGCCCACGCCCGAAGTGCTGCATCCACACGCGGTTCACGATCACGCGCGCAGTCAGCGGATTGCCCGGCGCGGCGATGGCGCGGGCGAGTTCGAGGCGTCCGCTGCCATTCGCAAAAGGCGCGGCGTCGTCACCGGCGAGCACTTGCAAAAATCTCCGCGGCACTTCGTCGCCCGGGGTGAGCGCATTGCCGCGCTTGAAGACGCGAGGGACGGATGGCTTCGCGCGATCCGCGAGGATGGTGGCGTAGGCCGGTGCTTCGGTCGAATCGAGGAGCCAGCGATCCACCTCGCCTTGCAGCTTCCAAAGCTCCGTGGTGACGACGTTGGGAAAGTCGTTCTCGATGTTGGCGATGTGCTCGTCTGCCACCAGGCAGGGCGACGCCGGTCCATAAAGGACGCGACGCAAAACCTCGGCTTCCGCATCGGGCAACTCCTGCGCGTCTGGCTCCACCTTGAGCCATTCGCGCCATTGTTTCTCCACCCCGGCAAACAGCGCCCCGTGGCGTTCGGCGACTTCGCGCATCGTCGCAGGCACGGTGGCAAAAATTTCCGCGACCCGTGGGTGCAACTCCGTGCCCGGTCGCTCCCGCAGGCCTTGCGTGACACCCCTCGCCTTGCTCGCAAACTCCGCCGGCTTGAGCTTCGCAAACTCCTGCCAGGCGGCGAAAACGGGATCGCGACGCTCGCCAGCTTCGACCAAGTAACTCTGCCAGCGCCGCACGAAAACGGGGTTGATGTCCGCGGGAGCGAGGATTTGGCCGAAGCTATCCGCGGGATATTTCTCCAGCTCGAACTGCGCGAGGAGATGCTCCGTCACCTTCGCGCGCACGCGGGTGGATTGCTCCTCGCGGCGCGTCTTGAGGGTGTCGCGCAGCTTCTGCTCACGCGTCCGCAGTTCCTTTTCAAAGGCCTCGCTCGCGGCCGCGGCCCGGCCCGCGGGCACGAGTTGCTCGGCGCAGCTCCGGAAGACGCCGTAGAGCGCGTAGTAGTCGTGCGTGGAGATGGGATCGAACTTGTGATCGTGGCAGCGCGCGCAGGCCACGGTGAGCGCCTGCGTTCCGGCCATCACGACATCGATGCGGTCGTCGATGATGTCGTGCGTGACGCCCAGAAAGCGCCGGCCGAGCGTCAGGAAACCCATCGCCGCGAGGTGCGGTGAACCGGACGGTTCCACCTGATCCGCCGCGAGTTGGAGCAAGAGAAAGCGGTCGTATGGGAGATCGTCATTCAACGCGCGCACCACCCAGTCGCGATATGCCCAGGCGTGGACAAAGCGCTTTTCCTCGCGCGCATAGACGTAGCCCTTCATGTCCGAGTAGCGGGCCACATCGAGCCAATGCCGCGCCCAGTGCTCGCCGTAATGCGGCGAGGCGAGCAGGCGGTCCACGACCTTCGCGAAGGCCTCGGGAGATCGGTCCTGCAGGAATGTGTCCACCTCTTCCATGGTCGGCGGCAGACCGGTGAGATCGAAGGTCGCGCGGCGAATCAAAGTCCGCCGGTCCGCCGGCGCACTCGGCTGCAAACCCGCCTGCCGCAGCCGCGCGAAAATGAAGCGATCCACCTCCTGCCTGCTCCATTCATCTCCCTCGATCCGCGGCGGCGGCGGATCGGTGACCGGCTGAAAGGCCCAATGCTTTCGCCCTTCTTCAAAGTCCAAAGCCTTGCGCGCGGCTGCGACGCCCGTTTCCCGCGGATCTGGCGCGCCGATCTTCACCCAATGCTCCAGCGCCGCGACCTCCTCGGCGGTGAGCTGCTTCTTCGGCGGCATCTGCAAATCCTTGTCCGCGTAACGCACCGCAGTGATGAACCGGCTCGCCTCAGGATCACCCGGCGTGATCGCCGTGCCGCTGTCGCCGCCCTGCTGCCATGCGGCTCGCGAGTCGAGGCGCAGCCCGCCCTTCTGCTTTTTCTCCCCGTGACATTCCAGGCAGCGCTCGACGAGCAGCGGACGAATCTTCGACTCGAAGAACGTGGTTCCTTCCACCTCCGCAGCACTCACCGTCGTCGCCCATAGCAAGGCCACACAACAGCGCACCGCGCTGGTCAGATGGGGGGTGAATCTTTCCATGACGGCTCGCTCCGGGCGAGGCGGCTCAGGCAATCAGTTCCGGGATCGGCCGACCTTCGTTCACGAGGTGCGTCGGGCGGCCGTTGAAGTCGTTGATCGTGATCTTCGAGGCGTCGATGCCGAGGTGGTGGTAGATCGTCGAAAGGAAATCGCCGGGGCCGCAGGCGCGCTCGATCACGTCTTCGCCGCGCTTGTCGGTCGCGCCGATCAGACCACCGGTCTGGATGCCGCCGCCAGCCCAGATATTGGAAAACGCACGCGGCCAGTGATCGCGGCCGGGCTGCACCGTGCCGGTAGGCGCGCTCGCATCGCCGGCACCGGTGCTGCGATCAAAGCTGATCTTTGGCGTGCGGCCAAATTCGCCGGTCACGACGACGAGCACGCGCTTGTCGAGACCGCGGGCGTAGATGTCCTCGATCAGCGCGGTCACGCAGCGATCGTAGTTCGGCATGCGGAAACGCAGCGCGTCGAACTGGTGCTGATTCACCGCGTGATCGTCCCAGTTTTGCACCCGACCGCAAAGCGGCCCGCTCAGGCTGCTCGTGATGATCTCCACGCCCGACTCGACGAGGCGCCGCGCGAGCAGGAGTTGCTGACCCCAGCGATTGCGGCCGTAGCGGTCGCGCGTGGCCGGGTCTTCCTTGCTGAGGTCGAAGGCATCGCGCGTCTTCGAATTGGTCAGCAGCGTCATCGCCTGCTCCTCGAATTGATCCAGCGCGCCGAGTTCGCCCGCTTTGTCGAAGCCACGCTCCAGCGTGTCGAGGCTCTGCCGCAGCGCCACGCGATCACTCAAGCGACGCGATTCCGCCGGATCGGCGAGGCCGATGTTCGGCACTTCAAAGTTCGGCCGGTTCGGATCGTCCGTCACGGCGAAGGGCGAATACGCATCGCCCAGATAAGCCGGGCTGCTGTATTCGGGCGACGCCGGATTCACGCCGATGTAGTTCGGCAGCGGGTTTGTCCGTTTCGCGCCTTTCGATCGGAGATAATGGGCGACCGACATCCAGTCCGGATACTTCGGCTTCGGTTTATCGCGTTCATCCGAATCGCCCGAAAACATCTGCATCGTGCCCGCGGGATGGCCGCCGGCTTTCTGATTCATCGAACGCACGAGGGTAAACTTGTCCGCGATCTTCGCGTGCATCGGCAGCAGTTCGGTAAAGCGCGTGCCTGGCACCTTCGTCGCAATCGTTTTGAAGGGCCCGCGATACTCGCTGCCGATATCCGGCTTCGGATCATACGAATCCACATGCGAAAGCCCGCCCGGCAGCCACACCATGATCACCGCCGTCCGCTCGCTCGGCGGCTTGAGCGCATTCTCCGCGCGCAGCCGGAGCAATCCCGGCCAGCTCAACGCGGCAAATCCGGTGAGCCCGATGCGCATGAAACCGCGCCGACTCAGCGGACCGGAACAAGGTTCGATGGAAGATTCGAAAGGTGAGGACATGGCGTGCGGTGGGTTGAGTTCTTGGAAAGTGAGCGGTTGGTTTCGCGAAGTTTATTTGGCGCCGAAGACGGCGAGTTCCTTGCCGTTGGTGCCGTCCCAGACGCGGAGCTGGCTGTCTTCGCCGCCGCCGATGACGACGCTGGCGTTGGCGGTGCTGGCGGCGGATTGCATGAAGTCGGGCAGCTTGTCGATGGCGCGGACCACGGTCCCATCGTCGTTGACGATGCGGATGAGATTGTCGCCCGCGGAGGTCACGATCTGCTGGGTCGCGCCGACGAATTGCAGCGAGGTCACCTCCTTGCTCCAGCCTTCGATCTTTTTCTTCCGCTCGCCGATGAGCATGTCCCAGACAAGCACCACACCGTCGCCGCCCGCGCTCGCGAGCACCCGGCCATCGGCGCGGAAGGCGACGCCCATCACGTGATGCGTGTGGCCTTCGAAAAGGTTCACCTGCTTACCACTCGCGAGGTCCGTGACCCGCGCGATTTTGTCCGAACCACCGGAGGCGAGAAGTTTGCCATCGGGCGAAAAATCGAGGCTGAGCACGGCGTCGCTGTGGCGCTCAGGCCACGACTTCACCAGCTTGCCGCTCGCGACATCGAAAAGGCTGATGTCTCCGGAACGCGAAGGTTCGCCGCCACCGACGGCGAGCGTTTTGCCATCGGGGCTGAAGCGCACAGCGTTCACGCGATCGGTGAAGGGAGAATCCTTTCCGCCACCCACCACGCGTTCGAGCACCCAACGCGGCGCAGCGCCCGTGGTCAGGGTGACAGCCTTCGATGCGGTGAAGCTGCCATCGGCGCTCGCGGTCAAGGTCGTCGTCGCCGCACCCGAGCCGGCGACTTCTTCGATCGCAGTGCCGGAAGCGACAGCCCAGACGTTGAGTGACCCATCGCTGCCCAGCGCCGCGATTTTCTGCGCATCGGCGGAAAAGGACACGGCTAAAGGCTTCGTCGCAGTTTTCGTAAGCGACTGCTTCGCCGCGGCGAGATCGGTCGTGGCTGTGGCCTGCAGCTTCTTCGCGGCTTCGAGCGCCGCGTTGGCCGCGGCCAGGTCTGCGGTGTTTTTTGCCTTCGTCTCGGTGATCCGCTTCACATCGGTCTCAGCGTCCTCGATGTTGCTCTGGGTCGCGGCGTGAGCGGCGAGCGCCGAAGTCTCGGCCATCGTGGTGCTGGCCAGCTTGGCCTGCGAGTCCTTCTGCTGTTTGTCCAAGGCCGCGTCCGCCTTGCCGTCCGGTGTTTTCGCGATCTGGGCCGCGAGATCGTCGAGCTCCTTCTGTGCGGCAGCTTTGGCGTCCTGCGCCGGCTTCACCGCCTTCTCCTTTTCCGGCAGCGCCTTCTTCATCGCGACGATGGTGTCGTTCGCTTTCTTGAGCAGTTCGTCGAGCGACTTGTTCTGCGCTTCGGTCCGGGTCACGACCGATTTTTGAAAGGCCTGCTCCAGAGTTTGCGCGGCGATCGTCCAGTCGAGTGCGGCCATCTTCTGGCTACTCGCCACGGTTCCGCGGAGTTCCACGATCAGCTTCGTCGTCGCGACATCCCACACGCGCACCGCGCCATCGGCGCAACCGGTGACGACTTGTTTGCCATCGGGCGACAGCGCGTGACTGACGATCGTCACCTTGCCCATCTCGGCGACTTTCTTCAGCAACGCTTCGCTGGCTGGCGTGATGGAGACGGGCTTCGCATCCGCGGTTGCCGCCGCACCTTTTTCCAACCGCCAAATTTTCACCTCGCGGAAACTCCCGCTGGCCAGTCGCGTGCCGTCGGGGCTGAAGGCGAGCGACTGCACCAGCCCGCGATGCGCCGTGCCGCCTTGATCGGCGAGCCGCATGACGAACTGCCGCGTCGCTAGATCGTAGAGGAAAATTTGATTCGCCCGGCCGCAGACGCCGAAGCGGCCGTCCTTCGTCATGGCGACGGTGTAGATCGGACTCACGCCGGGCGACAGCGGCTGCCAGACGACCTGCCGCGTCTCTTGCACCGAATGCTTCGCGCCCTGATCGATCCACGTTTTCAGCAAGGCGAGTTCATCCGTCGTGAGATCCACCGCGCCCGCCTTGTTGTTCTTCGGCGGCATGAGCAGGTCTTCGTCGAGATGCGCCGCGGCCTGCACGACGAGGCTCTCGGCGCTCTTGCCAGCAATGACGCCCGGTCCATTTTCGCCGCCCTTTTTCATCAGCTCCGGCGACTCCATGTTCAGCCCGCCCTTGGTCGTCGTTTTGTTGTGGCACGAGATGCAGTTCGTCTTCAGCACCGGATAAAGGTCGCGGTAGAAGTCGAGTTCGGCGCCCATGACCAGCGGTTGAATGGCGCACAACAGGCCCGCGCTCAAGGCCCACGATGTTCGAAGGCGGCGGCTCATTTTTTGTCGGCAGGCTTGAGGACAATCCGGATGGGTTCCGAGACCAAGATGTCCACCGTGTCCTTCGGCTCCGCGGTTTCCGTGGCGGCTTTCATGCGCTTAGCCGCATCGCCTTTCACGACATCCGCAGTCTTCGCCTTCTCCGCGGCGTCTTTCGCGGCCGCTTCCAGCTCCGCTTTCTTTTCCGGGGCCGCGATCTTTGCTTCCTCTGCACGCTTCTGCGCGGCTTCCGTGGCGGCAAGGGCTTCCTGCTCGGCCTTCTTCTGCTCGCGCTCGGCGACGCGCACCGCGTCAGGATTGTAGCGATACTTGGTCACCGCCGGGCCATACAAAGCGACGGTATATTCGCCGGGCGCCGCCTTCAGCGTGGCGAAATCGAACACCGCCTCGGCGGCTTCGGCCTTCATCGGCACGTCGATCTCCTTCATGGTTTCGAAGCCGTCGCCGAAAGCCTTCAGCTTGATCGAAGTGCCGCTGAATTCGCTCCGCCACGTGAGCTTGAGCGGGATCGTCAGTTTCTCGCCGACCTTCGCCTCCCAGACTTTCTTTTCATTGGGAACGATGCTCACCGGCGCGTATTCGGCCCCGCTCGTGGAGACCGGCACATCAGCCATCAAGCGTGGCTTCGGAATTTCGCCGGTGGCATCTCGCACCGGCCAGGCCATGGAGGCCAACCGAGCTTCGTGACTCAGCGTCGCGCCGTCGATCTGCGCGCGGCCCACGATCTTCGCGGTCACAAACGAACGCGGCGCTTCCTCTTCCGCGGTGATGAGCATCATGCCCTTGGTCTTGCCGGCGGGGATTTTCAAGCCGCAGGCGGTAACGCCCTTTGGCAGACCTTCCATCGCCAGTTCGATCTCGCCGTCGAAGCCATCCTTGCGCACGACGACTACCTCGAAGGCCACGGTCGCTCCGCCCCGGAGCGCGATCGGTTTGGAAAGTGCGGCGCGGTCACCGTTGCGCAGCGTCATGTGAATCGCCCACGCCACGAGTGCGAAGTCCGGCGCGGCTTTCCGCACGACCAGCCGGTAGGCGTGATTCGGATCGGTGCGCGTGCCGCCGAAAAGATCGCGTACTTGCAGGCGATAGGTGCCGTCCTCCTTGATCTCGACTTTGCCAAACGGGTCCGCCGAGCCCGCGTCGTAGGGCGGGCCGTCGTAAGAATAGCCGTTGGTCGAAACCTTCATCGGGCTCGGGATGTCGTTCAGTTCCGCCACGTCGGTGAGCTTTTCCTGCGCGCCGTCCTTGGTCACGCGCTGCACGACGACGAAGGGATCGGTCGGCAAGCCCAGCCGCTCCGAGGCGACCTCGACCCACCACGTCTCGCCCTTCTTCGCGGCGAACTCGTAGGTGTCCACATCCGCGGCGGGGAAAAACCGGCCCTCGATGTTGCACGGCAGCGTGATCTTCTGCGCCTCGGCGGGTTGGTTGTTCGGCTCGGCCTCGGCGAGTTGCGGGAGATTTGAAAGCGCGTCCGGATTCCACGAAACGGAACTCACCGTGCTCGTCGAGGGCTGGCGCGGCGCGGGACCGCTGGCCGGAGCGTCGAGCAAGGCGAGGCGATAGAAATGCTCGGCGCCGCCCTGGAAGGTGAGGCCGTGAACTTTGACGACATACTTGCCGTCAGCCGGCGGCGTGAAGTCCACGAACCCGCCCGTGCGGTTCACGGAAAGATCGCGCCCTTGCGCGTCGGCGACGATGACCACCGGCGTCAGCTTCGAGTCGATCCCGGCGGCCGCGCATTCCACGACCACTCGTTTCCCCTTCGTGCCGTCGAAGGAGTAAAAGTCCACCGCGCGTTTGGTCATCACCGCGTTGCAGACGGAGTTCGGTTTGAGTTCGACCGCGGTCTCCAGCGAGTTGTTCGCCTTCGCCCGCGTCAGTTCTGCCAGCGTTCCCACGGAGAAGGCGCGCGACGATGAAACGCCGAGACGCGCCATCACGCGGGCCTCGTGCACGCCGACCGGCGCATCCGGCGCGATCGTTACCACGAACTTGTTCGGCTCCGCTTTCCCATCCGCGCCGGTCTTGGGTTTGGCCGTGATTTTCGGCGTGGAGAAAAGCAGCTCGCTGGTGTCTTCGATGCTCTCGCCGGTGATCGCGACTTCGACGGTCGAGCCGACCTGTCCGCCCATCGGCAAAACCGTGAGCAGACGCGGCGCGGGCAGGCAGACCTGCTGGGCGAGGGACGTGGAAACGAGCCACAGCGAAGCGGCGCCGACGAGGACGGGGGTGATGGGCGAACGGAACATGCGGTTAATGGTTGTAGCGGAATTCCTTGGTGTTGATCAGCGCCCAGAGGAGGTCCTCGTAGGCCTGGCGCTTCGACTGCGCGGGAGCGAGCGGCTGGCCTTTGGCATCGGTGCGCGGCTTGGTGAGATGTCCGTCGATGACCTGGAGTTCCTCCGCGCGCGGCTCGCGGGAAAACGCGGCGAGATACAGTTCGCGAATCTTTTCCGAATCCGGGGACGTCGCCTTCGCCAACCGATCCGCGCGGCCATTATTGGTCGCGAGCTTGGCTTTGATGTCGGCGGCGTTCATGAGGTGCAGGCTCTGCGCGAGGCTCGACGACTGCACGCGCTCGCATTCACAGACGCTCGCGCCTTCCGGCCGACCGAAGACTTTCAGGAAACCGGAGCTGCGGTTGTAGCTGTTGTCCGGCAACGCAATCGCGCGCGTGCCCGGCGGCAGGTCCGCGAAGTCCGTTTTCGCCTCGGTGAATTGATCGATCGCATCGAGCAGCACCTCGGCGGGCAGATGCTTCGGGTAGTAGTGGGAAAAATTCTGCCGATCGACGCCGTTGTGTTCGTTCGGCTTTTCGCTGAGCTGGTAGGTGTTCGATTGCGTGATCAGGCGCACCACCGCCTTCAGGTCGTAGCCGCTCTTGATGAAGTGATTCGCGAGCGCGTCGAGCAGCTCGGGATTCGTCGGCGGATTGGTATCGCGGATGTCGTCCTCGGGCTCGATGAGGCCGCGCCGGAAGAAGTGTTTCCAATAACGATTCACCAGCGACTTGGCGAAGAACGGGTTCGTCTTGTCGCTCAGCCAATCGGCGAGGTGCAGGCGCGGGTCTTCGTCCGGCGGAATCTCGAGCGTCGGTCCGCCGAGCGCCGCGGGCTTCACCGGCTGCTTGGTTTTTTTGTTCTCCGCCTGCGCGATGCCGCGTTTGTGGAAAATCACATCTTCGCCGGCCGTCATCGTCGGCTTGCGGCCCACCTGCGTGAAGAACGCGGAGAAGCTGTAGTAATCCTTTTGGCTCCAGCGCTCGAACGGATGGTGATGGCACTGCGCGCAGTTCATCCGGACGCCGAGGAAAAGCTGTGCCACATCCTCGACCTGCGCCGTCGGCTCCTTCACGCGCTTATACCAGGCGACCGCGGGGTTGGTGGCGATCGAGCCGGTCGCGGCGAGAAGTTGGCGCGCCATCTGGTCGTAGGGCGTGTTCGCGAGGATGTTGTCGCGCACCCAGGAGTGGAAAGCAAAGTTCGCGGTGATGTCGTTGACCGCGTCGCGTTTGTTGTGGAGCAGCGGCGCCCATTTGCTGGCGAAATAGTCCGCGTAGTCACCACTCGCGAGCAGGGTCTCGATGAGCTTCTCGCGCTTGTCCGGCGCTCCGCTGGCGAGAAAGGCGCGCGTTTCCTCGACCGTCGGCAGGCGCCCCGCGATATCGAGGGACGCCCGGCGCAGGAAGGTCGGGTCATCGCACACGGGCGAAGGCGGCACACCGATCTGCTGGAGATTCGCGAAGACGAATTCGTCGATGAAGTTCTTCGTGGGCGGCAGGTTCTCCACCGGCGCACCGAGCGGGATCGAGGCGCTGTAAACCGACACCAGCCCTTGGTAACGCACCATGATCGCAACGTTGCCCGGCAGGTCGTGGATCTTCACCAGCCCCTCTTCGGTGGCCTCGGCCATGTTCTTGTCATTCGGCTCGTAGAGCGCGGCGTGCGTGACGTCGCGCGTCGTGCCGTTGGAAAAATGCGCCGTCACCTTGAGCTGCTGCTTCGTCTGGAATTTCATCAACCCGCGCTTCGGCTGCACGTCGATCGACACGAGTTTCGCGTCCGTCTCCTTCGCATACGGCATGCCCTGACTGATCCACTTCACCACCGTCTTGTAGCCCTCGGAGCTGGGGTCGAGTTTTTTGCCCCCGCCATGCGGCACGATGTTCGCCGCCTTCAGCACCAGCAGGCTCTGCTCGGGCGCCCCGGGGAACACGCGCCTCCCCTTCCCCTCCTTCACGATGTGCTCGTAATCCTCCTCCGGCTCAAACCCGAGCAACGACAACCGGAACCCGCGCTGCCCCATGCCCGCCTTGGCATGACACCCGCCCGCGTTGCAGCCGGCCTTGGTCAGGATCGGCGAGATGTCGTTGATGAAATTCAGCGAATCCCCGGACTCCGCCGCGCGACCCGGCAACGCGAGCACGAGCACCGCCACGGCGATGCGGAGAGCAGTCGAGGCGGGCGATCCCATGAAGCGAAGGACGGGCATGTGCAGGGTATTGTGTGCGGCGAAGGTGATTTACCGAAATTGGGGGTTTGTCTTCTCTTATTAGCCGATTCGACGGTGGAATCTTTGAGGGGATTGCACAGAGTCCCTGCATTGGTCGAGCCGAGGAATTTGGAAGGGCGCCTCTTTTGACGTCCACTAAGGGAAGCCAGACCCAACGGCTTCTACGTTATCCTCCCATGCTTCAACTTCCTCGCCCAACTCCCCTCGAATCCAATTCCGGTCGAAGTCGCACGCGCATCCTTGTGTCTTCCTGGCGCCTCTTCGCGACAGTGAGCTTCGTCCTCGGTTTGGCATCGCCTCTCGACGCCGCGCCTCTTGAAAACGCGCCGGCTTTCGAATGGGCGACATCGGCGGGCGGGCTCAAGAACGACAAGACCCGCGCCATTAACGTGGATAACGAGGGGAACGTGTATCTTGCGGGCGAAGCGACCGACGAAGTCAAGGTGGGCGACACCACGGCGAAGAGCGCCGGCGGGATGGATTTCTTCGTCGCGAAGCTCGATCCGAAAGGGCAGTTCCTCTGGGCGCGAATGGGCGGCGGCGGGCTGATCGATCGCGGCTACGGCGTGGCCGCGGATGCCGCGGGCAATTGCTACGTGACCGGCCACTATCAAAGCACCGACGCCGACTTCAGCGGGACGAAACTTCCGAACCGCGGCGACTACGACATCTTCGTCGCGAAGTATGACCGCGCTGGGAAACTGGCTTGGATTCAAACGGCTGGCGGCAAGGGCTACGACTACGGCCACGCCATCGCGGTCGATGGAAAAGGCCACGTCATCGTTTCCGGCGCGGTGGTGGGAGAAGCGGAGTTTGGCGACGTGAAGATTCCGAACGAACCCAACAGCCACGTCTTCTGCGCGAAGTATCACCCGGACGGCAAACTCGTCTGGGCCAAGGTCGCGACCGGCAAAGCGGGCGGCTCCGGCCATGGCGTCGCGGTCGATGGCGCGGGCAACATTTACATCGGTGGCCTCAGCTCCGGCAGCGGGCAGTTTGGCGACGAACCGCTGGTCACACCGAAAGGATCCTCCGCCGTGGTGGCGAAACTTTCGCCGCAAGGCGACGTGCTATGGATCGCGCAGCAATTCGGCGAACCGAGCTGCCTCTTTCACGAGATCACCTGCGACAAGGAAGGCCGCGTCTGGGCGAGCGGGATGTTTAAAGGAAAAGCCACGCTCGGCGCGGAGACCTTCACCACCACGGGTGACAAAGACAGCGACGCATTCCTCAGCCACTTCGACCCCAGCGGCAAATTGCTTTGGAGCCGTGTCGGACAAGGCCCCGCGGTCGATTACGGCCTCGGCATTGCGACCGATGGCCAAGGCAACAGCTTTCTCACCGGCGAGTTCACGGATGTCTTCAAACTCGGCGGCGCCGAACTGCACAGCCGCGGCGCCACCGATGTCTTCGTTGCGAAGTTTGACGACAAGGGAGCGCTCCGCTGGATCACGCGAGGCGGCGGCGACAAAGGCGACAACGCCTACACGATGGTCTGCGACAAACAGGGCAATCTCTTCTTCGGTGGTTCCTTCGGCGGCACCGCGGAGTTTGGTGGGGCGAGCATCACCAGCGGCGGCAGCAACGATCTGTATGGCGCAAAGCTGAAAGCGAAGTGAACTCTTGCTGAGCCCCCTTTCTGCGTGAGCGCGGCCCTTTGCTCAGCCCTCCCAGCTCGCGCCATCCCACGCAATCACGCGCTCGATCATCTTCACCGTGTCGCGGGTGAACGTCTCGAACAGCGCCGTCCCCTTCTCCGCGCTCGCCTCGCGCGGATTCCCCACATGACCCGGCTCCGAACGGTCGGGCATCGTCCAGCCGCGCGAGGCAGGCTCGAACGGATTGCCAAACGGCACCTCGGCGACGTGGCCGTGATCCTTCACCAGATGCGGCGCGAGATGCAGCACCATGGAAGTCTCCCACTCGCAGGCGTGTCCCATCACCGCCTGCCGGATTTCTGGCAGCTCGGCGGACGGTTGCGGACCAAGATTCCAATATGTCGCGAAGAGCAGGAGCAGATCGCGTCGCTCGCGATGCTGCTGGCGCACCTCGAAGACCGCCTGCTTCCCCGGCACATCATTGCCGCCGTGGCCATTGAGGATAAAGAGGCGCTTGAATCCGTGGGCGATGAAATTTTCCAGCAGGCCGCAGAGCAGATCGAGATAGGCCCGCGGCTCCGCGGACACGGTGCCGGGGAAATCCATGTGATGATGGGAATTTCCCAGCCATTGCAGCGGCGCGAAGAGCGCGCGATCCCCCAACTGCAATTCGGCGCGACGCGCGATCTCCCCCATGAGCAGCGAATCGGTGAAGAGCGGCAGATGCCGCCCATGTTGTTCGAGAGCGGCGACGGGGAAGACGACGGGAATGTCTTTGGGCAAAGCGGCGACATCGGGCCACGTGAGATCAGCGAGGAGCATGGCACGCTAGAAAACTCCGCGGAGCGCCCTGTGTGCGAGCCGGAAAACGGCCGACGGTTATTCCGCGGAGCTTTTTGGAACGGCTAACTCCTTGAGACCGTCCGTCGTGAATTCGCGATCGGCGAAGGTCACGTCGCGCTTGAGGCGGGAGCCGTCGAGCGCGGTGGAGGTGCCGCGGCCGGGCACGCGGACGAGCAGGTTCGCAGGCAGGTTGCGGCCATCGACGGCGGTGACGCGGGTCGTATCGATGCGGCGCGCGGATTGCCCGGAGCCGGAGAATTTTTCCACGCGGAGCGGGACCATCCGCCGCACATCGATCCAGCTTTTCACGCTGCTGTAAATCGAGCGGTCACCTTTACCGGGCTTGGATTCGAGCACCTGACAAGTCACGCCGTCCACCTCTTCGCTGGCGACGATCGTCTGCTGCTCCCACGCGAAGAAGTTTTCCACGATATCCTCATAAGCGAGGTCGCTACCGAAGAGCGGCTCCTTCATGTCCCCGGCGGAAAGCTCGCGAACGGTATTCGGCGGCACGAAGACCGTGCCGCTGGCCGGGCGATTGCCGATCTTGCGGAGCAGCACGGACTCGCCTTTGCGCTCTTTCGGAAAAAGCACCTGATAGACCACCTCGGTCGCGTTTTTGGTGCGGCGCTCTTTGATCTGAAGCTGCAGCGGCTCTTTCGACCCGCCCTTGATCTCCAAACGCACCCGCACATACGAAGACCCGTCCTGTCGAAGCGTGCTCAGGCGCGAAGCGAGCTCGGTAGCGGAAGGTGGCGCCGTTCCTTCCGCGGCCATGAGGGAAACGGTGGACAAGGCCAGCATCGCCAGGACGGTGCCTGCTCGGATAGTCGCGGAGAGGGATAAGTTCATACCGGGTATTCGCGGCTCAGGGACGCGCAGGATGTCAGCCGTGCAGCGCCTGGCTCGGCGAAAGGCGGGAACTCCGCCACGCGGGATACAGTCCGCTGAAGATGCCGACGACCACCGCGATGCCGACCGAGCGCGCGAGTAGCGTGAGATTCAAATCAGGCTCGAGCAGGCCGCGGATCGCCGGCAGGTTGATCATCAATTTCACGCCGATGAACCCGAGCGCGACGCCGCCGAGGCCCCCGAGCAGGCCGAGCAGCGCGGATTCCAGCAAGACCATGCGGACGATCCGGCGGCGTTTCCAACCGACAGCGAGCAGGATGCAGATCTCCTGGGTGCGCTCGAAGACGGTCATGAGCATCGTGTTCATCACGCCGAGCACGCCGACCAGCACAGCGAGCAGCGAGGTGCCCCAACTCATCGCGCTGATCATGCGATAGGCCTGGCTGTCGCGGATGTGTTCGCCCGCGATCACGGCGCGTGCTTCCGGCACAGCCTTCGTGATGTCGTCGCAAATTTTGTTGAGCTGTTCCTTGGAAGTGCCGGGGGTGACACGCAGGTCGATGATGTTGATCTTCCCTTCGCTGCCCGTGAGCTCCTGGAGCAGCGAGAGAGAAAGAACGACCGACCCGTTTTCCACGACGGCGCCACCATCGACGATGCCGACCACCGCGAGTTCCTCCGTTTCGAGTTGCAGGGTGTCGCCGACTTTTTTCTGCAGCATCTCGGCCGCGGTTTTTCCGAGAACGACCGCGCGCTCTTTCGCGTCGTGGGGCAACCGCCCGGTGACGACCTTGAGGTTCTTCCAACTGAATCCGCCCCACTGGCGCGCGGAGACGATCATCATCTCCGCCTTTTCGATGCTCATGAGTTCGACGAGCAGCGAACAGGTCTCCGCAACTCCCGGAATCGGCGTGATGCGATCGACGACGCTCGCGCTAAAAGGTTTGGGCGTGAGCGCGCTGCCCATGTTGCTCACCACCACATCGGTGCCGCGCGTTTTCATTCCGGCTTCCCAGCTCGTCTCGAAACCACGCGAGATGCCGACCAGCGCGACCACCGCGGCGATGCCGATGGAGATGCCGACGAGCGTGAGGCCCGTGCGCACCGGGCGCCGCATGAGTCCGCGCACTACAATCGTAAAGAAGGTCATATTGGGTTGCGGGAAGTGGCGGCGTTCAGGGTGTCGGCGGAGATGCGCCCGTCCTTCATTTCGATCACCCGCTCGGCCTGGCGAGCGATGCTCATATCGTGCGTCACGAGCACGAGCGTGATGCTCTGCTCGCGGCGCAATCGCACGATGAGGTCGAGGATGAGCGCGGCATTTTCGCTGTCGAGGTTGCCGGTCGGTTCGTCGGCGAGGAGCACCGAGGCGCCATTTGCGAGACTGCGGGCGATGGCCACGCGCTGGCGCTCGCCGCCGGAGAGCTTGGCGGGAAAGTGGTGCTGCCGTCCTTCCAGGCCGACGAGCCGGAGCAACTCGATCGCCCGCGCCTTTCGATCCGCGGCCGGACGATTCGTCTCAAACATCGGGATCTGCACATTTTCCAGCGCGGTGAAGGTCGGCAGGAGGTGAAAGGCCTGGAAGATGAAGCCGATCTCGTGAGCCCGGTAGTCGGAGAGATCGGCCCGCTCGGCGAGCGAACTGCCGCGATAGTGCAGCGTGCCGGTGCTCGGATGATCGAGCGCGCCGAGCAACTGCAGCAGCGTGGATTTGCCCGAGCCGCTCTGGCCGACGATCGCGACGAACTCCCCTTCGTTGATCCGAAAATCCAAGCCGCGCAACGCCTGCACCTGTCCGCCATCGTATTCCTTCTTGAGCGCGATCGCTTCAAAGACACAACCTGGACCGGTATCGGAAGTCGCCATCAGTTCAGCCCCTGTTTGGCCAGTTCCTGACGCGTCATCCGCTTTACCCCGAGCCACTGCGCACCGACGCGCGGGTCAGCGAGATTGATGAACAGATCGTGCAAGGCATCGCGGTAATTGCGAAACGGCGGGCGCTCCTCGGGCACGGTGGGATCGAGCGCGGCAGCGTTGAACGGGAGTTCGGCGTGCGGCAATCCAGAGCGCCAGTGATGCACGCCGTGAAACGGTTCGTGGAGCAGCGTGAAGGAGATGAAATTCGCGAACCAGCCTTCGGCGACAATGCTACGCGTCGAGCTGTTCACGGTCGATCCGGTGAGTCCGACGTGCTCCACGTATTTGCGCAGGCTTTGCATGTTCGCCGCGAGCCACGCGGGAATGAGATGCAGCCAGAGGAAATATTTCCACGCATCGAAGACTGCCGTCGCGGTAAGGATCCCGGCCCAGACCACGGCGGTGAGCGCAAACTCCCGCCAGATGCGCTGGCGCAGCTTCCTGTTCCGAATCGGTGACCCTTCGCGCAGGAACGTGCGGAAAAACAGGAACGGCGTGAACACCAGGCCCATGGTGAGTTCGGCGACCGCCGCCGAGACGCGAGCCCCGCGCGGCATAGTCGGGTGGATGAATGGCCAGAGTTCATCATCCCGCTCGGAGGCCAGATACGCGTGGTGGAGCTGGTGCGCCGCGCGATAGAGGCTGAAGCTCATGATGCTGAAGACGCCGATGAGCACGCCGTCGATTTCGTTGAGCAGCCGACTCTTCCGCAGCAGGCCGTGGGAGGCTTCGTGAAAGCCGATCAGCATCCCGTGCATGAGATGGCTGGAGATCAGCACGAGCACCGCGGCGACCCAGTAGTTCGAGTGGTAAACGCTGAACGCGAGCGCGCTTTGCGTGAGAAAGAACGAACCGGCGAGCACCGGAAAAGCGGCGCGGCTGACCCAATGCGGGCCGCGTTCGGTCTCGGGTGCTTCGACGGCAGACAAGGTGTTCATCGCGATTTAGGTAGTGAGGCTGGCGACCCGGCTTTCCGCCGCATGCGCCGCACCGACGAGCACGGTTTGGAACATGCGCCCGAGTTCCTCCACCTTGGCTTGCGGGAAGAGCTTTGGCCGGAAAAGCCACACGACTTCGAGTTGCTCACCCGCTTCCGTGATTTCGCAGGCGAGGTGAAAACGCGCCGTGCCCGTCGAGCACATCCGCAGTTTCGCCGACAAGCCGGGCAGCTCGATGTCGGGGATCGGATGGTTTTGCAGCGCGAAACGCACTTCGAAAATCGGGTTGTGACCCGGCGCTCCCGGATCGCCGAGCGCGTGCGCGAGTTCGGCAAAGGGTATGGCGTTGGCGAAGCAATCGATGGTCGTCTGATGCACGGCGCGAACGCTGGCGACGAAGGAACGCTCGTGATCGACGCGACCCCGCAGCGGCACGATCCCGGCGAACGAACCCATCGTTTCGTTGACGGCCTGCTTGGTGCGATTCGCCACCGGCGCGCCGACGAGGATGTCGTCCGAGCCGGTCCAGCGGGAGAGCGCGATTTGAAAGGCCGCGAGCAAGGTGCTGAAGAGAGTCGCGCTGCTGCCGCGAGCCAGTTCCCGCGCGGCATTGGCCAGCTCGGCGGTAAAGTGGGAGACGATCCGCTGCGGCGCGCCCGATGCGGTAGCCGGTCCCTCGAGCGAACTCCAGAGCCGGCGATAACCGGCGAGGTGCGATTTCCAAAAGGCCACGCGCGGTGTCAGCTCCGACGGCTGCCAGAACGCGCGCTCCGCGGCGCCCCACGCGGTATAGCTGAGCGCGACTGGAGGCAGCGGTTCGCGCGCGCCGCGCAAGCGCTGGAAGTAAGCGACGCACAGCTCCTGCACGAAAACTCCGAGCGTCCAGCCATCGGCGATGGCGTGGTGCACGACGAAGACCAGCACGTGATCGTCGGGCGTGCGGCGCAGCAGTTCCACGCGATAGAGCGGTCCCTGCACCAGATCGAACGGCTCATGGGAAATCTCCTGCGCGATTTCCTCGATCGCCTCCGGCGAGCACTGCTCCGGCGACAATTCGCGGAAACGAAAGCTCGCCGGCGCGTCCTCGCGGATCATCTGCAACGGACGTTCCTTGCCCGGCAAAAACGAGACGCGCAGCGCTTCCTGTCGCTCGACGACTTGCAGCAAGGCGCCCGTGCCGTCTTCCGGCGTGACCTTGCCGCGCACCTCGATGAGACAGCAGATATGGTTGGCCACATCCCCGACCGGTACCGGTGAAGCCTCCCACAACTCACGCTGCGGAAAGGTCAGCGGCTGGAGGCGGAGTTGTCCGCTCTCCAGTCGTTGCTTCAACAGCGCGCGTTTGTCGTCGGCCATGGCGGCGCTAGCGTGCGGCTCCCTGCGGATCGGGGTCTTCGTCGGAAGTGGCCTCGGCACCGAGCAAGCGGTCGAGATCCTCGTCGGAAAGCGCTTCGAGATCGACGTCCTCCACGGCGCTGGCTTCGACCGGAGCCGCGGCGGGCGCCGGTGCGGCAGCGATGGTCTTGCCGCCCATGTGGCCGGCGATCAGCGCTGCGATCTGGCCGATGGTGCGCGCGCGCATCAGGCTGGTCGGAGGCAAGGCGACGCCGGTGGTAGCTTCGAGCGAGTTTTCGATTTCCACGCCCATCAGCGAATCCAATCCGAGGTCGGTCAGCGGCTGATCGTCGCGCAGACTGCCCGGTTTGACGCGCAAGACGGAGCCGACGACTTCGCGCACCGCCGCGGCGATGACCGACTCGCGTTCCTCGGGCGAGGCGGACTCGATCTTGAGCCGCCAGTCGCTCGCCATACCGCCGCCTTCCTGGCCTTCGACGGATGCGAGGATGCGCTCGAGCAGCGGATTCTCCTGCATGCCGCGGAAGAACTGCTGCCACTTCGCCCAGTCCACGCGGATCGCGGCGACCTGCGTATTTCCAGCGACGAGCGACGACTCGAGGATCGACATGACTTCGCCCGGCGAGAGCGCCGTGGTGCCCTGCCGCGCAAGGAATTCAGCGACGCGTTCGTTGCGTGCGACGTATCCTTCGCCGCCGAGCACGCCCCAGTTCATGGTCAGAGCCGGCAGGCCGAGCGCGTGGCGATGATGGGCGAGCGAATCGAGGAAGGCATTGGCCGCGCCGTAGTTCCCCTGCGCCGGATTGCCGAAGATGCTGGAGATCGACGAGAACATCACGAAGCAGTCGAGCGGGAGGTCCAGCGTGCCCTTGTGGAGCAGCCAACCGCCGTAGGCCTTGGGCTCCATGACGGTGCGCATGCGCTCGCGAGTGAGCGCGGCGAGCGGGGCGTCGTCGATGACCATCGCGAGGTGAAACAAACCGCGCAGCGGTTGATCGCCGGCGCTAATTTCCGCGAGCAGTCGGGTGATGTCCTTCTCGGAACCGGCGTCGGCTTTCACCACGCGCACCCCGATGCCGCGGTCGCGCAAGCTTACGACGAAGGCTTCCGCCTCCGGCGTCGCGGCGCCGCTGCGACTGCTGAGCACGAGGTGCCGCGCGCCGCATTTCACCAGCCACTCGGCGAGCACTTTGCCGAATCCGCCAAAGGCTCCGGTGATCAGGTAGCAACCGTCCGCCTTGATGGAGAAAGGCTTGGCGAGCGGTTCACCCCGGCGCGGCACAAACGCTTCTGGGAACGAGACGACGACTTTGCCGATGTGTTTGCCGCTGGCCATGAGCCGGAATGCCGCGTCGATGCGGCAGGCCGGGAAGGCGCGAAACGGCAGCGGCGTGAGTGCGCCCTGCTCGACCAATTCGCAGATTTCGCTGAGCATCCCGCGAGTCAGCGCTTCGTCGCCGCTGAAGACGGCGTCCATCGCGACGACGTGGAAGGAGGCGTTGCGGCGCAGATTCCAGAGCGGGATCCGCGAGTTTTGGTAGATGTCGCGTTTGCCGATCTCGATGAAGCGGCCGAACTCCGCGAGGCACGAAAGGCCCATCGGGATCGCCTCGCCGGCGAGCGCGTTGAGGACCACATCCACGCCGCGGCGGTTGGTGAGTTCCATGACCGCTTCGGCGAAATCGCCGCGGCGGGAATCGATGACATGCTTCACGCCGAGCGTCTCGAGCAGCGCGCGTTTGGTCGCGCTGCCGGCGGTGGCGATGACTTCCGCGCCGAGATGATGCGCGATCTGGATCGCGGCCATGCCGACGCCGCCCGCGCCCGCGTGGACGAGGATGCGTTCGCCCGCCCGCAGGTGCGCGACGTTCTTGAGCGCATGCCAGGAAGTCATGAAGACGACCGGGATCGTCGCCGCTTCCTCAAAGGTCAGCTTGCCCGGAATGCGGAGCATATCGCCGCCGCGGGCCATCGTCCGCGTCGAGAGGCCGAACACGGCGAGGCCAAACACGCGATCGCCTGGGGCGATGTGTGTGACGTCCGAGCCCACGGATCTCACGATGCCGCCGACTTCGTCGCCGAAGATGCGCGCGTCCGGCGCTTCGCCGGGATAAAGCGCGAGCGCCTTAAGCACGTCGCGGAAGTTCATGCCTGCGGCTTGCACGTCGATGACCACTTCGCCCGGACCACACGGCGGCAGGGCAAAGGGCGCAAAACGCAGCGTGTCGAGATGGCCGCGCTCGCGGGACTCGAGCCGCAACGGCACCTCGGGATCGAGCGTCTGCTGGACGGAGGGACGCCCGCGCGTGAGTCGCTGGGCGTAACGCGCTTCGCCGCGGAAGGCGACTTCACGCTCGGGGTCGTTGCGCAACAATTCGCTCCAAAGCAAGGCGGTATCAGCCTCGGACGCTGCCGGCGGCAGGTCGATGCCACGGCAGGCGAGGTTCGAGTATTCGTTGAAAATGACGCGGAACAATCCGACGGCGGGCGCCTGAGCGATCGTGGTCGGGGTCGTCTCGCGGCCCACCGGCTGAGCGCCGCGCGTGACCGCATCGATCCGCACTTTGCCCGATGGATTGGTGATTTCGAGCGCCTGGCTGAGGTGCAGCAGCGCGTCGGTGCCGATGAGAGTGTCGTCCTTCGAGACCTCCGCGGGGGCGTCGAGACTCCACAGATAAATGATCCGCTCGAGCGGCGCTTCGGCTGCGCAGGCTTGGAGAAGTTGCGTCCAATCCTCGGGCTCTTCCGCGCGCAGCGTGAACGTGTCCGTCCCGGTCGCGGCGAATTTCTTGCCCGGATGCGCGATCCGGCAACGGGCTCCGGAGGCACGCAGTTGCGTCGCCACGTTTTCCCCGAGCCCGGCGGCGTCGGCGAAAATGAGCCACGATTTTTCTGCGGGAGCTTCCGGCAGCGCGGTCGAGACCGGCGTTTCCTGCCAGGCTTTGCGCGCCATCAGGCCGATCTGGCCTTCGCCACCCGTCGGTCCGATGAGGCCCGGCAGCGAAGCCACCTCGGCAAAGCCCGTGCCCAGCAACACGCGCTCCCACTGCGCACGCTCCAGGAGCGGCTGATCCGGGCGCAGGTCGCGATCGGTAAAGCGCCACCAGCCGCTCGTCAGACCGAAGACCGTTTCGGTCCAGAGCTGCGGCGTCGCGGTGTCCATGAAAAGAAGGCTGCCGCCCGGCGCGAGCAGGTCGTGCAGATGGCCGAGCGTCACGCGGACATCGCTCACGGCGTGAATCACGTTCGTGCCGATGATGAAGTCGAACGACCCGGCGGCGAGATCCTGTTCAGTGCCCGGTTTTTCGAGATCGAAAATCTTGCACTCGACCTCGGGGAAGGCGGCCAGCTTTTGCATCGCGCCGGGGAAGAAACCCGCCGAGACGTCGCTGAAGGTGTAAGTGTGCAGCCCACGTTCGAGTTGTGGCAGGACGAGCGCGGCCAGGCCGGCGGTGCCGCCGCCGACTTCGAGGATGCGCAGTCCGCGCCCCTCCGGCAGATGGCTCGCAGATTCCTTCACGGCCGCGGCAATCGCCGCGAGCCAGTGAATCGTGGAGAGACCATCGCCGTAGAATTGATCGAGCAGCTCCGCACCCGTGGCGGTGAAGAGCACTTGCACGGCTTCTTTTTCACCGCGCAAGATCGGGCCGAGTTCGCCGCAATTTCCCGCGCAGAGCAGACATTCGGCGAGATGGCCGGGATGCGCGGCGAGGAAGCTTCGCAGCATCCCCTGAGCTGTGTCGGCGGCCGCGGTGAAGGCGGGCGTCGCGCGGAAACCAGAGGCAATCTTGGTGAGGAAGCCGCGCTTCACGAGACTGGCCATGAGTCGTGCGAAGACCGGCTGCATCGGCGTGGCGACGTGCAGGGAGGCGGCGGTGAATTTTGTCTCGGCGGTGACACCCATCGCACGCAGCCCGCGGGCGAGTTGCGCGGCGGCGAGATCGTCGCCGGAATTCATGAAGGCCTGCAGATCCGAGCGACCCCGCAGGGAGATGACTTGATCGAGCGCGTGGGCCGCGGCGGCGTGGAGTTGCTCCAGAGGCAGCGGCGGGCGCGGCGCAGGCGCGGACAACGGCGGCGTGCGTTCCCAATCGAGGTGGTAAAGCACGTCGCGCGTGCCACTGGATGCGCCCGTGCGGCGGACGCCCGCGACGCTGATCGCGCGGAAGCCATCGACGAGCACACACGGCTGGCCGGCCTCGTCGTAGATCCCGAGGCGGCCTTCGAAGAATTCGTCGTTGCACTGGAGCACGCTCGCCCGCACGCGCGCCGCCGCGCCGGGGGTGCGGAGGAAAAGGATGCGTCCGAAGCGGACGGGCAGCTTCATCTGCGATCCGCGCGTCTCGACCGTCGAACGACCCGCGGAGAGCACGTGCAGCGCGCCATCGAGCAGCACCGGGTGCAGCGGATAGTCCTTCGCGCGCTTCGCAGATTCCTCCGAAAGCGCGACGCGGCCCATCGATTCGCCGGCCGCCGCCGAAAGCTCGCGAACCGAGCGAAACTCTTCGCCGTAGCGAAGGCCGAGATCGCTCATGTAACGGTAGAAGCCCTCGACTTCGACGGGCTCGGTGCCGGGCACCGCGGCGCTTTCCCAAGTGGTGGCGGCAAAAGGCGACTCGGTGCGCTCGCCACGCATCGAACCAACGACGTGCAGCGACCACGCCGCGCCATTTTCAAACCGACTCTGGATGGCAAAAGTGCGCTCGTTCGGATCGTAGGAGAACTCGAGATGCACGCCCGAGGCCGGGTCGGGCACGATGAGCGGTTTGCGAATTTCGAAGTCCTCGACGACGAACGCGCGGCCTTCAAACAACTGCACGCCAGCTTCCAAAACCATGTCCACAAATGCGGCGGCTGGGAAGATCACGTGGCTGTCCACTTTGTGATCCTTGAGGTAAGCCATGTGGCGGTTGTCGAGGCGCGCCGTCCAGGTGGGCGTCGCGCGCGGCAGGCGGAGATCGAGCAAGCCGCGCCCGCCAGAGGCGAGACGACCTTCCCGCCAGTCGCTTGCTTCGTTCCACCAGCGGCTCTTGTCCCACGCGTAGCCGGGCAGCGAGAGCAGATGGCGCGAGGGCGTTATCGCCGCGAAATCGAGCGCGACGCTGGCGCGGTGGAGATCCATCGCGGTTTCAAGCAGCGACTCCTGTTCGCGCTCGCGACGCGCTGAGGAGAAGACCGTTGCCTTCCCGCCGCTGCGACCGGCGAGACACTCCTGGATCGAATGGACGAGCGCGGGATGCGCGCCGAGTTCGAGCCAGACATCGACGCCAAATTCCGCAATGGCCGCCACCGCGGGCGCAAACTGTACTGCCTGCCGCACACCGCGGCCCCAGTGGAGGGCATCGCACGATTCGCCGGGGCAGCGCGCGCCGGTCACCGTGCTGAAGAACGGCGTCGTATCGGGCTGCGGAATGAGATCGGCAATCGCCGCTTCCAATTCCTCGGAGGCGGGCTCCATGAGCGGGTGGTGGAAAGGATGATCGACGCGGACGAGGCGCGCGAAGACGCCTTGCGGTTCGAGTTCGGCGATCATCGCCTCGAGCGAAATGCGGGCACCGGCGAGGGTGAGCGAACGCGGGCCATTGATCGCGGCGATCGTGACTGTGCGGTCGTGGCGCGCGATCAGGGCGCGCGCTTCGTCTTCGCCCAGACCGACGGCGAGCATGGTGCCGGCGCCGCGGGCGCACTCGTGCATGAAGCGGGCGCGCAACGTGATGATGCGGGCGCCTTCCTCGATGCTGAAAACTCCGGCGACACACGCCGCAGCGATTTCGCCGACGCTATGGCCGACGACGGCGACGGGCTCGACGCCCCACGAGCGCCACAGCGCCGCAAGGGAAACCTGCATGGCAAAGATCGCCGGCTGGCCGATCTCGGTGTGCAGGATCTGCGAGGTCTCCTCGGTGCGGGCGAGTTCTTCGAGCAGGGAGAAACGCGCGAACGGTTTCATCGCCGCGGCGCAGCGCTCGATCGTCTTCCGGAAGACCGGCTCGTGGCGCATCAGTTCGCGGCCCATGCCCCACCACTGCGGCCCCTGACCGCTCATGACGAAGGCGACGCGCGGCGGGTGTTCCGGGCGCGGCGTGAAGGAGGTGCGGGCCTTCGGGCTCTCCTGCTTCACGGCGAAGCCATCGAGTTCCTGCACGACTTCGCTCATCGAGTTCGCGACGATCGTCAGGCGGTAGGGATGATGATTGCGGCGGGCGCCGAGCGTGTAGACGAGGTCGGGCAGCACCGGCGAATCGCCGTTGGCATGCGAGCGTTCCTCCAGCCACTTGGCGAGCAGGAGCGCGGAGCCGCGGAGCGCTTCTTCCGAGCGGGCCGAGACCACGATCGGCCAGGCGCGATCCGTGACTTCCGCGGAGTGATCCCGCGGCGCCACCGCCGGCGGTTCTTCGAGAATGACGTGGGCATTCGCGCCGCCGAAGCCGAACGAATTGACGCCCGCCATGCGCAGGCCCTTGGTCTTCGGGAAAGGCTCGAGTTCGGTGTTCACGCGCAAGCGCAGACCCTCGAAATCGATGTTCGGATTGGGCGTTTCGAAATGGAGATTCGCGGGGATTTTCCCGTGCTTGAGGACGAGCAGCGCCTTAACCAGACCGGCGACGCCGGCCGCGGTTTCCAAGTGGCCGAGGTTCGTTTTCACCGAGCCGATGATGAGCGGCGCGTCGGCGGGACGATTGACGCACAGAGCCTCGGCGAGCGCGTGGGCTTCGATCGGGTCGCCGACCGCGGTGCCGGTGCCGTGGGCTTCCACGAAGCCGATCTGCAGCGGATCGACGCCGCCGTGGGCGCACGTTTCGGACACCAGCCGCGCCTGGGCTTCCGGGCTCGGAAGCGAGATGCCGTTGGTGTGGCCGTCCTGGTTCAGGCCGGTGCTGACGATCACGCCATGGATCGGATCGCCATCGGCGAGTGCCTGCGAGAGGCGCTTGAGCAGCACCATGCCCGCACCTTCGCCGCGCACGAAACCATTGGCATCGGCGTCGAAGGCCTTGCACTTGCCTTCCGGCGAAAGCATCGAGGCTTGCGAAAAGCCGATGAAGCCGCCGGGCGTGATCATGACGGTGACGCCGCCGGCCATCGCCATGTCGCCGCGACCGGTCCAGATGTGTTCGCACGCCGCGTGGACGGCGGTGAGCGCCGACGAGCAGGCGGTGTCCATGGCCACGCTCGGGCCCTGCAGATTCAGGCAGTAGGAAATGCGGTTGGCCGCGATGCTGTGCGCGCTGCCGGTGGGCGAGTGCGGGGTGATTCCCGCCGAGTCCCACGGCGTGCCCTGGATGATCTGGTAGTCGTTATGCGAAATGCCGACGAACACCCCGATGTCGGTGCCATTCTCGAAATCGAGCGTGATGCCGGCGTCTTCGATCGCTTCCCACGCGGTCTCGAGGAGGAGCCGCTGCTGGGGATCGACGTAGGGCGCTTCACGCGGCGAGATGCCGAAGAACTGCGGGTCAAATTGATCGATGCCCTCGACGAAACCGCCGCGCCGGGCGATGGATTTACCGACGATGCCGGGCTCGGAGTCGTAGAAGCGATCGACGTTCCAGCGATCCGGCGGGATTTCACCGACCGCCTCGCGACCCTCGACGAGCAGCTTCCAGAAAGTGTCCGGGTCATTGACTCCACCGGGGAAGCGGCAGCCGATTCCGATAATTGCGATGCGATCTTGGGGCATAAGAATGAAGAGGACGCGAGAAGCGCCGGGGGATTGGAAGGGGCGCGGCAGGATGCGTCAAGCCGAGGTTCGCGTTTCAGAGGGCTTGGAAGCTGCGGGAAGTGGGTCGATCGGGTGGATGGAGAGGCGCAATGTGTCCCTAGAGATCGTCGGGACTGACTGTTTTGCGTCCCTGAAAATCAAATCCGGTCGCAGTTTACGGAAAAAACGGTCGCTCACCCGGCGAGCGCCGAAGTAAACACACCTGATATGTGCGGCATCGCTGGAGTTATAGATCTTGTCGACCACCGAACGGTGCCGAGCGAAGTGATTCGCCGCATGGCCCGGGCGATTATTCATCGTGGGCCGGATGAGGAGGGTTTTTACGAGCGCCCGGGCATCGCACTGGCCTCGCGGCGGCTCAGCATCGTGGGCCTCGCCGACGGCCAGCAGCCCGTGAACAACGAGGACGGGACGATCAACGTGGTCTTCAACGGTGAGCTTTTCGACCATCTGGAAAAGCGCGCCGCACTCGAAGCGCGCGGGCATCGGCTGATCAAACACTGCGACACCGAGGTCATCCCGCACCTCTGGGAAGAGCACGGACGGGATATGTTCGAGAAGCTGCGCGGGCAGTTTGCCATCGCGCTCTGGGATGAAAAACAGCGCCGCCTGCTGCTCACGCGCGACCGCTTCGGCATCTGCCCGCTCTACTGGACGCGGCAGGGCGACTGGCTGCTCTTCGCCTCGGAGATCAAGGCGCTGCTTGCCTCGGGCATGGTGGAGGCGCGGCCGGATCGGCACGGCATCGACCACATCTTCAGCTTCGCGGCACTGCCGGGACCGATCACCTGTTTTGAAAATGTGCAGTTGCTCCGCGCGGGACATTTCCTCGAGATCGCGCCGGGCGACGAGCGCGGGCACGCCCCGGAAATCCACGACCGCCCGTACTGGCAGATGGATTTCCCGGACCTCGGCGACGAGGAGCAGGGCGAGAACCCGAAGAAGCTCGTGGATCAATTTGAGGAGCTGATGCTCAAAGCCGTGGACACCCGGCTCAAGGCCGACGTGCCGGTCGGCTCGTATCTCTCGGGCGGCGTGGATTCGAGCATGATCGCGGCGCTGGCCTGCCACCTCAAAGGCTCGGCGATCAACACCTACACGATCCGCGTCGATAGGCCGGAGCTCGATGAACTCGACGCCGCAAATCTCGTCGCGCGGCACATCAAGACGAAGCCGCCGATCGTGCAGGAGTTTCGTGACGAGGACGCGATCAAGACCTACCCCAGCCTCATCCGGGCCGCCGAGGTGCCCGTCATCGACACCTCCTGCGCCGCCCTGCTCCAGCTCGCGCAGCGAGTTCACGCGAACGGCCAGAAAGTCGTGCTCACCGGCGAAGGTGCCGACGAATGGCTGGTCGGATACCCGTGGTACAAGGCGGCGAAGATCATCCAGTATCTCGACTTCATCCCCGGCTTGCGGCTCAGCGATCACGCCCGGCGCGCCTTTCTCCGGCTGAAAAACGTGCCGCAATACCCGCGCGAATTTCGCCGGAAGATCGAGGCCACGATCGGCGGGCCGAATGCGTGGATCGATTCCTACGGCCTGCTCGGGCTCTCGAAGCTGCGCTTTTACTCCGACTCGATGCACGAGGTCCGCAAGTCGTCGAGCCCGTGGGCCGACCTGGACATCCCACTCGATCGCGCCAAACGCTGGCACCCGCTGAATCGCGGCATCTGGGTCGCTGGGCGCGTCACGCTCGGCGGGCATCTGCTCCAGGCAAAAGGCGACCGCATCGCCATGCACTCGTCGGTGGAAGTCCGCTATCCGTTCCTCGACGAAGACGTCTTCGCCTTCCTCGCCAAGCTGCATCCGGACTGGAAGCTGCGCGGTTTCCGCGACAAACATCTGCTCCGCCTGCTCGCCGAACGCTGGCTGCCGCCCTCGGTCTATCAGCGCCAGAAGGTGATCTTTCGCGCGCCGCTCGACAGCTTCCACATGGACCCCGAGCCGCCATTCGTCGGCCAATTGCTCAGCGAGGAATCGCTCAAACGCACGGGCTACTTCGACCATGCCGCCGTGCATCACTGGCGGCGGAAGTTTCGCGAAATGCCCGCCGGCTCACTGCCGCGGCTCTCGATCGAAGGCGGGCTCGCCGCCGTCGTGGCCACGCAGCTCTGGCACCACACTTACATCGACCCAAGCCTGGCTGAACTTCCGTAAGCGGAGGAGGTGAACCGCGGAGGCGCGGAGATCAGCAGACCCAAATCCAGCCGGCCTTTTTTCCTCCGCGCCTCCGCGCCTCCGCGGCTCAAGCTCCTCAGCGCAGCTTGGCCAGCAGCGTCCGTCCGCGCGTTTTCGTTTCGGGGTCGTCCTTTTCCGTTTCCTGCATCGCCAGCCCCTTGGTGAGGAATTTCCGCGCCTCGGCGTCCTGGCCCATCTGCGCGTAAGTCCGGCCGAGTTCGATGTAGTGCATGAGCCGGTTCGGTTTGAGTTCGATCGCTTTCAAGAAACAGCGCACCGCATCTTCGTATTTCGCCGGCGGCAGCGTGCCATAGACCACCTTGGCCAGCGTCCGGCGCAGCGAGCCGACATCGGCCAGCACTAGATAGTAGCGACCCAGCACGTGCCACGCGAGGTCGTTGCCGGGATCGAGCGCGATGGCTTTGTCCGCCGAGTTCTTGATCAAGCGCGAGTTGTTCACCTGCTCCTTCGAGCCTTGGAGCGGCAGCAGCTTGCCATAGCTGATGGCCAGCGCGAGGTGCGTCTCCGGGTCCTTCGGCGCGAGCGCCACGGCGCGCTTGGAATATTCGACCGCGATTCCCGCGAACCGCACCTTTTCCTCCTGCTTGGTCGCATCGCTCATCAGGTGGCGATACTCCCGGGCGATGCGCACGAGCAGGCGCGCGTTATCGGGATCGAGCTTCTCCGCGGGCAGGTAATACTTCAGCGCTTCCGCCGCCTGGAGCTTTTCGTAGTGGATGTCGCCCTTGCGAATCAGCTCCTCCGCCGTCTGCCCTCGCGCCCACGAGCTAGCAAAAAAGAGGATCGCCAAAGTCGGCAGCGCGCGGAGGAAGGAGGAAGGGCTCATAAGTTGCAGGGGTGGAGTGCGAACACCGCGAGCAGGGAGCCTGGCGGACAAAGTTCACACTCGTTTCGCAATTGACCGGTGCAGCGGTCTTCTTTCCACACGGTTAATCGTCGTGATCGACCTTGCCGACGGCGGCTTCGATCAGGCGTCCGGCATTCAGCAGCTTCGCTTCACCGAGGCGAGGGCCGATCAATTGCAAGCTCGTGGCTGGGACGCGGCCGCGACGCATCGGCACGGGCACGGCGAGCGCGGGATTGCCCGCGAAATTCACGGCCACGGTGTTTTGCAGAACGAGTATCCGGGCTTCGAGAATTCCGATCTGAAAATTCGGAGGAATGGGCGGCGGCGCGCTCTGCATGGTGGGCAATACGATGAAGTCGACCTTGGAAAGAGCCCCATTCAGCGCGTCCTGCCACTCGTCCCGCCGCTGGAGCGCTTTGCGGTAATCCTTCAGGTAAGCGACGTTGCCGATGAAAATGGCGGATTTCGTCCGCGGGGCGACCGTGAGGCGGAAGCGGTGTTGCTGATTACTGATCCACACACCGGCCGCCGCGAGGGTGTTGCCGTCCGTCTTCGCCTGCTCCCACTTCGCCGCGAAATCTGCTTTGAGCGGCACGACTTGGAAGCCGGCTTTGGTCAGCGCATCATCGACCGCTTCATCGATCTGGCGATCGGTGCCTTTGAGATAAAGCCGACCGACCTTGATCGTGGCACCCGTGGGCTTGGCTGCCACCGCCGCCTGATACTTGGCCGCAAAACCTTCCTGCAGCAGGTCCATGCCCTGCACCGTGAGCGCGATGTCGCGCCCGATCGGCCCGACGGTATCGAGGTGATCGTCCTCGATCGGATGCACGCCCTTGATCGGCACGAGGCCAAACGTGGTCTTCAACCCGACGACTCCGGAGCAGGCCGCCGGCACGCGCACGGAACCCGCGGTATCGGTGCCAAACGCCACATCGGCCAGACCACTCGCGACCGCGACCGCAGACCCGGACGACGACCCGCCGGGGATCAACCTGCGCCAGCCACTGAAAGGATTTTTCGGCGTGCCGAAGTATTCGTTCACCCCCGAAGGCGCGACCGCGAATTCGCTGAGGTTCGCCTTGCCGACGATGTGGATGTCGCGCTTCCGGGCGATCGCGAGGAGCGGGGCATCGTGCGCGGCTGGCGGCCGGGATTTCGCGAAATACTCCGAGCCAGCCGAGGTCACCAACCCCGCCATGTCGATGTTGTCCTTCACCGCGAGCTTCAGCTTCGTGGAGCCCTCGGGCGCCGGCCAGTAGGCGATCAGGGCGCGGTTTTTCGAGCCCCCCTTCGGATAGATCGGCAGGACGCTGCAACCACTGAGCAGAACCGTGCCCGCGAGGGCCGGAAGTAACCATCCAAAGGAAAGGCGGTGGGGAATTTTCATAGAACGCTCGCGAATGTAGCGCCCTTGGAAACACCGCCAAGAGATTTACCGGAACGGCTCGATCCGTGATGGTTAACTGATCTTCCAACGCGCCTGCCGAAGCACGGCGCGGTCGCTGTCTTTCACCTTCTCATACCAGACGGTGAGTAAGGTGCCGTCGGCGAGTTCGACCGTGCTCGGGTAGCCGAGGTCGCCGCCGATGCCGTCGCCGGAGATGATCACCGGCTCGCCCCAAGTCTTGCCGTGGTCTTCGCTCAGGCGCGCCTGATTTCCAAAAGGCGCACGCCGATGCCCGTAGGTCGTGAGCAGGCGCCCGTCGCGGAGCTTCAGCAGATGCGAAGGCAGGCCCCACACGCCGATGGCGTGCGGCTCGCTCCAGGTCTTGCCGCCATCGATCGATTCGCTTTGGAGCGTCTCGCCTTTGTTCGTCGCGCTGTGGTTCCGGATCTGGACGATGAGCGTGCCATTGGCGGCTTCGATGGCGTGCAGCTCGTGATATTCCTTCGCGGCCTGGTCGCCGGAACGCGTCGGGATTTCCGCCAGCCAGCGCCACGTCTGGCCATCGTCGGTCGATTCGCTCACGCCGATCTTTTTCTCGCCGGTCCAGAGCTGTTTGCCGGCGTAGAGCAGGCGCCCGTCGCGGAGCTGGGTCGGGCCATGCGGGCTGTTGACGATCGTGGGCAGGCGCGTGGACCAGGTCTTCCCGCCGTCCGTCGAGCGGATCAGCCATTCGCCGAGCTCGGCCTTGCGCTCCGCGTCGTTCAGCCGGGCGTGGGCCGCTTTCCAGCGCGCGAGCTGCTCGGGTTTCATCTGCCCTTTCTTCCATCCCTCCGCCGAGAGTTCGGTCATGCCCATCTGCTTTTCGAGGAGCGGCTCATAAGCCAGCGAGGTGAAAGTGGTCACGAGCAGTGTGCCCTTGGCCGTCTCGAGCACGCCGGAGTCGCGGTCGTCGGTCGCGCTATCGAGCAGCACCCGCGGGTAGGTCCACGTCTCGCCGTTGTCCCGCGAAGTCATCGCCACGACCTGGCCGAACGGGCACACATGCGCCTCACGCCCGCCGGACCACGTCACCCACAGCTCACCATTCGCGCGCCGCGCCACCGTGGACCAGCCGCAGTAGTATTCCGGCTGCTGGCTGATGACTTTGGTATCGAGAATCTGGACCGTCGGCGCGGCGGAAGCCCGACTCCTGAGGCCGAAGGTCGCAAGCCCGGCGGTGAGGGCGAGGCTGTCGCGGAGGAACGTGCGGCGGGGAGTCGGAGCGAATGGCATGGGCATGTTCGGGGGGTGGAAAGTGCGTTCAGTCAACGCCATCGTCGCAGCCATCTTAGGCCAAAGCTTTAACCTTTCTAAGGAAGCAGAGCCGCTTGAGATTACTCGTCGCCTCCCAATTCATTTCGTTCCTCCCTGCATGCTGCCTCGCGCCCTCCCATTGTCCCTGATCGCCGCCACTTTCGCGGTCGTCTCTTCGCGCGCGGAGACGGGCGACGTGCTTTTCGAGCGCGACGTGCGGCCGATCTTTACGGCACAGTGCGCTCGCTGCCACGGACCGAAGAAGCAGGAGGGCGGGCTGCGGCTCGACGTGCGCCGGAGTGCGTTTGCCGGTGGGGACACAGGCGCTGGAATCGTGCCGGGGACTGCAAAAGGTGAAGTGCTGCGCCGCGTTGTGTCGAGCGACGAGAAACTGCGGATGCCCCCTGGTGGCGAACCGCTGACCGCGAAGCAAGTGGCCCTGCTCCGAAGTTGGGCGGAGCAGGGGGCGAAGTGGCCGGATGAACTCGCCGGGAAGGAACCAGCCGAGGAACAC
>ENA-ORBV01002501-ORBV01002501.1-microbial-mat-metagenome-genome-assembly--contig:-NODE-2501-length-38609-cov-12.336525_pt1 | contig 38609 bp, 35 predicted proteins | sample MGYA00237777_ERZ505514 | MGnify/ENA primary metagenome ERZ505514 (study PRJEB26160, sample SAMN06269048) | microbial mat metagenome | isolation source: Oligotrophic lake microbial mat | place... | reverse complement strand
GCCTTTAGGCATGGGAGCGTCACGCCTCTTCTGATATCCCCATCTTTCCCCATACCTACCCTTGAAAAGGATGGAGGGGGGTCTGACAGATTTTGCGCTTCCCCCAAAATCAGCGCCGCCGCCAACACCCCGCGATATACCAGCGCCGACCAAATTTGAAATGCGTCCGCGCCCGCTTCACGATACGCGCGTATATGCGCGCCCTTCAAAATGCCGCCGCACGCGATCACATCGACCGCGTAACCATGCGCGCGCTTGATCGCGCTCACCCTTCGCACCGTATCCAGCGCGTCGGCGTACAAACGTCCGCCGCCAACGCCGGCGCTCGATGCGCCGTCTGGCGTCGGTTCGCCGCGTGTGTTCGTAGCGATCACGGCACGCACGCCACAGTCTGCAAACGCACGCATCAGGCTTTCAAGCTGCGCGTCGCTCAAGCCCGGACTGATCTTGACCCACACGGGCACATCGACCGCGCCGATCAACACCGCGCACAGCCGCCGCGCTTTCGCTTCACTCTGGTTGCCACGTGGATCATCGTCGGTATTCGGGCAGCTCAAATTGAGCGTCACCCATGACGGACGCACAGCCGCCGCAACGAAAAAACCTGCTGCTTGTGTGATCTCATCAGCGTCGCGGTCAGGGTCATCGACGTTTGGCGTGACAGCGATATTGATCCCATATACGGCGGGGAGCGCGTTGGGTTGCGCCGCCAAAAATGCCGCCGCTGCGCGCGCACCCGGATTGCGTAAGCCGATCCGATTTTGCGTCGATTGGGTTGCGGCGTCGCGCCACACGACCACGCCGATGTTACCCATGCGCGGATGGCGCGTAAATGACCCGAACTCGACTGCGCCGACCAACGACGGCATCATATGCCAGCCAGGAATAATGTTGTGTCCCGCATCCACCGCCGCCAGCGCGGCATTTTCATCTGCGAAGCCATCGCCTTTGACGAACCCTGCCGCCAGCATGATCGGATGTGGCAGCACAACCCCACCCACAAGCGTCGGTTGATCAGGAAATGACGCGCGGTTCACAGCGCGTATGACAGGCGTCAGCCACGCCCGATCATCGCCTGCGCGCAGCAGGGCAATCACGCGCTCATGCGCCGCGCCCGCCGACTCTCGAAACAAGGATGGACGTAATACGCCCGTGTACAGCGCATCATATGCCGCTAAAAACAGGTTCATGCTGTAATTCCAGCGTCGTTGTGTGGGGATGCTTGGGCGATATTCAGGAAGCGGCGACACGTCTGCACAAGCCGACTATCTCCCCTCGTTTTATACGGACGGGGGCTTAGGGGGTGGAGGCGAAACCGACAAAACGACTTTTTGAACACTGTTACGCCCGCGTCCACTTTGAGCATTTTAGCCAAAGTCCTGACGGTTAAAAAACCGCTTTTGGATGAGGCAATCACGGGAAGGGTTAGGGTTGTGCTATTGAAGGCGCTCCAATGATGGGAGTCTATAGAGCGCCTCACGTCGTGGAGTCAAGATTAAGTGGCTTGCACCGCAATGTCATTTTCTAACAGGTCTTTCAAAGTGTGCAGGTCGTTTTGAAATTGGCGCTTCATTCCAATGACCAAAATCGGTTCAGCAATCCGCCCCAGTGCAGAAGGCGTTGTTTGCAGCTCGACATGGGTTTTAACCTGCGTGCCTTCGGGCGTTTCTTCAAAGGTGTAGGTCACATCGTATTGATAGTTGGCGTTAGAAGTATCGGCAAACGCAAAGTGATGGGGAGCTTCCATTGCGGTGATTGTCGGGTAAGCTTCCGTGGAAATGCCCATGATTCCAACGGAATGTTTGTAACGAGACCCGACCTGTGCAGGTTCATCATTGAGCTTTTCGGCGCTGCGTACACCCGAAAACCAATTGACACAGCCTTTTAAACAAGTCGTATTGCTAAAAACCATCTCGATAGGACGATTAATAACGACGCTGATGTCGAAGTCTGCCACGGTTGCATCTCCTTAAAACAAAATAGAGCGGAATACCCATTTGAAAATTTAACCGATTAAGTGCTTTTCAGCAACAAACGGGTGCTGCTGTTGCAGGGCTTTCGCTCAGAGATTGCTAAAGACTCGCATGTGCGGATGGCGCACCAACCCAAGACACGCTAACGACAAAACGACTTTTTGAACATCGTTACGCCCGCGTCCAGTCGGCGGGCATCTGATCGGGGTCATAGACCGCGATTTTGAACGGGAATTCCTCCCATTCACGGTAAATCGGCGTATTGCGCCCTTCTTTCTGGCGTTTTTCGCGCAGGGTCGCACCCGCTATGAACGCAAATGTATACGTCAAAGTCGTCGGCTGTGATGGCAGCACAAGATCGGCGCTATACGTGCCGTCGCCGCCCGCCCTCAGCATAATTTTCCATGTCAGTTCGGGGCGGCGCGTATCGATGATGACCGCTTCGGGCGCGCTCGGCGCGTCGTACACGGTCAGTGTCACGGTTGAACCGAGCGGCGCGGCTTGCGGCGGCACATGAAAAGCGCCGCCCGACCGTAAACCGCGCGCAGCGGCTTGAGAAAGCGTAAACGACATCGCCAATTCCTAATGTACCAACAGCGCTGATGCCTCGCCCGCGCCTTTGACGGCGATTTCGGGCAGCACGAAGAACGCGATCACGATGATGATGTAGAGCGCCAGCAGCATCGCCCCTTCCAGCCAGTTCGATTCACCGTCGAGCGCGATGAACGCCGCGATCAAAACCGTGACGAACAGCGCGATCAGTTCGTAAGTGTTGAATACGAGCAGCAGCCGTTGACCGAGCAGCAGCCCAACGAATACCAGCACGGGCGCGACGAACAGCGCGATTTGCAAGCTGCTCCCCAACGAGACCGCAAGGCTGAGTTCCATTTTGTTCTTGAGCGCCACCTGCACCGCGACCAGATGCTCTGCGATGTTGCCGATGAGCGGAATGATGATGATGCCCAGAAAAAATTCGCTTAATCCCAGTGTTTCGACGACGGGTTCGACCGCGCCGACCAATATCTCGCTGACGAATGCCGTCCCAACCGTCGCCAGTCCCAGCACGATCAACGAAAACTGCACTGTCCAGCGTGCCTCATGAATATCTGCGGCGGCGGGTTCACGGGTGATCACCGCCGCACCAGTGGGCATGGCGGAAGGATTATCGGGGTTTACAGTCGGTTCTTTGGCGGTGAACGAGTACAACACGCTCAAGCCGTACACGATAATGGCGATGATCGCTACGCCTTCGCTGAACAAGAGTTCGCGCTCTGGTACATCGAGTAGTGCGGGGTCGAACAACGACGGGATTGCCAGTAACGCCACCGCCAGGATCAGCAGCGTCGCGTTGACGCCCGCCGTGCGCCGATTGAACACCTGCGTGCCGTGCTTCAAGCCGCCCAATAACAGGCTGAGACCGAGCACCAACAGCAGATTACCGATGATCGACCCGGTAATCGACGCCTTGACCAAATCGACCAGCCCTGCGTTCAACGCAATGATCGTGATGATCAGCTCGGCGGCGTTGCCCAACGTCGCGTTGAGCAGCCCGCCGAGTTTTGGACCCGTGTACAGCGCCAATTCTTCGGTCGCGTCCCCGATCAATTTGGCGAGTGGGATCAAGCCAATCGCCGCGACGATGAACACGATGACCGGGTCAACCCCGCCAACGATGCGCAGCACAATCGCTGCCGCCGCGAAAACGAGTAGAAAATACAAAGGGCGAATGTTCATGCGAGTCCTTTATGAGATGTTGCTGATTTGCACGAGAAAATTGCGTAACGGATTAAAAGCGGAATGACTTAAATCGAAGTGACCATTCAGCGCACCTCGAAACCGAGTTCAAATCCACAACGATTGTGTTTCCTCTCCATTTCCAGCCAAATCGACTCTGATACGTCGTTGAGAGTCAAAATCGCAGACTGGTGTGCATCGGCATGACCTCTCACTCACTTGCGCCGCATTATATCGTGATTGAAAGGCAGTAAAACGGGCATAATGACCCCTCTCGTCACGAATGTAAGTTCAATCGGTATTATCGGTCAATCGGCGCATTTTCGGGGAAATTAAAAAGGGCACAGCGTTGCCATGCCCCAACGATTAAATGAATTGTGCTTAAGCCTTTTTGGTCGCTGGTTTCTTGGCGGTGGATTTGCTGTCGGTCTTTTTCGCTTTGGCGGGGACGCTGTCCGGTTTCGGCGCGCTTTTCGATGTCGTCTTGGCGGCGGGTTTGGAGTCGGCTTTCGCGGCTGGCTTGGCACTGGCTTTCGGTTCCGCGGCAGGGGCGGGTGCTGCATCGACTTTCGCCGCCGCTTTGACCATATCCTTGATCACGACATCCGCGAAGCCGCCCACGCTCCCATTTTCAATCTTGATCGAGAATTTGTTCCCCGCGTCGCCATGCACCAACATGCCAACCACGCTCAACAGCATCATCGCGCCGTCGCTGTCCGCCTTCACTGTATCGGCGGGCGTATACGTCAGCGCCATGCCTTTGCTTTCAAAGCGGATAATGCCGCTTTCGGTATGAACTTCAGTATTGAAGGTCGCCGTCTTTCGCTTGACCTTCACGGTGAAATGACCCGGCGCGCTGTTGATCGAGTTCAGCAGTCCGCCCAGTGTTTCGGCATCTTTACCGGGGCGCACCTCGACGGTATACAGCTTGGTCTTGTTCATAATATCGGTCGGGTTGGAGAGCACGAGCATGAAACGGCGTTTGGCGCGGGTGCGATAGAGCGCGGCAATGGTCTGCGCGCCTTTGCTGGGCTGGACGACTAAGAATCCGGCGGTCATGGCGTGTCCTCTCAAGCTGAAAAAAATAGATTCATGCAAAAACCTTCTCTTAAACTGAACGCCTGATAGTATGATCGAGTCAATTCATGCGGCGTTAGAACGAGGTCATAACTTGCAAACATTTATGCTTTGTTAGAGGGCTGCTGCGTGGATACTGGCTGAACAAAAATCGCGTTCAGCGTGCGAACGTTAACTTTCTAACGCTGATACTCGGTTAGTGCAGGGGCTTGACACGTCCACTAAATCGGCTTGGGTTATGAATGAACGTTCATTCATTTTTGTGAGCGACTGTTCAATAGAAAGGATTCAAGGCTTCGATGAAGGATACCGTTCAAGAACTGCATATCGCGGCGCGCCGCAACCAAATTCTGGAAGCCGCCGCCAGCGTCTTCGCCGCCAAGGGATTTCACCCGACGACCATCAAGGATATTGCTAAAGAAGCAGGCATCGCCGATGGGACGATCTACAACTACTTCGAAAGTGACGCTCCCATGCCTAAAGGCAGGGGCTTCTGAACGACGCTTGCGCTTACCGTCGCCTTACGGCGTTGGCAGAGGCGCTACGTTATCGTTCACGGATGCGTCCCATCCGTTTTGCATTAAAGCACGATTATGATCGAGGTCGGATTTTTACGTCTCGTACCTTAACCTCCTTTCATCATACCCTATTTCAGCAGAAAAAACATAAGACCGACGCCTTATATCCCATGCCTGAAGGCAGGGGTTTTACGGCGCTTTCCAGATAAAACTTCAATGAAAGCGACTGTTATCATTATATAGCAGTCGCTTTTTTGATTTAACTTACCCAGAGGCGTTTTTATAACGCAAAAATAATACGTTGACCCAAGTGCGCGGAATTCGAGTTGGACATCAAACACACTCAAAATCGCACAGATGGCACACGATGGTTTAGCACGCGCAATCAACTCGGCGCATACCATGTTCGATGCCGATATGATTTTTGGGCTTGCGACCGGAGAAATCGATGCCGATATCACGCTGATCGGCGCTTTTGGTACGCTCGTGTTCGATCAAGCAATCCGAAATGCCGTGCGTGCTGCGACCATATTAAGCGGAGTGCGTGCATATAACGCCTAACTATGTTAAAAAAGCCGATCCAACGCTTAAATATTTGTTAGTCCCGTCTTGATATTCTTAAAGAGAAACAGAGGGTGCAAATGAGCGGAGACTCGATGAAAGTTCTCATCGTTGAAGATCACGAGACACTAGCACGTAATCTTGCGGAGAAATTGCGGGGCGAAGGATTCAATGTCCTGACTGCCATCGATGGTGAAGAAGGGTTGGACAAGCTGCGTGATGAACATCCCGATTTGATCGTCCTGGATATCATGCTGCCAAAGTTGGATGGGCTGAGTTTATGCCGTATCATCCGGCGTGACGCAGCAACGGCTCATATCCCGATCATTATGTTGACTGCGCGCGGTAATGAAGTGGACAAGATCGTCGGGCTGGAAAGCGGTGCCGATGATTATATCGTCAAGCCGTTTGGCTTAGGCGAATTTCTCGCGCGTGTCCGGGCGGTAATGCGTCGCGCACCGGGTCGCCCAGCATTACAGGATGAACTGGTTTCAAACGACTTGCGCTTGAGTTTGACAGGACGACGCTTATTCAAAGACAGCAAAGAGACCAAACTGAGTAATAAAGAGTTTGATTTGCTGGCAGAATTGATGCGTAATCGTGGCGTCGTGCTCTCACGCGATCTCATTCTCACGAAAGTGTGGGGATACGATTACTTTGTCGATAAGCGCACCGTCGATGTGCATATTCGCTGGCTGCGTGAAAAGATTGAAGATGACCCTTCAAACCCTAAACGTATCGTCACCGTGCGCGGGGTAGGGTATCGGTTTGAAGGTTAACTTCTCAATGGCAGATGAAACCGTAAGCGAACAATTCGAAGAGCGTGAACGTCAGTTGAAAGCGCTTCATCAATCGTTAGCAGATTACGAACGCATGGCAGAAACGCTGCGCGATTTGATGACGCAAAACGAAAAAACGCTCAAGGCAATGCGCTCGACACTGGAAGCACAAGAAGCTGTCATGCTCGTCGAGCGTGATGAAATTGAGCAGCGCGAACGTGAACTGAATCGCTTGCAGCAGCAGGTGACAAAAGGCGAAGGTCAACGCAACTACAAAGTCGCGCTGGCGCTGACGCTAGCAAACGCTGCCTACGACGCGCTCATGATTCTTGATCGCGATTTTAACGTAATCGCCATCAATGACAGCGCCGAAGCATTATTTGAGAAAGTGCGTCCGATTGGTGAACATATCGTCAATGTCACCAATATGCCGACACTTTTGTCGATTATCGAAGATTCGTTGATCAACGAAGAAGAGTCGTTGGAAGAACAGATCGCCATCGACAAGAATACCTATCGTGTCAAAGTGCAGGTTCTTCGTCGTGATGACAATTATTTCATTGGTGTCGCTCTGCAAGATATCAGCGATCTGGTACGGTTAGCGCGTGCCCGTCGCGATATGGTGGCGAATATTTCGCACGAATTGCGGACGCCGATCACCAATATTCGCTTGACGATTGAAAGCCTGTTTCACGAACAGGATAAACCGAAACGTAAACAGAGCGCGTCGGCGTTGAAAGCGATCGCGCGTGAAGTCGATTCGATGCAGTGGTTGGTACAGGCGATGCACGACTTGAGCATGATCGAAAGCGGCGAAGCGATGCTGCGTATGTTCGAGTTCCTATTGCCAGAAGTGATTGCGGAGACGGTCGAACAGATGAGCGACCTGAGCGAAGAGAAAATGGTGACGATACAAAGCAATGTCGCGCCTGAACTCCAGGTATTGGCAGATCGTGACCTAACGGTGCGCGTCTTGATCAACCTGTTCAATAACGCGATCAAGTGGTCGCCGCCCAACAGTACGATTATTATCGACGCCGTCGAAATCGGCGACCAGGTCACGATCAGCATTTGCGATCATGGGGTAGGGGTCGCACCAGAACACCGCGAACGTATTTTTGAGCGGTTTTATCAGGTCGATCCGGCGCGGTCGCGCACCGAAGGCAGTTCTGGATTAGGATTGGCGATTAGCAAGCATATCGTCGAAGCTCACGAAGGTCGTATCTGGGTGGACGAGGCACCAGGTGGAGGCGCGCGCTTTTCGTTTACGCTGCCTAACGTATCGGTGCTGCATGAGGACGTGTAACGAACGCGCTTTTCTCATCTGATTGCTATGGTTGTCTGGCAAAAATCTGTATAATAATATCAATACAAGCAAACCTTCGGGGCAGGGTGAAATTCCCTACCGGCGGTAACATCGAAATCGACACCCGTCGATGATCGATGAAGCCCGCGACCCGTTTCGCTGATTGCACGCCCGCGCCGGATGCGCCAATGTCATTGCATCCACACGAGGGAATCAGGGAGCCGCATGGCATGGCAGCCGTGCGCCGGTGGATACTGGTGAGAAGCCAGAGCCGACAGTTAAAGTCTGGATGGGAGAAGGGGAAAGAGACGCGCGAGATATCGCACGTTCTCTTGCTTGGCATATATTGCATCCTTCGTGTATTGCGAGGGTGCTAATACTCGTTTGCGTATGGTGAACATGTGTCCAGGCATATGTACGCCATGCACAATGGAGCAACGCCGCCTTTTCTCGCGCTCCGTTGGTTTCGCGTTTAGTTTCGCGGGTTCAACGGGAGTGCTTGTCATGCAAGCATCGACACGTCGTATACAATTGCTTCGCCAGCGCACGCGTCCGGCACGTACAGCCGCACGTCTTACTTATCGCGCATTCATTCCCATGCTTACCCTCTTGTTCGTGCTGGTGCTGTGGCAGTTGGTGACAATGCTGGAACTGTATCCCGCATTTATCATCCCGCCACCGCGCGCGGTTGTCGAGCGGTTTTGGGAAGCACTGCTCGATGGTCAGCTCTGGCTGCACACCAGCACGACCGTCTCGCAAATGCTGCTCGGCTTGTTGGTGGGCGTGAGCACCGCCGTCACACTCGGTTACTTCATCGCTAAAAGCGAGACGCTCGAAAACGCACTCTCGCCGTTGATCGTCGCCGTACAAGCGACCCCTGTGGTCGCTTATGCGCCCCTGCTCGTGATTATGTTTGGCGATGGCGCGACCAGCAAAATCGTAATCAGCGGCTTGATCGTGTTTTTTCCGATGTTGATGAACACGATTATCGGCATTCGCGGCGTGCCCAATGAACTTCATGAACTGATGTGCGGGCTAAATGCGACGCGCTGGCAATTGTTCACCAAGCTCGAAATTCCGGCGTCGCTACCAATTTTGCTCGGCGGCTTGAAAGTGAGCGCCACGCTTGCCGTAATCGGCGCGGTCGTCGGCGAGTTTGTCGGTGCTGAAGCTGGGTTGGGGCGCTGGATCAACATCGCGCGTTACGATTTCGATACGCCGCTTGTGTTCGTTGCGGTGTTTATGCTGGCGTTCATCGCGCGCACGCTGTTCGGTGTCATCTCATGGATCGAACGCCGCGTGCTGGCATGGCAGCCCGCTCGCCATCTATCGTCTTAGTGCCTTTCGGGGGATCGCGTTGTGCGATTCCCTTTTTTGTTTTCTCAAGGAGCAGTGCGTTTCATGATCACCCGTCTTATTTCTTTCGTTGTCGCCGTTTTGCTATTGAGCGCGACAACCATGGTCGGCGCACAAACCGTTGTCGATCAAACCCTGTTTTTGACGTTTGTGCCGAATATTCAGTTTGCACCAGTGTATGTCGCCATTGAAAAAGGCTATTTTGCCGATGTTGGCATCAATTTGTCGATCATTCATGGTGATGAACCGCTCGGCGTCGATTTGATCGCGGCGGGCGAACATCAGTTCGGTATAATCAGCGGTGAACAAATCATCGCAGCGCGCGCTAATGCGCGTCCGGTCACGTTCGTGTATGAATGGTTTCAGCATTATCCGATTGCGTTGGTCACGCCCAACACGTCTGGTATCGAATCAGTCGCGGATATGGTGGGGCGGCGCGTCGGTGTGCCCGGTCGTTTCGGCGCGACGTACAGTGGTTTAATAGCCATGCTCACCGCGAACAACCTGACCGAAAGTGAGATCGATTTGCGGGAAATCGGCTTCAACGCTCCAGAAGTGATCTGTGTCGGTGGGGTGGACGCCGCAGCCGTATATGTCAACAATGAGCCGCTTGTGCTTGAAAATCTTGCGGCGGCGGGTGATTGCGGCGATGTGACTGGCATCAATGTGTTTCCGGTCGCGGATTTCGTCGATATTGTGTCCAACGGCTTAATAACCAATGAAGACACGATTGAGAATGACCCCGAATTGGTGCGCTCAATGGTCAGCGCATTCGATCATGGCTTGCGCGATGTGCTGAATAATCCCGCCGAAGCGTATTTGATCAGCAGCGAGTATATCGATAATTTGCCGATGACGGATGAATTGCGCGCCGCGTTGGAAAACGTGACTGCGATGTCGGACAGCCTGTTTATGACCACACCCGAACCATCCCTAGAAGATTTTCGGGGGTATCGTGACGCGTTGAGGATTGAACTAGGCGCCAGCCTGGATGCAGAAATCTCTTTGCAGATGAATGTACTGCTCACCAGCAGCGATTTGTGGCAAGGTGACGATGCGCTCGGTTATACCGACCCTGAGTCGTGGGTGACCACCGCCGAAACCTTGATCACAATGGGTTTTCTGGATGAAATTGGCGATCTGAGCGGCGCATATACCAATGTGTTTTTACCCGAAACCGAATAGTCTGAGCGAGACAGGGCGGTGCTATCGCCGCCCTGACAGCACCTCGTTTGAAGGAAGCAGCAGTGTCATCCCGAACGTACTGCCATGATTGGGTTCACTGTGCAGATAGACGCTGCCGCCATGCTGTTCCGCAACGCTTTTGACAATCGCCAACCCTAACCCGGTGCCGGGAATATGGGTTGTGCCATTATTGGCGCGATAAAAACGCTCGAAAATGCGCGGCTGGGCTTCATAGGGAATGCCGGGTCCGTTATCGCTGACTTCGATATGCACATACGGCTCATTGACAAACGCGCGCAGCATTATGCTGCCGCCTTGCGGTGTATATTTGAGGGCATTATCGAGATAGTTGGTGATCGCACGGCTGACCCAGCGCCGATCCATCAATGTCACCGGAATGCTCGGATCAAGTTCGACGCTATAGTGCAGCCTGCGCTCAGTCAAATACTGCCAGATATTCGCGCTCACTTCTTCGATCAAATCGGGCATCCCAACTTCGATCAGGCTGAAACCAAACCCACTTTCAATATGTTCCAGGTTGAGTAAATCGTCGATCAGCGATTGAATGCGCGTGACACCGGTCGTCGCAATGCGGATGAGTTCGGTCGACTCGGCGTCATGTAAATGACGATCGAGCATATCGAGTGAGTTCAGCGTGACGCCGAGCGGGTTACGCATATCATGCGCCGCCGCCTGGATGAATTGGGTACGGGCGACTTCGGCTTGATGTAAATGCGTGACATCCTGAAGCACGACGACCCAACCGTCCATGCTGTCGTCGCTGCCTTCCCATTGACGATCCACGACCACCGGCGAGACCAGGACTGACAGCACACGCTGATTCGCGAGCGAAACTTGAAAGACGCGTTTGGTATCATCGCCGTGCGACGAGAGCGCGAATAGAAGCGATTCGAGAAGCTGAGACGGGAGCGGCGCTTCGCGGAGCGGCAAGCCGATCAGATCGATATCGACCATATCGAGCATCGTTTGTGCCGCCGTGTTCAAAAGTTGAACGCGTCCGCTCTGGTCAGTGGCGATGATCCCATCCGCCGACGAGCCTAAAATCGCGCTCAGGCGATTCTTGTTTTCGACGCTGGTTTCATACAGGCGCGCGTTATCGAGCGCGACACCGACCGTATCGGCAATTGCGCGCAATACGCCGACAATTTCGTCGTCGAACTGACTCTTGTAGCGGCTCATCAAGCTCAATAAGCCGACAATTTTGCCACGTGCGTGCATCGGCGCCATCACGATGCTTTGAAAGGGTTCTTCTCGAAAACTGGGGACAGCCAGTTCTTTTGCCTGACTGAGATCGTTCCATACGATAACGTCGTCAGCGGCGAATACACGTCCGCTCATGCCTTTGCCGAGCGGCACGCGAATTTGTCGCTGGCTGACAAAATCGTGTATCCAGCCTTGCTGCGCCCGCAACACCACTTCGCCTGTGCGTTCGTCGGTCAAGCTGATGCCGCCCGCTTCGGCATTGGTGATGTCGAGAACGGCTTGCAGTGCGACCGTGAGTGTTTGATTGAGGTCAAGTGACTGGCTGACGCTGGTCGCCACCGCGCTGATCGCCGCCAATTGATCGACTCGACGCTTAACCTCTTCGGAAAGCAGACGATTTTGTGCAAGTAAATTCTGGATGTCAACCATAGTTTTCGCCTGTCAATTTCGTCGTTCAAGCGCCGAGCGCGCGGGAACGGGGTTACAAACGTGAGCGTTTGCGCTATTCTGTACAAAATTTAGCTTAATTATAGCAGGATTGACCGTTATGACGACGCACAGCCTCGATGTTGCTGCTTTACGTGCTCAATTTCCCGCGCTTCAGCGCGTGCTGGATGGTAAGACGCCAATTTACTTTGATAACCCGGCAGGGACACAAGTGCCTCAGCGCGTCATTGACGCGGTAACGTATTATTTCGCTGAGACCAACGCGAATCAGGGCGGGACGTTCGAGACCAGTCGGGCGACCGACGCCATGGTGCAGACCGTCCGCGAAAAAATGGCGCGTTTTATCAACGCATCGCGCGCCGATGAAATTGTGTTTGGCGCGAATATGACCACGCTCAATTTCGCGCTCAGCCGTGCGCTGGCGACGACACTTAAATCTGGCGACGAAATCGTGCTGACGCGCATGGATCATGACGCGAATGTCGCGCCGTGGCTGCGGATCGCACAGGATCATGATTTGGTGGTGCGCTTTGTCGATATTATCGAAGCCGACTGCACGCTCGATTTGGATACGCTTGAATCGGTATTGACCGACCGCACTAAAATCGTGGCGACGGTTCACGCCTCCAACGCCGTCGGCACGATTAACCCGGTGGCGCAGATCGCAGCAATGGCACACGCGGCAGGTGCGGTTTATGTCGTTGATGCAGTGCAAAGCGCGCCGCATATTCCCATCGATGTACAGGCGATTGGCTGCGATTTTCTACTGTGTTCGTCGTACAAGTTTTTTGGACCACATGCAGGCATTATGTGGGGGCGTTACGATTTACTCGACCGTTTGCCCGCCTACAAAGTTCGTCCGGCGAAAGATATCCCGCCGTTCAAGTGGGAGACCGGGACGCCTGCCTTTGAACTCATCGCGGGTATCGGCGCGGCGGTCGATTATTTGACCGCTGTTGGCATACACGACATGGTACTGTACGAGCGCGATCTTGCCGCGCACTTGATCGATGTGTTACAGCATACAGCAGTCGCGCATATCGCTGGCATCACTGATCTAGCGCGGCTGCACGAGCGCGTGCCGACGGTCGTGTTTTCGCTCGATGGCTACACGCCGACACAAGTGGCGGCGCATATGGCAGCGCGTGGCATTTATGTATGGGATGGCAACTATTACGCAGTCGAGATCATGCATCGCTTGAATAAACCAGACGGTATGGTGCGCGTGGGGTTGGCGCATTACAACACGCACGAAGAGATCGACCGTTTTGCGGCGGTACTGGACGAACTCATTCTTTAGAAATGACCGCCGCCAACTGTGCGCCGATCAGTTCGACCAACAAGACTTCCTGCATGGTGATCGCGTCGGGGCGTTCGCGGCACGCTGCGAGTACGCCGTAACGGTTCGTCGTGCCGACAGGCACGCACGCGACCGTACCTAAACGTCCGCGCTTGACCAATGGGTGGGTGATCTCGTCGTTCATGCCGGCGATCTTGCTTTGCCCGGTCGTGGCAACCCATCCCATTATGTCAGCGGTGGTCGCGGCTTTTGGCGCGACCGCCAGTATCGCGATTGCACCTTCCTGCGCTTTGAGCGTGATGGTCAACGGCTCGATTTTTTCAACGCGATAGAACGCAACGTAATCGTACCCTAATTCCTTGATGGCACTGACTGCTGATTCTTGTTTGCCTAGTTCACCGACCGCGCTGCGTAGTTTTTTGGCGAAGGCGCGTACAGGCGGCATCGCGTCGGCGCGTAACGTTTCTAGGCGACGATCTGCGAGCAAACGGTTGATGCGCCGCGCTAGATCGCCATTGGTAAACGGATCGGTGCTGATGTCATCAGCCTGACCGGGCAGCGCGAAATCGGCTTCTTCATCAACGGTGACAATCAAGATGCGCGAGAATTTATCACGAATGGTGCTGACCACTTCAAACAAATATCCCAATCCATTATCGAGCACGATGACATCGGTATTATGCTGTGCCTCATCGAGTTGGGTCAGCGCATCGGCAGTGGTGCTGACGACACGGACACGAAAATCTTTGATAATCGACAACTGTTCGGCGTAACGCTGAGTTTGATCCGCGCGCACGGCGCATAGGATGTCAACACTTACCATACACCCTCATTTCGTTTTGGGAAGTTTGGCGTCGGCGCTGGCGAGCGTCAGCATAATCAACTGGCGCATCCCCGCGGCGACGGGTTCAATTTCAATATATTCATCTAATCGATGGGCGTTGCCACCGCGTGTGATACCAATCGTGACGGCGGGGCAATCTTGCGCCAGCGGAATATTGGCGTCGGTACTGCCTGTTTCCAGCGACGCGCGCACGCCTTGTTTGTCCAACGCCATCACTGCCATTTGTACCAGCGGATGCGACGGCGCGAGAAACCCGGCGGGGCGGTCGCCCACTACATCGATTTTAATTTCCACGTCGGTTCGACGCAGCGCGGCGGCATCCGCGCGGATGTGTTTTTCGAGCGCTGCCAGCGCGTCGCGGTCTTCCGAACGCATATCCAACCACAAATTAGCGCGTGTGGCAATCGCGTTGATCGCCTCGCCGCCGTCGATCATACCGATATTGAAGGTGGTGCGCGGGGACGTTGACGGTTTTATCGCTGTGATCCGCGATGCCAGATCGACCAGGACATGCAGCGCACTTGGACGCCCAAAATGCAACCAGCTATGACCTCCCGGCGTCGTGACGGTGATGTGCAAACGCCGCACCGCGATGCCCGCATGATAGACATGACCGTATGCCAAGCCTTCAAGGTTGATCACGCCATCGATGCGGCTTCTTAAGCGCTCGAATGCAGCGCGCATTCCCCCAAGATCGCCGAGCCCTTCTTCGCGCGTTGTCGCCACAAACCACAGATCACACGCGGGCGTAATGTGGTCGGTTTGCAGATAATGCGCCAACCCGAACATCCCGCTCACACCCATGCTGTTATCGCCTAATCCTGGCGCATAAATCAAGCCGGGTTCATGGCGGATACTTAAATCGGTATCCGCAGCGAAGATCGTATCGGTGTGCGCAGAAATCAGCGTCGCGGGCAGCGTCGCGTGCGCACCCGGTATGCGCCCGTAGACATTATAAAGTGCGTCGGTCGAAATATCGGTCAAGCCCAACGCTGTGAATTGACCCGCGACATACGCGGCGCGCGTACGTTCATCGAAGGTGGGCGCAGGGATTTGTTGGACGGCGAGTCCTTGCTCGATCACCCACGCCGCAAGGGACTTCATGGTCGCCCATTCTGGAAGCATTTCGGTCATTTCTAGGGATGTTTTCATAGCGCTCTAAATTACCATAAAAGTGCGCGCTTGGCATCTTCTTAGGCAAATACAGTGCCTTGTTTGACCAAATCGACGGGATGAAATCATCAGTATTTTTAAGATTTCTCACATTCCTCAACCGTCGCCTTTGACGCGCACACAAACCCGGCTATAATGTCAACCCTTCCAAAGGTTATGTGTATGCAAACGGTGATTCTGATCGAACGACCGCAAAAGGCGTCGTACGCTGATGCGTTGAAGAAAAAATATGAAGTGATTTCGCTGACAAGCGGCAAACAAACGGTTGCCCGCGCGCATTTGACCGATACCACCGTGATCGTGCTCGATGCGATTTCGCTGCGGACGACGGGCGAACGAATCGCGCGCCAGATTAAAGCCGAAATTGATTCGATTCCGTTGATTCATTTACATAATGGTCTCAAAGACGGTGCGACCACGCCCGCCGATGTCGTGTTGACTCCGCCGTTCACCGCGCGTAAATTACTCAACGCTATCGAACGGGTAGTACGCACTTCTCCCGCGCCGACCATCGAAGAAACGCTGATTAACTGCGGTCCCATTTCGATGAACGTAACGCGGCGCACGCTTCATGCCAACGGTCAGGAAATCGCGCTGTCGCCGAAATTGGCGCTGTTGGTCGAGTATTTCTTTCGGCATCCGGGCGAAACGCTCGATCGTAAAACGTTGATGGAACAGGTATGGCAGACCGATTACATGGGCGATACGCGCACGCTGGATGTGCATGTGCGCTGGATTCGCCGCGCCATCGAAGCGACGCCCGATAAGCCGATGTATCTGAAAACGGTGCGTAAGGTCGGCTATCGGCTGGATGCGCCGCCCGCGTTGTCCATTGCGGTTCAAAGTTCGGAACCAACATTACAAATTTTATAAAGATTTAACAGAGACGTGAAAAAGGGCGCTCATCAGTTGATGAGCGCCCTTTTTGTTTAACATGAATAAAAAGTGGCTTGCGCTATTTTTGCGCGGTTTGCATCGCGTGAAGCTGCTTCATCAAGCGCGATTTACGACGTGCCGCGTTACGCTTATGGATGACGCCACGACTTGCGGCGCGGTCAAGGTCACTCACAGCGATACGGGTCGCTTCGATAGCGCTTTCGACGCTTTTGCCGCCAATCGCGGTACGCGCACGACGCACGAATGTGCGCGCACGGCTGCGATACACGCGGTTGTAAGCGCGGCGTTCTTCCGATTGACGAATACGTTTAATTGCGGATTTATGATTAGCCATGAGACTCGTATTTCAATTCAGGTTTCCAGACGAAAGTGAGCAGCATTTTAGCAGACCGTATCAAGCGTGTCTATGGTGGTTGACGGTCGATGCCGTCATGAAATAATAACGAATCGACGCGATTTTATGCCGATGGCGATACGATTTGCGATACGGTTTGAATCACATCGCGGACCAAGACGCCTAACGCCCCTATATTGAACACAATCAGCGCGACCAGCATCAACATGCCAATCAAGGGTAGGCGTTCGCGTGTGCCCGGTACGCGTGTGGCTCGAATCTCTAGCGGAATGATGGAAAACAGCGCGCCCTCACCCGCTTCCATCGGTTCGCCGTCGGCATCGGGGTCGATGTCGTTGAACAGCGTGTAATCGCGGTCATCCGGGTCGGGAATGAATAAATCGGCGCTGGTCTTTTTGATCGATGACTCGGCATTCGCACGTTTCATTTCGGCGCTGGCACGGCGACTTTCCCGGCTGGCGCGCTTGCGTTCTTTCGCGCTTGGCGCTGCCGCCAAATTGATCGCGTCGATTTCTTCCTGGGTGTTTAGTGCCGGTGGCGGAGTGCCAAATTCAAACATACGGCGTGGTGCAGGCGGCACACCCGTATTCGGGCTTACCGAGCCGAATGGTCCGTTATCGAATTCATCGAAGTTGACATCGGTAAACGGAGAAGTAGTTCCGTCAGCCGCGGCTACTGGGCTGCCTGCTGGTAAGTTTAAGCCTGTCACCCAATTGTCATATTCTTCATCAGAAAGCGTACCCGGATTCGCCGCAGTTGGGGCAGGGCGCGGCTTGGAATCCGAAGGCGAGTCCCATTCAACGCTGGTTTCTATTTGACGCGCGGGCGGTTTGGGTGGCGCAAAATCTACCGACTGACCATTCAGATGCGCCAAGCCTTTTTTGGCGCGTTCGTTGAGTGGGTTGATCGCGAGCACATTTTCCAGACACACGCGTTGATCATCTGGTGCTTCGACGACACCGCTGAGCCACAACCACGCCTGTTCATTATATTGATCAAGTTCGACCGCTTTGGAAAGCAGCACGCGTGCTTCTTCCGAACGACCTTCTTTGAAGGCAGCGACGCCTTCGCGTACCATCGCTTCGACATTGGCAGACATGAAATCCTCACAAAAGGTCTGTAGGAGTACGGTGAGTTGCGCCGGACTTTAACCGAATTGTACGTGTATGTTACCACAAATTCCGAAGATGAGAAAAAGATGAGAGCGGAGCTTTAATTGTCGAATGACGCGACCCTTAAACGACGTTGTTGTAGAAAGGGCGACACTTGAAACGCCCTCATCGAAGTGAAGGATTTGGACGAAGCCATTGAAATTGCCGCCAAAATTCCGGGCGTCACCTATGGCTCGATTGAAATTCGTCCGATCTGGGATTTCAACGCGGGGTAAGGCATATTCAGTATCCTCGCGCCGACGCGAAAGCTTGACATGATAAGGATGGCAGGGGATGACCGACTCTGAAGAAAATTCGGAACACGCAGCACCAAACCTGGTACGTGCCGCCATCGAGCGGGCGTACCGGGAGGAACATGGGCGGTGTTTAGCGGCGCTGATTACTGCGCTTGAGGTATGGGAGCAGGAAGGTGTGCCGCGTAATCCTGGTGCATGGCTGACAACCATCGGCAAACGGCGCGCCATTGATCGCTTGCGCCGCTCTTCGAATTTTGTTCGCAAACAAGAGGTCATCCTCGAAAATCTGACACAATCCGTCGATGACGAGGATAACGCCGATGATATGGACGCGGAAATACCAGATGAACGACTCAAATTGATGTTTACCTGTTGTCATCCATCACTGGCATTGGACGTGCAGATCGCACTGACATTGCGTACGCTCGGCGGGCTGACAACTCAGGAAATCGCACGGGCGTTTCTCGTGCCACTGCCGACGATGGCACAGCGTTTGACGCGCGCACAAAACAAAATCCGCGATGCGGGCATTCCGTTCGCCGAACAAGGGCGTGGCTCTGTTGATCACGCCTTTGTTCGTCGGTTATGCACGTGCGATGATATGCATTATCGTGCTGTTTACTCCATCGACGGGACGTTCAAGTAATTTTCGGGGATGAACAATGATCCTTCGGTCGTGCCTTCGGGGACGATTTTACGAAGGCGGCGGTCAAGTTCGTCAGCGTCGAACCGCCCATCGAAATACCCGGAGAACGTGCTGCCAACGCGCATAACAGCGTCGCGTGTCTCGTGGACAAACTCAAGGCGATAATGGGTGATACCACTGGCGAGCATCGCACCAAGATGCTGGCTGGCGACTTGTGCTTGCGCGTTGAACACGGTATTGCGGCAGCCAACATCCGCCATGACCGGGTGACTGCGCCCTTGTGGATCACGCAGTGCAACTTTGTGCTTTTCACATGGATGACCGCAATCGAGATGACTTGTGCCAGACGATAAGAAGCGGCAGAACACGCAGTGTTCGGTGTGAAAGACGGGTAGATGATGATAGGCGATGACTTCAAAACGGTCGCCGCCGATTTCGCGGGCGAGCGCGGTGATTTGTTCAGCGTTCAAGTCGTGCGTCGGGGTGATACGGTCAATGCCAAGCTTGAAGTACGTATCTGCTGTTAGTTGGTTGGCAACGTTCAGGCTAAAATCACCGATTAACGCGTGTTGGTGATTGCCTTGCAGTGCTTCAAACAAGCCGCCAGAGCGGACGACGATCTCACAATCAAGGCGCAGTAAAAAGTTGACGATGCGCTGTTCTTGCGGCTTAAGCACGCGCGGACTGGCGACGCGGGGTGTGAGGCCGGCGTCTTTAATGCGTTCGACGGCGGGACGCAAGCCATACAGGTCGAGATAATCGAGCGTGATGCTGCTTGGTCGTAATTCAAGCGCGGCTTCAAGCTGTTCTGGCGTACGCACAAGCAGATGAAGCTGGGGCACACGCCTGACTGATGGCTCGGAGTGATGATTAACCGCCGAAAGCGCATCTTCCAACGTTTCAACGCCTGAATGGATCAACGTGTTGGGCGTGCGTGCTTGCAGCGCGGTCAATTGTTCAACCGCGTTCTGGCGTAAGCGATTGAGCAGAGATGATGGGATGAACGGATTACCCGTGATTTGCGCCGTGACATTTTCCAGCCGATACGCCGTATTGCCCAGGCGATCAAGCTGTTGCTGCAAGTATTCGACGGTCACGTTACGTTGATTGGCGCGTGTGAGCGGTTGATCCGCAACGACAGTTACGGCGATATCGGCGTGATTAGTCAGTATCCAGGTCATTGCCAACGGTTGATTTTCGTCGGCGGTCACCTGCACCGTGACGGGTTGTTTATGAACGGGTGCGTTCGCCTGTGTAAACGGTTTCGCCGCTTTGTCGATATTGACATCATGCGTGCGCCATACCCAATCGCCCCGCTGGATACGCGAAAAATCGATCTCGTAATTGCCGAAACGGAGTTCAAGTCGCTCGCCAATCGACACGACTTCGTATAAATGTCCGCCTTCTTCTTCGACTTCGGGGCTGCGCCAATCGGCGGCATCAAAAACGATGCCGTCGCCTGCTTTAAGGGGGGCGAGCGTATCTATCTCGGTTGGTTCAATAATGACATGATCGTGTCCGACGCGGGTCACGCGCCCGATCATGACCCCACGATGACGTGGTGACCGACCGGACACTACCGCCTGATGATCGGTTCCGGCGATAAAGTACGCGCCCAAGCCTCTGGAATACACCTGTTCGATGTTGATCACCTCTTGAGGGGTGATCGGCGTAGGGCGGTTCTCCCATGCTGCATCCACGGCGCGTCGATAGGCATCAGTCGTGAGCGCGACGTAATTGGCATCTTTGTAACGCCCTTCGATTTTGAGCGCAGAAATGCCAATCTCGATGATGTCTGGGACTTGTTCGAGGGCGTATAAATCGCCGGGAGAAAGCAGATAACGCGCGTCACCTAACGGTTTAAGGCGTTCATCGACGATTAAATCATAAGGCAGGCGGCACGCTTGCGCGCACTGTCCGCGATTGGCGCTGCGCCCACCCCACGCCTCGGATGAGAAACATTGACCGGAATACGACACACACAGCGCGCCATGCACGAATATTTCAAGCTCGCACGCGGTTTGGTCGCGGATCGCGCGCATATCTTTGAGCGACAATTCACGCGCCAGCACGACACGGTTGACGCCGAAACGCTGCGCCAGCGCGATGCCTTCGGCGCTGGTAATGCTCATCTGGGTGCTGCCATGAATATTGAGCTGCGGCGCGATTTGGTGCGCAAGCTGCGCCATGCCTACATCCTGCACAATCACCGAGTCCGCGCCAGCAGCAGCGATCTGCTCAATTGTCGTCACTGCTTCGTGCAGTTCGTGGTCGAAAATCAGCGTATTGAACGTGACATAGCCTTTGACACCGCGCGTATGCAGTGTCTTCATCACGTCGGGGAGTTCAGTCAGCGTGAACCCAACTTTGGCGCGTGCGCTGAAATGTTTGAGTCCGAAATATACAGCGTCCGCCCCCGCTTCGATAGCGGCGTGTAACTGCGGGAAATATCCGGCTGGACTCATGATTTCAGGCTTGATTAGCATCGTGGGCAATCATGGAACTTACACATCATTACGTTTCATTATCACACAAGAACCCCCAAAATTCTATCAGGATCGCGTACTCGGCACAAAAAGGGGTTGGAATCAAAAAGCGGTGGGGCATGAAAATGTCCCACCGCTTTCTACTTTAACTTATGACGCTAAAGATTTGACGTCAACTACGACAGTGAGTTGCCAGCGGTGGTGAGCAGGGCGCCCAACGCAGCCAACTTGGTCGAAACATCACCAGCGGCGCCGGCGGCAGCGGTCGTCGTGCCATGACCCAAACGAACCAGAACCGCACCAATCGATTTACCGTTCAGGTTGCCGTTTGTGAGCAGACCCTTGAGTTCGGCGAGGTCGGTAGCAACTTGCTTGAGGGTTGCGTTGTCGGAACCTTCTAACTGTCCGTGCCACATTTCGATATTGCTGACGGCGGCGGCGGGCGCAAGCGCCGTCAAGCCACCCTGCAAAGCACCGATTGTTGCGTCGATATTCTGTGTCGCTTCCATATTTTGTGCCATAGTGATGTTTTCCCTAAATACTTATCGTTACGATACATACAGTGTTAAACATTTTGTGAAGTCACAGCTTTCTATACGTGCTTCAAAAACATTAACGCCCTCATTGTATCGAACGTTTAGGATGTTCTGTTTAACGCTGCATAAACAATATCTAAAAATTCTGTCAGAAATGATCGAACGATAGTAGTGACCTTCCCTCAAAGTGACGGACGGTTAGAATATCCGTTAGACTGAGTGTAAGGAGAGAACGACGGGATGTTACCAAAAATACACGGATGAGTTCAAGCGGGATATGCTGGCGATGGTGGCGGAAGGTACACGGAGCATCGCCCAAATTGAGCAGGTCGTGATCCTGGTCGGCAGTGCGCCGGAGCGCGTGCAAGATGTGCGCGTCCAGTTCGACCTGGAATAACCAATCACGCCGCAGATCATCCGCCTGCTGGATGATCTCAATATTCCGGCGCAAGAATGGCAAACGGGACGCATGGGACACTTCCCTGCGATTTTGCGACTGTGCCCGGTTGCGGCGGCTTTGGTCACGGAATACGATGTCGCGGAGATCATCAACCTAAAGGCAGTGCGGGCAGAAGCGCGCACGAGGTGGTGATCCTCACAGCCTGCTTAGTTCATCCAGCAGTGCGGGACGATTAGCGTATTGGGTACGGATGCGCTGCACAAGTGCTTGTACCCGCGCTGCTTGCCCGATCTTCTTCACCTGACGCAAATAGCCGACGGCTTGCTTGTATCCGCCACGTCCTGTCGCGTTCACAAGGATTTCGTCGACAATTTTCTCATAGAGTGTAGCAACTTCGTCGGGAAAACGAGATTCGAGCTGTTCTCGGTAGTGATCAATCAACCAACGGACTTGTTGGTGTGACTGTACCAGTGTTATCAGATCGCGCCACCGATTTTCGTGCGCATATAGCCATGCGCGCTGCTCAGGACGGCGAATATCCTTAATCAACCCTTCGACAAACGCCGACCATTCGGATGAGGGGATCGTCTTGTGGAGAAGCTCAAAATACTCTTCGTTACCGCGATCAAGCCACAGCGCACGCGCCCCATCGATCACCCCTGCCTTATCACCTTTCTGTTGGAGTACTTTCACGCGCAGGGCTTGATATTGACTGGTCAATCCCGGCAAACGACGCCGATTACTGGATGCGATTCCTGCTTCTATCTGCCGCGTCACCTCTTCTAACGCACCTTGTTTGATGTATCTCTCAATCAATTCCATACGGACTCGATCAAGATGTGCATGGGCATGTAAGAATTGGTAACTCGCTTCTATACCGTCAAATCGGTCAATAAGTGCCAATTTGAACAGCGCAATCTGCTCTGAACCATAGTCGCTAGTGAAATCGTTCTCACTCGGCTTCGCCATATTGCCTTCGATGTCGTCTAACGCAGACGTAAATGAGGCGCGATGCGAAGAGGTGATTACCAACGTTTCGGCAATCGCCAGCAAGTCCCAGCCCCAATCCCAGTCATGAAACTCTTTCCGCCGAGCGCGCTCAAGACAGTAGATGAACAGCGATTCTCGTCCTGCTTCACCTTGCATCGATGTGGACTCGGTCAGCCCTTCAGTCGCTATGTTGATGCAGTCGCCAAGGATGCCACTGGAATCGTCCGCTTGACCGATGGCGAGGACTGTTTCGTCGATCACTGCCTGATAAACCCCAACCGCCTTATCGATTTCTCCTGCATTCTGCCACTGCGCAGCCTGATTGAGCAGTTCTCCGAGCTTGCGCCCCGCACGGTTTGACCCGGTATAGTCGAGAAAACCATGGTCACCACGTCCTGCCCGCAGCGCATCTTTGACGACGCGCCGATAATCCATCGGCTTTGCGTCGCCTGCATCCAAGTGAATAAGCAGTTGATTGAGGAGTTCCCGATCACTTTGGGTTAATTCCAGCAGCATTGAAACCAACTGCTCACGCGAAGCTTTTTCGAGACGCTGGCGCAGTTTTTCATGGCGAGTTTGACGTTTTGTGGACTTCTTGCGGGATTTCGCATCAACCTGATCGGGAAAAGCCTCTTCAACAGCGTACAGCACGGCAGCGACATGCTTGCAGTGTTCGCCCATATCGTAGGGACAAGTACATGAACAATTCAGGCTGCCATTATCTACAAGTTCGATCCGCACATCATATAGATCTGTGCCTTCGACCTGTGCTTCCCATACAATCTCTTCTTCATCGAAAGATAGATCGAGGATTTGACCGCTGCGTAGATAATCACGTCCACGCGTGAGAATCTGCGCTGGAATGATCTGCTTGAAATTGGCAAACGTCAGGCTCATGGGAATACTCAAAGAGACTTTGGTTCAGAATGCGGTAATTATGCCAAAAAATCCAGTGGAAGACCAATTATGTTCAATCGCCGCACGCCGCCACGACGATAGTGGTTGCATTTTTACGGATCGGGCTTTAGCCCGCGAGAAAGCCACGCCGCTTTACTGGCAGTGGATGAAAGTGTTTCCGACTTTAGTCGAACTGAAACCTTGTTTCTCTCGCTCAATTATGCTAGTATACGAAATACCTGTCGCGGAGTTGAAGCTCCCACAGGCTCTCCAAGCTAACGGAATCAGAGCGTGAGCGAGCCTAACATACACTTCAAAACATTCAAATACCGTCTGTATCCGACGCTAGGGCAAACGCATCAAAATTTCTGGGAGTTCATTAAGCGTCAAGAATGCTCGTAGGGGAGGGGCGATGTCTCCTCCCGCTATAAAAAGCACGGGCGACCACACGGGGGTGCCCCTACACGCCCGCTCTGACCTCGATACAACTATCCGCTGATTTTGATGCAATTGCCCTGTGCCAGTAAGTGCGCATAATCAACCCGAACCGCTACAACATTACCACTTATTGATAGAGCGGCTGGGTCAAGCGTTCGATTCCAACTATCAGTTTGGACGCGCCGCTGGCTTAACGACCGTCGTTCAGCTTACATTTTCTTTGACCAAAATGGTTCAAGATGTATCCAGCATGGAGACGATACAATATGCGTCACCCGCACTTTAGATTTCTATTGTGGGTCGGGCACGACCGCCATCACAATCGAGGTGGCGGGTCCGCCCAAGCGCATATCGATAACCGCACTGGCATACGCATACGCATCAAACGCATTCATGCCCATTTCATGGGTGAGCAGGGCGTAGGCTTCATCGAGCGCTATCTGGTACGCTTTCTCCAGGGTCTCGCCCATGCCGAGGCAGTAGGTACTGCCGCCGACGCGCAAGCGCGGATAATGAAGTCCTGAATTCTTTTCCAGGCTGATGCGCAGTGTTGCCTGTCCAGCCGCTTCCAGGCTGACCCACGTCGGTTCGGCAATACCCATCGCCGCATGCAGATCGCCCATCGCCAGCCGTGCGCCTTCGACCTGGATAGGCAGATACAACGTCGTCCCAACTTCCATTTCACGTAAGTCCATATTGCCGCCGAACGGATAGGCAGGCATGAACGTTGAACCTTGACCCTCGGCGGGCGCGACTCCGATACAGCCGATCATGGCACGAATAGGCACCGTAAGTGATTCTGTGATGTGCGCGCGCCCATCACGCAGTGAAATTTCTCTTACCTGTGTCGATTGGGTATGGGCACCCAACCCACCAAATGCGGGCAGCCACACCGACCATGCACGGCGCACCTGAATATCGAGAATTTCGATTTTGAGCGCGTCGCCAGGTTGTGCGTCTTTGACGAAAACAGGTCCGGTGACCGCATTAAAGTTTTCCAAGCCAATAACATCGACGCTTTCGCCTTTCGACAGGCGTTCATACGCCACATCGCCGGTTTCGAAGGTGACGGTATCGCCGCTTTCAATCTCTAGCACGTGTGGCAAGGTCGCATCAAATGCGAAGGCGCGCTGTTCTTTTGCAAGGGCATAGGATGCCATGTGGTTTTATCGCTCCAAATTCTCGTTTAAGGTTCGTGCTGGCTGATAAAGTCTGTCAACACCTGTACGTAGCGGTCTGCTTCTTCGACATGAGAAGAATGCGAACTGTTTTCAAAGATCACCGATTGCGCGCCCGGAATGCCGTGGGTGACTGTTTCCGCAATGAGCGGCGTCGCTTCATCGTAACGACCGGACGTGACGAGCGTAGGCGCGGCAATCTCTGGCAAACGATCACGAACATCCCACTGTTTGAGCGTGCCGACAACATGAAATTCGCTGGGACCGTTCATGGTGTTATAAACCTCGCCACCGCGTGCGAGATAGTCAAACGAACGTTTCATATAATCTGGATACGGCACACGACACACATGACGATCATAAAAAACCTGCATGGCGTCTTGATAGGCAGCGGTGCTCGTTGTCCCAGCAGCCTCATGTTCTAACAAGGTTTGTTGAACATCGGGTGGTAGTTGTTCACGCAAGCGATTTGCTTCCTCGACCCACTGAATCATGCTGGCGGGTGAACTGGCAATGGTCAGGCTGGCAATCCCTACGGGCTGCGTCAGCATATATTCCATCGCGAGCATTCCGCCCCACGATTGCCCAAGCAGATGAATTTTCTCCAATCCCAAAGCGATCCGCACCACGTCGATTTCTTCAACGAATAAATCAACCGTCCACATCTCCGGCTTGCTTTCGGGGATTTCTGAGCGACCGCAGCCAAGTTGATCATAATAGATCACGCGTCTGCCCGTGTCAGCCATGACATCTAACGATTCGAGATAATCATGGGTTGCGCCGGGTCCTCCGTGCAGACACAACAGCGGGAGTTTGCCAGCCTGTTCACCTGCACCGACAACGCGCACCCATGTTTCATAACCCTTAAATGGAATCGTAAATTCTTGTACAGGTTGCGACATGTTTTGCACCTTTCAAGTTTACAAACGCTGTGACGTGCGCGGATCAAGCGCATCGCGGATGGCATCACCTAACAGATTGAATCCAAATGTGGTGATTAAAATCGCAATCGTCGGGACAATAATCATCCATGGTGCGATGCGATAACGTGTTTGTCCTTCGAAAATCATATTGCCCCAACTGGGTTGAGGCAGGGGTACGCCTACGCCTAGAAAACTAAGCGATGCTTCGACCAGTATCGTGCTGGCAAAACTCACCGTCGCCCAGATGATGGTCACGGCAAGAATTTGCGGCAGGATATGATAAAGAATGATTCGACGATCGCGCGCGCCGATACAGCGGGCGCTTTCAACGAAAGCACGTTCACGAACCGAAAGCACCTGTCCGCGCACCAACCGTGCAAGCGGCGCCCATGTGATCAGGGTAAGTATAAGGATCGCGACGGGGATACTTGGGCGAAGGACTGCGCCGACGCCAAGCGCGAGCAAAATGGCTGGGAATGCAAGGATGATATCGGTGATTCGCATCAGAATGGAATCAACCGCGCGTGAATAATAACCTGCCAGGACGCCGATGACTGTGCCGATAATCGCCGCTGTAGTATTGGCGATAAAGCTGATCACCAGCGATACGCGCGCGCCAAAAAGGGTCCGACTCAGCATGTCGCGTCCAAGATGGTCGGTTCCGAGCGGAAATTGTCCATCGGGCGGGAGCGGCGTCCCTGTAGCCGACAGCCCTTCACGAAATTGTTGCAATGGGTCTGCTGGAGAGAACAGCGGCGCAAAGACAGCCGCGAGCACGACCAGCAGGACAAGGCATCCGCCAATCCATGCGCGGGGCATTCGGCGCAGGATACCCCAGAAACTATTTTGATTCCGAGTGTTCAGTTTGACCATGTTAGGCTGCATTCAGTCGAACACGTGGATCAAGGGCGAGATACAGCAGGTCGATAAGCAAATTCAGCCCGACAACCGCAATCGATGCGAACAATACTGTCCCCATGATCATAGGCGTATCCTGATTGCGGATCGCCGTCCATGCTTGCAAGCCGATACCGGGAATACCAAAAACGGCTTCGATTACCACAACACCACCGAGCAAAAGTGCTAAATCCAACCCGATCAGTGTTACCACTGGCAGCAGCGCGTTCCGCAAAAGATGACGATTCAAGATCGCGCGCGCCCCTAATCCTTTGGCGCGGGCGGTACGGATGTAATCCTCGTTCGCAATTTCTAATATGCTGCTGCGAAGCACGCGTGCGTAAAAAGCCGCACCGCTAAAACCCAACACAAGCGCCGGAAGGATTAAATGGGCAATCGTTCCATAACCGCCGAGCGGAAAGATCGGGATGACAAACCCAAATAGATAGAGCGCGACCAAGCCCACCGCGAACTGCGGAATCGAGACTCCGACAAGCGACAGAACGGTCGTGAACTGGTCGATCAACGAACCGGGACGCAAAGCCGCGATGATTCCGAGTGGGATACCGAGCAGCAGTTCGACAGATAACCCCGCCAGTGCTAGTTGAATCGTGACCGGAACGCGCTCTATCACTGCCTGTAAGACAGGGCGACCATCACGGGTTGATCTGCCGAGATCGCCCTGAACCGCGCGTCCAAGAAAGCGAACATATTGGACGGGCAGCGAGTCATTTAAGCCCCATTCCTGCCGGATGCGCTCGACGGTTGCTTCTGGGGCGCGCGGACCCGCGTACATCCGCGCCGCGTCTCCCGGCATCAAAAATACAAGAACGAAGCTGATAGTCGCTACGCCCCAGATGACGACGAGCGCGCCGACCAAACGGCGAAGCAGATAAGCGGTCATGTAAGGTTGCCCGATGGATACAACAGTCTAGGTCGATAGTTGGGTAGGGATTCGTACAACTTGAATCCCTACCCTATAGCTACAAAAGGGGAGACTATCTCAGTGTCGATGCGTCCCAACGCAGCAGCGTGGCTGGGTCAGACGCGATGAGCAAGCGACTGCTGGTGAAGTAGTAATTCGCCTGATGCTGTAAGAACACCCAGGGCGCTTCTTCGACAATCGCCGCTTCAACATCGCTGAATGCTGCCCAACGTGCATCGCCGGGTGGGTTGCTGTTTGCGGTCGCGAATAGACCATCCAGGCTTTCAGAACAGAATTGTCCCCAATTGTACGAACCTCCGCATTGCAGCAGCGGTTCAAAAACGTTCGATGGATCGGGATAATCGAGATACCAGTTGGTCAACACAAGTTCAAGGGTATCTGGCTGATTAATGACGGTATCGAGGAACTGCGCGTTATCGACGGACGTGAGTTCGACGGTGACGCCTACCGCAGCAAAATCGGCGACTAAGACCTGTGCAACCGATAGGTTGGTCGGGTCGGTGTTGACGAGCATATTCACGGTCAAGCCTTCAGTAACGCCCGCGCTTTCCAGCAGCGCACGCGCTTCGTCAGGATTGTATTCCCAGGGCGTTAATGTGCTGTTGTTACCCAACACACTGCTTGGAATAGGTCCTTCGGCAGGGAGCGCGCGTCCGTTCAGGATTTGCACAAGGCGCTGACGATCAACCGCAATATTCATGGCACGGCGTACATCGGGGTTGTCAAACGGTTCAATCGTCGTGTTGAAAATCATGTAATCGATGTTTGCGAAACCTGCGGTTGGCAGCAGTTGCGCCGAGATTGCGGCGTCAGCGACAATGCGCGGATACTCCGCATTCGGCACGAAATCGAGTGCAATATCGGCTTCGCCGCCTTCGATGCGCAGGATACCGATCGACGGTTCGACGCCAAGCTGCATTTCGAAGCCGTCGAAGAAGGGTTTGCCTGCTTCATAGTAATTAGGATTGCGCGTGCCTGTAATCCGCACGCCGCTTTCCCATGTTTCCAACATAAACGGACCCGCGCCCATCGGCATACGGGCGAAATTGTCACCAGCCGCTTCGACAGCTTCTTCTGGCACGATGAACCCGGGCGGCAGCGCGAAGCGCTGAATTAACGACCAGACCGGGAATTGCAGCGTGAACGTTACCGTACGTTCGTCTACGATCTCGATTCCGCTGATTTCTGTCGCACTGCCATCTATGAACGCTGGCACGCCGGCAATTGCCTCGAACATATACGACGTTGGCGACAATGTTTCTGGGCGGAACATGCGCTCGAAAGACCATTTCACATCCGCAGACGTAATATCGCGTCCACTGGAAAACTTGACGCCTTCGCGCAGCGTAAACGTGTAAACCAATCCATCGTCACTGACCGAATAAGTTTCGGCAAGCGCAGGAATGAGCGCTGTATTGTCATCGTTCCAGCGTACCAACCCGATATAGAACAGCGCGGACGTGGGCCATGTTTCGGTTTCATAAGCGACGTGAGGATCGGAGGTACGAATATCGGCATTACTGAGGATACGAAGGATGTTTTCTTCTTGTGCACCTACCAGAACGGACGAGAGCATTGCAACCGTTATCAGCAGCAGAAACAGAAAAGTACCACGACGAGGCAGCATCCAAGAACTCCTATATGATTAGTCGAGAACCTTACAGCGATTGGGATCAATCGTTATATACATTAACGCGTGGATCACAAAACGTCAACGATTCCTAATCTGCCATTATTGATGCGATCGTGAGCCGCTCTGCCAACTGTCCGGCCATGGCGGACATCAGTGGAGTCTACGGCAACAAAATCTGAGATGGAAACGAATTTCGCTATGCTAACCCTGATGACGTGCGCGTTCGCGGATCCCAATGTCCCACATGGGCATATTGCTACAGCATTGGCGGTGCAGGTTGCGCCGACATTTGCGGCTGTATTATACCGTCAGACGATTTTCCGTCAGCGCCAATTTTTCAAGTGCTATAAAAGGCGGTTTTGGGTTGCCTACACAGCCCCAAAACCAATTCTAAAAATCATCCCTTCGATTTGAACAGAAAAGGATTTATGGGGCGCAGCAGGCGTAATTCCGTCGAATGCTACTTTGATCTTCAAAGTCGAACTGCTTAAGGTGTATTAAAGGGCTGCAAGCGTGCTGCCGAAAACAAAACATCCGACTTGTGAGTCGGATGTTTGAGTTACATCTATATAGTGGACAGTAGAGGACTCGAACCTCTAACATCTCCCACGTCAAAGGAGTGCTCTACCAATTGAGCTAACTGTCCCTACCATCAAAGTATAAAAGATCATTGCCCCTTAACGCAAGACTCAGATCAAGCGCCGCGCGGAATTTCTTTCGTCAAACAATGAACCGCGCCGCCGCCATTTGATGATGCAGCGCAATTGATAGGAATAATGTCGTGGTCAGGCATGGCATGACGATAAATCGCAAGTGCTTCAGCATCCTGTGAAATTCCGAATACAGGGACAAGCACCCGCCCGTTGATAGTGAGCGCGTTGGTATAGCTGCGCCATACCGGATACACAAGCCAATTTAAGTACGGGGCAGGCATCGGCAGTTCGATCACCTGATACGGCTCGCTCGCCGCATTGGTCTCGCGCCTGAACAGTTCGGCGGTGGCGCGCAGTCGTTCAGCATTCCGAAACGGCGTGGGTGCGCCGACCAATATCGTGCGCGCATCCGCCAATTTACACACCAGATCAACATGTGACGTTTCTTCGCGCCATAAAAATGGTGTCAAAATCAACTTGTCAAATGCAAAGACCTGTTTAAGCCCCCGCTCGATGTCGTCACGTGTCATTGGTGCGTGCCGATGTAATATTTCTTCGCTCATGATCAGTGTCCCCGCGCCATCCGACCAGATGTTGCCGCCTTCGATATGCAAATCGAACGTGCGCGACATCATGTCGCTCGCATCCGCCCAAAGCGGCGGCATATGGTCATCGTCGGCTTGTGGATACGTGTCGAGGGGATCGAAGATCGCATCGATGGCGACGCGCGCGCCATCCGCACCGATGCCAACGATCGGTCCATAATCGCGTACCCAAATATCATTCGTGGCTACATGCAGAAAGCGCACGTTTTGCCATACAATCTCATAATCTTGCAGCGCTAAACGAATCGCCGCCGCCCATTCTGGTTTGGAGATCAAAACATCGACCCGTGCCACGGGCGTGATCGCGGCTATCATCGCGGCGTGAGTTGCCCACAATGGTGGATATAAAACCGGAAACGTGACAATCACGGCTTCCATCGGCTCCCACTGCGCGGGCAGGCGCAGATTTGTAGGCGCGGCGTCCGTTTCACCCATGGAGTTCCTACAAGCTGCATTGTCGAAACTCTCAATTTGCAGACCTGTGAAGGTATCCGGCGGCGTATATGCCCCTGCAACTGTTTCTGCCAGTGCGACGTTGACCATTAAATTCTCTAAAATTCGTCGCGCCCCCGGCGCATCGATGCCGCGTGGCAGCAATCCCCATTGGGTAAGATAATGCGCCATCTGCACGGCGTCGATATAGCCCGGTTGATCGAGTCTCATGCGCCCCGCGCTGATCAATTGCGTCAAGCGCGTCGCAATGGGCGAAAGTTGCGTCGAAAAACGCCGCCGCCACAACGGATACGGGATGAAATCGAAGTGAAGCGGGAACGTCATGCCATCTATCCTGATCTCTATTCATTGAGGATGAAGCGCGCTAAGCGCGTATCTGCTGCAAGCCTTCGAACAACTGCGCGAACAATAGCCATATCAATCGACGCCAGACGCTAGGACGAAGCGATCTTACCGACACACGATCCGGTCTGGTGCAGGACAATAGCGATACTGCACCTCGCCTGTTTGGGCATAACGGGTTAATTCAGCGCGCGTGAACACGAATTCGGTATTAAACCCACTGTCGTGGCAGCTAAAACACTCGTTCAATTCGCGGTCGATGGGGTTTCCCGTCCCGAACTCGAAACCGCGGAAGTTCCAGCCATCGAAGTTGGTATTGGCGCGCAAATCTTCGATATACCATGTCGAACGCCGTTCTCCGACATGAATTTCATCCGTTCGCAGCGCGCCGGGAACCAAACGTCCGCGTTCATCCGTGAGCGGACGACCGAGTAGATCGCGCGCAGAGTCGAATGCTTCGATTACTGTGAACGACCCGTAAGGGATGGTGCGACCCGCCCGCGCCGCTTCGACTGCTTCGGGGCTGATATAAATATTGCGTGTCACCCCATCCGACCGATCCACCGTCGCATAGTGCACAAGCGCCGTCCGATAGTCATCGGGATACGCAATCGGCTCACGTCCAGGCGCATACGTGCGCGCCGGTGTGGGTTGCACGGGCGTAATCATTGTGTCAATCTGCGTTCGTTGCGGCGATACCGCGCCAAACATAACGACGCCAATCAGCACCACAATGAGTATAGGAACGAACAACTTTGCGATCATCGACGATAAAGTCTGTGTGTGGACGGAATACAATCAATGTACGTGTAAAACAGTTACTGAATCCTTGAGTTTCAACGTTTCAATATATGCTGCTCATAAACGTGCATTATCGAGCGTAAATCGTACTGAACGGGTGTTGATGGCAGCATTCCTACCGTAGATAACCGCAGCCACACGGGCGCATGGTCGTTGATCGCGGCAATCACACTGTTGATCACGCTGAGCAAATCGAGGTTGGCGTCCACCGTCACAATCGTGTCGCCACGCGCTGTCAGATACGCGATGTTATCGATATAGCGCGTGCGTGTCTCATTCAAGCCTTCTTCAAATAACTCGCGTGTACTGCCACGCGTGCCCATACGTTGATAACAGGTTTCGACGCTCGCGTCTAAAAACAACGTCAGATCGGGGGTGCGCGCGCCTGCATTGAGCGACAATATATCCTCGCGTGTCAGCGGTTCACCCGTTTGATACACCAGCGATGACAGAATATAGCGGTCGCACAAGACCGCATGGTAATCGCCGTTCGCCAGAAACGGATTGATCACCCGCTCGGTATGGTCGGCGCGATTGAGCGCGAACGCGAGCGCCAACGCCCTGTTACTGATGCTGAATTTTTTTGCCAGTACTTCTCGAATATACACGCCTGCTGCGCCAAAGTCGTAAGGCTCGAATGAGAGCAGTACACGCGCTGCGCCCAACGTCGCCGCCATGTGCGCCGCCACGCGCCGCGAAACTTCGCTCTTGCCGCTCCCGTCCAATCCTTCAAGTACAATCAAATAACCCATATGCCGCCTTTTTAACGCGCAAATAACCCTGTGGATTTTCGCGTGAAACGGCGTCATATGCAACTAGTCAGCGTTCATGACGCGGTTCAATAACGGCGCAGTGACTCGCGCATCGAACCCTAACGACGCAACCTGATCTTTATAAACGGCGTCACGCGATGATGGTTTGCGGAATTTCTTATGCAGGTAGCTGAGTTGATACAAGTTGAGCGCGCGTTGTACGTCGTTTTCATCGCGTAAATAAAATGTGATCCAGCCGCTGTCGTGCAGCAGGTGATGTACCTGCGCCGCACCCGCCGCGACCAACGCCTCACGGATTGTCCGTGTGAACGGAATATCGACCATGCCATGCTGATGTATATGCCCGATTTCGACATTGCCGATCTTGAATTCGACGCCGCCGAAACGATGCGGATGCGACTCGATTTCGTCCCATGCGCCGACCGTTTCAACGATTGTTTGTACCCACTGGCGGATTGTCATTGTGAACCTCTTTGAGCCTTTAGAACCTTTATGTAAGCCTTGTTGACTTAAAACGCGCGGCGTGATACGCTGCATAAAACCAAGCGCATGAAAGGAACTCCTTGTGACTAATGCCCCGAATACGACCGCGCCTGAAACGCGTGCTTTTCCTTATCGTACACGTCCGTTTCGTTGGGAAGATATACCCGCGTTTGTCGATATTCTCAACCGCGACTCTGAAGCGCGTGGCGTCGATGAGCGGAGTTCCGAAACTGAAATCTTAGAGTATTACACATCACCAGAAATTGACCCTGAAACCGATGTCATGGTCGTCACCGACGCCGAAGATAATATCGTCGCGTGGGGTGAAATCGAAGTGGTGAGCGCAATCGGGCGCACATGGTCGGATGCCGCGATTGACCCGCGTCATTGGGGGCGCGGTATCGGCAGCTTTCTCATTCAATCTACAGAAGCGTTGATCCGCGAACGTCTTTCGTCGCGTTTTGTAGAAGATCAGCCGATCGTCGTCCAGCGCCATCATCTTACAAGCGCTGCGAACAGCCGCCGCTTGTTTGAACAACATGGCTATCGTCATGTGCGCTCGTTTTATCGCATGAGAATCGAACTGGCGAACATTGACCCGACCGAAACGCTCAGCCTGCCAGACGGTATCGAAATGCGCGCAGTCACGCCGGATCATTACCAGGCGATCTACCAGGCACATCAAGAGGCGTTTCAAGACCACTGGGGTTGGGAATCGTATTCGTATGAAGTGTGGGAACACTATCATCTAAAAAATTCGATGGTCAATACGGCGTTATGGCGCATCGCGTGGGCGGGTGACGAGATTGCCGCGCTGAATATCAACAAAGGCTATGGCGAAGAAGACCCGACGATGGGATGGGTTAGCACGGTCGGCACGCGGCGCGCGTATCGCAAACAAGGGATAGCGACTGTGCTGCTCAAAGAAAGTTTTCGCGCTTTCAAAGCCGCCGGCTTTACGTCCGCTGCTTTAGGCGTGGATGCCGCCAGCTTGACTGGCGCGGTCGAACTTTACGAGCGTGCAGGGATGCGCGTCTATAAGCAAACCGATATTGTCGCCAAAATGTTACATGGCGATTGGCTGTCGATGTACCCACAAACGACTTAGCGGGCGGCGACTGCCGGGTCAGCGCTGCCAAATACACTGTCATCCGCGCCTTTGGCTTTGTCGTCGCCTTCTGCAATCAACTCCGTAATCGGTCGGAATCGTCCAGTCGTGCTGTTCGGCTCCGGCATTTCGGGGATGCTATGTGGACGCGGCAAATCTTGCTCATCTTGCGGCGGAAGTTCGATCTCGACGCGCGGGACAGCGCCCGTTTGACCAATAATCGAAGGCGGCAGGTGTTGCGGCATACTACACTCCTTCACACATCACTTCATTGCAATTGTAACACTGATTTGGTCGATCAAATGTTCAAAGTTCACCGACCACACCATCGTACCCCCTCCGCTTTCCGACACTCATTTTTCATCCGCCGACCCATTCTATCGCCAGTGATCCCGCCACATACCCAGTAATTTCTTCGATTCCCCCGTTGGTCCGCGCAATGAAATAGCGCGGCGTACCGTTCTCGAACGTCACCACCAGCACCGTACTTCGATCCGGACTCCACTCAACCCGCGTCGGGGCACTTGCGCCGATTTCACCTGTCAGCGCGTTACCCGCCGAATCGTAAATGCGCCATCCGCCCGTTCCGTTTGAACCTAACGCGACAAGTGCTCCGTTGGGACGCTGCACGCCGTAATTAATCGTCAATCCACTGACGCCCGCGTTGAAAATCGGCTCTATGCTGCCCGTTAACGGGTCGATCCAGCGCAAACCGACCATACCGTCCTCGCCTGCGCCGCTTGCCAGAACGCGCGTCCCGTCAACACTCCAGGTCGCGTATTCATATCGATAGATACGCGGCAGTTCGCCTGGGTTGGTGCTGGTCAGCGCCGCGACGACGGTGAATCCGGTCGTGTTGTTCTCCAATTGAAGACGAATCAACAGTGCCGTACTGCTGTTATTCCACACGAACCCAAGCGGACGGAACTCGAAAGGACCCGCATCGTGCCGTACCAATTGACAGCTTAAATCTGGCGGACAGCTCCGAAACAACGGATGCGGTGCGCTCACGCTCGGTTCGTAGAAATAAATGCCATCATTTTGCAGGTCGTTGTCGGTCGAACCGTCGCGCGTGGTATCGATCAAGAACGCCAAAAACTGTCCGTTGGGCGACCATTTGACCTGTGTCACACGCGCATTGTTGCGTTCGGGCGTATCGGGCGCGAACGCCGAGAACGGTGACGCGCTCATGCGTGCGCCGCCCGTCGTTACATCATTGACTTCAAATAACAGCCCATTGGTATCGACGCGCGCATACAGGTTAGGGTTGACAGGATTTTGTGCAAAGGTGAATGCGCCGCCGGGTAAATCCAGGTACGCGCCGCCTAAACTGCCGTCCGTCGAAAGCGCGAATGAGCGCGCAGCAGGCGGCAAGTTCTCGAATCCAAGCGGCGACGGTGGAATAAAAAATGGCACGGGTATCTCGGTTGTGGCGGGCGGCACTGCGATCGGCGTGATCGTTATCACGTCGCCGCGCCCGTCAGGGTCGCCTCCAAAAACTGGCGTCGCATTCTCCGGCGTCAGTGCAACATCGGGTTCAGTTGTACCCGGCGCGGCAGTGATAAACGTTGGTGTCGCATCCAATGTGGGTGCGCGTTCGGTGGCGGCACTGATCAAGGCGTTCATCGTCGCCACGATTTGGTTCACTTGCGCGGTGATTGTCGCACCAACGTCCGCGGTTGGCGCGAGTGCAGTCAGCGTCGCCGCAATCGACTCGTATTCGCGGGTGATCGTCGCAGCGACCTGCCGTTCATTGTCGGCGTTGATACGCGCCTGTTCGGTATTGATCGCGGCAGTATCCAGCGTCGCTGGTGGGCGTGGTGAAGGGGTGATCGTCGGTGGCGGGATGCGCGTATCGCTTGGGGTCAGCGATGGAGACGCGGTTCCCGTCGGTATCAGCGTAAACGTCTGTGTTGGCAGCGATGAAGGGATAATCGTCGGTGTTTCTGTCGGGATGAACGGGAGCGGTGTCGGCGATGGGATCGGCGTTTCGCTTGGAATCAGTGTGATCGTTGGTGTGTAAGTGAACGTGTCGGTCGGGCTGATTGTCCGTGTTGGCGTCGATGATTGCGTTGAGGTCGTAGTTAATGTCGGCGTATCGCTCGGCGTTAGCGTCGATGTCTGCGTTGCGTCTGGCGTTGATGTGCGCGTATTGGTCGGATTAATTAATGTCGTGGAGGCGATACTCGTGCGCGTCGCCGCGACCGTTGGCGTCACCATCGGCACCGACATATTGCAGCCAGCCAGCGCGCACGCCGCTATCATGCTTCCTATGCCGATCCACCGCCGCATGAGTTGCCCCCACCGTGTATTGATTGACTTTGATTATACGGCTGGTGTATAGAGGGCGATGCGGCGCATTGCATACGCGCGGGGTACGGTTGACCTACGAAAAGTAGGTCAATAAGTTGTCCAGACAAAAGACGAACCTAAAGGCGGGTTTTAGACCCGCTTACAAACGTCGTTGATTTCTACTGGACGGCGCGTTTACGAAAAGAAGCCGCGTCGTTGATACCGTTCTTCTTTGAAGGGATCGCCTTCGTTGTGATAACCCGCGTTTTCCCAGAAGCCGGGTTTATCCGTCTCGCTGAACTCCAGCGCGCGTACCCATTTCGCGCTCTTCCACAAATACCGTTTCGGCACTAACGTGCGCAGCGGATACCCGTGTTCCTGGTCGAGAAATTGACCATCGAACTTGTACGCCAGCAGCACATCGTCGTCCATCATGTCTTGTAACGGAACGTTGGTGGTATACCCGCGCTCGCAGTGTGCGATCACATATTTGGCATTCGGCTTGACCCCGAACAACTGAATGAAATCGCGGAACAACACGCCTTCCCATCCGGTATCGAATTTGCTCCAGCGCGTCACACAGTGGATGTCGGTCGTGATCTTGACCGTTGGTAGTTTTTGAAATTCTGCCCACGTCCAGCTCACCTCTTTTTCGACTAGCCCCCACACCTTCAGGTTCCACGTCGCTTCGTTGAAGCCGGGCGTGGGTCCATAATGTAACACCGGAAAATCAAGCGTGAGCGATTGACCAGGCGGCAGTCGTCCTTCGGCTTTCATCCTGGCTTCTTCTTGACGCCTTTTGAGCATGTCATCGGCACGGCTCATGATTGATCCTTTCATCCTTTTCGTTGCCCAGAGTATAACCTCTGTCTGTGAGGATGCTTTAAACAAGTTACTAGACTCTTTCCAAGCCACTTTCGTGACATACTCCCCACGCCTAAAGGCGGGGGCTTCTACCCTCAGCGCGACTGCGAAGGCGAACCTTCGTCTTA
>ENA-ORBV01002497-ORBV01002497.1-microbial-mat-metagenome-genome-assembly--contig:-NODE-2497-length-38635-cov-11.648244_pt1 | contig 38635 bp, 30 predicted proteins | sample MGYA00237777_ERZ505514 | MGnify/ENA primary metagenome ERZ505514 (study PRJEB26160, sample SAMN06269048) | microbial mat metagenome | isolation source: Oligotrophic lake microbial mat | place... | reverse complement strand
GACTAACACCGCTCCCCCATTGCCCCCTGGCCTAGCACCGCAGCCCAGACAAACCCCCGCACCCGCCGGGCCAGCAGAACCGCAAGTGCTAGTTGCAGAAGTTACAGTCACCGGGGCGACGGAAGACTTGGAAAGCGAAATTTACCGAGTCATCAGCACCCAACCAGGACGCACGACCAACCGCAGCCAACTGCAACAAGACATCAACGCCATTTTTGCCACAGGCTTTTTCAGAAACGTGCGGGCAGTACCGGAAGACACCCCGTTAGGCGTCCGGGTAACTTTTATTGTGCAGCCAAACCCGGTATTGCGGGGAGTGACAATCACCGGTCAGCAAGTGCTGCCCCAAAGCGTAATTGACGAAAGCTTCCGCGATCTATACGGCAAAATTCTCAACCTCCGTCGCTTTGAAGAGGGAGTGAAAAAAATTAATGCGTGGTATCAAGACAACGGCTATGTTTTGGGCCAAATCACTGATGCCCCGCAAGTAGCAGACGACGGCACTGTCACCCTGGTAGTGGCAGAAGGCCAGATCGAATCCGTTGATGTCCGCTTCCTGAACAAGGAGGGAGAGCCAACAGATGCCACGGGTCAGCCGATCGGAGGCAACACCCGTCAGTTTGTCATCACCCGCGAAGTAGAACTCAAGCCCGGAGACATCTTTAACCGCACCAAGGCGGAAAGGGATTTGAGACGGGTGTTTGGTTTGGGAATTTTTGAAGACGTGCGACTTGCCTTGGAACCGGGAACGACTGACCCCCGCAAGGCAAGGGTAATTGTCAACGTCATTGAGAAAAATACCGGTTCTCTGGCGGCGGGTGCGGGTTTGAGTTCCGCGACGGGTTTGTTCGGTACGCTGAGTTACCAGCAGCAAAACTTGAGAGGTAGGAACCAGAAATTGGGGGCTGAAGTACAAATCGGGGAACGCCAAACGCTGTTTGACCTGAGTTTTACCGACCCCTGGATTGCGGGCGACCCTTACCGGACTTCTTATACGATTAATGCGTTTAGAAGACGATCGATCAGCGTGATTTTTGACGGCGGGGAACGGGAAGTTAGATTGCCCAACGACGATCGACCCCGCGTCGTCCGCACCGGCGCCGGCATCAATTTCACCCGTCCCCTGTCGCGCAATCCTTTTGCCGATTCTGAGTGGATAGCTTCAGTCGGCTTGCAGTACCAGCGAGTCTCAATTACCGATCGCAAAGGCAGGCGCGAATCCGAGGACGAACTCGGCAACCAGCTAAGTTTTAGCAATTCCGGCTCCGACGACTTGACAACATTGCAAGCAGGTGCGGTGCGCGATCGGCGCAACGACCCCCTCCGCCCCACTAGCGGTTCCCTGCTCAGGTTTGGGATGGAACAATCGATTCCTGTAGGTTCCGGCAGCATCCTCTTAAACCGCCTGCGGGCCAGCTACAGCTTGTACCTACCAGTCAAGTACACTAGCTTTGCTCCTGGCCCTCAAACCCTGGCATTTAGTGTTAAAGGCGGCACCGTATTCGGAGATTTGCCTCCCTACGAAGCCTTTGCCTTGGGCGGTGCCAACTCGGTGCGCGGGTACGCCGAAGGCGACCTCGGAGCCGGCCGCAGTTTTCTAGAAGCCAGCGTTGAGTACCGTTTCCCGATTATTTCGTTTATCGGCGGAGCGCTATTTTTGGATGCTGGCACTGACTTGGGCACGGGCAAAGATGTCCCGGGCGACCCGGCCGGTATCCGCGAAAAGCCCGGTAGCGGTTACGGTTACGGCCTCGGCGTGCGGATTCAATCTCCTTTAGGGCCGATCCGGATCGATTACGGTATCAACGACACTGGCGACAATCAAATTCACTTTGGGATTGGTGAGCGATTCTAATGACAGTTGACAGTTGACAGTTGTCAGTTGACAGTTGTCAGTTGTCAGTTGTCAGTTGTCAGTTGTCAGTTGACAGTTGTCAGTTGTCAGTTGTCAGTTGTCATTAGTTACGAGTAATGGGTAATGGGTAATTGCTAATTACTAATTCTCCCAATCTCCCCTCTCCCCCTCTCCCCCTCTCCCACTCTTCCCTCTTCCTTCGGTCAAGTGTCAACCCTTCTCTAAGCGAGCCGGCAAGCTGTCAACTGTCAACTGTCAACAGTCAACTGTTCCTTCTTTCATGACTCAACGTACCTTAAAATCTGAATTTGAACTGTCGGGCATCGGTTTGCACAGCGGCGAACAAACTCGCGTCCGAGTTTTGCCTGCTGCGGTTGGGGAAGGCCGCTATTTTGTCAGAATTGACTTGCCTGGTTCTCCGATAATTCCGGCAAAAATTGAGGCGGTTTGTCAGACTGCACTTTCAACAGAACTGGCAGGTATCGATGCTCAAATTCGCACTGTAGAGCATCTATTAGCCGCTTTGGCGGGGATGGGAGCGGATAATGCTCGAATTGAGGTGGATGGGCCGGAAGTGCCTCTGCTGGACGGTTCGGCTCTGGTTTGGGTAGAGGCGATCGCCCATACCGGCTTAGTTCCTCAAGAATCGAAGCAAGACCCCACTTCCTCCTTCGTCCTAGAACAGCCAATTTGGGTGCGCCACGGGGATGCTTTTGCAGCGGCTTTACCCTCAGCCGAAACTCGATTTAGTTATGGAATTGATTTTGAGGAACAGGCGATCGGCAATCAATGGTACAGTTGGTCGCCAGAGGCAGAAAGTTTTGCTAGCGCGATCGCCCCAGCCCGCACTTTTGGACTTGCTCGCCAAGTTGACCAATTGCGACAAGCAGGTTTGATCAAAGGTGGTACCCTAGAAAACGCCCTAGTTTGCGATCGATCCGGCTGGCTCAACCCGCCTTTGAGATTTGCCAACGAACCGGTGCGCCATAAAATCCTAGACTTAGTAGGCGACCTCAGTCTGCTCGGAACTTGGCCAAAAGCTCACTACTTGGCTTACAAAGCCAGTCACAACCTGCACGTCCAACTCGCCCAAGCCCTGAAATCGGAAGCTCTAGCCACCCTAGATAAAAGTTAGGAAAAAACAGGTGATCTGTTAAGATTGCATCTTCCTTCTGCCTTCTGCCTTCTGTCATACCACACTCAAAAGTCTTCAAGCAATGTCTACGCTGACTGAAGTTAACACCCTCAATACTGCTAATTCTGAATCCGTCCCCACCGAGAACGGTGAAGATTCTCCAGCGGTTAAATCTACTTTTACTCTCGAAGAAATTCAGAAATTATTGCCTCACCGCTATCCTTTTGCACTGGTAGACAAGATTGTTGATTACGTGCCGTCCGAGAGGGCTGTAGGAATTAAAAATGTGACTTTTAACGAACCACATTTTCAAGGGCATTTTCCCGAAAGGCCGATTATGCCAGGAGTGTTAATTGTCGAAGCGATGGCTCAAGTGGGCGGTATTGTCCTCGTTCAGTTGCCCGACATCGAGCAAGGATTGTGGATGTTTACGGGAATTGATAAAGTCAAGTTCCGCCGTCAGGTTGTACCGGGCGATCAGTTGCTGATGACTGTAGAATTGCTGTGGGTAAAACGCCGCCGCTTCGCAAAAATGCAGGCTCTGGCTGTAGTAGACGGACAAAAAGTTTGTGAAGGCGAATTGATGTTTTCAATGGTAGATTAAATTGGTGATTGGTGATTGGTGATTGGTGATTGGTGATTGGTTATGTGTTATTTGGGAATTTCTCTCTATTCCTGATGACAACTGACAATTGACAATTGACAAGGGACTACTGATACTAAATCCTGGTTTGTTACTCCTTGATGATTCGGCGATTGAAATCGCTACTACACAAACGAAGTCCGCCGACGCGGACTAAGAAATAAACGGGGTATTTAAGCTTGATTTTGTATGAAAACTGAAAACTGAAAACTGAAAACTGACTAATAAAAAATGCTTACTTTGATTCACCCAACTGCTGTGATTCATCCCCGCGCCGAACTTCACCCGACTGTAGAAGTGGGAGCTTATGCTGTAATTGGGGAAAGAGTGAAAATCGGGCCGGATACTAAGATTGGCGCCCATGCAATTATCGACGGGCTAACAGAAATAGGCGCTCGCAATCAAATTTTCCCCGGTGCGGCGATTGGTTTGGAACCTCAAGATTTGAAATACGAGGGTTCTCCGACTAGGGTAAAAATTGGCGACAGCAATCAAATTCGGGAATATGTGACAATTAACCGCGCTACTGGAGCCGGGGAAAGCACGACTATTGGCAATCATAATCTATTGATGGCTTATGTTCATGTGGGACACAATTGCGCGATCGCCGATCGAGTAATTATCGCGAATGCTGTAGCCTTAGCCGGACACGTTAAAATCGAGTCTCAAGCCCGATTGAGCGGTGTTTTGGGCGTTCACCAATTTGTCCACATCGGCCGCTTGTCTATGGTGGGCGGCTTGAGCAGGATCGATCGAGACGTGCCTCCTTATATGCTAGTCGAGGGGAATCCTTCGAGAGTGCGAGCAATCAACAAAATAGGCTTAGAGCGCGCCGGTTTTACCGCAGAAGATTTGCTAGTTTTGAAGAAAACTTTTCGTATTCTATACCATTCTGGCTACACTCTAAATCAAGCTTTGGAACAGTTGGATTTGTTGCCAGAAAACCCCCACTTGCAGCACCTGCAGAGATTTTTGCAGCAGTCTATAACCAAAGGGCGGCGCGGTTTGATTCCTGGCAAAAAGTGAATGGGGTAGAATAAATCTATCAACAGAGCGATTCTGGCCCTATGAATGTATATACTTCAGTCAAATCTACATCCTATGAAACAGAACAAGATGGCTGCATTACGTTCTCAGATGTTAGTTGGGAGCAATTTGAAGCGATAGAAGCAGCTTTTAAAGATGTCAGAGGTGTGAAATTTTTCTATCTCGATCGCACACTGCAAATTATGACTGTCTCGCCGGAACACGAAATCATCAAAAAAACTCTCTGTATGCTGCTAGAGGCATACATGAGAGCAAATGGGATTCGATTTTACGGCAAGGGCGGGCAGACTCTGGGTGACAGAGAATTAGGCGGTAGAAAAGAGCCGGATGCTTCCTATGATATAGGAACCCAAAAAATAGTCCCAGATATTGCTATTGAAGTGGTAATTACCAGTGGCGGGATAAATAGTCTAGAGTTCTACAAAAGATTGGGCGTTCGGGAAGTCTGGTTTTGGCAAAATAGTCAGTTATCTCTCTATTACTTAACAGGTGAAAATTATGAGCAGATTGCCCGGAGTACATTCCTTCCCGCTCTAGAGTTAGAATTACTCCTACGCTGTGCTAATATGCCCGATCAATATGATGCTGTTACCGAGTTATTAGCAAACATCTCACCTGTTTAAAATTAGAATATGAAAATTTTTATTAGCACTGGTGAGGTTTCGGGTGATTTGCAAGGATCGTTGTTAGTTGCAGCCTTAAAACGTTACGCTGTCGCCGCCGGTTTGGAGTTAGAAATAACAGGATTGGGCGGCCCTCGTATGGCGGAAGCGGGTGCTACTATTTTAGGCGATACTGTGGGCATTGGTTCTATGGGCCTTATAGAATCAGTGCCGTATATTTGGCCAACGATCAAAGTTCAGCAAAAAGCTAAACAATATCTCAAAAACTTCCGCCCCGATGCTGTTGTATTGATTGATTATTTGACTCCAAATCTCGGTATTGGCAGCTATATCCGCCGCTGTTTGCCGGATTTTCCTGTGGTTTGGTACATCGCACCTCAAGAATGGGTTTGGTCGATTTCTCCTCGCAATACTGATCTGATTGTCAATATTTCGGATAAAATTTTGGCAATTTTCCCCGAGGAAGCTAGTTATTATCGGGAAAAAGGAGCCGAAGTGAGTTGGGTTGGTCATCCTTTGGTGGATAGAATGCAATCTGCGCCCAGCCGGGAAGTTGCCCGCAAAACTTTGGGAATTGTGCCGGAACAGGTGTCGATCGCCCTAATTCCCGCTTCTAGACACCAAGAACTCAAGTACCTGATGCCGGTTATATTTGAGGCTGCTCAAATTATTCAAGCTAAATTGCCGGAAGTTCATTTTTGGATTCCGCTTGCTAATCAAGCTTTCCGCAGCAAAATCGAACAGGCGATCGAGAATTACGGTTTGCGGGCTACTTTGTTAGAAAATCAAACTCTGGAAATCTTGGCTGCTGCCGATCTGGCGATCGCTAAATCTGGTACTGTTAATCTGGAGTTAGCTTTGCTCGATGTTCCGCAAGTTGTCGCCTACCGCGTCAGTCCGATTACGGCGATTATTGCTCGCCACGTGCTGAAATTTTCGATTCCTTTTATGTCTCCGCCCAATTTGGTGCAAATGAAGCCGATCGTCCCGGAGTTGCTGCAAGATGACGCTACTGCGGAAAATATAGTGAACCACGCACTGGAATTGCTGCAAAATGCCGATCGACGCCAGCAAACTTTGGCAGGTTATCGGGAAATGCGCGAAAGTCTCGGAGATGTTGGTGCGTGCGATCGGGCCGCTGCGGAAATAATGAAAAATGTTAAATTAAATACAGCTTCTTAAAGCAATTTTGGTATTGAAAGGTTATGTATAAACCCGGTTTCTTTGTGGATGGCTCCTTGACAAACCCAAGATTTATTACCAGAAACGCGGTTGATTTCCTTAATTTCTATTAAAGCAACTTTGTTATTGAAATGTTATGCCAAGCAATCGGAAAAAGCGACCGATCGCTGTTGATTTATTTGCAGGCGCGGGCGGCATGACCCTGGGCTTTGAACAAGCAGGTTTTGATGTACTTGCATCAGTCGAAATTGACCCTATTCACTGCGCCACACACGAGTTTAATTTCCCGCTGTGTTCTATTCTGTGCAAAGATGTCACAGCGCTTACGGGATCGGAAATTCGGAAAAAATCGGCGATCGGGCGGCGCGAGATAGACGTAGTAATCAGCGGTTCGCCCTGTCAAGGATTCTCCATGATGGGCAAGCGCGAGGTGGACGACCCACGAAATTCTTTAATTTTTCACTTTCAGCGCTTAGTTTTGGAGCTAAAACCCAAGTTTTTTGTAATGGAAAATGTACCGGGAATTGCATCAGGAGAACACAAAGAACTCCTGAATATTTTAATTAGCTCTTTTCTGAAATGTGGCTATCAAGTAGAAGAAAATTATCAAGTTCTCAACGCTGTTCACTATGGAGTTCCGCAAGCTCGCAAACGATTGTTTTTGATTGGGTGCAAAGCAGGTTATGAGCTACCCAAATACCCTCAGCAAACTACTATATTGCCGAAAATTAAAATTCCTAAACGCTATAAAAAAATTAATTTACCTGCTGTCCCGACAGTTTGGGATGCGATTGGAGATTTGCCGGAAGTGGAAAAGTACAGCGAGTTGCTGCACCGAGATTGGGTAATGGCGGAGTACGGAAAGTGCAGCAATTATGCGAGTATAATGCGCGGAATTGATGGTTTGGATGATGATTATTCCTACGATCGCGAGTACGATCGACAAATCCTCTCTTGTAGTTTGCGAACTAAACATTCTCTGGAATGTATGGAAAGGTTTCATGCGGCTAAACACGGCGAAAAAGAGCCGATCAGCCGTTTTTACAAGCTTCATCCCCAGGGAGTTTGCAACACTCTCAGGGCTGGAACCGACCGGGCTAGGGGGGCTTATACTTCGCCGAGACCGATTCACCCGATCGCGCCTCGGTGCATTACAGTCAGGGAAGCTGCGCGACTGCATTCCTATCCTGACTGGTTTAGATTTCACGTTACAAAATGGCACGGTTTTCGCCAAGTCGGAAATTCTGTACCACCGCGATTGGCGAAAGCTGTAGCAGCGCAGATTATTAGCGCTTTGGGCGTGGAAGCAATTAAGCCGAGTCTCAAACTGACATGGGGAGATGATTCGTTGCTTAAACTGAATTGGTCGGAAGCAGAACAATATTATCTAAAAAGTTAAGAGTTAGATTTAATTATCTCTAATTGGGAACTGGTGAGTAGTAATTGGGAATTGGAAATTGGTAAACAAGTAGTGATTTTTGCCTTTCATCTCCTGATACAAAGCGGGTTACATCAAATCGCATCACTACTTATGCAGGGCTACCCACAATTAAGCGCGGGTTAGCGTCCCCTGCATCAGTGAACACAGTTCGATGACCCGCACGAGATGTCCCCAGTAGTTAAACAAACCGGGAATGTATTCCAACCCGCTGTACAGTTTTTTTAAGATGACAGTGGGAACTACTTCGACTACGGGCCTGCAATCCAAGGCGTAGCGATCGTCCTATACATCAAATAGCAACATCAACATCTAAATACTATTTAAGATTTTAGATTGTGAAAGTCTCCCGATAAAACATTTTGATAAATTTCGCTGAGTTTTGCAACAATTAGGAGTCTTTTGGAATTCTAGAGCTATCGTGTAAAAAGTGTATTTTCAGGAGACTCAACTAATATGGGTTGGTTTAAAAGACTGTTCGGACTCGAAAAGCCTGCACCCCAGGCTGAACCGATGGCACAAGTAGTACAGCAAGCAGCACAAGCGCAATCCATCGCTCCTGCTAAAGTCGGCCCAGACGGAAATTTTGACGAAAGTGGCTTAGCGAAGCGGGTTGCTTTAGCTTTTGACGCCGATTCAGAAGTTGCTGATATCGAGACTGTTTATGTAGCTCAGCTCAGCAGTACGGTTGTTCTCAAAGGTCAAGTTCCCAGTCAGGCAATTCTCGACAAGTTGGTGGCGATCGCCTCTGCTGAAGAAGGCGCAACAAACGTGCAAACCGATCAGGTGACAGTCGGCTAGTTCTTCCGAACTCAAGCAGTTTCGATCCGGCTGCGGCTCGAATTAGTCAAAAGTTCGATTAAACCCGCTGCGGCGGGTTTTTTGCTGCCCTCTCTCCCTCAAAATATTAATTCTTGTAAATACAACCGATTTCTCTTAAAAAACAGTATAATTGAATACAGAAACTAAAAAAGTTTTAGTGAACAAAAGCAAACCTGACCTGACTGCCCTTTTTATCGACCTATAAGGATCAAAAAATATGAAACTCACTTATCGCGGCTCAAACTACGAGTACGACATTCCGACAGTTGATATGATCGAAGGCGAAGTCGCGGGCAAATACCGGGGCCAAAACTGGAACTATCGGTATCCGAGACACATTCCCAACCCCAAAAAATACGGCGGCACAAACTATACCAAAAAGCGAGATGCTGAAGCTGGCGATCGGGATGTCGCAGCAGCTCGCGCCTCAGCGACGGTGGAATATTACCCAACAGTTGTGGAAGTGGCGCAAGTGCACCGGGCGAATATTTGCAATATTCTCGATCGTAGAAAGCAAGCAGCCCAAGCCAAGGGCGATGAAAGACTGCTGCGCTTGCTAGAACTTGAGTGGCAGCAGATGGTCTGTTAGAGAAAAAGCTTCAGAAAACAAAGCGTTTGTCAAGAGGGGGAAATCAACAGCGGCTTGATTTCCCCCATTTTCCCATACAGCAATTTTCAGGTAAGTGAAGTACAATAAACCAGTTTCTGTCACCCCTTGACACAAACCACCTGCTTCAGCGTCGCCACAACTTCGACCAAATCAGACTGCTGACTCATCACCTCATCAATAGACTTATAAGCCCCCGGAATTTCGTCTAAAAATTGCTCATCTTTGCGGCACTCAACCCCGTCAGTCTGCCGCACAAAATCATCGAGAGTGAATACATTCTTCGCTTGAGTGCGAGACATCAAGCGCCCCGCGCCGTGACTGCAACTACAGTAACTTTCAGCATTTCCCTTCCCTTTAACAATAAAAGACTTCGCCCCCATCGAACCCGGAATAATCCCGTAATCCTCTACATCCGCGCGCACAGCACCCTTGCGAGTAACATACACATCTTCGCCAAAATGCACCTCTTTTTCCGCGTAATTGTGGTGGCAATTCACCTCTAATAACGGCTTAACAGATTTGCCACCCGCGACGTGCTTTTCCACAATTCGCTTAAACCGATTCATCATCACATCGCGATTAAAACGAGCATAATCTTGCGCCCACTGCAAATCGTGCCAGTAAGCCGCAAACTCCCGCGTACCAGCTACAAAATAAGCCAAATCTTTGTCAGCTAGATTAATTTCTGCCAGTTTAGCTAAATCTTTAGCAGTCTCGATGTGCTGCTGTGCGAGCAAATTTCCAATGCCGCGAGAACCGGAGTGCAGCATTAGCCAAACAAAGTTTTCAGTATCAACGCAAACCTCAATAAAATGATTACCGCCACCGAGGGAACCCATTTGTTTTAAGGCTTTATTGTTTTGGTGCTGCACGCCTTGATGAAGTTCCTTAAACTCACCCCATCCTTGCCAGTTGGTGACAGTTGTTTCTACTTCTTTGTTTTCTGAAAATCCGACAGGAATTGCGGCTTCGATATCGAGGCGAATTTGTTTGAGTTTGCCTTCTAATTTGTGAGCCTTGAATGGCATTTTAATGGCAGCCATCCCGCAACCAATATCAACCCCCACAGCAGCGGGAATAATCGCTTCTTTTGTGGCAATTACTGAACCGACTAAAGCACCTTTCCCTAAATGTACGTCGGGCATTAGTGCAACGTGTTTGAATACAAAGGGTAAAGATGCTACATTTTCTGCCATCTTGGTTTCTTTTTCGCCCAAGGCGTGATTTGCCCAAGATAATACTGGTTTTGGGGTTGATATTTCTAACTTTTCGTAGGGCATTTTTGTTTAAGTTTGTTTTGCCAGTTTGTCATGTAGTATAATTGTAACATAAAAGTTTTGGATGTCAAACACACTAATTCTCGTAGGGTGCGTCAGTCGGGAATTTCTTTTGGGAGTCATAGAATGTTTACTGACGCACCTTACCCACTAATTCTTGTGGCGTCAACTTCACATCAAATGCAGTAGCGGTATTGTTGGTAAATCCGACAGTCCGACAGGGAATGAATTCCCTGTCTCATAGCTAAAGTCCTCTGAAAGAGGACTAAAAGCGATCGCACTTCCCCTCAAAATCTACAGTCGGTTTTAACCGACTTTCGCTATGAGGCAGGGGTTGAAACCCCTGTCGGATTGCGTCGAAGTGCGTAAAAAGGTGACACTAAATTTTATAAATTCGGAGTCTTTCTCGCCGCCTTCTGCACCGGAATAGCAACTGTCTGCGGTTTCTTGTTCGCGGCAAACATCCCAAAGAAGTCGTGCAGCAAAATGTAAAAACACGGAATAATAAACAACGTCAGTAAAGTCGCCAGCGACAAACCGGAAAACACCACCACACCCAGCGGTTGCAAGAATTCCGAACCGTCTCCAATGCCCAAAGCTAGGGGAAATAAACCCAAAACTGTGGTAATAGTTGTCATCAAAATCGGACGCAAGCGCTGAGGTGCCGCCCTGAGAATTGCCGTCGTGCGATCGACCTTTTCATCTTCCCGAATTTGGTTCGCCAACTCCACCATAATAATCGCATTATTTACCACAATTCCCACCAGCAAAATCGCCCCCACAATCACCGTTGCGCCGATCGGAGTTTTAGTCGCGTACAGCCCGAAAATCCCGCCAGCCAAAGCCAGCGGCACCGTCAGCATAATCACCAGCGGATCGACAAGCGAATTGTACTGCACCGCCATCACCACAAATACCAAAAACGCCGCCAAAGATCCCAAAACAATCAGCGAACTTTGCAATTCCCGGTTAGTTTCCGCCGCCGAACTAGGTATCACTCGCACTCCCGGCGGCAATTTGATTTCCGACAAAACTGCATCCACTTGTTTCAAAGCATCGCCCAAACTTGCGCCCTTATTAATATTCCCAGCAATCATGAAAACTTGGCGCTGGTTAAGCCTTTGAATTTCCCCAGGCGCTTTTCCCAGTTCAATATTCGCCACATCGCTCAAGCGGATAATGCTGTTATCCCTAGCAGTTAAAGGGATAAATTTTAGTGCAGAAATCGATTGAACTGCAGCGCGATCGAATTGTACCCGCACATCAACCAAACGGTTTCCCCGCTGCAATTGCGTAGGAACAGAACCTTGAATTGCTGTCTGAATCGCCTCTCCAATTTGCCTCGCATTCAACCCGTAGATTTCTGCTTGTTCCCAGTTGGGGCGAATCTGCACTTCCGTTTGTTGCGGGTCTCCATCCGGGCGAAAAGTAGCTAAAGTTACCTTCTGATCCAAAGTTGCCAATATCTCGCGGCCGGCTTGCTGCAATATTTGTTCGTTTTCGCCCTGAAGCAGGACATCAACATCAGCACCGCGCACTGGCGAATTAGTTAAAACTAAACCCCGCACATTTTCTGGATTCAGACGCAAACGAGTATTTTTAGGCAAGTCAATTTTTTTCTTCAATTCTTCCGTAACTCGCTGCACAAAATTCAATGTATTGGTGCCCGGTTTTAGCGTAATGTTGCAGCCGCCGCGCAGCACATTCTCAACCGTATTGTTGCCGAATAACAGCCCGCCCACCGTCGTCAAAGTGTATAGAGTTTCTGGTTGGCTGATGATAATTTTATCAGCTTCTGCCATGATTCTTTGGTTGGTTGCCAAATTTGTGCCGGCAGGAAACAAAGCAAACAATCTCGCTTGACCGGTATTAATTCTGGGCAATATTTCCTGGGGGATTTGACCACTCATCAGCCAACTGCCGCCGCCCAATCCAATAATCGCTACTGCAATGATAATCAACCGCCACCGCACTATGCCCGATAAAAATTTACCGTAACCGGCGGTAGCATTGGTAAAAGCTCGATCGAATGCGCGCAGCGGCCAAAAGTTGCTCAAACCGCTGGATACCCGCAGCGCTAGCAGTCGAGAAGCCATCATCGGTACAACTGTCAATCCGACAATCAGAGAGGCGGCGACGGAGAAGGTGATGGTGAGGATTAATTCGTTGAAAAGTAAGGAAACTAAGCCACCGATGAGCAAAAATGGCAGTACGGCAACTAAGTTAGTGATGGTGGAAGCAAATAAAGCTGATTCTAATTCTTGGCTGCTTTTTTCTGCTTGCTGCATCAACTGCTTGTTACTTAAGGGCTGCTTGCCGTTGGCACTGTTTTTATTGCTGGTTCCTTCGACAATATTCTCCAGCATGACGATCGAGTTATCGACCACAATCCCCACCCCCAGCGCCAAACCGCCCAAACTGAAGACGTTGAGAGATAGGTGAAAAACTCCCATCAGGATAATCGCCATTAAAGTGGCGAGGGGAATTGCCACGACAATAATAAAAGTTTGGCGCAGGGAAGCGAGGAACAGCAAAACTGATGCCCCCGCTAAAACAGCCCCGGTTAAACCAGAAAATAGGACGTTGCTAATAGAATCGCGGATGAACTTCGACTCGTCGAAGGTATTGACAATAATCGTGCCTTCGGGAATTGCCCCGGATGCTTTTAATTCTTCTAGCCGCTTTTTGATGCCGTCTACAACTGAGATTGTATTGGCGTCAGGCTGCTTTTGAATGCTAATTTTTACGGCTGCTTTCTGATTGAGAAATACTTTAACTCGCTCTTCTTCTGTACCGTCAATTACCTGAGCAAAATCTCGCAAAAACACTCGTTTTGGCGGATTGGAACCCGATGCTTGAAAAGAAATTGCCTGAATTTCTTTGGCGTTTTTAAATCGCCCGACGGTACGGGTTAAAGGTTCCGCTGCTTCTTGCCGCAGTCGCCCGCCGGAAGTGTCGAGGTTGCGGGATTCGAGGGCTGATAAAACGTCGGAAATACTGACGCCTAAAGATTGCAAGCGATTTAAGTCAATATTTACTTGAATTTCTTCTTGCACGCCGCCGGCAACGTCAATTGCTGCTATTCCAGGAATTACGTTTAGTTCTCTGGATAATTCTTCGTCGGCAAATACGCGCAAATCAACTCCTTGCAAGGAGTTGGAAGTGAGGGCAAATTCGTAAATCGGCTGCTGGGAAGGGTCAACTTTGAAGAGAGTGGGCGATTCAACTGTATCGGGAAGTCGGTTGCGGATGCGGTTGACAGCGGCGGTGGCGTCGTTGAGGGCCTGGTCGATGTTGCCCCCGGGTTTGAAGAATAAATCGACGCTGACTTGTCCTTCGCGGGTGCGGGAAAAAACTTGGATGACGCCTTCAGTGGCGGAAAGTCCTTGTTCGAGGGGGCGGGTAACTTCGTCTATTGCTACTTCTGGGGAGACTCCGGGGGCATCTAAGCGCACGCCGATGCGGGGATAGGTGATGGAGGGTAGCAAGTCAACGGGCAGTTGGGTGATGTAGAAAAAGCCCACGATTATAATAGCAAGTGTCAGCATGATGGTGCCGATGTGGCGGCGAATCGCGGTCGCGCTAATGCTAAATCCGGTTTTGTCGGCTGTCATTTGATTTTAGATTTTAGATTTTAGATTTTAGATTTTAGATTTTAGATTTTAGATTTTAGAATTGAAAAGTTTACACCGTCAGTCAGCTTGCAAAGGAATGAATCGCGGGGCTGGCGACCAAATTGCTTTCGGTCAGGCTTTATTTTGTATAGGCAGTGAGAGAATATTTACGCTCCGCACCTGACAAGTAGTATAATAAATTTTAATAAATTGTCAAAAATGTTTTTCATAATATTCCTTTAGAGGTAGTCGATCGCCCAAAACGCAGATTGACAGAAATTGCGATCGGCTTTTTTATCGATAGAAAGCAATTGCGATTTACCCCTATCGTGGGGGTGGGTTGACTATATTGTTGGTCTTACCCACAGATTGCTTGTAAAACCCGCCCCTCCATTATTATTCGGCGTTGCTGATTTACGATATGGAAGGCTAAATATGCCGGGTCTTCCGTATTTAGTGTGCTAATTTATCTGAAATTAATAGCATAATTTTTTACACAGCAAGGGTTTCCGGTCTTACTTTAGGATCGCGAATTAAATAATTTACACAAGTTTGTGGGATGGGCGTCCCGCCCATCCCACAAGAAGCATAAAAATTGTAAGTTATTAAATTTTCATTCCTTAGTTAATTGGGAGCCATTTTTTCCTTCGATTCATACATAGCTTGGGTTTTAACTACTTAAACTAATCGTTTGGCACACTGAGTAAGGAAGAGCCAGCTTTACTAAAAAGTTCTTTCTGCTGATTTACTTCCATTCACCACCTTACCTAAAAAAACCCGGTTTCATGAATAAACCGGGTTTTTCACACTCAAATTGCGTGTTCTCGATACCACTCAATCGTATTTTTCAACCCTTCCTTAAACTTCACCTCCGCCACAAAACCAAACTTTTCCTTAGCCCTTTGGGTATCCAAACAGCGGCGCGGCTGACCGTTCGGTTTGTCTGTTTCCCAAACAATTTCTCCCTCAAATCCCATCAATTCGCAAATCGTTTCCACTAAATCGCGAATTTTAACTTCGCTATTCGTTCCCAAATTAACTGGGTCAGATTCGTTGTAAGATTGAGCCGCCATCACAATTCCCCGCGCGGCATCTGTGGAATACAAAAACTCGCGGCTAGGGTTGCCGTCGCCCCAAACTGGCAGTGTTTTGTCTCCCCTTTCTTGCGCTTCGTAGACTTTGCGAATTAATGCGGGGATGACGTGGGAACTTTTCGGGTCAAAGTTATCTTCCGGGCCGTAGAGATTTACTGGTAGCAAGTAGATACCGTTGAATCCGTACTGCTGGCGGTAGGATTGCAGTTGCACTAATAAGGCTTTTTTGGCAATTCCGTAAGGTGCGTTAGTTACCTCTGGATAGCCGTTCCAGAGGTCGTCTTCTTTGAAAGGAACTGGGGTTAAATTGGGATAAGCGCAAATCGTGCCTACGCAGACAAATTTTTCGACTCCTGCTTCGTAGGCGGCGTGGATTAGTTGCGCGCCCATCATCAAATTATCGTAAAATAATTCAGCGGGTTTGACTAGGTTTAAGCCGATGCCGCCGACGTGGGCGGCGAGGTGAATGATGATATCTTGTTTGTCGGCGGCGCGCTTGCAGTTTTCCATGACGCGAAGGTCGCAGTCGCGCGATCGAGTTACCGAAATTTTATCAGCATCGGCCCCTGCTTTCACTAGCTGGTCGATTACCTGACGGCCCAAGAAACCGGCGCCGCCCGTGACTAGAATGCGTTTGCTGCTTAAATCCAAGCTTGTCATAATTTTAGCCTCGGGATTTTGAATAAAGGTCGATCGACAATTTCAATTCTAAAATTGTTGCTTTAGCAAAAAAAGCTTTCAGCTACAGGATGAGGTGGCCCACAAATTTGTTTTAGCTGCAGCAGATAGGGACAATTTGCGCCGTGCACACCCGAAAGTTAGATATAGGGATCGCGACTCCTCAACTATCATTTTAATGTTTTTTTTAGCCGGCACAGCCGAAAATTTTGCGAGCAATTAAGCTGGTTCTTTGAATGCCGATCGCGCTACGCTAATAGCTGTAACAACCCTCTCATCAGTTGTGAAGTGTGTGCAGGGGCAATCCTCCGATGCGCGCCTTTCGCCAAAGGGGGTAAACACGGGGCCCTACCCCTACAAATTGTCCGCACTGACGGCTTAGTTGAGCGACTTAATCAAATCCGTTGCCCGAACCCCGACCTTGCTGTTCTAAAGCTTTCATGTCAGCATCTACCATTAAATGTACTAACTCCTGAAAAGTTACAGAAGGTTCCCAATTTAATTGCTGGCGCGCCTTAGTCGAGTCGCCTATCAACAGTTCGACTTCTGCCGGACGCAAGTAGCGTTCGTCAAACTCCACATATTTTTGCCAATCTAAATTGACGTAAGTAAAAGCCAAATCGAGAAATTCCTTAATGGAATGGGTTTCGTTGGTAGCAATGACATAATCGTCAGGCTTGTCTTTTTGCAGCATCAGCCACATCGCCAGCACGTAGTCTTTAGCATAGCCCCAGTCCCGCTTAGAATCGAGATTGCCCAAGTAAATCTTTTTCTGCTTGCCGGCGACTATTCTGGCAACGGCGCGAGTAATTTTGCGAGTTACAAAAGTTTCGCCACGGCGGGGAGATTCGTGATTGAACAAGATGCCGTTGCAGGCAAAAAGTCCGTAAGATTCGCGATAATTTATTGTTTGCCAGTGCCCGTAAACTTTGGCGCAGGCGTAAGGACTTCTGGGATAAAAAGGAGTTGTTTCCTTTTGCGGAACTTCCTGCACCAAACCAAACATTTCCGAAGAACCTGCTTGATAGAACCGCACTTCTATGCCGGTGCGGTGCTGATAGTCCCGAATTGCTTCTAGCAGTCGCAATACTCCCATCCCTACAGTGTCCACCGTATATTCCGGCGAGTCAAAACTGACTCGAACGTGAGATTGAGCGCCTAAGTTATAAATTTCTACCGGCTGAACTTCTTCCAATATCCGGCGGAGAGTGGTGCCGTCCGTCAAGTCGCCGTAGTGTAGAAACAGGCGCGCACCCTCGCTGTGAGGATCGACATAGATGTGGTCAATTCGATCGGTATTGAAACTAGAACTGCGCCGGATAATGCCGTGAACTTCATATCCTTTCTCTAACAGTAATTCGCTCAAGTAGGAGCCGTCTTGACCTGTAATACCTGTTATTAGCGCTCGCTTACGTTGCGTCATCTGATTTTCCTTTGACAGGCTGTGTTAATTCACAATAAACTTTTTGGCAGAGGCTGTTGATCCCTGCCGGCCGTATTCTCAAACTCTACGTTAACTGCTTTCTAAAACTTACTCAAACTTAACTTTAGTTACCTAAAGCCAGTTGAAGTTTACTTCCTACGCTGTTGGGTAGTGGGCTATCCCAAGATAAGTAGGCTATCCCCCTTAAGCCAAAGGTTATAGAGTTAAGTTTAACACCTAAACCTAAAGTAGTCTATCTAGAAGAACTGATCTTTCTAAATGAAGAAGAGGTAGGTTTATTTAAGTATTTGCCCCTTTAGTTAAGCTCACAATTCTTCGATCGGCATCCAGGAACTGTTTAGTTTTGACAAAGAGTTTGTCGCTGATTGTCAGTAGTCAGCATCAGTGGTCAGTAACAAATAAAACTAACTACCGATTGCTGACTGCAGACAAAAATTAATATGCGCCGTTATTTTTGGGAAAAATCACAACTCCAATTGTTTTGAAAACAATCCACATATCCATCCAAAGGTTTTTGTCATTTGCGTAATAGAGGTCGATTTGGACTCGGCGGGGATAGGGAATGTCGTTGCGACCGGACACTTGCCACAAGCCTGTAATTCCAGGTCTTATGGTGAGAATTTTGTTGATGTGACGACCGTATCTCGGCAGTTCTTCTTCAACTAAAGGTCTCGGTCCGACGACGCTCATATCTCCTTTTAAAACATTCCAAAACTGGGGGAATTCGTCTAAACTGGTCATTCGTAAAAATCTTCCAATCCAGGTAATTCGAGGGTCTTGTTTCAGCTTGAAATTGTCCTCAAACTCTTGACGCAAATGCGGAGAATTTTCCATGATTTCCAGCAATATATCGTCCGCATTTTCCACCATCGTTCTGAATTTAAGGCAATAAAACCTTTTACGGTTTTTGCCTACTCGTTCCTGTACGTAAAAAATAGGCCCGGACGAGCTTAAGGCGATTGAGAGAGCCAAAAGCAGGTAAACCGGAGCAAACAGGATCAGAACCGATAAGGAAAAGAGAATGTCAAATAACCGCTTGAAAAGTTCTCCGTCGAGTCTCTGTAGAGAACGACTGATGCGTCTATCTCCGTCGAGGACAGACCCAAAACCGCGTCTCGCGATCGCTCGAATTACCTTGCCGGAGATTAGTTGGCTGTCGGCAGTCATCTTACTCCTTCACTTCACACCACACACAGTCATGATCATAAAGCCTCAAGACGCTTTGTTCTCTGAATTATGTTTCAAATACTCAATTTTCTGCATTCAGAAGAAGGAAGAAGGAAGAAGGAAGAAGGAAGAAGGAAGAAGGAAGAAGGGACAAGGTACTTATGTAGAGCGGTTTTGAGGGCTTCTGAAGCAATTGCAGAATATTTTCCAGGTCTCCCACTCTCCCACTCTCCCACTCTCCCCCTCTGTCCTTCTCAAGTCCCCGACTTGGAAAAATCGCCGGATAAAAATTCCTGATAGCACTGTTCGACAAAAGCCAGATAGCGCTGCTCAAAGACTTCCGGGGCAAACTTTTCGGCGTGCAACCGCGCCATTTCCGGCTGAAATTTTCCTTGCAACTGCTCAAATTCCTCGACGGCTTCGACTATTGCTGCTGCGGTTTGGGATGGAAAAAATAAACCAGTCCCTGTTTCTGGGTGTTGGCGAATGTCGAGCACTGTCTCCAAAGCGCCTCCTGCTGCATAGGCAATTACGGGTGTGCCGCCAGCTTGAGCTTCTACTAAAGCTATGCCAAAATCTTCGCAAGCTGCATATACAAAGGCTTTGGCTTCTGCCATGTACTTTTCAACTACTTCGGCGGGCTGCCAGCCGAGTAGTTGCACGTTGGGTTTGGCGATTTGCCGAATCATTTCTAATTCTGGGCCGGTGCCGATGACAATGAGAGTATGTCCAAGTTGATTGAATGCTTGGACGATCGCACTAACGTTTTTGTAACTTACCAATCGGCAAACTGTCACGTAAAAGTCTTGTTTTTGCCGCATCAAGGAAAATCGCTCGATATTTACGGGCGGATAAATCACCTGGGCCGGCCGCCGATAGCACCGCCAAATTCGGCGCGCAGTGTGTTGAGAGTTAGCGATGAAATAATCAACACGATTGGCGGAAATTACGTCCCACTGTCGCAGTCGATGCAACAAATATCGCGTCAGCAGACCCTGGATGCCTCGTCCGGCTTTGCTGCTACGCAAATAGTCAAAAGTTAAGTCCCAAGCGTAGCGCATGGGCGTGTGGCAGTAGCAGACGTGCATTTGCTGGGGACTGGTGAGGATGCCTTTGGCGACAGCATGGGATGATGAGAGGATGATGTCGTATTGTCGCAGGTCTAGTTGCTCGATCGCGATCGGCAGAAATGGCAAATATTTTTGCACGCCGCTGCGGGCCTTGGGAAAATGTTGCAAAAATGTTGTGCCAATCTGTCTTTGGAAAAGATAGCTTTCGGGATTGGCCGATTCAAAGTCAATCAGGGCATAGATATCAGCGTCTATATATTTGAGGATTTCTTGTACTACGAGTTCTGAACCGCCGGTAGCCAAGGGTGTCAACCATTCATGAACTAGGGCGTATTTGAGTTTTTTCACTTGTATGTAGTCGATCGAACGATTTGTTAGCGCTAGTTCTGTCAATATTAAACTTACTGAGCAATTACTTACGAACTATCGAGCCACCAACCGGGTTTCTACGCAAGTATCTAGCTCAAGCTAAGGATTTTGGGAATCAACGGGGTTTTTGTGAAATCTGGGGCGGCCAAATTGCAGAGTGCGACAACGATTCGCCAGATTGTTGACAAAAAATGCTATTAGGCGCAATAGTGTAAAGGATTTGCGATCGACTGAATTGTTGGAAAGGGCGATCGAATTAACGTGGTGTGAGGAAAAAATGTCAAAATTTTTGTGGAAAGGACTTTTAGTTAGTCCCGCTGTATTAGCAGCAAGTTTAGTAGTATCTTCGACGGCCCTAGCAGCAGAGCAACCTGTAGAAATTGCCACTGCTCAAGCCAATCAATTGCAATTACCAAGTGCTGCAACCGAGGCTGCAAAGCCTGAAACAGCAACAATGACGGCTGAGCCAGCATCATTAACTAGCAACTTGACTGTTGAGACGATTGAAACAGAAATTGTTCCAGCCAAGGTAGCCCCAGTTACCGAACAAGCCACATCACCAGAAAACAATACAGTTGCAGCAGAGTTAAGCGAAACCCAACCCGCAGTCGCGCCCGCAAACTTAAATGCTGAGCAACCTATCGCAGAGCAAATTCCCGCAGTCGCGCCCGCCAACTCAAGCGAAACCTCACCCGCCGTTGCACCAGCTAATCTCAGCGCCGAAAAACAGGCCGCACAACCAGAGCAGATTTCCCAATCAACTCCTCCAATTGCCCAACCTCAAGCGCAATCAAATCTTTTAGAACAAATCAACCAATACAGCGCAGAAGACAGCGAAAATGCAGCCGGCCAAGTAACCTCAGTTTCGCAACTTTCCGACGTGCGCCCCACAGATTGGGCGTTCCAAGCTTTGCAATCCCTAGTAGAGCGCTACGGCTGCATAGCTGGCTATCCCGACGGCACTTTCCGCGGCAACCGGGCAATGACTCGCTACGAGTTCGCAGCCGGTTTAAACGCCTGTTTGGATAAGGTAACAGAACTGATTAGAGGTGGTACGGGAAATTTAGCAACCAAAGAAGATTTGGCTTCTATGCAAAGGTTGCAAGAAGAATTTGCTGCGGAATTGGCAACTTTGCGCGGCCGCGTTGATGTTTTGGAAGCGCGCACCTCTGAATTAGAAGCAAATCAGTTTTCGACTACAACTAAACTTAACGGCGAAGTAGTATTTGCTTTGACAGGTATCGCTGGGGGAGATGATGCCGAGGGCCGCGAAGCTGATACAACTACCGCTTTTGGCAGCAGGGTTCGTCTAAACTTTGACACGAGTTTTTCTGGTCAAGATTTGCTGAGAACTCGACTGCAAGTTTTAAATTTGGGTTCGTTTTCTACTAACAATACCAAAACCGCTGAAGGGGAATTGCGGTTTAATGCCGGGCCTTTCGGCGAGGCTAGCAATACTGTAGCTTTAGATGCACTGCTTTACCAATTTCCTCTAGGCAAAAACACGACTGTAATCCTAGAAGCCAACGCCGGCGCTGCTGACGATTTTACCAACACTGTCAACCCTTACTTTGACGGAGATGGCGGCAGCGGTGCTCTTTCTAACTTCGGTACTCGCAACCCGATTTACTATTTGACAGGCGGTTCTGGCATCGCTCTGCGACATCAGTTTGGGGACAAACTCGAACTGAGTTTGGGATATTTAGCCGGTAACGCTGCGAGCCCGACGCGGGGTAACGGTTTGTTCAACGGTTCCTATGGCGCTTTGGCTCAGTTGACTTTCACACCAAGCGACAGCTTTGCTATAGGTTTAACTTACGTTAATTCCTACAATTTCGTGACCGGTACGGGCAGCAATGCTTCTAATTTCCCGGCGCGTCTCGGTTCCTTCGGAATCGACAGCGATAGCAATCTGCCAGTTTCTAGCAATTCCTACGGCGCGCAAGCTTCGTTGAAACTGGGTCGCCGAATTGCAATTGGCGGTTGGGCGGGTTACACCAACCAGCGCATTTTATCGAACTTGGGTACTCCTACTGGTTCTGTGCAGCGGGGAGACCAAAAAATCTGGAACTGGGCGGCTACTTTGGCTTTTCCTGATTTGTTGAAAGAAGGAAATGTGGCGGGGATTCTGGTAGGTATGGAACCGAGGGTGACGAGTTCTACTAATAATACTTTGCCGGAAGATAAGGATACTTCGCTGCACATTGAAGGTTTCTATCAGTTTAAGTTGAGCGATAATATTTCGATTACTCCTGGTGTGATTTGGCTGACTGCTCCTGACCACAATAAGAGTAATTCTGATTTGGTGATTGGGGTGGTGAGAACTACTTTTACTTTCTAGGAGTTGTATATTCGGGGTGATGCTCAAAGCGCACCCCACAAAAGTTTGATTTTTTTTGAAATAAAATTCAAATGTAGAACAGCTTAAGAGCACATTAGACTTATTGCATAAGTCTTTGATTGATAGGGAAACCGCAGATGCAACGTAGATGCAACGCAGATGCCTTTCAAGAAGAGCGAGCGAATGAATGCAATTAAAGTCTATTTTCTTTAAACAGAAATAACCAGCTTTAGTAAAAGCTGGTCTGCACAAATAGTTAAATCCGTTGTTTGTTGTTCTCACAGTGTTTTTCTCACAGTGAGGAAACCCAAGTTGCACGTTTCTTTGCAGCGGGTTATAAGAAACATATCATCTGTCTTAAGTGGTACTTTTGCAATAAAATTTATTTTTTTGTAATAAAACTTTACATTAGAAGCTGATTTTTGGGTTTGTAGTGAGGACTTCAGTCCTCGGATGTTGATGAGGACTGAAGTCCTCACTACGAACCTATTTTAGTCGAGTTGTTCGATCGCACATCATATCATGCCGGAGCTTGCTGCGGTCTACCCCAGACAATCCGCTCTTGCTTGTACACAACCATACCAGGCTTCGCACCCTTCGGCTTGTAGACATATTTCGGTTCGGTATAAACCACCGGAACTTGTTCGCTGTGGCGGGCGCGACTGTAGTATGCAGTCATGTCAGCCGCAAATTGTAAATCGGTTTCTTCAGCAACTGTACCGGGTTTGAGGCGCAGCAAGGCGTGACTTCCGGGAATCTCTAGGGTGTGAAACCACAAGTCGTAGTCGGTGGCGGTACGAAAGGTGAGTTGGTCGTTTTGGCGGTTGTTGCGCCCGATTAGTAATTCAAAGCCGCTGGGGGTTTGGTAGCGGTGAAATTCGATCGCAGCATTTTTGTCACTGCTACGGTAATCTGGTACAACTAGATATTTTTGCTGGATTAGTTCTTCGCGGATTTCGGCGAGGGTTTGCAAATCTTGGGTGTTGCGGTAGGTTTCCAATACCGAAAGTGCGGCTTCGACTTGTTCTAAATAATCGATTTCTTCTTGTACGGCGGCTAACAAAGGTTCTACTGCAATGCGGGCTCTTTTAAGTTTTTGGTGTTTTTTGTAGATGGCTTGAGCGTTTTGAACGGCGTTTTTTTCGACGTTTAGCGGAATGACAACTGGTTTTTCGGTTTCAAAGTCGGGGAGGGAGATTGATTTCATTCCAGGTTGCCAATGCTGCAAGTTTGCCATCAGCAAGTCGGCTTGGGATTTGTGCGTGTCTGCGCCTGCGGATTGCTGCAATCGTTCTTTAAATGTGTTGGCTTTGAGGCGCAGTTTTGCGAGGACGTTGTTGAGTTTTTGGGTAAGTTGATGCCGCAGTTGGGCGAATACTTGTTGGTTGATTTCGCCTGTATAGTAACTGTTGAGTATTTCTTGGACGGAACAGTTCGGCAGCGGATTTTGTAGCGGATTTAACGGATTGAGGGAGTTAGATTCGTTGGCAGGATTTGGCTGTTTTTCGTCGGGTTTTGGCCAGTCGATGACGCTGTAGCCTTCGGGGGTAAAACTTGGTTGGAATTTGGAGTTTTCTAGGCATTGCAGCCAGTACAGCCAGCGCTGGAATAGTTGCTGCCATTGGTGGGGATTTAGGCTGTCGGTGGATTGTTCGGGGTCGAGATTTGCCGATCGAATCATGGACACAACTAAGGCTTTACTCAACCCTCGGTAATTCTTCAACAGATTGGTCTTTAATTGCCCAGGAACCAGGCTAATTCGTTCTTGCCAGCGATCGAGAGATTCGCTCAAACTCGGCACTGCATCGGTCAAAGACGGGGGCAATTCGTAGGGTTGCCCGGTTTGGATGGGGCGGACGCTGGACTGTTTGGCGCTGACTTGGTGGGCGCAGGTGACAACCAGATTATCTTCGGCGGTGAGGATGACATTGCTGTATTTGCCCATGATTTCGGCGTAGAGATGCCAGAGGGCTGGTTCGCCCGGACGTTTGGCGAATTGCAAGTCGATGACTCTTTCCCAAGGGGAGACGGGGGCGATGGAAACTAAGGCTAAGCCGCTGAGTTGGTGGCGCAGTTGTTCGCTGAAGGTGAAGGTGTCGGGAATTCGGGGCGGGGAGTCGCCGACGCAGATGCGGGCGGCCACAGGATGCCAGGAAAGGTCAATCCAGCCGCGCCCTTTCATGGTGCGGAGGGCTAGGGACACGGTAAATCGATCGCGCTGGTAGACTTGTTCTAAGCGCGCTGGCAGCCATTTGGCTCGCAGTTCGCTGCAAGTGGCGGTTAAAGTTGTAAAGTCTACGGGTTGCACGGTGGCCTCTTTTGCGATCGATCGAACTATGTACTTCTATACTGACAGATATTGGTCGTATTTAACCAATATTATCAAAGTTTTGAAACCAGATTTAAAAATACGTAGCAGAGGCCGGCAAGATGCCTACCCCACAATCAATCTCTCTCTTTCTTGTGGAACAGGCATCTTGCCTGTTGCTAAATATCTTCGATTAAGCCTAGTAAATTCCTGTTATAGTTAGTTAAATGGAAAACATATCTGTTCTCGAACAAGCCACTAAATCAAATTCCAAACCATCTTCCGCCGCCGTAGTCGCCGCCCTCCTAGAAGCTGAGAAAAGCGCGAAACAAAATAAAATTCGCTATTCTTTCGAGCAGTTAATCGGCAATTGGCGCTTGTGCTTTATCACCGGCACAAAAAAGACTCGACAAAAAGCAGGAATTGTGTTAGGTGCGGGACGTTACATTCCTGAGTGGGTGGCAAAAATCCAAATTGCTTACTCGGTAGAACCTGTTACGGAAGGGGAAACGCTTGGAGAAACGGGCAAAGTGGAGAATTCTGTGCGAGTTGGGGCGATCGAACTAACTCTTTCCGGGCCGACTAAGTTTTTGGTAAATAAGAATATTTTAGCTTTTGATTTTACCAGAATTACCGTGAAATTGTTGGGTAAAACTGTGTATCAAGGATTTATTCGCGCTGGTGAATCGCGGGAGGCGGAATTTTTTAGTTTGAGTGTGGGGAAACAGGCTTTTTTTACATATTTTTTGATAGAAGATGGGATAATTGCCGCGAGGGGAAGGGGCGGCGGATTGGCTTTGTGGGCGCTTGTAGGGGCACATTAGTATCAGCTTCACCCGAAAGACCGCCAGGGGTTTAAACCCCTGTCTAATAGCGAAAGTCCTCTAAAGAGGACTCAAGAAATCATCAGTCCTCTTTAGAGGACTTCAGCTTTGAGGCAGGGGTTTAAACCCCTGCCGGACTAAGGGTTTGACCCGGTTTTTCTAAGCAACTCCATAACCAGTATACGGACGCTTGTAAGGTGGATGCAGTCCTAAAATAATACCCTCTTTGGGTACTCCCATATCAACTAATTATTGTCCTAAATCAGCTTCTGTCATGTTGCGTTGAATCCAAATTTTACCATCCTTGATATCTAAGTGAATGAAACAGTTATAAATCCGTTTGTATCCCTCCCAGCCCACATCTAAAATTTGGTAATGGTCTTGTTCTGTATCGAACACAAGCTGACATTCAACATCCAAGTCTGAATTATTATCAATACTGGCATGGGAGGTTAAGAGTTGGCGGATCAATTGGCGGTACTGTTCTATTCTTTCCATTCAATGATTACCTCCTGCACCATTGGTGTCAACTTAAGCCTAAAAACCTTTGTATCTCTAGTTTATAGCACAATACGGTTTACTTAAGACAGATCCCCCCTAACCCCCCTTTTTAAGGGGGGTTAGGGGGGATCTGGCCTTAATCGCTAGACAGAAGACCGGCACTATGTTTAACATTAAGTTGACACCAATGCTCTTGCACTGGTTCATAAACAATTAACTTCACTGTCAACTGTCAACTGTCAACTGCTATAACTACCGCGCATCACCAATTAAAATAAACGGCGACCAATAATAAGGATGGCGAGTGATTTGACTCAATTTAGCTTCCCGCAAAGCTTCCCCTTTGCTCATCCCTTTACTGATATTTTGATAAAATGCCACCATCAATTCTTTAGTAGCTGAATCATCAACACTCCAGAGACTCGCCATCACAGCATTGGCACCCGCACGCTCAAAAATATAGGCAATTCCCGATATTTCTTCGCCGTTGGAATTCGATTGCAAAGCTGTTTGACACGCGCTTAAGGTGAGGAGTCTGGTGTTTTGCAATCCTAATAACGCGGCATCGGCAATATTGAATTGAGTGTCAGCAAATAGCAGTGTATTTGCTTTCATGTCCAATTTTTGACAGCCTTCGGGTTGGAAGCAGCCGTGAGTTGCTAGGTGCAGAAAGGGAAAGCGGGGTGCTTGGGTTTTGAACTGAGCGAGGGTGGCGGCATTGCCGATATAGGCGGAACTGCCGGGGAATAATTGAGCGATATTTCTCACTTCTGCTTCGGAACCGGGTAGGTTTTGCGGCTTGCGGGGGACGGGATTTCCTAATGCTAAGATGCCGCCTTGTAATGTGGAATCGGGAATCGACCGGGTAGAAATGCGGGTGAGATAGTTGACGGGATATTTCTCGATTAAGTATTTCTCGGTTTGCTGGTCGTAAAGGGCTTCAAACGGGATATAACGCAATTTTCCTGTGGCGATGATGCTCAATTGTTTGGGAGAGAATGCCTGTATTTGGTCTTCTACTGGGCGAATCAGGATGTCGTATAGTTTGCGGCTAGTTTCTTTGTGACCTTTGCCTTCGCTTGACAGTTGTTCGCGGTATTGAGTGATGAGTTTGTCGAATTCTTCAGGGTTTATCGCAATTTTTTTAACACTTAAACTGTCTTTTGTCAAGACAAATATGGCGATGGTATTGGGAACATTTTTGACATTTGTCAGCAAGACTGGTTGAATGACAACGGTTCCGGGTGAGATACTTGCTTTCAGTTGGGCGATGTCTTTGGGTTTGGTTTCAAAGAGTTCGGCGACTTCTGGGAAACTGCGGGAGATTTCTTCTGCTTTGAGGTTGACTTCTGTTTCTAATTCCCGCATTTGTCGGGAGAGATTTTCTGAGAATTTGTCTTGGAGTTGGCGCTGGAGGTATTGCAGTTGTTGATTTTTTTGATTCCATTCGTCTATTGCTTTTTGTGCTTGGGGATTGGCGACTTTGGCGTTGATGAGGCGGGTGTAGTCGGCGAGGTCTGCTGTGGTGGCGATGTTGACCCATTGGAAAGCGCGATCGGGTTGGTTTTGGTCGATGAGGAGGGATGTCAGGGCGATCGCGCTTCCTCTTTCACCTTCTAAAAACTTTTGGCGATTTTCTCGCTGTAAACCACTCCGCATTTCTAAAGTAATTTGCACGGATTTCTCCCAATTGTCGATCGCTTGAGTCGGTTTCTGAGTATCTCGATAGACAAAGCCGATATTATTTAATATAGTAGCAACGCCTGCGCTATCGCCTACTTCGTGCAGAATTGGCAAAGCTTGCTTGTAATAGTTCAAAGCCTCTTGTGGTTGAGAAATACTGTCATAAACTCCACCAATATTATTTAAAGTAGTAGCAACACCTGTGCGATCTGCCACTTCCTGGCTAATAGGCAAAGCTTGATTATAGTATTTCAAAGCTTCTTGTGGTTGGGAGATGTTGTTGTAAACTAAACCGATATTATTCAAAATAGAAGCTTCACCGTGACGTCCTCGGACTTCCCGCGTAATTAATAAAGCTTGCTTAAAGTATTTCAAAGCCTTTTGTGGTTGTGACATACTGGTGTAGACTACGCCAATATTATTCAAAGTAGCACCTTCTACCACACTATCTGCCAGTTCTCTCGTAATTGGTAAAGCTTGTTCAAAGTATTTCAAAGCTTTTTCCGGTTGTCCGATTTTTTTGTATACTCCTCCAATATTGGTCAAAGTAACAGCTTGCCCTGCGCGATCGTCCACTTCTAGCTGAATTTCCAATGCTTGGTTATAATATTTCAAAGCTTCTTCCGGTTTAGCAGTTGCGTCGTAGACTGCACCAATACCATTCAAAGTAACAGCTTCCCCCACGCGATATCGGAATTCCCGCGTGATTGGTAAAGCTTGGTTAAAATATTTCAATGCTTCTTGTGGTTGAGAAATGCTGTCGTAAACTCCACCGATATTATTCAAAGTAACAGCTTCCCCCACACGATCGCGGACTTCCCGCCTGATTGGTAAAGCTTGGTTAAAATATTTCAATGCTTCTTGTGCTTGAGAAATGCTGTGGTAAACTCCACCGATATTATTCAAGGTATTAGCAAGACCTTCGCGATCGTTTAGTTCAATCCGAATCTGTAAAGCTTGATTGTAGTATTTCAATGCTTCTTGTGCTTGAGATTTTCTGTGGTACACTAAACCTAGATTATTCAATATACCACCTTCCCCCTTCCGATCCTTTAATTCCAGTAAAATTAACAAACTCTGATTAAAGTATTTCAATGCTTCTTGATGTTGCCCGATGTTATTGTATACCAAGCCAATATTATTTAATGTAGTTGCTTCACCCTTGCGATCGCGCAGTTTTTGTCTAATTAGTAAAGCTTGGTTATAGTAGTTCAGTGCCTCCCGTAGTTGAAAAATACTGTCATAAACTAAACCTATATTATTCAAAGTATTAGCTTCTTCCTTGCCATCGTTCAATTCCCGCAAAATTGGTAAGGCTTGGTTATAATATTTCAATTCCTCTTGCTTTTGTCCGATGCTTTTATAGACTCTACCGATATCATTCAAAGTAGTAGCTAAGCCAGTTCGATCTCCCAATTGCCACAAAATGGATAGACGTTGCTTAAAGTATTTTAGTGCCTCTTGCGGTTGAGAAATACTATTGTAAACTAAAGCGATATTATTTAAAGTAGCAGATTCGCCCCGGAGATTGCGTACCTCCTGCGTAATTGGCAAAGCTTGGTTGAAGTATTTCAATGCCTCTTGTGGTTGTCCGATGCTTAAATAGCTCCCACCAATATCATTTAAAGTCAAAGCTTCCCCCAAACGCTCGCGCACTTCCTGGATAATTTGTAAAGCTTGGTAGAGATACTTTAATGCCTCTTTTGGTTGTTCGATACTGTTGTAAACAAAGCCAACGTTACGCAGTGCTAAAGCTTCAATTTCCCTAATTTTTAATTGTCGTCCAAAGGCTAGAACTTGCTGCCATGTTTCTATTGCCTGTCGGGATTGTCCTTGCTGTTGCTGTTTTAATGCTTGCTCTATAAGTCTCTCTACTTCTTGAACCTGTGAATTTTGACTTTGCCCCCAACTAGGTTGCACCATCACCGGCACAGTCAGAGGAGTCAGACAAACACCCAAAGCCAAAACACTGATAATAATTCGTTTCATTACCTTACCTACTTCTCCTCATCAAATTAACCAATCCTTTAATCGTTCAAAAAGTCTATTGGTCTGCCAAAATAACTATGCCTCTCTCTATCAATTTCGGCAAAAATCTCTCCCAGTTCAGTCTCGTATTTCCAAGCTCCGAATATTTGATGTAAACGTTTCAGCCTTTCCTCATTGCTTGTTCGCGGAGCGTCCGGCACCTCAATCAGAACTTCTGAACCATCAGGAATGTTCAGGCTTTCTGAAATTTCAATAATGTTACCCCGTTTGATGCCTTTGATTTGCATAGTTATATCTCAATACGGCTGACTTAAGACAGTACACCGGGAAAAACGATGTGACAAACAGACCCTGCGATTGCTTCGCGAGGACGCTCGCAATGACAAACAAAACTTAAGTAAACCGTATTGTGTTATATCTCCCTCTTATCTAGAGCGCGTTCTCTGTCAATGATAGCAATGATTTCTGCTAGTTCGGCAGATACATTAGTCAATTCCTTAGCTTTTTCAAGCAGGCGATCGACCAGCGGCGATGGCAACAACTCCAGAGGCTCATCAAAGTCATCAGAAATTGTAATTAGTCCTCGATCGCTCCCAAATCTGCTCAGTTTAGGCGAAGATTCTGCAACTTCATCTAAAGTTTCTAGTTCAACTTCTGTTTTGATGCCTTGAATGTGAATTGTTTGAGATTGCATCCTTTGTCTGAGATAAATTGCGGATATTAGGTCATTCCAGGTAAAGTTGTCAGGCAATTTATCAATTAAACTCAGGGCTTCTTCTTTAAGATTGATGGTTTCCATCGGTTTTAGTAAAGAGAGTTTGTATTTTAATTCTACAGGGTTTACACACTCCGACCAAAGAAACCGGGTTTTTATCGAATCTGCGGGCTGCAACGAAATATTTTCGTAAAAAACCCGGTTTCTGGCCCCGCAATGGACTCAATACGGAGTTGCTTTAATTGTCATCGTCTTTTTCTGCACGTCAAACTGCATTTCATCAACGACAAATTGCCGATCTTTTGCGACTCCCAAAATCCCGCGCAATTGCCCCCGACTCACTACAGGCGGCCCCAATTTAACCTCAGCTTGACCTTTAGCAGCATCCTTCATCTCAAAAGCACTCATGGGAATGCCATTCCATTTAGCTTGAGTGCTAGTCGCTGGCGGGAGTTCGCCCCGAACAATCGGCCCTCCATTAGCGCGATAAACCACCGCATTGTTGGGAAACACGATTTTCTCAACTTGACTCAAAGGGAGCGATTTCTTATCCGTTTCTCCCTGTATCCATAATTTTTGCCCTTTCTCATCAATCTGTACAACTTTACCGTCTCTTATGCCGCCCCCTTTCATCACAATTTCTGCCTTTATGGGCAAGGCTACGGGTATGGACTGGCTGGCCTTAGCCTGTGCTTGTACAGATGGCAAATTTGGTTTATGGACTTCCTGACTGGCAGCATTGACTTGTGCCGCCATACCCGCCGTTACTGTAAAAAGTGCTACAACTAAAAAAGAAAGTGTTTTGCGTTTCATAGTCCCCTAAACCCCCTTCAAGGGTAAACGTTAAGCCGCTACCATTATAAAATTATACTTCACATCCCTTCAAGGTGATTCCGTGTCCGCTACTCCCCAACCTACTCCCGAATCGAATGTCTTAGGCAACTTTGCCAGTGTTGTTGGCTTGCTTGGTGCCGCCCTTTTTTTCACGGGCTGGATTTATCGCTGGTCGTATTTTTACTTTTTTCAGATACAGATAACGACTCTCGATTTACCAGTCGAATCGTTTTTTATGGTGCCACTTCAGGTTTTTTTAGCTGATGGGCCGACGATATTCAAAAGTGCGATCGCGCTTCTGCTCACAGCCTTTGCAATCTACCAAAGTTTGTGGCTAGTCAATAGTATAAACCATAAATTTGCTACTACAATCAATCGGAGAACTCGACGGTGGCGTTTCTATGCTCGCACAAGAAGATTATGGTTGCTGCTTCGCTTCTTGAAGTCTTGGCAGCGATTTAATATCAATAGATATAACTCGATAAAATTACTGCGATCGCTCGTTGACGAAATTATTATCATCAGTTGGGTATTGCTGGTTTTGTTCTGGTCAGCTTACCACCAAGGAATTGCCGATGGGCGACGCGATGCCAGCGATAATTCTGCTTTACCGGCTGTCACTTTAATCACCAAACAAGACCACATTGCTTTAGGAAGAAAACTTGAAAATGTGTTTGAAAACCCTTCTTCTCAAGACTATAAAGACTATAAAATTATTGGCGATAAAGGTTTATTTGATGATTTAGTAGGCAAGACAGACACGGATGCTACTAACTCCAAGGAACCAAGAATTTGGCGGTTGCTTTTGCAAAGAGGAAACTGGATTTATCTGTTCCCCGCTTTAACGAATGAACAGCAAAAAGACCCTAACGCTCGCCCTCCAGTAGTTGCGGTTCAACAAAGTCAATCCGGCGATCAATTGCTGATACTCAGTCCCGCACCTTCTCAACCGCCCAAATAAAATCGCTGTGGGGCGATCGCCCAAAACCAAAGAAACCGGGTTTTTAGCTCATCTGTCGGCTACAACCAAAGATTTTCGTAAAAAACCCGGTTTCTGACTACCGGCGCAGTTAAATCAACTTTTAGGGTGCGTCAGACATTGATTATTTCGATTTCCACAGGTTTTTCTGCTCCGGGGAACCTTACGTATTTCCTAAGCAACTCCATAGCCAGTATATGGGCGCTTGTAAGATGGATGCAGCCCTAAAATAATATCCTCTTTGGGTACTCCCATATCAACTAATTCTTGTCCTAAATCGGCTTCTGTCATATTGCGTTGAATCCAGATTTTACCATTTTTGATATCTAAGTGAATGAAACAGTTATAAATTCGCTTGTATCCCTCCCAGCCAACGTCTAAAATTTGGTAATGGTCTTGTTCTGTATCGAACACAAGCTGACATTCAACATCCAAATCTGAATTTTGATCGACTGTGGCATGAGTGGTTAGCAACTGGCGGATAAATTGGCGGTACTGCTCTATTCTTTCCATTCGATGATTACCTCCTGCACTGGTTCGTAGACGATTAACTTCACTTGATACTGTCTGACAGCTTCCTGAGTGAATCTTTCTTGAAAAAATGATTCAAATATATCGAGAGGAATTGCCAGATACAGAGTTCGATCTGGTTCATTCATTTGCAATCCTAAGCGGTAGTTCAAAAACTGTCCTAACGCTGAATGAAAGTCTGTCACCGCTGATGGATTCAAAAAACTTTTGATTTCAACAGCAATCTTTTGTCCAGCCTTTTCAGCGGCAAAGACTTTTTCTCCTGCTAAATCGATCTCAAACTTCACCCGATCTATCTTGAGGATCAGCGGATCTGCCGTAATTACCCACTGCTCCTTCAAGAGAGCTTGTTTAACAGCATCATGAAATCGGTCTTTGGCAGCCATCGTTTTTTAATAGTATCTAGGTATTATGATAGCCGATCGCTCTTCAATTGTATTTGTTAATTAAGCTCGCACCCACACAACCTCAAACACTCCATCAGGAACAAACCGACACAAAGCCCTCAAACGATCGTCCGCATCTTGGCGGTTGACAAAACGAGCAATTGTGTAATGCTGAGCATTCGGCAAAATCCGCACGATCGCCCAAGAATTGCGATCGCCACCCACAATCGGAGAATTAGCATTTCTGAGAATGTTGAGATAACGGGCGATCGCGCTACCCTTAATATTCGCCGCCACGCGCTCAATTACCATCGCCACCAAGCTTTCGAGCTCTTGCTGAGTCAACTGCGCGCGATCGACCTCAAAATCGTCATCCGAATAGCAGCGAATGCGTGACAGCAGTTGCGTCACGCCAAAGTCATCCAAAGCTTGTTGATAGCCGCGAGTATATTCGCTCTCGTCGCTTCCAGGCTGTACCATAGAGATTGCCTCCTTGTTTATTAGGGGCCATAAGCCAGCGACGAACTTTCCTAGGGATGACGCTGGCTTTTGACTTGTTCACAGTATATCACTTAACCGCCACATATATGTAACGTAAATGACGTATACTCGACAAGACAGTCCAGATACAGCACAATGACGATCGCCCTAAACAAAAAAATACTGAGCCTCGGATGACCAAACGCTTAACCACTTATTTAGCTGATGGAATCTATGACATCCTGGAAGACTGGGCAAATCAGGAACGCCGTTCAATCAGCAGCTTAGCAGCCTTCGTTTTGGAACAAGCCGCTAGAGAGCACCAAAAGGAAATGCAAAAACAGCCCCCGCCATCGGATGACAAACAGGAGAAAAATTAAGTGCAGTTTGTGCGATCGCCCTTTAAACAACTATGAAATTTATCGGCATCGATTTAGGTTGGAGTTCAGGCGCCAGCGGTTTGTGCTGCTTAAATTGGGAAAATAACCAATTACAATTCATCGAGTGCGATCGCCCCCACTGACAAGAGGAAAACATTTGGACATAAAGCCAGAGGTTTGAAACATAAATTTTCGCCCCTCTGCCTACCCCCTAAATCTCTCGCCCAAACATCACATCACCCGTTTCCCGCCGGTATCCGCACAGTGAAAATAGACCCTTTTCCCTCTTCGCTTTCTACCAAAATCTCCCCGCCCATCATCTGACAGTAGTAGCGGCTAAGTGTCAGCCCCAATCCGGCGCCGTCGTACTGTCGCGCCGCTGAAGAGTCAGCTTGCACAAAAGCTTCAAACAATTTGTGTTGTTGTTCTTCCGACATTCCAATTCCGGTATCTTTAACAGATAAGCAAATCCAATCCGAGTCTTGAACACTCAGCAGGGGACAAGCGATCGCCCCAGCATCAGTTTCACCCGCAGCCATTGAATCGTCAACAGCCGATCGCCCTGCTGCATTCAATTTTCCACTTCCTGCAATGCGCCTCACACTCACTTTCACCCTACCGTTTTTGGTGAACTTCGCAGCATTACTAAGCAGATGTATCAAAACCTGGCGCACTTTTTTGAAATCTGCGTGCATTATGCCCACAGTTCGATCGCACTCAATCTCCAAAACATTGCCATTTTTCTCTACCAACGGTTTCGTGGCACTCGCAACATTGTCAACCAGGGATTCGATGTCAAACTCATGGATTTCGAGTTTCATACCCCCCGCTTCAATTTTTGACAAATCAAGGATATCGTTAATCAAAGATAGCAGATGCGCGCCTGCTTTTTCAATCTTGTGCAAGTCGGGTACAAACTCATCACATCCCGCATCTTGGGCATCTTCTGAAAGTAGTTGACTGTAGCCGATAATCGCATTTAAAGGCGTCCGCAACTCGTGGCTCATATTTGCTAAAAACTGGCTTTTAGCAGTGTTAGCGGTGACGGCGGCTTCCTTAGCTTGTTCCAATTCTTTTGTATGTTCCGAAACCCGCTCGATCAGGTGATTGAGAGAGGCAGCCAGAGAGCCGATTTCGCCTTGTCCGGTGACGGGTGCTCGCAAGTCAAAATTAGACTCAGCGGCTACTTGTTCGGCCACCTTAGTGACGCTGATAACAGGTTTAGCGATCGCCCGACTCGTTCGATAAGCCAACATTCCAGCCACCACTACCGACAGCAGCATACTAATAATAATTATGGCTTTTTCCATTCCTTGGGCGTCTTCCATCACTTCACCGCCTTGGCCCTCTTGCTGCTGGGCAATATCGAGGATTTTGCTCAATTCCTCAAGGCTGCTGTTGAGCTGTTTTACACCTTCTCCGCTTTCGATGGCGAGCAATTTTCTGGCCGACTCTATCTCCCGAGGCGATAGTTGCGATTGCTGGATTTTCTGCAAAGTTGACTTGAGAGTAGCGGCGTAGGCTTCTAAATTTTTTGTGCAATCTTGCAGTAAAAACTTGAGAACTTCCGGTTTTGCTGCCAGCCAAGCGGGTTGGCTGTCGGCAAACTTTTCTATACGTAACTGTAGATTTTTTGCCTTAACAATACTCTGAACCAACTGCTCTTCTTGCTGTTTTAGCTTGATCGAATTATCTACAAAAGAATCTAGCTGTGAACCCTGCAATTGGGCCGCCAGCGCTGCATCTTTAAAATTGCCGAGCAATTGCGCTTGTAGGTGAGCATCATTGAATTGCTTTAATCCTTGTCCTTGGTAGTAATCGGCAATCGCCAGTCCACTCAGCGAGCCAAAAAAGCCGATTCCTATTGCCAGCAAATACCCGTAACCAATTTTTTGATGGATAGGCAAACCGCCAATTTTAGATGGCCAACTTTCGCTGACTTTTAAGGATAATTTTTCTCCCAAGTTATGGTTGATTTTTTTTTTCGTCACGGTTTCTACAGAAGCCACTTCTCCGGAAATAAAAACTGGCATCTGTTTACCTAAATTGGTATTTTTTGGGTTAAACTTTCGCGTTTTCACGTTTTTTTTCGGCGGGTTAAATGGTTCTAAGTCTGGATTGAATTCCCCCTGGTCTTCCCAAACGGCAACCGAGAAACTTGCTTCGTGTCCTGTTTTTTTTAGCAAGTTAATTTTTGACATATGCAACCGCTGTCTTCTGTTAAAATCTACCACGCTCTTAATTTCTCCAAACGGAAAAGCTTGTCTATTTGACCGTAGACATCTGCGAAAAAGCATCTGAAACTCTTGTCTAGTCAGAGGAGAAACTTAAATTCGGTTGATGTCTAAGAGATAATTAGGCTGTTGATGGCTGTTGCCAAATTACTTTTTCGACTCGTAAAAGTCTGCGGCAGGCAAAATAAATAAAAATTTATCCCGGCAGTGAATTATCCCCGCGTGGAATGTTACAGCCAGAAAATTCTGTCTGATAGGTTTTGCCTGTGAGTTCCCCCAAGCTGATATTGTCTGTTGACAATGCACCCGATTCCTCAGCTTGGGAGTTTTGCTGCCAGCAATGCGACGATTGCTTGACGGTTTTTGTTGAGCATCCGACAACTTCTTAGCACAGAATGTCACAAATGCAGCAGCCGATCGAACTTTTGCACCCTGGCGATCGACTTTTGGCATCGTTGCCCCGCAAAGACAAGTCTGAGGTGAAGTGTCGTTAATTGAGTTTGACACTCCCCTGCTATCGAGGCGAGGGGATTCTTAATTCAGCGACTGACCTTTAAATGTTGCGTCCTTTCGGCAATATTCAAACTTTTTAACCGTAGAAACCTACCAATTAACGAGTTTGATTCGCAGCCATCCCAGAGGGTCTATCTCCAAAAGCGCACTAGGATATTGACCTAGAGTTCGGGTATGCCCTACCCTACTTAACAAAAAGAAAATTATTTTGTTTACTGGATTTAGGACTGTTTGTTAAGTCCCTGACTGTTTTAAGAGTTCTCGCCGCTCTTTGTCCCCCGGTTTATGCCTAAAAGTGTGTCTGAGTCCCTGTTTCACTTTGGGCAAAGGAGTTTGACCTCGACTAATATAGTAGTATACCACATGAAACAGTAATTCCCAGATCTTTTGAAAAAGATTCAAGAAATTAAAGCCGTCCTAAAAGGACGGGGTTTTAGACCCCATTCTTTTGATAACGGTCAAAATTCTCACAAATATCAATAAAAAAATCGATCGACCGCAGGGCGATCCATAATGTGCGGTAAATTCTGAAGGAAAAGCCGATCGATCGATCGATCGCCCCAATCAGCCAAAAAAACTCACTACTCGATCTGCCATGCACAACCCCAATTTTTCCCGCACTTCTTCCCCAAAGCCAGCACCGACAGGCTCAAGCCCTACCGCGCGCTGGATATTGGCTTTCGGCACGCAGCTAGCAGCACTTGGTTTGTTGGCAACAGCACTGCCAATCTCACCAGCATCAGCCATCACGATTAGATTCCCTCGCTCTAGGAATCCCTATCGCGTCTGCGCCCTGGAACTAATCGAAGCCGGAGTGGGAGCAGATGCCGCTGCCGCCGCTTGTGCTGACGCCCTCCGCCCCCGCGACATATCTAAATGCGCCCTCCAAATCAACCGCAAAACCAATATTTCTGGTGTCGAAGCGCTCTCTAGCTGTCGGCGGGTGAGGCGTCCCAACGAATTGGCTAGTTGCGTAGTGAATATTAACGGCAAAAGTCGAACTCAACCTGCGGCTCCCCTGGTAGTGCTCGATGGATGCCGCCGCAGTTTATTGCCACAACAGTTTGCTGAATGCGTAGTCGGTTTGAGCGGCAGGCTCGACTTTCCCACTGACCGGTTAATCGCCACTTGTCTTGACCCCAGGGACAGTGTGAGCCAGTTGGACGGGCGCCCTGCACCTACCCCTCCTGTGGAGCTAATTCCACCGCCTTCGCCCCTCAATTAATAACGGTTGACTGTTGACTGTTAACGGTTGACTGTTAACGGTTGACTGTTAACGGTTGACTGTTAACTAATGACTAATGACTGATGACTAATGACTGATGACTGATGACTAATGACTAATGACTACTTTTTCCTAATCAAATGTCAGAAATTTTTGCTCAAATTACAGTCGAAGAATTAGGTCGCCAATTAGCAGAAACCAATGCTGAGAAATTGCAGCTTGTAGACGTGCGGGAGCCTTACGAAATTGAGCTGGCTGCGCTGCCGGGATTTGTAGCTTTCCCGCTGAGCGACTTTGCCGAATGGTCTGGTGAAATTGACGCTAGACTCGATCGCGACAAAGAAACCCTAGTTCTGTGCCATCACGGAGTGCGATCGGCTCAAATGTGCCACTGGTTAGCCGAGCGAGGATTTACCAACGTTAAAAATATCGTTGGCGGCATCGATGCTTACTCAATGGTGGTCGATCGAAGCGTCCCCCGCTATTAACATCAAATCCAGTTCTTAACTATCGTTTTATTCAGAGTCCGCGCGGGCGGACTTTGTATGTGTAAAAACGAATTATATTTCAATACGGTTTACTTAAGGCTTGGGAGGCTTTAAGATATTAAAAACAGGAGCATTCATTTTTATTCCAGTACCTCT
>ENA-ORBV01002496-ORBV01002496.1-microbial-mat-metagenome-genome-assembly--contig:-NODE-2496-length-38644-cov-10.536495_pt1 | contig 38644 bp, 35 predicted proteins | sample MGYA00237777_ERZ505514 | MGnify/ENA primary metagenome ERZ505514 (study PRJEB26160, sample SAMN06269048) | microbial mat metagenome | isolation source: Oligotrophic lake microbial mat | place... | reverse complement strand
TCGCCGGGCGCGGGCGTTACACCGACGACGTGCGCTTATCCGGGCTGCTGCACGCGGCCTTCCTGCGCAGCCCGTTCGCACATGCGCGGATCGTTGCCCTAGACCTTGCTGCGGCGCGCAGCCTCCGCGGAGTCGTTGCGGTATTTGACGGACGTGAGATCGGCGCAATTTGCCACAGCTGGACCACCCATCTGGCGACCTTCGCAACGCATCGCTCCGCCGCGCAGCCGCCGCTCGCAGTAGAGCGCGCGGTGTGGCAGGGGCAACCGCTCGCCATCGTCGTCGCCGAAAGCCGCGCGATCGCTGAAGACGCGGTGGCCGCCATCAGCACCGAATGGGAAGAACTTGAGCCGCTTGCCAATGCCGCCGCGGCACTGGCCGCCGACGCAGTGCCAATACACGCAGATCTTGGTGGCAATCTAGCCTACGAACACCACATTGAAGCGGGGCCGGTGAACGAGGCCTTCACGAAGGCGTATCGCGTGATCCGGCGCAAGCTGCGCTTTTCGCGCCACACCGGCGTGCCACTGGAAGGGCGCACCGTCATCGCCGAGTTCGACCCGGGCACGCGCCAGCTAACGGTCCACCAGTCGACGCAGGTGCCGCACCAGATGCGCGCGGTCTACGCCCGCCTGTTCGGCCTCGCCGAGGTGGACGTGCGCGTGATTACGCCCGATGTCGGCGGAGGCTTTGGCATTAAGATGCATGTCTACGACGACGAGATGGCGGCGGTTGCGGCGGCCGTTCAGCTCGGCCGACCAGTCAAATTCGCCTGCGACCGCTTCGAGGCGTTTTCCAGCGATGTGCACGCGCGCTCGCACGAGGTCGACTCAGCGATTGCCGTCGATGCCAAAGGCCTCATCCTTGGTTTCAGCGCCGACGATCTCGCCGACATCGGCGCCTATTCGGTATACCCGCGTAGCAGCGTGCTCGAGGGCGTGCAGGCGCTTATCATGGTCGGCGCGCCGTACGGCGCTCCCGCGCTGCGCGGTACGCTGCGTGTGGCCTACCAGAACAAGGCGCTGATCGGCTCTTACCGCGGGGTCGGCCAGCCTGTCGCCTGCGCCATTACCGAAATACTTGTCGATGCGGCCGCCGCCGAACTCGCGCTCGATCCGGCCGAAATGCGCCGCCGCAATTATCGCGATGACGCCGTGCACGGGTCCACCAGTGCGGCCGGGCTCGACATGGTCGGCCTGTCGCATCAGGCCTGCCTCAAACGTCTGCTCGAATTGATGCAGTACGACAAACTGCGTGAAGAACAGCGTCTTGGCCGCGCCGATGGCCGTTACCTTGGCATCGGTCTAGCGGCTTTTGTTGAAATCACCGCGCCAGGCGCCGGCTTTTATGGCGCCGCGGGCGTGCCTATCACGGCGCAGGATGGCTGCTCGTTGCGTTTGGAACCCTCGGGTGAACTGACCTGCATCAGCAGCTCCACCGACCAGGGCCAGGGCGTCGAGACCGGCATACAGCAACTTATAGCCGCCGCATTGACGCTGCCGATGAATGCCGTGCGCATTATGCGCGGCGACACTCTGGCGACGCCGGTCGGCGGCGGCGCATGGGCGTCGCGCGGACTCACGGTGGGTGGCGAGGCCGCACTTGCGGCGGCACAACTGCTGCGTGAGCGCCTGGCCGCAGTTGCAGCAGCGGTGCTGGGCGTGCCGGCCGCCACCCTTGCACTGACCGACGGGATATTCCGTGCCGGCGACAAAGAGCTGTCGCTGCAGCAACTCGCCGCCTTGCTACACTACCGCCAGCACGAATTGCCCCCGGGCACGTCGATAGACGTCACGGCCGTGGCCGCTTCAGTGCCGCTCAAGCCTTTTCTTGCCGCCAACGGCATCCAGGCAAGCTTGGTGGAAGTCGATCCGGACAGCGGCTTCATCCGGCTGCTCAAGCATTGGGTGGTCGAAGATTGCGGCCGCGTTATCAATCCGCTGCTGGCCGACGAACAGTTGCGCGGTGGTGTGGTGCAGGGGCTGGGCGCGGCCTTTTACGAAGAATGCCGTTACGACGAACGTGGCCAGTTGCTGACCTCGACTCTTGCCGATTACCTTGTGCCCATGGCCGGTGAGATGCCGGACATCGTCATCGCCCACGTCGAGACACTGGTGACCGGCACCTTGCTCGGCGGCAAGGGTGTGGGCGAGGCCGGCACCATAGGCGCGGGCGCCGCAGCGGCCAATGCCGTCAACGACGCGCTGTCGCCCTTCGGCTGTGCGCTGGCCGAGCAACCGTATACGCCCGAGCGCGTGCTGCGCGCGCTCGGAAAGGTGCATTAGCGGCATGAAGATCACCGCCATCCGCGAAGCCACAGTCCCCATAGGGGCGGCCATGCGCAACGCCTCCATTTCGTATCACGGCATGACGGCCTCGGCGCTGGCCATCGTCACCGACCGCATGGTCGGGGGCCGGCCGCTGGTTGGCTATGCCTTCGATTCCATCGGGCGTTACGGCACAGGCGGGCTGTTGCGCGAGCGTTTCATGCCGCGCCTGCTCGCTGCGCAGCCGGAATCGCTGTTTGATGCCGGTGGCCTGATCGATCCGCAGGCGTGCTGGCGCGTCGCCATGACAGATGAAAAAGACGGCGGTCACGGCGAGCGATCCGGCGCGATGGGCCTGCTCGACGCCGCCCTGTGGGATCTGCATGCCAAGGCGAAAGGCCTGCCGCTATGGCGCGCGCTGGCTGATCTTTATGACAATGCCGGGGCGACGCCCGAGATCGCCAGCTACGCTTCCTGCGGCCATTTCCAGACCGACGGCGGCGCGGAAAGCTTGCGCGGTGAAGTGGCCAGGGCGCTGGATCTGGGTTACCGCACAGTGAAAATAAAGGTCGACGGTCGTGACACCGCGGGTGACGCGCGTCGCATTGAGGCTGCACTGAGTGCCTTGCCTTCGGCGGCACAATTGGCGGTTGATGCCAACGGCAATGCCGATGCCGCTGACGATAAATGGCTCGCGACCATCGGTGCCTACGGGCTCGCCTGGATAGAAGAGCCAGCATCACCGCTGGACTACGCCAGCCTGGCGAGCATGGCGGAACGCTCCGCAGTACCCGTCGCGACCGGGGAAAACCTGTTTTCCTGGGATGATGCGCGCAATCTGCTGCGCTACGGCGGCCTGCGCCCCGGCCGAGACAGGATCCAAGTCGACATGCTGCTAGCTTACGGCATTCCCGAATACCGCCGCATTCTGGCCGGCTTCGAGGCTGCCGGCTGGCCGCGCGGTGCGTTCTGGCCGCACGCCGGCCACTTGTTTGCGGCGCATGTCGTCGCGGGCCTTAGCCTGGGCAGCCACGAGGCGGCGCCCGACGCCAACCGCATTTACGGCGGATTCTGGGACGGCAGCCGCGTTGACGCCGGCCGCGTGCGCCTGCCGGAACTACCTGGCGTGGGCTACGAGGCCAAGGCGAACCTGTACCGAGTATTGCGCGATCTCGCGCAGGACGCGCAAGTCCCGGCGCGGTCTCACTGAACACAACACTCAATATGGGCGGAGAATTCACAATGGCAAAGCTGCGGCACATCGCAATCTCGGTTCCCGATCTGGAACGCTCGGCGAAGTTCTACGAAGAGACCTTCGGCATGCAGCGCGTCAATTTCGTCGAAACGCCTTACGGCGACGGCTTGTCGCTAACCGACGGCGTGTTCAACCTGACCTTGCTCCATTTTCATACCGACGATGCGGCCGGCGACGAGCGGGGCAAGGATTTTGTCGGCCTCCATCACTTCGGCTTCATCGTCGAGGATCTGGATGGCATGAGCAAAAAAATAGAGGACAACGGCGGCAAGTTCCACCGCGAACTCAAGGGCGGCGGCGGCGTCGACTTCGAGCGCAAATTTCGCGATCCCGACGGCGTGATATTCGATATCTCTCACAAGGGCTGGATAGGCACCGGAACGGTCTGAGCCAAATGAAACCGGCGCCTTTCGGCTACGCCCGCGCGAGCAGCATCGAAGATGTGTTCGACTGCCTCGCAACGCATACTGACGAAGTGCGCCTGCTCGCTGGTGGGCAGAGCTTGCTGGCGACGCTCGCACTGCGCCTGTCGGAACCGGCGCTGCTGCTGGACATCACCGGCATCGCCGCGCTGCGCTTTATCGAGCGCCGAGGCGAGTTCATCGTCATAGGTGCACTGACGCGTTACTGCGAGCTTGAGGCGAGCCCGCTGATCGCGCAGCATGTGCCGCTGGTGACAGATGCCATCCCGCATATCGCGCATCCGGCCATTCGCAATCGCGGTACCATAGGGGGCAGCCTGGCCTTGGCCGACCCGGCTGCCGAGTTGCCGGCCTGCATGGTCGCCACCGGTGCCGTCATCATCGTCGCCGGCCGCGGCGGCGAACGGCGCATCGCTGCGGCCGATTTTTTTCTTGGCATATACGCGACAGCGCTGGCGCCGGACGAAATGATCGTGCGCATCGAGATCCCGGTGGCGGCCGCCAACGCGAATTCGCGCACCAGCGCCAAACTGGTCGAATTCAGCCGCCGCCATGGCGATTACGCCATCGTCGGGCTCGCGGCTCAGGCGCAACTGCGCGCCGACCAAAGCTATGAATCACTGCACCTAGTGTATTTCGGCTGCGGCGAGCGTCCGGTGCGCGCGCGTGGCGCCGAGGCGCTGGTGCTGGGTGGCAAGGGCTTGCCCGCACCAACCCAGGCCAGCCTGCGCGAGGCGATGCAGGCGGACCTAGATCCGCAGCCCGACTTGCACGCCGGCGCGGATACGCGGCGGCATCTTGCCGCAGTGTTGGCGCAACGCACGCTAGCAGCCCTCACCTGAACGGCGAAAACGACGAAAGCCCGGAACATGGACCGCCAAGCCACCAAGCCCCCCCAACACACAGTCGCCATCACGCTCACGGTCAACGGCATGCCTGTCGAGCGCATGGTCGAAGCCCGCATGCACCTGATCGATTTCCTGCGCGAATCACTGGGGCTAACCGGCAGCCATGTCGGCTGCGAGCACGGCGTCTGCGGTGCCTGCACGGTACGAGTGGAAGGGCAGATCGTGCGCGGTTGCCTGGTGCTCGCGGCGCAGGCCGACGGCGCGAACGTCGAAACCATAGAGGGCGTCAGCGCCAGCGGGGAGATCGCCGACCTGCAGGACGCCTTCGTGCGCCGCAACGCATTGCAGTGCGGCTACTGCACGCCCGGCATGTTGATGTGCGCCGCCGAGTTGCTGGACAGGAAACCGACCACTGACCGCGTCGCGATACGCGAATTCATTTCTGGTAATTATTGCCGCTGCACGGGTTATGAGGCGATCGTTGATGCCATCGTCGAAACGGCGATCCACAGATCCGCGACTGAAGGCAAGCTATGAATTTGCCGCGCACAACAGCATCGTATCCGCGACCTGGCTTGAAACGATCAATGAGGGAGTAATGAAAATGGACCGCTTGTCGCGCTGGTATGGCGGCGTACTGACTTTTTTTGCGTCGCTCGCCGCAGTGCTGCTGTTCTTCATGATGCTGCTCATCTGCGCCGATGTGCTGTCGCGCAACCTTCCGGCGATAGGCTTCAAGCTCAAATGGGCGAACGAGGTATCGGAGTACGGCCTTTACCTGATCACCTATCTAGCCGCGCCTTGGCTGCTTCGCCGCGGCCAGCATGTGCGCGTCGACTTGCTGCTGCGCGGTCTGCCGCCGCAGTTCGCTTGGCTGCTCGAATGGCTGGCTGATGTCATGGGCCTGCTGATCAGCACGGTGATCCTTTACCACTCGCTGCTGATGCTGGTGGATGCCTTTCGCAGCAAGGCGCTGGTGTTCAAAGAGCTGGTCTTCCCGGAATGGTGGCTGCTCGCGCCCGTACCGGTGGCATTGCTGTTGCTCACAATCGAGTTCGTGTTCCGCATGCACCGGCTCGCCATCGGCGAGCGGCAGATGCGCGACGACGCGACCTCGACCAGTTGAAGGGCAGACCATGATGAGCTGGCAACTGAGTCTGTGGCTGCTGCTTGGCGGCACCACGGCGCTACTGTTTCTCGGGCTTCCGGTCGCCTATACCTTTTTTGGCATCAACATCGTCGGTGCGTTGCTGTTTCTCGGCGGGGACGCCGGACTGACGCAACTGGCGCGCAATGGCGTGGTCGCAGTCAGCAATTTTTCGCTGACGCCGATCCCGCTGTTCGTGTTGATGGGCGAAATCCTGTTTCACACCAAACTCGCGCACAAGGCGATAGGCGGCATCGAGCGCATCATCCCCGGCGTGCCTGGGCGGCTTGCCATCATCGCCGTCGTCGCCGGTACGGTATTTTCGGCGATCTCTGGCTCGACTATAGCGACCACCGCGATGCTTGGCAGCCTGATGTTGCCGATGATGCTGTCGCGCGGCTACCATCCGTCGCTATCAATGGGGCCCATCATGGCCATCGGCGGCGTGGACATGCTTATTCCGCCCTCGGCTCTGGCGGTGTTGCTGGGCAGCCTCGCTGGCATCTCGATTTCCAAACTGCTGCTGGGCGGGGTAATCCCCGGCCTGATCCTAGCGGTGTTCTTCATATGCTACATCATGTTGTCGGTGAAATTCGACCACACGCTGGCACCCGCCGACGAGAAGGTGGAACTAGAAAAGGGCTGGAAGCGCTGGCGCATGTTCTTCCAGTACGTGGTGCCGCTTTCGTCGATATTCGTGATAGTCGTCGGCATGATGACCGGCGGCTTTGCCACACCGACCGAAGTCGCAGCGGTGGGGGCCTTCGCCACCATGCTGCTGGCGATAAGTTATCGCGCGCTGACGCTGGACAATCTGTGGAAATCGCTAATGGGGTCGGTGGCGATATCCGGCATGATTCTGTTCATCATCGTCGCAGCGACCACCTTCTCGCAGGTCCTGAGCTTTTCCGGTGGCACATCCGGGATGATAGAACTAATAGGCAGCTCGGGCATGTCCCCGGCCGTGGCGCTGGCCATCATGATGGGCGTGCTGATATTTCTCGGCCTCTTCGTCGATCAGGTCAGCACAATGCTGCTGACGCTGCCGTTTTTCATGCCGGTGGTGAAGCGCCTGGGGATAGACGAAACTTGGTTCGGCGTGATGTTCCTGATGTGCATGCAACTGGGTCTGCTGATGCCGCCGCACGGTATGCTGCTCTATACCATGAAGAGCGTGGCGCCTAAGGAAATCAGAATGGGCCAAATCTTCGTGGCTGTGATTCCTTATGTGATTTTCAGCATGTTGCTGCTGATAGCGATTTTTTTCTTTCCTGCCATCGCGACCTGGCTTCCGAACGCGCTGATCGGCTGAAAACGGCCGTTTGACGCTAAGGTTTCCCCGGTTTTAGTTGTTGTAAACGCGCCGCTACGTGGTTGACCCGTTGGTAAAAACAATGCAAACAATATCTGTCGTAGCGTGATCGTTAGAACCTTGCCTTGAGGGTTCTCGGCTCGGAAGCTTGGCGGGCCTTAACGCGGGCCACGTTCGGGCAATTGAGCGGGGCGAGCAGCCTATCGGAGATTGCGTTGCGATTGGGTGGAATTTACTAAGCCAACGTGGACAAGTGTAAAGAGGCCTAGAACACAAAAAAGTCGGAGACCCCCGGCCAGCTCAAATTTCGCGACCGACGTTCCGCGGATGTGGTGATCGATTACCCGGGACACCGTGAGGCGCCCCCCCGGATATCGATTATCACTCTCCCCCGACTGTTTTCGTTAGCCTGCATCAGTCGATGCGCTTCAGCGACTTCAGCGACCGGCATGATGCGGCTTACCTGTGGGACAAGTATGCCGTTCAGTGCCAGGTCCATCACCGCGGCAAGTGCGTCCAGACTGTCGTTAATTTGCGCCGGCACGACTCGCACATCAAACTCCGCTGAGCGGTCTTTAATCGGCTCAGCTTGGAGAAATATCAAACTGCCGCCTTTTTTCAGTACCGGGTATGACCGACGATGCACCTCACCGCCGACCAAATCCAGCACTACATCGAAATCGTGCAGGTGCTCAGCGAAATTGAGTTGGTCATAGGCGACCACGCAGTCCGCGCCAAGACTGTGAACATACGCTGCGTTGCGCGAATTACAAGTCGCCGCTACGTACGCGCCGAAGTGTCGGGCGAGTTGCACCGCCATGCCGCCGATAGCACCAGCGCCCGCGTGCACGAGTACCTTTTGGCGGGGCTGAAGTTGTACGAATTGAGTCAGCAGGATCCACGCGCAGGTGCCAGCATGCATCAGGGCAGCGCCCTGTGCAAATGAAAGGATAGGTGGCATGGGTACGATGCTCTGTGCATCACGGACGATGTTTTCAGCATAGCTTCCCTGTACCGTTCGCTCAGCCACAAAGCAAACCGCATCCCCGATGTGCACGTAGTCGACTAGATCGCCCGCAGCAATCACAATCCCCGCTCCGTCTCGGCCTGGCACACATGGAAGGGTTACCGGAAAAATCTGCGTAAGCCACCCAGCGCGAAGCTTCCAGTCACCTGGAGTAACGCTAGCGGCCTCGATGCCGATTAGCACTTCGCGTGGTCCGGGCACGGGCGTCGCAATCTCCTCCAGTCTCAGCACTTCTGGCCCGCCGAACTCCGCGAAACGTATTGCTTTCATGATGGCCTCCTCACGAGTGGCTCTGCTGCAATGTCCGCTCGATCGACCATGGTCATCATCGCCCCTGGGGCGAATCGCCAACATAGGCCTGCACTTCAATTTCTATGGCCGCGCCATATCCCAGACGGGACTGCACCGTACTACGCGCCGGCAATGCGCCCGCGAAATATTCCGCATAAACCGTATTAAAAGCGCCGAAATCGTCGAGATCAGCCAGCCAAACGCTCACCCGCACGACATCAGCCAAATTGGCTCCGTGCTCCGCCAGTGTGACGGCTATTGCCTTTAGGACCGCGTGCGTCTGCGCCGCAATGTCACCCGGAAGCGGTTTGCCGTGCGCATCCATCGCGATTTGACCGGACAGAAATAAGAAGCCTCCTGCACGTACCGCCTTCGAAAAGGGCAGAGGTAGGTCGGAAGCGAAGCGCTGGATAGATGAGGTCATGGGTTGTTCTCAAGTTAAGGAAAGAGGTTTCGACGTAGCCGCGAGGGGCTCGTAGCTGCTGGATCAATACCGTTAATCAACAACTGCTCCGGCACGGCCTGCCCGAGCAGAAGCGCAGCAGCGAGTTCTGACGCGGCCGCCGCAGTCTGGATTCCGTAGCCGCCTTGGCCGGCTAGCCAGAAGAAGCCATCGCACGACTCGTCCCAGCCGATCACTAGATCACCATCGCGCACAAACGACCGCAAACCAGCCCAGGCATGGCGAGGGCGGCGAATGGTCATGCGGCTGACATCTTCGATGTGGAAGATGCCCGTCGCAATGTCCGTCTCTTCGGGCGCGACATCATGCGGCACCGTAGGGTCGGCGTTGGACGGCGAGCCGAGTAGTTGGCCGGCGTCGGGCTTGAAGTAGTAGTTCTCCCGAATACCGCAGACCACCGGCCAAGCGTGAAAGTCGATATCCGATGGACCTTCAAACGTGAAGGCCGCACGGCGGCGCGGTTGCAGGTCAATTGGGCCAACCCCACAGGACCTCGCCATCTCGTCGGCCCACGCGCCGGCGGCGTTAACGATGCTGCGGGCGCGCACCGCATCCCCGTTGGCCAGCGCTAAATTCCACACGCCGCCGATACGATGTCCCGACACGATTCTGGCGTCGCATCTCAACACGACGCCTTGCCGTCGCGCCTCGCGCAGGAATCCTTGGTGCAGAGCATGCACGTCGAGGTCCTGCGCGTCGGGCTCGAGAATTCCTCCGAGCACCTTCTCGGGCTTCAACACCGGAACGAGGCGCAGGATCTCAGCCGCGCTAATCCTCGCCACATCAGTTGAGGTGAGCGACAGCGCCGCGAAGGTTTTGTCAAGCAGCGCTCGGTCGTCAGGGCCGGCCAGATAGACAACACCACGAGGCGTCATCAGCGGATGCTCCGTGAAACCATCGGGCGGGCGTTCGTAGAACGACCGACTGGCTCGCGTCAAGGCCCTAACGGCTGGCGTGCCATAGCTAGCCATGAACATGGCTGCGGAACGTCCTGTTGAATGGTAGCCTGGCTGCGATTCCTGCTCAAGCAGAAGGACTGTGCCCTTGCCAGCCAGACGATACGCCAACGATGCACCGGCAATGCCTGCGCCTGCGACGACATAATCGAATACACCGACCGTTGTCACGATTTTGCATCCATCCGACTAGAGCTACTTGTCGGCCATTCACTAATTCCGGCAGGCGATGTCAGCGCGTCCAGGCCCTCCACCAGTGACTGAACTGTGGAACGCAAGGCCGCCATCTGCTGGCCTGGGATGTTCCGCGCCGCTTGCCTCAGAATTTCGCGGCGCACCGGCAACATGACCAGAAAAGTCTCACGTCCTATTTTGGTGAGGTGCACATGGATATTGCGTTTGTCCTGCGACGCTTGGGTGCGCACGACCAGATTTTCCTTCTCCATCTGCTGCAACAGATGGCTGAGCGCACTTCGTTCTATGCGTGTGTAATGCGCCAGTTCACCAATAGTCAGCCCGCCCTTTTCCGACAGGACCGATAGCGTGCGCCAGCGCGATATCACGACCTTGCCGGCTTGCATGCGCTCGACAAATGCAGCGTTAAACTTCTCTTCGAGCACGCCGGTCCAGTAGATGACGGACGTTTCGAATGATTCTCCTTCGAAAGTTTTTCTTTTCGAAGACAACGTGCTCACACCGCGACTCCGTAGCGCCGAAGAGTGCCGTTGGCTACGAGGCGGTCGAACAAGAGGCTCGGCAAGCCTCGCACGATGATACCTACGAACGCCCATTCGGCGCGTCCGAAATTGCGCGCCGCGGAATAGATTGATGAGAAAGCCGCGTCGACGCCAACGGCCAGCCTTATGGGTGCTCTGCCTGAATAGGCGTCGGCAGCCTGGCTGGCCGTAAAGGACAGGAGCGATGCAGCACCGACGAGAATTAGGCGAAATATAGGGTTAATAGCAAGCTCCGAGTATTTATTTTTCGCAACCGCATAACGATACTCTCCGGCTTTTTATGGAGGGTAAAGATACGTTTCAGAGACGCAGTTCTCGTTCGCCTTCCAGCGAATAGTCCGTGATGCCAAGTGGTTGAAGAAAGTAGCGCAAGTAGGCTGACCTACGATAATCTTGACGGGAAGCACCTGCGCGGCGTCGACGTGCGTCGGCGCGTGCGCGCTCAGTTCCCGCCATATCTACGGCCGAGCCGTCGCTCGTTAGTACGACGCCGTAGACTTCACTAATATAAGCAGCACTGTAGCGCTCCTCGATCACGTCATCCAAGCACGCCTGCGGGTCGCGATTGAGTGGATCCCCATGGCCGCCCCCGCCCGCACCGATGTGGCAGAACCGCTGACCGCGTGCAAGCATTACAGGACCCATTGGCATAACCGGCACCATCTGCTGACCCGGGCCTGGGTCGACAATGTTGAACGACGGTGTACCCGGCAAGCCACCGTCGAGCCCGAACGGGAGCCAGTGGCGCCGATCTGACCGCATAACCAGGATGGTTTCTTCGCCGAGCATCCGGTATTCGCGCACGTAAGCAGGCGCACCCCGGAAGCGCCCCGGACCGCCGGAGTCTGGCACCATCCCGTAACGCTCGATGGCAATTGGGAATTGAGCCTCAATCATCTCGACTGGCTGGTTTGTGATGTTGCCGCCGGCGTTGGGAATGCCAAAAACCCCATCACGGTCGGGCATCGCCCCCCATGAACCGGCCAACGTCTCCGAACAGACAAAGCGCTTGCCGTCCTGATAGCCGCTGATGCTCGCGAACGACACCCCACCCTCACCCGCCGCGCAAACCCTTTCGGGCACGATCTGTGCAAACACGCCGAGCAGCACGTCGATCGCACGCCAACCGACAATCGCGCGTGCAGCACAGGCAGCCGGTTCGACCGGGTTGACGATCGTTCCTTCGGGCAGTATCTGCTTGATAGGACGCGTGAAGCCCTCAAAGTTTGGTATGTCACGACGCGCGACGCATTTCAAAACCAGGTGCGCAGCCGCCTTGACAAAGGACGACGGGCAATTGATCGCGCTCTTTACCTGCGCAGCAGATCCAGTCCAGTCCACCGTCAACTCGTCACCAGCGATCGTCACTGTAGCTTTCATCGCGATCGGCTCCGGAACTTCACCAGTACCGTCAAGGTAGTCGGTGAACGACCACGTCCCATCAGGCAGATCCGTTATTTCGGCGCGGGCCATGCGCTCTGCATAGTCGTGCAAGTCGTCCAGCATCCGCCTGAATGCCGCAGACCCGTAACGCTCAACAAGCTTGCAAAACCCACGTTCAGCGGATCGGCACGCGGCCACCTGAGCCCGCATGTCGCCTGCCTGCTTATCGGGCATGCGCGTGTTCAAGGCCATTATTCTAAAAAAGGTTTCATTTGCATGATCTTCTTCGTACATTTTGATGACTGGAATCCGCAGCCCTTCCTGGAAAATCTCGGTAGCGTAGACAGCCGTGCTGCCCGGCGCTATACCGCCCATGTCAATCTGATGAACGAGCGTGGCGACATATCCCTCCAGTTCGTTATCGAAAAACACCGGCTTGATGACGTAGACATCGGGCAGGTGCATTCCGCCGGCAACATATGGATCGTTGAACACAAACACGTCACCTTGGCGGACCTTATCGTGGTACTGGCGTGTCAGTGCCTGCATTGCATCGGGAAAGGAGCCAAGGTGCAACGCCATCGTCAGGCCGTGCGCAATAACGCGACCATGCCGATCACACACCCCCGTCGAGTAATCCATCGAGTCACGTACGATCGCCGAATACGCGGTACGCATGATTATCAGCGCCATTTCGTCGGCGATGGAACTGAGCGCATTGCGCAGGACCTCCAGCGTGATTGCATCGATCTTTTGCGCCATTGGCATTCCTACTGCAAGTTGAGATGAATGGCATTATGAGCGTCTACCATCGCTCGCCATTTGGGTGGGACTACCACGGTCGAGTCGTACTCCTCAATGATCAGCGGGCCCTCGCGCGGCGCCTCCCCAATCAAGTCGCCGCGCCCGACTACGGGCGTGTCCATCAGACCAAAGCTCTCGCCGTAGTAGGCCTGGCGGCTCTCACGCCGGCGCATACCCCCCGCTTGCGGCGTGCCAATTCGGTCAAACCAGTCCTGCCGCTCAACGGCAATGCGAGCAATGACGCGGATGGTGACGCACTCTACAGCCTCGGCTTGTGCGCGGTGGCCATAAGTGCGTTCGTGCTCGGCGGCAAAAGTTTCTGCGAGCGCAGCAAGATCAACCTTTGCGATGCTGGTATTGGAGACCGGCACGGTCAGTTCGTGTGCTTGGCCAGCGTAACGACAGTCGGCCAAACGCGAGAAACGAATGTCTAGGCGCGCCTTGTCGTCAACGGCCAACGTGCCAAGCAACTCGCTCTCTATCGCACGAAAACGGGCATCTAGATCTGAACTATCAACGTCGGCCAGCGCTCGCATGAAGCCTTGGGCGCTCTCATGCTCGATGTCAGACATGAGTAGACCGAACGCGCTGAATACGCCGGGATGTGGCGGGATCACGACATGGCTCATCTCTAATATGCTTGCTATGTGCGCGGCCACCACCGGCCCGTTGCCACCGAAGGCGAACAGAGCGAAGTCCCTTGGGTCACGGCCCCGGTAGGTTGTGACAGCCTTAACGGCTCGAGTCATCGTGCCGCAAGCGATCTCGAATACGCCGAAAGCCGCCTCCATTAAGGTGTTACCCAGCGGTTGCGCGATATCGCGTTCCAATGCGTGTCGCGCCTTAGGTGCGTTCAAGCGCAGCGCGCCACCAACGAGCGACTCAGGGTTAAGGTAGCCTAGACTGAGCACAGCGTCGGTGAAGGTGGGATCGTTGCCCCCAAAGTCATAAGCGACGGGACCAGGAGAACTTCCAGCGCTGCGCGGACCAACACGCAGCAAGCCGCCCGCGTCAATCTCAACCAAACTGCCGCCGCCAGCTCCAATTTCAGAGATGTCGATGACTGGTAGCTTCAAAGCATATCCACCGCCCATGACTAGCCTACTGCTCAGGTTGATTCCGGCACCCACCTCGTAATCGCCGGTGCGCGGCACTTGGCCGCCCTCTACCATCGAAGCCTTGGCGGTCGTGCCACCCATATCAAGCGCGATGCAGTCGCTCAGGTGCATGAGTTCGCCAAAGCGCGCTGCGCCAATGACGCCAGCCGCCGGACCTGACTCGACCAGGTAGGCTGGCTTCTCCGAGGCCGTCTGTACGCTCATGATTCCGCCATCGGACTTCATCACCTGCAGCGGTGCATTTATGCCGATTGACCGCAGATGAGCGCGCAGCGAATCAAAGTACTTGTTTAGCGTCGGGCCCAGGAACGCGTTGATGACGGTCGTGCTGGTGCGCTCGTACTCGCGGATGACGGGCAGGATTGCCGAGGAGCAACAGATGAATGTGTCAGCCGGCAGGTGGTCGCGGAGGATCTGTGCGACTCGAAGCTCATGTGTGGGATTGGCATACGCATGGAGAAGACTGACAGCGACAGCCTTCACGCCAGCGCTGCGTAACCGTCGTGCAGCGACGATCACATCGTTTTCGTCCAGCGCGGCCCACTCCTCGCCCTTCGGGCCCATTCGTCCCCGGACCTCAAGTCGCAAGCTGCGCGGCACGAGCGGCTCGGGACGAGGGTAGTTCAGCGTGTACATTTCGGGAATCCGCAGTCGCCGCATCTCGAGCACGTCGCGGAACCCCAGGGTTGTGACAAGCCCAACTCGAGAACCACGTTTCTCGAGGATCGTGTTCGTGGCGATCGTGGTGGCGTGCACAACCCTCTCAACCGCGTTGGTACCTACGCCTACCGCTTCCAGCGCGGAACTGATACCGGAGACGATGCCACGCCCGTAGTCGTCTGGCGTGGACAGCACCTTACGGGTATGCAGGCGACCATCACTGCCTAACAGCACGAGATCGGTGAATGTGCCTCCGATATCGATACCAATTTGGTAGCGGGCCGCAGTCTGCGTGGCTTCGGACATGGTGTCCCTGCTCTCACTGAAGAGGTGGCTCCCGCCACCTGCACTAAGACCAATACAGGGTCAAAGTTATGTTTGATAAGGACGAAGTGTAGCAATTGCGTGAAATTTCACAAGTCTTGAAGCGCAGGCAGGCAAAAAAAAGGCGGTTCGCTTGCGCGAACCGCCCCAATCCTTCTCCTCCTCCTATTGTTCTTCGTGCTGCACCCGCTCCTGTTATAGCTGTTCTTTTAACTGCTCCAGAACGGCCGGGTTCTCCAGCGTGGAAACGTCCTGCAATATGTCTTCGCCCTTGGCGATGGAGCGCAACAGGCGGCGCATGATCTTACCTGAACGCGTCTTCGGCAGGTTATCACCAAAGCGAATGTCCTTGGGCTTGGCAATCGGCCCGATTTCCTTGGCCACCCAGTTACGCAGTTCCTGGGCGATACGCAGGGCCTCCGCGCCGCTGGGACGCGGCCCCTTCAGCACCACAAACGCGCACACCGCCTCGCCGGTCAGGTCGTCCGGACGCCCGACCACGGCTGCCTCGGCCACCAGCGCGGTGTTGGCCACCAGCGCCGACTCGATTTCCATCGTGCCAAGGCGGTGCCCGGAGACGTTAAGCACGTCGTCGATGCGTCCCATGATGCGGTAGTAGCCGTCCTCGTCGGTGCTGGCACCGTCACCCGCAAGGTAATAGCGGCCCTGGAAATCCTCGGGAAAATAGCTCTTCTTGTAACGCTCCGGGTCGCCCCAGATGGTGCGGATCATCGACGGCCAGGGCCGCTTGATGACCAGGATGCCGCCCTTGCCGCGGCCCACCGAAAGCCCGGTCTCATCGACGATGTCGGTGATGATGCCAGGCAGCGGCAGCGTCGCCGAACCGGGCTTGGTCGGCGTCACGCCGGGCAGCGGCGTAATCATGTGGCCGCCGGTTTCGGTCTGCCACCAGGTATCGACAATCGGGCAGCGGCCGCCGCCGACGGTGTGGTGGTACCACATCCAGGCCTCGGGATTGATCGGCTCGCCGACAGTGCCGAGGATGCGCAGGGACGACAAGTCATATTTGGTCGGCAAATCGCCGCCGGCCTTGATCAGCGAACGAATGGCTGTCGGCGCGGTGTAGAACACGCTGACCTTGTGGTCCTGGATCATTTTCCAGAAGCGCCCTGCGTCCGGGTACACCGGCACGCCCTCAAACACCACCTCGGTGGCACCCACCGCCAGAGGGCCGTAGGTGACATACGAATGTCCGGTCACCCAGCCTACGTCGGCGGTGCACCAGAACACATCGGAGGGCTTGTGATCGAAGGTCCACTTCATCGTCAGCATGGTCCACAGCAGGTATCCCGCTGTGGAGTGCTGGACGCCCTTGGGTTTACCGGTGGAACCCGAGGTGTACAGAATGAACAGCGGGTGCTCGGCATTGACCCAGGTCGGCTCGCAGGTGTCGGCCTGGCCCTGCACCGCCTCATCCCACCACAGGTCGCGGCCTGCGGTCATGCCGATGGGCGAACCCGAGCGCTTGTACACCACCACTTTCTTGATGCTCTCGCAGCCGCCGAGTGCGAGTCCCTCGTCCACCACCGGCTTCAACGGGATTTCCTTGCCACCGCGGAACTGCCCGTCGGCGGTGATCACCGCGACCGCGCCGGCATCGATGATGCGCTCCTGCAGGCTTTTGGCGGAAAAACCGCCGAACACCACCGAATGCGTTGCGCCGATGCGCGCGCAGGCCTGCATCGCCACCACCGCCTGAATGGACATCGGCATGTAGATAATGACGCGATCACCGGTCCTGATGCCCATGGCCTTGAGGCCGTTGGCGAAGCGGCAGACCTCGTGATACAACTGCTGGTAGGTGATGGTGCTGACCTTGCCGTCGTCCGCTTCGAAAATGATGGCGATCTTGTCGGGGATGGTCTTGAGGTGCCGGTCAAGGCAGTTGTACGAAGCGTTGAGTTCGCCGTCGTAAAACCATTTGAAAAACGGCGCCTTCGATTCGTCAAGGGTTTTGGTGAAGGGCTTGCGCCACAGCAGGTGCTCGCGCGCAAGCCGCGCCCAGAACCCTTCGAAGTCGCGCTCCGCCTCATCGCACAAGGCCTGGTAGGCGGCCATGCCCGACACATTGGCTTGCTTTACAAAATCGGGCGAGGGCGGGAAAACACGCGTTTCGCTCAGAACCGACTCGATGGCGGCAGACATGGACTTGTTTCTCCTGTGGATTCTCAACACTGCGCAACACGTTGCACTTCACACTTCAACCCGACTTCAGCTTGGGCGCTCGCCGGAACGGCCCGCCTTTGTCTTTGTAATTGTTATTGGCAGCAGTCGCCGGGAGCAGCCAACATCACGACTTCGGGCGCCGATTGTGGGCCGCCACACTTACATGAAGCTTACATTGAGCCGCACCGGAACTTCAAGACTAATCCACGGTTTTGTATGGATATTTCAGCAAAAAGCCAAACCGACTTTGGTCTGTTACTATCCTATCTTATATAAGATATAAGATATTAATTGACTTCATTTTTCTGGGAGTGCTAACTTGATGCTCCGGCAGCGCGGATTTCGCGTGGATTGCGCCCGGATTGTGCATTGCGACATGCCGGAATACAGTTACGCCATCCACGTCAAGGAAGTGCCATGAACCAGCGTCACGCATCCGCATCATCCCCGACGTCCTCCGCACAAAAGGACGACTTTGCTTCGCTCGTCACCTCCGCCATTCTGTCCGAGTACTGGCCGGGCATACAGTTGTATTACCCGCCGGTGAAATATGCGCCTTCCCTCGGCATCTATGAAGACCTTGACGCAGCCGCCCAGCGCTTCAAGAAGCACGCCGTCGCCACACGCGCCCATACACTGATTTTTGACCTCGAGGATGGTTGCCGGCAAAAGGAGATGAGCCGCGACCTGTTGCGCCAGGAACTGCACCACATGCCGCGCAAGAAGGAAGTCCAGATTGCACTGCGCGTGAACCCGTTTCGCACCGAAGAGTACGAAAAAGACATGCAGCTCATACGCGAGCTGTCCGAATACGTCGATGTGGTGATGCTGGCCAAGGCGGGCGAAGCGTACGGCAGCGCCGAGATCCGCGACCTGTCGGCGTTGCTCGCCGGATTCACCAACCCGCGCATCACCATCCAGCCCATCATCGAGCATCCCAAGTCGCTGAAAATCGCCCCCGAGCTGATGCAGTACTCGACGGTAAAGCACGTCGTGTTCGGCATTCACGACTTCTCCAAGGCGATGGGCATACACATCACGCCGGAGCACTGGATAGAAGAGCTCAAGGTGTACCTGTATCAGGTGATGTTCGAAGCGCGCATTGCCGGCAAGGGCGTGATCGGCGGCGTCGAGACCCTGCTCGGACCCTCGATCATGCCCGAAAGCTTTATCGAGCAGCATGACGTACGCCGCTGGCTTGACCTGCACGGCGACCACGAGTCGCGCGTCGTCTATGGTCACGCCTGCGAAGAAGCGGCGATGGGGCTTACCGGCAAGCAGGTCATTCACCCCGGCCACATCCATATCTGCAGCGTCGCCTACACGCCCTCGCCCTCCGAGGTGAAACAGAAAATCGCCATCCTGCAGGCGGCGATCGAAGCCGACGCCCTGCTCGGCGGCGCCATCAAGTTCGACGGTGAAATGCTCGACCCGCCGATGTTCGGCAAGGCCTTGCAGACGCTGTTGCGCGCCCACGCCCTGCACTCGCTGTCGGAAAAAGACACCGCCTTCGCGCTGCAGGTCATAGGCAAACTGCCGGCGCAGGTGATACGCGAGAACTGGCCTTACGGTGTGATTCTCTGAACCCAAACCTTAAAAGCAGGCACCACAGAGAGCACAGAGAACACGGAGAAAGGCAAAGGCTTTTCTGAATAACCGGTTTTTCTCCGTGTTCTCTGTGCACTCTGTGTTTCAAGCTTTTGACCCCGCCCTTGGTATCTGACATTCAATGACCAAATTCGCGCCCTTCCCCGTCTGGAAGTGGGACATCCCGGAACTGTTCAACATCGGCACCGCCTGCCTCGATGCGCATCTGGGCACGCCTACGGCCGACCAGCCGGCGATCATTGTCGAGGATGACGAACTGGGCGTGTCGCAGGCGACCTACGCCGAGCTCGCCGCCCGCTCCTCGCGCTTTGCCCAGCTGTTGCGCAATCTGGCTGTTGCCGCCGGCGACCGCGTGCTGATCCGCCTGCCCAATTCGCTCGATTACCCGACGGCGTTTCTCGGCGCAATGAAATGCGGCGCCATCAGCCTGCCAACCTCGACGCTGCTGACGCCGGACGAAGTGCTCTACCTCGCCCAGGACTCGGGCGCGCGCGTACTGGTCACCGACAAAAAGGCGTGGCAGCAACTCGCTCCCAAGTTCCGTGACAGCAACACCATCGCCACTGTACTGCTGTCGGGCACTGGCCCGGAGCTCGCGGTGGACGGCATCCGCACACTGGACCTCGAAGCAGAGCTTGCAAAAATAGGCTCTTGGGCACCGCCAAAGGCCACACGCGCCGACGATGCCGCCTACCTCGTCTATACATCGGGTACCACCGGCTATCCAAAGGGTGTGCTGCACGCCCACCGTTCGCTGCTCGGCCGCACCCCTGCCGCTGAATACTGGTTCGACTTCGACAACAGCGGCAACGACCGCATCATGCACTCGGGCAAGTTCAACTGGACCTACGTGCTGGGCTCGGCCATGATGGACCCGCTTTATCGCGGCAAGACGGTCATTGTGTACGAGGGCAAAAACGACGCCACCACCTGGCCGCGGCTCATCGCCAAACACCAGGCAACCATCTTCATCGGCGTGCCGACAATTTTCCGGCAGATTATTCAGAAAACCGCGTTCGGGAAAGACGATGTGCCGACGCTGCGCCATTGCATGAGCGCGGGCGAGCACCTTTCGGATGAAGTGCTGGCGCTGTGGCGCGAACGCTTCGGCCGCGACATCTACGAAGCGGTCGGCATGTCGGAGTTTTCATACTACCTGTCGCAAAGCCTGCACCGCCCCATCCGCCCGGGCAGCGCCGGCTTTCCGCAACCCGGTCACGACATCAGGCTGCTCGACCCGGAAACGCTGCAGGAGGTGAAGGCCGGCGAGGAAGGCATGATCTGCATTCCCGACACCGACCCCGGCCTGTTCACGTTGTACTGGAACCTGCCCGAGGAAACGGCGCGCCTCAAACACGATGGCTGGTTTTTCAGCGGCGACTACGCGCGCTACGACGAGGACGGCTACATCTGGTTTCTGGGCCGCAAGGACGACATCATCAAGAGCTTCGGCTACCGCGTCTCGCCCTACGAAGTGGAGCGCGTGATGAAGTCGCACCCGGCGGTGGCCGACTGCGCCTGTATCGCCGAAGCCTCGGAAAAAGACAAGGTTCTGGTGGTGGCCTACGTTATCGCCCAGCCCGGCGTGTCCGTCACACCGGATGAATTACTCGCCTTCGGCAAGGAACATCTCGCCGCCTACAAGGCGCCCAAGGCGGTCTATCTTGCCGGCGATTTTCCGCGTACCAAGAACGGCAAAATCCTCAGGCGTGACATCAATCCTGCCATGGCCACCTCCCGCTCGGACTGAACGGAACGACGCAAAGAATTCGCAGCGACTGCAACACAAGACGCTGTCAACCCGGGTGAAACGAGGGATCTGCTTTTATCCGGCGTAACAGCAGATTCCCCGGGGTGCGCCCTCGGAATGATCATTAATCGCAGCTGTCCCCGATCAATCCTGCGGTTCGATCTTCGCTTTTTTAACGGTGTCGGCCCAGCGCGTCACTTCTGCGTGCACGCGCGCGGCAAACACCTCTGGCGTCGATTTTGACGGCCGGATCGCCAGCGCCTGCAGGCGTGTGACGACCTCGGGCGACTCCAGGGCCTTGAGTACCGCCGCGCGTAGCGCGGCGATGGTGGCGGCCGGCGTGCCGCGCGGCGCGAATATGCCGTACCACAGCGTGAAGTCGTAACCGGGCAGGAATTCGCGCATCGCCGGCACGTCCGGCAGTTGCAACAAACGCTCGGTGTTGGTGGTGGCCAGCGCGCGCTGGCTTGCCCGAACGGATATGCGCGTCGGTATCGAGGAATCCGGCAACCGACATGTCAACGCGGCCGGCGGGCAGGTCCTGCATCACCGCCGACACGCCCTTGTAGGGCACCACGGTGATGTCGCCCCCGGTCAGCGCCTTGAACAACTCCGCGGCGTGTGAAGCGCCGCCCGAACCATAGGTCAGCTTGCCCGGACTGGATGTGGCAAGCTGCGCGAGTTCCTGCGCTGTTCGCACCGGCAGGTCGGCGCGCACCACCCACAATGTCGGCGACACATCGATATCGACCACCGGCACGAAATCGCCTTCCGTGCTGTAGCCGAGCTTGCGGTAAAAACTCTGGTTGGCCGCATGGATGATGGACAGGATGGTGATGGTGTAGCCGTCGGGCGCCGCCTTGGCGCCCGCCTCCGCACCGATGTTGCCGCCGGCGCCGACGCGATTCTCCACCACCATCGGCTGGCCGAGGATTTCACCGGCGCGCTGCATCACCGTGCGCGCCACGACATCGGTACCGGCCCCGGCGGCGAAGGGCACTATCAGGCGAACGGCTTTGTTCGGATAGGCTTGCGCGAACGCAGCACTGGAACAAAAAGATACGGTCGCCGCGAGAACTGCAATAAAACGCAACATGCTGTGCCTTCGCTAAATTAAAGGGATGACCCGCTCAGGGTCCGGGCTCAGAGTAACTATTATCCGGCGCCATATCGCCACCCGCACCACGCCGGTGCGGGCGGCACTGGTGCGACCCGCGACCTCAGTCGGCCTTCATGCCGGCGGCCTTGACGACCACCGCCCAGCGTGCGATTTCTTTCTTGATATAAGCGCCAAATTCTTCAGGCGTGCCGGGCGCGGCGATGGCGCCCTCGGTATTCAGACGATCGAGCATTTCCTTCGATTGCATGATCTTGCGGATCTCGGCATTGAGTTTGGCCACAATCTCTTTCGGCGTTCCGGCCGGCGCGACAATGCCGTACCACTGTGTCGCGTCAAAGCCGGCGATGCCGGCCTCGGCGATGGTCGGTATCTGCGCCAGAGCCGGCACACGCTGCGGGCTCGATACGCCCAGCGCGCGCAATCGGCCGGACTGCACATGCGGCATCACCGCAGGCGCGCCGGTCATGGTCAGCGCAACCTGGCCGGCAATGAGGTCGGTAACAGACGGACCTGTTCCCTTGTACGGGATATGCACGATCGCGGTTTTGGTTTGCAGCTTGAAGTACTCCACCGCCAGATGCGCCGCGCTGCCGTTGCCACCCGAGCTGTAGTCGAGCTTGCCCGGATTGGCCTTGACGTAGGCAATCAATTCGGCGACGGTTTTTATCGGCAGCGACGGGTTGACCACCAGCACGTTGGGCACCAACGCCACCATGCATACCGGCGTGAAATCCCTGACCGGGTCGTAGCTCAGCTTGCTGTACAGCGACACGTTGACCGCAAGCGTACCGATATGCCCCATCATCAGCGTGTAACCGTCACTGGGCGCCTTGGCCGCGAGGTCGGCGCCTATGGTGCCGCCGGCACCACCGCGGTTATCGACAATGACTTGCTGGCCCCAGGCTTCGGACAGCTTTTGCGCCACGGCGCGGCCGAGAATGTCGGTGGAACCGCCCGGGGGAAACGGAATGATCAGCCGTATCGGCTTGGTCGGATAGGCTTGCGCCGATGCCGGCGCGGCAAGGCCGAGGAGCAGCGCTACTACGACAGCCAGACAGCCGATTACACGAAATGATTTCATTGCGGACCTTTCCAGGCGCGTGCGGCGCCAGAGTTGATGAGGGATTCGATTTCTTCAGTGCCGTAGCCGGCCTCGCCCAGCAGCTCACGCGTATGCTGGCCGAGCTTGGGCGCCGGGCTGAAGTCGCGGCGGTGGCCTGCTGACATTTTGTTCGCCGGCCGCATGTTCCAGATGCTCCCCTCGGTCGGATGTTCGACGCGCTCGAAAAAACCCGCATCCATCAGGTGCGGATCCTGTTGCAGGGTCTCAAGGGTGTGATACGGCGCCGCCGGCACGTCCATGCGGTCAAATATCTCCAGCCACTCGGCCGAGGTCTTTTGCTTCATGCCCTCGGCGCGTATGGAAAAAAAGGCTGCGACGTTCCTGAAACGCGCGCCGACGCTGCAAAAGCGCGGGTCGTCCTTGAGTTCGGGCCGGCCGATCGCCGCAAAAAGCGCAAAAGCCTGGGCGTCGGTATTGGCCGAAATGCAGACATAGCCGTCGCCGGTCGGAATCGGCCGGTTCTCCGGATCGAGCACGCGCGGGTCACCATAGGCGTTTGCCGCATCGCCTTGGGCAACCAAGTGCGGATCAAAAGTCGCCAGATACATGTGCTCGGTCATCACCTGCGTGACCATGTTTTCAAACATCGGAATCTCAATCGCCTGCCCTTCGCCGCTTTTCTCGCGCCTGAACAGCGCCATCAGTATCATCTGCACCGCGATCAGGCCCACCGTGCGGTCGGCCATGACATAAGGCACATAGCGCGGCGTGCCGCTGACGCGCTGGTGCAGCGCCGCCACACCAGAGGCGCCCTGGATGATCGAGTCGTAGGCCGGCTTGTCCTTGTAGCGTCCGTCCTGACCGAAGCCGAACATGCCGCAGTAAATGATGCGCGGGTTGACCGCGCGCACCGCATCGTAGCCAAGCCCCATGCGCGCCATCGACTCGGGGCGCACATTCCACAACAGCACGTCGGCGGTCTTGAGCATGCGCATCAGTGCGGCAAGGCCCGCCGGCTTTTTCAGGTCGAGCACGATGGAGCGCTTGTTGCGGTTGAGGTGCAGGAACTTGCCCGACATGCCCTCGGTGCGTCCGCGTCCGGCGAGGGTGCGGCCGATGTCGCCGGCCGGGCTCTCGACCTTGATCACGTCAGCCCCGTGGTCGGCGAGGATTTGCGTCGCCAGCGGCCCGACCACCACCGAGGAGAGATCGAGTATGCGCACGCCCTCGAGCGAACCGCCGCTCATGCCGCCGCCATTTCGAGTTCGGCCTCTATCGCCGGCGCGCCGTCGGCGTCGAGCGCCCGCAACAGCAGACGGCCGTATTCTGCGGGCCCGCCGCACAAGGTGAGCGCGCGATTGACGAACAAGGCCTTGACGTTACGCGTGGCCGACCTGCCGATTTCGCGGCCGGTCTGCTGTTTTGCCATCTCCCACAGCAACAGTGTGGTGAGGCCGCCGTTGACCACCAGGTCCGGGTAGCCCTCGGTGCCGCGTGCATAAGCGGTGTCGTAATGAATACGGTGGGCGTTATACGTCAGCGCCGAATAGCGGAACAACAGCGTCGGGTCGGGCGTCAGCGTGCGCGACCAGGGCGCAGCCGGCGGCGCCACTGCAGGCGCCGCCTCGCGCTGCGCTACCGTTGCACCGGCCTTGCTTTTTTCGCGATAGACAATATCCTGCTCTTCGATCACGGCGAGGCCGCGCGGCGAACTGATTTCGTGGCGCACGGTGACAAAGCACATCTGTCCGCTGCGTCCGGTCTTGGGCGCAATGCTCTGGACGCGCGACACGCGGCCGACTTCATCGCCGATACGCAATTGGTCACGAAACTCGACACGCCGCCCGGCGAACATGCGCCGCGGCAGCGGCACCGGCGGCAACAGGCCGCCTTTGGCCGGATGGCCATCGACCGCGAGCCCCGAATGCCGCTCGGTCGGCGCGAACAGCAGTACATACCAGCCGGTGGGCAGCGCATCGCCGCGCCTGCCGGCAAACGCCGCCATATCGAGCAAGGCCGCCATGCGCCGCGCCGCCGGCCGCGTCACCTCATCCTCGGCGCTTTCCTCGCGGCCTACCCAGGCCTGCAGTGCGGCAAGGTCCATCGCCTCAGGCCTTGCTGTCTGCCCAGTACAGGCGCGTCGGATTGTCCACCAGCACTTTTTGCCGCAGCGTGGCTTCGGTGCAAAACTCGCCGAACAGATCGACCAGTTCGCCGTCGTTGGGCATGACTTTCACGTTCGGGTGCGGGAAATCAGTTCCCCACAGCGTGCGGTCCGGCGCCGCGTTGATGAGGCCTTCCACAAACGGCCGTGCATCGCGGAACGGCTTGGCCTTGGTAATGCGCTCGGGTCCGCACACCTTGACCCAGGCGCGTTCGTTCTTCATCAGCTCGAGCATCATCTTCCACGGCTTTTGCTCCGTTCCGTGCTCGGCCTGCACCCGCCCCATGTGGTCGATAATGAATGGCACCGGGATGCTGTTGAGCGTGTCCATGTACTTCTCGATGTCCTCGGCGTCAAAGTGCAGCACGATATGCCAGCCCAGCGGCTTCAACATGGCGAGCGTGCGCGCAAACACCCTGGGGTCGGGCGCGCCGCCGAGGTGATGGACGAAATTGAAACGCACGGCACGGGCACCTCCGGCGTGCAGCGCTTCCAGCTCCTTCTCGGTCACCTCGGCACCAACCATGGCGACGCCGCGCCACTTGCCCTGCGACCACGCAATGGCGTCGAGCATGGCGCGGTTGTCGGCGCCATGGCAGCTCGCCTGCACCAGCACGGCCCGTTCGAAACCGAGGAAATCGTGCAAGGCCTTGAGCTTTTCCCTCGGCGCATCCGGCGGCGTATAAGTGCGTGTGGGCGAGTAGGGAAATTTGTCCGCCGGTCCGAAAATGTGGCAATGCGAGTCACAGGAACCGGGCGGCATCTTGAACTTCGGCTTTACCGGGTTCGGGTCCGGCCCAATGATGGATCGGATGGCGGGAGCGTTCACGTGCATTCCTTCCTGATATTAAAAACCGGTTAAAAATGGCCATCGACTGGAAAGCCACGCCTGGCGGTAAGACGGGAGTTTCGCCAAGAATTCCCGGCGCCCGTCGAACGGCTTTGGCCTACCGCGCCGAAGCGCGCCCTGCAAGGGCATTTCCGGCCGATGACAGGCGTGCGGAATCAGCCCGTCATTGCTTTTCTATTTTTGCTTTCTCGATGACCGACTTCCATTTGGCGATGTCGGCGGCGAGCACCGCGGCCATGGCGTCGGTCGTACCGGGACGCGCCTCCACGCTCAGGTCTTGCAGACGTTTCTTGATGTCGGGCGCGTTCAGGGCGGCGTTGATTTCACGGTTCAGGCGCTCGACAATCGCCCGGGGGGTTTTTGCCGGGGCGGCAAAACCGTTCCAGGAATTGACCAGATAACCGGGCAAACCGCTTTCGGACGCCGTAGGCACACCGGGCAATCCGTCAAAACGCTTTTCCGCGCCAACCGCGAGCGGCCGCGCGACGCCGGCCTGAAACTGCCCTTTGACCGCGCCGAGAAATTCGAAGCTCACCTGCACGTCGCCGCGCCGCATCGCACCGACCACGTCAGCGCTGGATTTGAACGGAATGATTTGCGCTTCAATGTTTGCCATGGAACGGAACAGTTCGGCGGCGAGGTTCTGCGTGCTGCCGATGTTGATCGTGCCCATGCTCAGCTTGCCCGGATTGGCCCTCGCCCAGGCGAGCAGGTCGGCCACCGATTTGTAGGGTGAGTCGGCATTGACCACCAGCAATATGTCGAAACTTCCGGCAATGCCCACCGGCGCGAAATCCTTGATGGTGTCGTAGGGCAAGGACTTGAACAGCGCGGCGCTGACCGCGTTGCCGTTGGTCATGAACAGGATGGTGTGGCCGTCGGGGTCGGCCTTGGCCACGGTATCCGATGCCAGGATTCCCCCGGCGCCAGGCTTGTTTTCCACCAGAACCTGCTGGCCCATGGATTCGCCCATTTTCTGCGCCACTACGCGCGCGGTAATGTCACCGACGCCGCCGGCGGCAAAAGGAACGATTACCTTGACCGGCTTGGATGGAAAGCCCTGCGCCAACGCCGATGCGGCCGTTGCGCAAAACACCAGTGCAGCAAACCAATTCGCCATTCTTTTCATGCTGTGGTCTCCTTGTGATTGGCTGGCATTCCCTGTCCAGGGAATCCATGCCTTGTTGCGGCTTTATTTGCCGTCGTAATCAACGTAACGCAGCCCGGCTTTTTCCAGGGCTTCGCGCATTTTGTACATATCGAGGCCCAGTTCGCCGCTGGCGAGGCGCTGGCGTTTTTCTTCCTCGTTGGCTTCGCGTGCTGCTGCGGCGGCGGCCACGTCGGCCGCCTTTGCCCGCGGAATCACCACCACGCCGTCATCATCGGCGACGATGACATCGCCGGGGTTGACCAGCGCACCGGCGCACACCACCGGCACATTGACCGAACCGAGGGTGGCCTTGACCGTGCCCTTGGCCGAGACGGCCTTGGGCCATACCGGAAAGCCCATCTTGCGCAGCACGCTGACATCACGGCAACCCGCATCGATGATGAGGCCGCGTGCGCCGCGCGCCTGGAAAGAGGTGGCGAGCAGGTCGCCGAACATGCCGTCTTCATTGTCGGCGCTGACCGCCACCACGACAATGTCACCCGGTTTGAGCTGTTCCGCCGCCACATGCAGCATCCAGTTGTCGCCCGGGTGCGCCAGCACCGTCACCGCGCTGCCGGCGATGGCCGCGCCCGGATAAATCGGCCGCATATACGACTTCATCAGCCCGGCACGGCCGAAGGCCTCGTGCACGGTGGCGACGCCAAAGCGCCCGAGGGCGTCTATGACCGCCTGGTCGGCGCGCGGAACATTGCGGACTACGATACTCATAGATGCACTCCTGATTTAAATGCAGGGTCAAAAGCCTGAACCACCGAGACCACAGAGAGCACGGAGAAAAAATTGATTCTCCCGACTACTTTGGTCTCCCTGTGTTCTCCGTGTCCTTTGTGGTGCCGGCTTTCGCATTTAAAGTGAATCATCCTGCGCGAACCTTGAGGCGGCTGAACACGCGGCGCGCGTTGCCTTCGAATATTTTTTTCTTGTCCCCGGCGCTGATCGTCGTTGCGGCGTCAATGTAGCGCTTGGTGTCGTCGAAGTAGTGGCCCGATTCCGGGTCAATGCCGCGCACCGCGCCGACCATCTCGGACGCAAACAGGATGTTGTCCGCCGGAATCACCTTGAGCAGCAGGTCTATGCCCGGCTGGTGATAGACGCAGGTGTCAAAAAACACGTTGTTGAGCAAATGCTCCTTCAGCGGCGGCAGTTTCATGTCCTGCGCCAGGCCGCGAAAACGCCCCCAGTGGTAGGGCGCCGCCCCGCCGCCGTGCGGCACGATGAACTTCAGCGTCGGAAAGTCCTTGAACAGGGTCGAGGTCAGAAATTGCATGAAGGCCGTGGTGTCGGCGTTGAGGTAGTGCGCGCCGGTGGTGTGAAAACAGGCATTGCAACTGGTGCTGACGTGCACCATGGCCGGCACGTCAAGCTCGACCATTTTTTCGTACAGCGGATACCACCACTTGTCGGTCAGCGGCGGGTCCTTCCAGTGCCCGCCCGAGGGGTCCGGATTGAGGTTGCAGCCGATGAAGCCCAATTCCTTGACGCAGCGCTCCAACTCCGGAATGCAGCTCGCCGGCGGCACGCCGGCCGATTGCGGCAACTGGCAGACGCCGACAAAATTGTCCGGATACAACCGGCAGACGCGGTAAATCAGGTCGTTGCAGATGCGCGACCAGTCGGAGCTGGTGATGGCGTTGCCGATGTGGTGCGCCATGAAACTCGCGCGCGGCGAAAAAATCGTCAGGTCGGTGCCGCGCTCGCGCTGGATCTTCAGTTGCGCGCCTTCCAGGGTTTCACGGATTTCGTCGTCGCTGATGACAAGCTCCGACAATCTGGGCGCCGCCGCCGGATTGTTGAGCGCATCGACCTGGCGTTTGCGCCAGGTCTCGAGCTGCTTGGGCGCCGTCGTGTAGTGGCCGTGGCAATCGATGATCATTCTGGTTCTCTTTCTACGTTAAAACGCCAACCGTTTCGAAACTCAAAACTCCGTTCGGGCTGAGCCTGTCGAAGCCGCCACGCCCTCCGACAAACTCAGGCCGAACGGAACATGCAATCGCAAAGCGCAGTCAGATTAGGGACGGTGTTCAACCAAACGAACTCAGCCCCAAACCTCGTCCGCCACTTCAACGATGAGCTGCAGCTTTTTCCATTGGTCTTCAGCCGTCAGCTTGTTGCCGTGATGGGTGGAGGCAAAACCGCATTGCGGCGACAGGCACAGGTTTTCGAGGGGTACATACTTCGCCGCCTCCTCGATGCGGCGCTTGAGCAGGTCCTTGGATTCGAGAACCGGCGACTTTGAGGTGACCAGGCCCAGCACCACCTTCTTGTCCCTGGGCATGAAGCGCAGCGGCTCGAAACCGCCGGCGCGATCGGAGTCGTATTCAAGAAAAAAACCATCGACCTTGACCTCGTTGAACACCGCCTCGGCCACGGTGTCGTAGCCGCCCGAGGCGACCCAGGAACTCATGAAATTGCCGCGGCAGGTGTGCATGGTCACATTCAGGCCGGCGGGACGGCCGGTCAGCGCCTTGTTGATGGCGGCGGCATAGGTATGCACCAGTGCGCTCGGGTTGTCGCCACGGGTCACCGTCATGGCGCGGAATTTTTCGTCGCACAGCATCGAATAGCTGGTGTCGTCGATCTGCAGGTAGTTGCAGCCGGCCGCCACCAGGTCGCCGATCTCCTCCTGGTAGGCACGGCCGACGTCGTCCCAGAACTCGGCCATGTCCGGATAGGCGGTGGTGCTGACCGAATTGCGGCCGCCGCGATGGTGCAGCATGGCCGGTGCCGGGATGGTCATCTTGGGCGTGTTTTTGGTCACCGACTTCAGAAACTTGAAGTGATCGACAAACACCGGCTTGGTGCGACGCAGCTTGCTGCCGACGAACATGATCGGCGGCATGTCGTCGTTCTTGATGCCCTGGAATGCGGCGACGCCAGGATCGGGCCTGGTTTCAACACCGCCGAAGCCGGCGAGAAAGTCCACGTGCCACCAGTCGCGGCGGAACTCGCCGTCGGTGACGGCCTGTATGCCGACACGCTCCTGTTGCGCCACAGCTTCGCGTATGCACTTGTCCTCTACCGCGGTCAGCGCCTCACGCGTCAGTTCGCCGCGCTTGAATTTGGCGCGCGCCGCGTGCAACTCGGCCGGGCGCAACAGGCTGCCGACCTGATCGGCGCGAAACGGGGGTTTGCTGGCGACACGTTTGCTGGCGACACTCACGCTGCTCTCCTTCGATGATTGTTGTTTGATTTTTTTGTATTGCGATGCCGCCGGATGCCGTTTGCTCAGGCCCCCAGCGTGCGCGTGGTGTCGTCGAACAATTCATCGACCTGCAGCCGGCGCGCCAGCAAGCCCTGAGCGTAAGCGTACTCGATAATGATTTTCAGGCTGGGGCGGCAGGCCTCGACGCCGAACGGGAAAAAATTCGTCGCACCGGCCGCGACGCCGGGGCCGCGCGCCTTGCTCTCGGCCAGCAGGCGAAAGACTTCCCTCACCTGCTGCGGGCGCTCGCGCGACAGCGCTTCGCGCACCACCACCAGATGGTTCACCGGCACCGCCTTGTGCCGCGCGCACCAGGCAAGCGCCGCAGCGCGGGGCTCGGCGATCACCGGCTTCAGTCTTGCGTCCTCTGGCGCTTCATTGCCGATAATGATGGCGTCAAGCTCACCGGCAAGCAGCATGGGCAGCAGTTGCTGGTCCTTGCCGGCACGCTCAACCTGCGGCGGGTCCTTGTATTCAGAGAGGTGACCGTCCTCGAAGCCCAGCCAGTGAATGCTGTCGAGGTCCACGGCGTACTCGCTTTGCAAAATGCCGCGTATCCAGGCCGGCGTGGTCTGCGCATACGAGCGCATGCCGATGCGCTTGCCCGCGAGCCTTGAGGGGTCGAGATGACCACGCTCGGCGTTGTAAATCAGGCACTGGTGCTGGAAGCGTCCGGGGCCGACCACCGCCGGCAGCAGCACCAGCGGCTTGCCATAGGATTTGGCCTGCAAAAAGGTCACGATCGCCAGTTCGGCGACATCGAACTCGATCTCGCGCACCACCCGCTTGAACGCCTGGTTGGGCACCTTGGCCTCGACAAAATCGAATGTCACCAGCGGCGATGCGAGCTCACCGCGCTTGAGCGCCAGGGTGTTCGGATAGTCGCCAAGCATGGCGTGCAGCGCGGCTCCGGCGGCAGGAGCGGGTTTCGATGTCGCGTTCATGTTCATGTACTAAGACAAAGAGCCTAAGAGACCGAGACACCGGGACACCGGGACACCGGGACACCGGGAAACTATGAGACGAAGCGGGGAGCCGTGGCGAATGGTGACGGGCAGACCAGTCAGGCATTATCAGCAGCGGGCCAGTCTGGCGCAAGCCGGGCCAAAATAAAATGGCATTCTGCCACTAGCAGTTATAGCATTACGGCATTTCCCCGCAGCCGACCTTGCCGCATCATGGACCTCAAACAACTGGACTATTTTGTCCATGTCGCCGAACTGGGCAGTTTTACCAAGGCCGCCTCGCTGCTGGCCGTTGCCCAGCCGGCGCTGAGCCGCCAGGTGCGCCAGCTCGAGGTCGAGCTCAAGCACACGCTGCTCTACCGCAACGGCCGCGGCGTCAGCGTAACCGAGGCCGGCAAACGCCTCGTCGCCCACGCCCGCGGCATCCTGCAGCAGGTTGAGCGCGCCCGCGGCGAACTCGAGGACATCAAGGGCGCGCCGGTCGGGCGGGTCGTCGTCGGCGTGCCGCCAAGCGTGGGCCGCATGCTGACGGTGCCGCTCGTCACGGCGTTTCGCGCCCGCTACCCCGGCGCGTCGCTTGGCATGGTCGAGGGCTTGTCGGTGACCATTCAGGAATGGCTTTTGACCGGCCGCGTTGATGTCGGTCTGATTTACAACCCGGTTCCGGCGCCGGCCGTCGAAATCACCCCCTTTCTCGAAGAAGAGCTGTTTCTGATCCGCCCTGCAGAGGGCAACGAGGCCAAGGCCGTAAAAGCGCTGCCGCTGCGCGACCTGCCGGATTTTCCGCTGATTATCCCCAGCCGCCCGCACGCCATTCGCATGTATGTCGAGACGCAACTCGCCAAGCTCCGCCTCAAGCCGACGGTGGCGCTGGAAATCGACGGCGTTTCGTCAATACTCGACCTCGTGCACGAAGGCCACGGCTGCGCCGTGCTATCGCTCAACGCCGTGCTGGGGCACAAGCGCCGCTTTAGCGCGACGCCCTTCGCCCGCCCGCGCCTGACCAGCCATCTGACGCTGGCGGTGTCGGCACAACGCCCGACCACGCCGCTGACGCGCAGCAGCTTCGAACTCATACAACGCATCGGTCCGCAGTTGCTGATCAAGGCCTTGCCGCGGTAAAACCTGAACACGATGGAAATGCTTTCTCTTTCCGAATGGTGACGACATGGTGAGAGGACCCCTGCTACTGCTACCCGGGCTGTTATGCGATGCCGCGGTCTGGACACCGCTGCTGGCACTGCAACCTGCACTCGGCGATGCCGCAGACTGCCAGATCATGGCTTACGGCCACGCCGACAGTATTGATGCCATGGCGCGCGCCGTGCTGCGCCAGGCGCCGGTGAAATTCGCCCTTGCCGGCCACTCCATGGGCGGCCGTGTTGCGCTTGAAGTCATGCGCCTTGCGCCGCAGCGCGTGACGCGGATCGCGCTGTTCGACACCGGCTACCAGGCGCGGCCGGCAGGCGACGCCGGCGAGCGCGAACGCGCCGAACGCCTGGCGCTGCTCGAACTCGCGCGCAGTGAGGGCATGCGCGTCATGGCCGAGCGCTGGGCGAGCGGCATGGTGCACATGGAGAGACTTGCCGACAAGGCCTTGATGAACGCCATCCTCGACATGATCGAACGCAAGTCGGCCGATATTTTTGCGGCGCAGATCAATGCCCTGCTCGAGCGGCCGGACGCAACCGCGCTATTGCCGCAAATCGCCTGCCCGACGCTGCTGCTGTGCGGGCGCGAAGATGCATGGAGTCCGCTGGCACGACACCAGCAAATGGCGGCGATGATGCCGCGGGCGCACTTCGCCATCATTGACGACTGCGGCCACATGTCCACAATGGAACGGCCGGAGACCGTGGCGGCGACGATGCTGGCCTGGCTGGAACAACCCGCCTGACACTTCAAATGGCTGGAAACCCGCGCCGGAAGGGCATTTCCAGCCATTGCTTGGCGGACGCGCAGCGCCGTCACGCGCACCGCTAGCGCTCCCGCGCGGCTTCGTCAAAAGCCTTTGGCACCGGCGAGCTTTAACGGGCCAGGATTGTCGGCACAATAATCCGACTGAGTCGCTGCGAAGACAGAACGCAGTCCATCGCCTTCGGAGACCAGGAACCGCTTTAACCGATATGCAGCAGCCGCGCCGCCGTCTTGCCCAGGATGAGGTCGCGGTCGGCTTCAGGCACATCAACCAGGCGCTCGACCGCGTGCACCGGTTGCTACAGGCCCATGTCAAAGCAGTAGTCGCCACCGAGCAATACGCGGTCGGCGCCGACGCGCTGCACCAGATTGAGGTTGATGGTGTCGTCATGGCCTATGGTTTCGTAGGTGAAACGGCGCAGGTAGGCGCTGGGCACCTGCTTCATGTGTTTGATTTCGGCGCGCACCCGGGTGCCATGGTCCCAGCGGCCGATGAGGCCGGGCATGGTGCCGCCGGCGTGCGGCAGGTTGATCTCCAGTTTCGGGAAGTGATCGAGCACGCCGCCGAGAATCAGGCAGGCGGCGGCGATACCGGTGTCGTAGGGATTGCCGCAAAGGTTTTTCAGGTAAAACGTTTCAGCCGGTCGCTGGCGATGGTGTACACCGGGCGCCGGAAAATCGGCTAGCCGAGTTCCTCGCAGCGCGCGTAGATATCCAAGAAGCGTTTGTCGTCGAGTTCGGCGCCGGCGATATTGGTCGCACGGTAGAGCCCGCGCATGCCCGGCAGCCTGGCGGCACGATCAAACTCTTTGAGCGCCAGCGCCGGGTCCTGCATCGGCACCTGTGGGAAACCGACGAACTTGTCCGGATATTTGAGGTGCGCCGGGGCGGCGGCGTCGTTGTAGCACTGCGCCCGCGCCAGGCCGAATGCCGGCGAGGCAAAATAGACCATGGGCGTAGTCAGCGACAGGCACTTCATGTCCACACCCTGGCGCTGCATGCGCGCTAGACGCAGGTCGAGGCTGACGAATTCGTCGGTGAACGCGTTGACGAGGCCGCCGCCGACAAACTTGTAGCCCTAGGCATTACGCTCGATCACGCCGCCTTCGCGGCCGCCATCCTTGTCGATGAGCTCTATCCACTCCTGCGGGTACCATTGGGCATGGGTGTCGATGGTGGTGCCGGCGGCGCGGGCCGGATTGGTGTTGGTGTCGGTGTCGGTGTCGGTGTCGGTGCGCGTGATGCGCCATGGAGAACCGATTTATACAAAAAAAGGACTAACGGGGATTTGTGCAGCGTACTCCGCGCGTTTTTGCTCTGCGCTTTTTACTCGGATTTCGCGCCGGTCTCGCGCACGACCTTGGCCCATTTCAGCACTTCGGCTGAAACATAGCGCCCGAACTCGGCCGGACTGCCGCCAACCGGCTCGAAGCCCAGTGCCGCCAAGCGGTCTTTCATGTCCTGCATCGCCAGCAACTTGTTCATTTCAGCGTTGAGGCGATTCACCGCTTCTGGCGGCGAGCCGGCCGGCATGAAAAAGCCGACCCAGGTGTAATCCTCGAAGCCGGGAAAGCCCGACTCGGCCACCGTCGGCACCTCGGGCAACGCGGCGACACGCTTGTTGCTGGTCACCGCGAGTCCGATCAGCCGGCCGCCCTTGATCTGCGACACCGCGGGCGGCATGGCGACGCTGGCGATTTCGACTTCACCGGCAACGGCTGCGGTCACCGCCGGCCCGGCGCCCTTGTAGGGCACGTGGGTGATATTGACCTTGGCCAGATTCTTGAACAGGTATTCGGCCGACAGGTGCGGCGTGGTGCCGGCGCCGGCCGTACCGTAGTTGAGCTTGCCCGAGCGCGCCTTTTCGATCAATTGCTTCATGTTCGCGATGCCGGCTCCGGGGAACACGGCAAACAGATTGGGGCTCGACGCCATGTTGATGACCGGTATCAGGTCTTTTTCCAGGTTGTAGCCGGCGTCCCGCGACAAGCTGGGGTTGACCGCCACCGAGGTCGTCGTTGCCAGCACCGTATAGCCGTCGGGCGTGGCTCGCGCCACCGCGACCGTGCCGACATTACCGCCGCCACCGGCGCGGTTCTCCACCACCACCGGCTGGCCGAGGGCCTCGGTCAGCTTGACCGAAATCAGCCGCGCCGCGACATCGGCGATGCCACCGGGCGCAAACGCGACGACAACACGCACCGGCTTGTTGGGCCAGGCGGCTTGCGCCAGTACCACGGGCGCCAGCAGCACGCCGGCGAAAAAGGCAAAACCGTGTGAAAGCTTCATGTCGTCCTCCTCAGGATGTTTGCTCGTATCTGGTTGTGTCTGTTTATCTGTTTATCTGTGTGTATTGGCGCGTTCCGGGCTCAGACCGACGCCAGCACATGCCGCGCCATGTCCATGCGCGTGCAAATCCACACGTCGTCGTGCTGCTTGGCGCGCTCGATGATGGCCTCATAGACCCAGGCGCCCGAGGGCCGGCCGAAGACGTGGGTGTGCGCCGTCACGTCCAGCATCAGCGGCACTGTCTCGTGTTCGCGATAGGCCTTGAAGATATCGTCGAAGGTCTGCAGCAATTCGCCCGGCGAGCGGCCGTAGCGAATGCAAAACGGCAGGTCGTTGACGTCCATGGTCAGCGGAATACCGACAATGCGCCGCTCACCGAAGCTGCTGACATAGGGCCGGTCGTCGTCATTGCAGTCGCCGTGGTGGACAAAACCGGCCTCTGCCAGCAGCCGCGGCGTGGCGAGGCTGCCGGTACCGCGTGGACTGATCCAGCCCTGCGAACCCGCGCCAGTGGCTTTTTTCAGCGCGTCCTGGTTGCGCTGGATGTTCTTGATCTCGTCTTCCTCGTTGAAGTAGGCCGGAATGACATCCATGCCCCAGGAATGGGCGATGACCTCGTGCCCGCGACGCATCACGTCGGCGACCGATTCGGGGTAGCGCTCGGCCAGCACGCCGTTGAGCATGACGCTGGCCTTGATGCCCTGCCGGTCGGCGATGTCGAGCAGACGCTTGATGCCGCGCACCGCGCCAAAACTTGCCCAGGAGTGTGCATTGGTGTCAAAGAAGCCCGGCTTCAACACATTGCCCATCGGCCCGATGCCGGGCGCCTCGCCGTCCGACCACGCCTCATAGGCGATATTGAATATCACCGCGACACGCTTGCCGCCTGGCCAGCGAAAGTCATCGGCAAGACGCGTGATGTTCGACTCGACCTGTGCTGGGGCCATGAGACCTTCCTCCTTCAGCGCGCCGGTTGGCCGGGGCTTCATTGTGTTCGATTGGGTCCGATAGTTATTCGGGTTTGCGCTGCCGGCACCCCGGCTACGGCCGCGGCGCATCGTACCGTATTTTTTGCAGCCATGCCCCGCTTCGACGGCTTGCCGCGCGTTTCATTACACGCCATCGCATCGCGGCAAAGCAGGCAGCACGCCTTGACAATCCACCCGCGGCAAATGAAGATGAACTTGTTCGAAAACAGGCGACGCCAAGCGTCCAACCCGGAGCACCCGACCCGGCCCGCCGCAGCGCGGCGACACCAACTTCCATGCCATGACCAAGCTGCTCATCCTGCTCACCCTGCCGGAAAAAATACGCCAGCAGTACCGCGACGGCATTCGTGCCGCGTTTCCCGCTCTCGATGTGCAGGTCGCGGACCACCACAGTCGCGTAGCGCCCTTTATCGCCGAGGCCGAGATTCTCGCCACCTTCGGCCCGATGATGGCCGACGCGGTGCCCGCCGGCGCGCCGGTATCCGAAGCCGCCATTGCCGAACAGACCGGACACGGTTTCGGCAGCGAGCAAGGCTTGTTCATGTGCGTCTCGGGCCCGGTCGGCACGGTGCCGGTGTTCGCCAACCGCCACCTGCAAAACCGCGTCATTGAAGCCGGCGACCAGTTCACGCTGCTGATCGAGAACAACGGGCCGGGCGGCTTTTACACCGAAATCGGCCGCACCTGCGTATTGGGCAAGGCCTCCCAGGAAATGCGCGACGAATTCGATTTCGTCATCCAGGCGCAGCAATTCACCACCAGCCTGCTCAAACCCGGCGCGGCGCCCAGAGAAGTCTGGGAGGCCTGCAACCAGTACATGCGCGAACACGGCCGGCCCGGGGAAAAGCGCCTGCACTGCCACGGCCAGGGCTACGACATGGTTGAGCGACCGTTGCTGCGTTTTGACGAAACCATGCCGCTCGCCGCCAACATGGTGTTGTCGGCCCACCCGACTTATGTGACTGAGCGCACCTACAACTGGTGTTGCGACAATTTTCTGCTTGGCGCCGGCGGCGTGACCGAGCGTCTGCACCAGTTTCCGCAACGGATTTTCGAACTTGACTGAGGCATGAAGACCACGCGTAAGCCGCGACAGGAGGCCCCCGCGCCGGAGTTGGGCCGACGCGAACAGAACAAGCTCGACAAGGCCGAACGCATTCGCGCCGCAGCGAGCAGCCTGTTCGAGACGCATGGTTACGGGCCGGCAACGCTGCGCCAGATCGCGCGCCGCGCCCATGTCGGCCTCGGCACGCTGTTCAACTACGCCGCAGACAAGCGCGACCTGATTTTCCTGATTTTCAACGAAGAACTGGGCGAATTGACGGCATCGGCGCTGTCCGCCCCGCGCAGCGGCGGCCTGATCGGGCAACTGATGGCAATCTACCGCCGGCACTACGACTATTTCGGCGCGCGACCGGAGCTCTCGCGCATCCTGCTGCAGGAGTTGACGTTTTATTCATCGGGCAAACAGTCCGAGGCGTTTTTGCAGACGCGGCGCACGCTGATATCGGGCATCGGGACGATCGTCGCCGATGCCCAGCGCAGCGGCGAAATCAGCGATCAGGAAGACGCGCGATTCATCGCGCGCAGCCTGTTTTTCAGTTATTCGGCGGCGATCCGCTGGTGGATCGCCGGCCCGCAGCCCAGGGTCAAGGCCGGGCTCGCCGACCTGCAGCGCGTGCTCGAACTGCAGGTGCGCGGCCTGGCGCCGGAAGAGAAAATAAAACGCAAATCACGGCGTATCGCCTAGTCTTACTGTGTCGGCTGCGGCGGGTGCGCGACCCGGTGGCGAAGCTACAGATTGTGAAGCGCGTGAACCGCGTCGAGCAGGGCAACTTCGGCGATCACAAATTCTGCCGCGATGGCGTATGGGAACTGCACCGATGTTGGCGCCGGTTAGCGCGTCTTTTACGCGCAAGCCCGGACCCAGCTCGTGCTGTTGCTGGCGGGTGGCGACAAAAAATCGCAGGACACGGACATCGAACGCGCGCTACGGCACTGGTAGGACTGGCAACGGAGGACATGACATGAAAGACCGCGCACACGACGAATCCATGGCCGACCTCTTCCGCGAGGACCCGGCCTTCGCCACGCATTACCTTAACAACGTGCGCGAAGAGGGCAACCAGGCCGACCTCATGGTCGCGCTGCGCCAGGTGGCGCAGGCGTTTGGCGGCGTACCCGCGGTTGCCGAAAAAGCGAAGCTCAACGCCGCGCAGCTTTATCGCACGCTGTCGGCCGGGGCAATCCGGAACTGCGCAGTCTGACGGCCGTGCTCAAGGCCACGGGCATGCGCCTTGCCGTGACGCATCGGCTGCACGGCAAGGCGCATGCCCGTGGCCTTGAGCACGGCCG
>ENA-ORBV01002495-ORBV01002495.1-microbial-mat-metagenome-genome-assembly--contig:-NODE-2495-length-38650-cov-7.321261_pt1 | contig 38650 bp, 31 predicted proteins | sample MGYA00237777_ERZ505514 | MGnify/ENA primary metagenome ERZ505514 (study PRJEB26160, sample SAMN06269048) | microbial mat metagenome | isolation source: Oligotrophic lake microbial mat | place... | reverse complement strand
GGTTGGTCCACAAGGCAGCGATCGGGATCAGCAGCCAGACGGCCCTCGATGGCCGGTCACGATCCCGGTCCAGCAGCCACAAGCAGACCGGCAGTAGAAACAAGGTGAAAACGTGGGGCCGGGCCAGGTAGTGCACCGCAGAGACGCCCACCGTCAACAGCGCCAGCGGCAAGGCGACGAAGAAATTGGCGCCGCGCCAGATCATGTGCGACAGCAGCACCGCCACCGACCCAATGATCAGCACACCCGACAGAAAAACGATCGCCTTCAAGCCCCAGGCGCGGTGCAGGAGGGCAAAGATTACGTCCGAGAGCCACTCCCAGGCATACCAGGTCTGGCCGGGCTTTGAATAGGAGAACAGGTCATGGTCTGGAACGTAGCCGTGATCGAGCACAAACTCGCCGGCGCGGATGTGCCAGCCGGTGTCGCCATCGGCCAACAGCGCCGTCCAGCCCATCGGACCGCTGGCAAAGATCCAACAGACGAGGGCGATAAAGAAGACATCGGTCATCGTCGGCGTTAGCCAACGCATCAGGCGCGACGGCGCCCGCGAGGCCAGCGGGAAGGTCTCGGTCAAGCCGTCACCTCCACCTGGCGGGCTTCGCTCCAGCGCAGACTCGTCACCGGACTCGTCACCAACTCGGCCGAACTTAACCCTAACAGCCGCGGACCCTGCATGGCCAGCTCCAAACGATCCTTCACCCCAGTCTTTTCAAAGATATGCATCAAATGGACCTTCACCGTCCCGGCCGTAATGCCCAAGGCCATCGCCACGTCCTTGTTCTTGGCCCCGCACATGATTTGCTCGATAATTTCCCTCTCGCGGGGCGTCAAACGGACGAGCGCTCGTCGGTCCAGGAAGCCGGCCACGTGGTTTGAAATCTCGTGCTCCATCCACACGGCGCCCTGGGCGGCCGCCCGGAGGCAATCGAGCAGCGACTCCACCGGCAACGTGCGGCGCAAAATACCTCTCGCGCCCAATTGCAAGGCCCGGAAGGACTCGATTTCCGCTAACTCCTGCACCCACAACACGGGCGCTACCGCCGGCAATTGCTCCCGCAACTCACTCAACGCCTGAAAGGCGGACCGCAAACCGCTGGTGGCGTCCACCAGGACCACATCGGCCCCGCAACCGCGAATCGCTTCGCAGGATGGCGATGGCCCAGGTGTAGCGCCCACCAGCACCAGATCCGATGTGGCCTCGAAAATCCGCGCCAGGCCTTCGAGCATCACCGGCTGCGATTCGCAGGCGAAAACGCCAATTTCCCGTGGCGGGCATGATTCTCGATCGGCAATGGTCGAAGAGTACATATGCGCTAACAGTTGCTTCCCTGGATAGCTATCGGTAGCCCGGGGCCGGCGGAATAGGCAGGGAACTGGGGCGCTGGCTACCCCGAAAGACCTTAGAACGGGTCTAGCCGCGATCAGGACCTCCCTCCCCCATTGGTGGGGGTACGCAAAAATTCACGACGTTGTCAGGTTTTCGAGCGCAACTTCGCCTATCTAGTCGTGGTTAGATAGTAGTAATTTTCTGCGTGGCCATCGGGTGCAGGGTGAGCTACCCGTAATTCCTCCATGAGTCTTAAAATCAATCAGTTACCTGGCGCGTTGACACTAGGTCTTTCCCGCCGGAGGCTGTTAGCCGCCGCGGCTGGGGGGTACGTAACCGGCAAAACGATGTCCGCCGCCGACAACGAACCGGTAGCTGTCGTCTATGACGCGGCTTTCCAATCCTGGACCCTCAAAAACGACATCTTCCGGGCCGTGCTGCGCTTGAACCCGTCGAGTGGCGTCCTGCAACTCGAAGAGCTGCGCAACCTCCTGACGAACGAAGTGTGGCGCTTACCGGCCCGCTCCGGATCGTTCCCGATTTCGGTGGAACTGGCCGACGGCAGACGCCTTTCGAGCGACAGCCGACTGCTGGTGACGGGCCAGACCATTGGGGAGGCGGAACGGGGCGGCAAGTCGCTGTGGCTCGAACTGTCGGAAGAAGACAACCCGCTTAAGCTGACCATCTGCTTCACCATCTACCCGGGGCAGGCGGTGCTGCGCCATCAGGCGACGATCACGAACCGGCTGGGGCAAACGGTGATCGTGAAAAGAGTGAACTTTCTGGCCTGGGAGTTTGGGGACGACCGGGCGAAGTACGACACGTTCGGCGTGCACCAATGGGTGGTCGTGCCGCGAGAGATGAACTTCGATCCGCAGGAGCAGCCACTCGTGCCTGGCGACCCGGGAGTCACCTTGAGCACGGGCTCGGGCGGGAGCTATTGCGCTTGGCTGGCGCTGCGGGACGCGACGGGCCGGGGCTTGTTTGCGGGGCTCGAGTTCAACGGCCGGGCGGATTTGTCGGTGCGGCAAGCGAACGACCGGCTCACCTGGTCGGCCGACGTGCAGGAGCTCTACCATCCGCTGCGGGCGGGCGCGACCATGGAACTGCCGGCGGCGATGCTGGGGCTCTTTCGCGGCAATTGGGATGAGGCCGGATACCGGACGCAGCGCTATGTGGAGGCGGTGCTCGCCCCGCCCATCCCCGACAACGATTTCCCCTACGTGGCCTGGGACTCTTGGGGTTACCTTCAGGAGATTAACGAAGCGGTCCTGCGCGAGAATGCCAAGATCGCCGCCCGTTTGGGCATGGAGCTCTTCATTGTCGACCTCGGCTGGGCCAGCGCCCTGGGCGACTGGAGGGCCGACGATGAGAAGTTTCCCTCCGGACTGCGCGCCCTCTCTGACTATGTCCACGACCTCGGCATGAAGTTCGGCCTGCACTTCGCCTTTAGCGAGGCGGACCCGCAATCGTCCGTGCTGCAACTGCATCCTAACTGGACGTCGACGGAAACCTACAACTTCCACGGCGCCGTCAGTATGTGCCTGGGCCATCAACCGGCGCGCGACTGGATCATCGAACAGGGCGTGAACCTGGTGCGGGCCTATCGGGTGGACTGGATATTGCAAGACGGGCAAACGTTGGTGAAGCAGTGCACCAAGACTACCCATTCGCACCATCCCGACAACAGCAACTGGGCCAACTCCGAAGAGGGGCTCGATGTGATCGTGAGCGAAATCCGGCGGCGCACCGGCGTGGTGTGGGAGAACTGCGCCAACGGCGGCAGCATGATGACGTTCAAAATGGCGCGCAACTACGTCACCTCCATCACCAACGACGCTTCCGGCTCTCTGGGCTCGCGCCAAGGCGTTTACGGCGCTACCTATCCCTTCCCGCCCCGCTTCGCCGACCGTTACATGCCGGACCAGGACCTGGACACTTACACCACCCGCAGCTTCATGTTCGGCGGACCCTGGATCTTCATGAACCGGCTGCCCGAATTGAGCCCCGAAGGTATGTCGTTGGCGGCGCGCGAGATCGCCATCTACAAGGCCACGCGGGCCTCGGTACGCGATGGCCGCGTCAGCCATCTGACGGGGCGTCCGGCGCCAGGCCAGGTGGACGCCATCCAGAGCTATAACGAGAGCCGCGATACAGCGCTGGTGATTGTCACGCGCGAGTCCGCCCCTAGTAACCGGTACACGCTACGGTTGCGCGATCTGGTAGCCACACGACAGTATCAGGTGCGCTTTGAAACGGCCACCGCGCGCTACGTGATGTCGGGCGCGCAGTTGATGACCCTGGGCGTCGAAGTCAGCCTGCCGGAGTTGCGGTCGGCGGAGATTGTCTACGTCGAACCGGCCGGGAAATAGGGTCCCCGTTCCAGCTTCCTTCAAACTTCGCCCTGGCGCGCCGATAAGCCCGGCATGAGCGTTGAATTGCAAGAGATCGATACGGTGGTGGCAATCGGGGTGGCAACCGGGGTGGCAACCGGGGCGGCAACCGGGGCCGCTGAGAGCCACCTTAAAGAGCCTTACCCCACCGGCGGCGAAGTGTCGGCCATGACCCTGATCACCGACGTGCGGGCCATCCGCCAACGGCTGGACGGCGTCGAAGTGGCGCTACGCGGCTTAGGCGTACGCATGGAGGAGTTGACTCCGGGGCCAGCCGCTTCGGCAGACGGCGCTGGCAGTCGCGCCGCCAGTGCCCCTCCCGGGTCGCTGGAGGAGTTACGCAAAGCCCTTACCGGCGACTTACAGGCGGACTTACACAAAAACGCGAAACAATCCACGCTCTTCACCGGGGTGATGTTACTCGTCATGTTGTCCGGTTTGGGCGGCTTAGGCTGGATGGTGCACCAGTTATCGCAATTGGTGAAGCAATTGGAATAACGGATGTCTGAACGAACCCGTAACTCGATCGTCACCTCCCCTTGTCCGGAATGTGCGAACCTGACAGGGACCCTGGCCGGGTGGCCACCTCCGGTTTGCCGTGATCGCGATCCATTCAGCAAGCGGCCGGATTCTCCGGCATCCGAGAGGGATGAATTTTGAAATCGAGTCCCGTAGATTGGGCAGTCTCGCGGACGGTGCCTGTACCCGAGGCCTTGGGCTTGTTAAGCTCAAAGCCAGGGGCGGACGAACGAAAGCGAGAAGCGAGAATCATGCCCAATACCAAGACGGTGGTCACGCTGGGTCCGGCTTCGGACTCACCGGAAACCGTAGCCAACTTCCTCCGCGTCGGCGTCGATGTGTTCCGGATGAACATGTCGCACGGCACGCAGGATGACCATGCGCGGCGCATCCGCACCGTCCGCGCCGTCGCTGCCGAGATGGGCATTGACGCCGGCATTCTGCTCGATCTGCAAGGCCCCAAAATCCGTCTCGGCACCTTTGAGGGCGGCCGGGTGGTGCTCGAAACCGGGCAGCGCTTCACGCTCACGACTGAAACCCGCATCGGCAATCAGGAAGGCGCCAGCACCAGCTACGTCGACTTCGCCAAGGACGTCCGCGAGGGCGACCGGGTCCTGTTAAACGACGGCGCTGTCGAAATGCGCGTCCTGTCGACCGACGGTATCGCCGCCGAGTGCGAAGTGATCGCGGGCGGCCCGGCCGGCGACCGCAAGGGCATCAACCTGCCCGGCGTGCAGGTGTCGACTCCGTCCCTCACCAAGAAGGACATGGCCGATCTCCTTTTCGGCATCGAAATCGGCATCGACTTTGTGGCGCTCTCCTTCGTCCGCAAGCCCAACGACGTCGTCCGCTTGCGCCATTTCCTCGAAGAGCGCGAATCCTCGCCGCTAGTGATCTCGAAGATCGAGAAGCCCGAAGCGTTCGAGAACCTGGACGCGATTCTGGCCGAAAGCGATGGCGTGATGGTAGCCCGCGGCGACCTGGGCGTGGAGACGGCGCTCGAGAAAGTCCCCTACATCCAGAAGTCGATCATTGAGCGCGCTCGGCGGCAGGGTAAGTTCGTCATCACCGCGACCCAGATGCTCGAGTCGATGATTGAGAGCGCGGTGCCCACGCGCGCCGAAGTGAGCGACGTGGCCAACGCTATCTACGACGGCACGGACGCCATCATGCTCTCGGCCGAAACTTCGACGGGCCGCTACCCGGTGGAAGCGGCCCGCATGATGAACAAGATCGCTGCCGCAGCCGAGGAGAGCTTGCGCGCCCAGGGCTTCAAGGAATTGTCCGACGGGCACGCCCTCACCGTCCCCGAGATCATTGCCGACGCGGCCTATCACGCCGCGCGTAAGCTGAACGCCACAGCGATCGTCGTCTTCACCGCCGGCGGTAGCAGCGCCCGCATGGTGGCCAAGTATCGCCCGCCGGTGCCGGTTTATGCCTTTACCACCACCGAGAAAGTCGCCCGTCAACTGAGCTTAGTCTACGGGGTGACGCCCATCATCGCCGAGCCCAAGGAATCCACGGACAAGATGCTGGCCTTGATGGACACTATTCTGGAACAGAAGGGCTACGCCAAGCGACGTGACCCGGTCGTGTTTGTGTCGGGCCGGCCGATTGGCAAGTCCGGCAGCACCAACATGCTCAAGCTGCACCACATCGGCGACGTGGTCTAGTGCGCCACTCCGCGTTCGATTTTACGAAACGAACCCGGGAGTTGTTGATTCTATTGAGTTTTTGTTAAGCGAGGAGTGAGGCCCAAGTTCATTGGGATGGAGCGAGGTGGGCATGGTTCCATTTTGGCATGGGGGCGCAAAAAAGCGGTGGCCGCGGAGGGTCTCAGAAGAGGGAAAGTCTCCTTTTTTGTATCACTTGGGCGGTAGTGTAATTCGCTGTGACCGGCTAATTCGCAAACGCTCGTTTGATTTCTTTCTTCTGATGCAGCCTGCCATCCTCGCCCGACGCGGCCATCGCGCAAGAAGCGACCGCCGGGACGCTCAGAAACTCGTCAAAATTCACAACATCAAAGTGTAAGGCTCCCGGTTTCCCGCGCCATCCCCGAAACTGAAACGCGGACCGCTCCCGGCGGTCTGATACCGCAGCGACCTAGCTCTTGAGTAACTGCTTGATCGCCCGCACGGCCTGCCGCGTCCGCTGCTGATTCTCGATCAAGGCAAAGCGCACATAGCCCTCTCCGAGCGGACCAAAGCCAATTCCGGGAGCCACACCCACGAGCGCTTTCTCGAGCAGTAACTTCGAGAATTCGAGCGAGCCCAGGTCGCGGAAACGCTCGGGAATCTGGGTCCACAAGAACATCGAGCCGCGGGGCTTCTCGCACGGCCAGCCGGCGGCATTGAGACCATCCACTAACACATCGCGCCGCTTCTGGTAAGTGTCGCGGATCTTAGTAACTTCGTCGTCGCACTCGCGCAGGCCCACCGTGGCCGCGATTTGGATAGGCTGGAAGATGCCGTAGTCGAGGTAACTCTTGATGCGGGCGAGCGCATAGATCATCTTGGGGTTACCGACACAAAAGCCGACGCGCCAGCCAGCCATGTTGTAACTCTTGGTCATCGAGTAGATCTCGACGGCGTGTTCTTTGGCGCCTTCCACCTGCATGATGGAGGGGGCTTGGTAGCCGTCGAAGCCGATGTCGGCGTACGCAAAGTCGTGGAGGACCATGGAGCCGTATTGGTCGGCGAGGCGGATGATTTCGCGGAAGAAATCGAGGTCGACGGTGGCCGTGGTGGGGTTGTGCGGAAAGTTCACCAGGATCAACTTGGGCGGCTTTAGGGCCTGCCGGCAATGATCGGTGAGGCGGTTCAAGAACTCGGCCGGGGTGGGCATCGGCAGCCGGCACACTTGCCCCTCGGCCATCACGACACCCCATTGGTGGATCGGATAGGCGGGGTCGGGCGCGATGACGGTGTCTTCCGGGCCGATCACGGCAAACAGCAGATGGGCGAGCGCGTCTTTCGAGCCAATCGTGACGATGGCTTCGCTTTCGGGATCGAGTTCGACGCCATACCGGCGCTGATAGCGGCGCGTGATTTCGAGGCGCAGGTTCGGAATGCCGCGCGACATCGAATAACGGTGGTTACGCGGATTGCGGGCGGCTTCGGCGAGCTTCGACACAATCAACCGGGGAGTGGGGCCGTCGGGGTTGCCCATTCCAAAATCGACTACATCCTGCTGGGCAGCGCGAAGTTTGGCCTTCATCTCGTTCGTAATGGCGAACACATAGGGCGGAAGCTTATTGATGCGGTAAAACTCGTCGGAGAAAACCATGGGGAACTTTTATTATACGGTTCATCGGGCATTATACGGTTCATCTGGCAGAATCGCCGTTTCGTCGGAAATCCGCGGCGGCGAAAAGCGATTGGCCGTAGCGTAGAAACATGAAAGTTCAACGCTTACTACTCACTGGATCCGCCATTCTGGGCTTCGCGCTGGGGATGGCTCGCGGGGCCGATCGCTATGACTATACGGTGCGCACCGACATCTTCGCTGGCCTCCAAGGCGATGAGGTGGCGATGAATCGCGCGCTGGGCAAGATTGAAGCCACCTTGGCCGAGGATCCGAAGCACGCCGAGGCCATCGTGTGGCGCGGGGCGGCGGTCTTCTTCCAAAGCGGCCAATTGTTCCAGAAACAGGACATGCAAAAGGGTATGGAGCTCTACATGCTCGCCATGGCCGATTTTGAACGGGCCGGCAAGTTGGCGCCGGATAGCCTCGGCGTGCTGATTCCGCGCGCGGCCGTGCTGATGTCCGCGGCGATTTCCGCCAAGGGCAGTCCGATGGCCAAGCAATGGGTAAAGACGGCCGTCGAAGATTATGAGCGGGTGCGCGAGATGCAAAAGGACACCTTCGCCGGCTTGAGCGACCATTCCCGCGGCGAACTTCTGCAAGGGCTGGCTAATGGTTACCGGATGTTGGGCGACGAGGCGAAGGCCAATGTGTATTTTGAGCGCATGAAGACCGAAATGGCCGGGACGCCTTATGCCAAGCGAGCGACGATCTGGTTGGAGACGAAGTCGCTCACGCCGGCGCAGTCCGGCTGTATCGGCTGCCATACTGGCAAATAAGTGCGCGAATTTCTGAAAGCCTTGCTGTGGCCGCTGCTGATCGGCGCGGTGCCGCCGATTCTGATGATGGTGGCCATGCGACGCTGGACATGGCACGACCTCTGGGAGAGCTTCTGGATCAGCACCATGTTTGCGACGCTGATCGGCCTGCCCGCCGGCTTCGTTTTGCCCCGCTTGGTGGGTCGCTGCAAACATTGGGCAAGCGGCGCGCGGATGGCCGCCTACGGAGGCACGCTTTTCGTGCTGGCTAACCTGGGAACGACGGCGGGCGTGGGCTTACTCTGGGCGGCCGGCCTGATTCCCCCGGGCCTGTTCCTGCGCTGGCTGGGCAACGCCTATCGGTGGAGCCTGTTCCTGACCTTTTGTACCGGCGTGGTGACTTACATCTATGCCCACTTCCGGGTCCAGATCGAAGCGTCGAATGAAAAGCTGCGGGTCAAGGAACGGGAAGAGAAGGAGGGGCGGCGGCTGGCGACCGAAGCACGGTTGGCCGCCCTTGAATCTCGCATTCATCCGCACTTTCTGTTCAATGCGCTCAATTCTGTCTCGTCCTTGATTCGGGAGGACCCGGAGCGGGCTGAACTGCTCCTTGAGCGGGTGTCGGCGTTGTTGCGATTTTCGCTCTACGAGCCGCACGGCGGGCTGGTGACCCTGGAGCAGGAACTCAAAATGGTGCGCGACTATCTTGAGATCGAGCGCGTCCGCTTCGGGGAGCGCCTGCGCTACGAGATCGTCTGCGAGCCCGAACTGACGGCCGTGATGCTCCCCCCGCTGGCTGTGCAGACGTTGGTGGAGAACAGCGTCAAGTACGCGGTCACCAATCGGAGAGAAGGCGGTGAGGTCTGGGTGGCGGCCCGGACGGGAGCGCGGGGCGCCGAGATTGAGGTGCGGGATTCGGGGGCGGGCTTTGACGAGTCCGCGATTCCAGTCGGGCATGGCCTCGAATTGCTGGCCGCGCGTCTGGAGGCTCAATTCGGGGCTGGGGCGGCGATTGAGTACCGTCGCCAGGATGACGGCATGTCCGTCATCCTGCGCATGCCGCGCGGGGTGACGGCATGATCCGCGCCTATCTAGTCGACGATGAGCCACTGGCGACGCGCCGCTTGACCCGGATGCTCGAAGAGACCGGTAAGGTGACGGTGGTGGGCGTGAGCAACGACCCGGCCGATGCCCTGGAACGCATGCCCGGTGTCGATTTCGATGTCCTCTTCCTCGATATCGAGATGCCGGAAATTTCCGGCTTCGACCTACTCGGAAGATTAAAAGGCGAACCGTGGGTGGTATTTGTCACCGCCTTTCACCAATACGCGCTCCGGGCCTTTGAAGTGAACTCGATCGACTATCTCGTCAAGCCCGTGGAACGGGAAATGCTGGACCGGGCGGTGCGCAAGCTCGAACGGCGTCAACAGGAACGCGCCGGGGGCCACGCCGGCCCGCCCTTGGCAGACCTGGTGCGCCAGGTAACCGCCGCCATGGCCGTCTCGATGACCGGGACAAACTATCCGGAGCGGCTCGCCTCGCGCGTGGGGGACAAGGTGGAATTCATCGACCTTTCGCGCGTGACACATCTGTATGCCGAGGACAAGCTAACGTTCGCGGCGACTTCCGGCAAGAGCTATATCCTGGACCAAACGATCGCCGAACTGGAAGCCAAGCTCGACCCTAAGCGATTTGTCCGCATCCACCGGTCCACGCTGGTGAACGTGGCTTTTGTGCAGGAACTGTATACATATTTCGCGGGGAAAATGATATTGCGTTTGAAGGACGAGGGGAAGACGGAATTGGCCGTGGCGCGGGAGAGGGTGAAAGAGCTGAAGGACCGCCTGGGTATCTAGGTACAAAGGCGCTAAGTAACCGTAAGGTAAATCGCTGATTCTCAGATCGAAGAACTGCCGATAAGGTAGTAGCAGGAAAGTGGTCATCCTTACGTTGAGGTATTGGGTGATTTTAGATCAACCAAGTGCCGTTAAAAGCGAAGATTTACATCGGCGCGCAATTGGGCTTGTCGTGCTGCGTGTTGCTTTGGATTGCAACCCGCTGGCAGTGCGACGACCTTTGGCGGCTGCTGGCCTACTTTTGCCTGGGGATCGCTGGATCGCTGGTGAAAGTGCATTTGCCGGGCATCGAAGGCACGATGTCCGTCAGCTTTCTCGTCATCATTTTGGCGATTGCCGAACTGAGCGTGGGCGAAGCCGTGTTGATCGGGTCGGCGAGCACGCTGCTGCAATGCCTGTGGAAGACGAAGAATAAGATCCGGCCGATTCAGGTGGCCTTTAGCGTCTGCGGCACCGCCAACGCGATCGCTGTAGCCTGTATGGCGACGCAACGGCTGCAACTCTGGGCGCCCACGAACATTCTGCTGCTGCTGTCGACGGCGGCCTTTGTCTATTTCGTGTTCAATACCTCACCGGTAGCAGGCATCATTTCGCTCACCGGCCGCCGGTCGTTTCTGGCGGTGTGGCGCGAATGTTATTTCTGGAGTCTGCCTTATTTCGTCCTGGGCGCCGCCTTGGTGGCCAACCTTGTGTACCTGAAGCAAGTGGCGGGCTGGCAGAGCTTCCTGATGGTGGTGCCGGTGATGTATTGGGTATATCACTCCTACAGCCTGTATCTGGGGCGGCTGGAAGCGGAAAAGACCCACGTCGAGGAAATGGCCAGCTTACATTTGCGCACTATTGAAAGCTTGGCCCTGGCCATTGAGGCCAAAGACCATACGACCCATGACCATTTGCGGCGGGTAGAGATCTACGCGGTTGAAATCGGCAATGAGTTGCGCCTGCCCGACGAGCAGATTCAGGCCCTGCGTGCCGCGTCTTTGCTGCACGACATCGGCAAACTGGCGGTCCCCGAACACATCATTGCCAAACCCGGTAAGCTGACCCCGGAAGAGTTCGAGAAGATGAAAATCCATCCCGTGGTGGGGGCGCAGATTCTGGACAAAGTGGGGTTCCCCTATCCGGTGGTGCCGATCGTGCGCTCCCACCACGAAAAGTGGGATGGCAGCGGCTATCCGGATGGCCTGAAGGGCGAAGATATCCCCATTGGCGCCCGGATTCTTTCGGCCGTCGACTGCCTGGATGCCCTGGCCTCCGATCGCCAATACCGCCGCGCTTTGCCCCTCGACGACGCGATGGCGTATGTGGTGAGTGAGGCGGGTAAAGCCTTTGACCCACGCATCGTCGAGATCCTCCACCGGCGCTACCGCGAGTTGGAAGGAATGGCGCAATCGTCGCCCGGGCGCAATCAGGCCTTATCCATTAACCTTAGGGTGGAACGTGGTGCCGAACCCGATGCCGGGTTCGAGAAGACGCCCGAGCCCCCTGCCGTGGACTTCCAGACGGCCATTTCCTCCGCCCGCCAGGAGGCCCAGTTACTGCTCGAAATGACGGCCGATCTGGGCAAGAGTTTGAGCCTGGTGGACACGCTTAGCTGCCTGACCGAACGGTTGAAGAGGATCGCCCCTTACGACGCCATTGCCATTTACCTGGTGAAGGGCGAAGAATTGGTGCCCGAGTTCGTCAGCGGCGAGAACTTCCGCCTCTTCTCCTCCCTGCGCGTACCCATGGGCGAGGGCCTTTCGGGCTGGGTAGCGGAGAACAACAAGCCGATCATCAACGGCAATCCGTCGGTGGAGCCCGGCTATTTGAAAGACCCAACCAAGTTCAGCACGCTGCAATCGGCTCTATCGGTGCCGCTTGAAGGAACCAGCGGCATGGTGGGAGTGCTTTCGCTCTACAAGGCGGAAGCGGACTCGTTCACGAATGACCACTTGCGCATCTTGCTGAGCATCGCGCACAAGATGGCCCATGCCATTGAGAATGCGCTGCGGTACCGGAAGATGGAGTCGAGCGCGACGCTGGACGGATTGACCGGGCTGCCCAATGCCAAGAGCATGTTCCTGCAACTGGATGCCGAACTAGCGCGCAGCAAGCGGCAGAACTCGACCCTGGCCGTGCTGGTGTGCGACCTCGATGGCTTTAAGGCCGTGAACGATCGCTGGGGACACCTTGAAGGCAACCGGGTGCTGAAACTGGTGGCCGATGGCTTCCGGCAGGTCTGCCGTGAGTACGACTATGTGGCGCGCATGGGCGGCGACGAGTTTGTGCTGCTCTTCCCTGGTATTTCGGCCGAGGCGGCTACGCTGTTCGCCCAGCGGCTCACCGAAGTGGCCGAGGCGGCGGGCCGCGAGGTCACCGGCACCGACTTGCTGTCCATCAGTTGGGGGGCGTCGTATTTCGGACCCGACGGCGACGACGCCGAAGCGCTCTTAGCCGAGGCCGACAAGCGCATGTACAAGTACAAACACGAGCACAAGAAGCGGCGGGGAATCCCGGCCCGCGACGCCGAGGTGACGCTCAGCGCTTAAATTAGTGGGTGGCCGGCGGGGGCGTTTGCGGAGGCGTACCCGAGCCCGAACCACCGGCGCTGGGGATGAGGTTAGGGACGGACGGCTTTGAAGGTTCTTTCACCTTGGCCGGGGCGTCCTTCTTCAGCGGCGAGATGATTACGTGCGCATTGCGGCCTTCGAGCTTGGGGTTGCCTTCGGCTAAACCCACCTCTTTCAGGTCCGCCGAAAAGCGCTGGAGTAACTTCTGGCCCAGATCCACATGGGCGATTTCGCGTCCGCGGAATTGGACCACCGCTTTCACGCGATTACCTTCTTTCAAGAAGCGTGTGGCGTTCTTCTTTTTGAAGTCGTAGTCGTGGTCGTCGGTGTTGGGACGGAACTTGATTTCCTTCACCAGAATCACGTGCTGCTTCTTCTTGGCTTCGTGATCCTTCTTCTTCTTCTCGTACTGCCATTGGCCATAGTCCATGGCTTTGGCCACGGGCGGGTCAGCGGTGGGCGCGATGACGATCAGATCGAGGCCCATCTCCTGGGCCCGGCGCACGGCGGCCTGGGTGGGCATGACGTCCACGCTGCCGTCGGGGAATACCGCCCGGACTTGAGGCGCACGAATAGCCTCATTGACGTTTTCTCTGATCTTCTGGACGCGGCGAGGAGGGAAATTTCTGGGTGGGTACATGCAGGCGGTTAGTGGCTCATAGAGCCAATGCGGCACTCCGCGCCCGGATCGAGGTGACCGGTGACGACGGAACGGTTGGAGTTCAAATTGAACGGCATTGCCCTGAGAGTACCAGATTTCTTCGCGGGTGCAAATCAATTTATCAACGAGATGCGGTGGAAGATGTCGAACTTTGTCACAAACGAGGGGTGGGGAGACCCCACGAGGTGGGGATTCGACGCCCAAAGAGAGGGCCAAAGGACGCGAATTCCGGGCTTTGACCTAAAGGGATAAACAAATTCTTACGACAGAAGTACTGTGACCGTAAGGTATTCAGCTCAACGGTCGCCAAGGTAGGGCCTGGCAAGTAGTATATGGCGCATTTACGTCCCGTTGGAGTTCGGCTCATTCTCCTGATCGTCGCGGTGATCGGGGCAGGCCTCTCGTTCTATGTCGAGTCCTTGCTACGGGCGCGGGAGGCGGAATCACTGCACGACCGGGTCGGCGCCGACTTTGCGCGCTTGAGCGAAACGGTGCGCAAAAAATTGGCCGACGAGGTCGAGGCATTACAAATTTTGGCCCGGGATTATTCACGGCTCTCGTCCGTTACCGAGGAGGACTTCGTTCGCTCCGCCGACCGGTTTGTCACCGGTCATGTAGGCGTGGTGGCGCTAGGTTACGCCGACTCCACGTTCAAGCTCAAGTATTCAACTCCGCCCCGCTTCGTTTCATCCATCGAGAAGGCGCACGAGATGATCCGCGCCAACCGCGGTTTCCTGCTGACCGACGCGGTCACGGAGAACGAGTGGAAGGTTTCCGAGCCCATTCAGGTGGTGGACCGCGGGAAGGTGTTCGTCCTCTACCTGCCGGTGCGGCGTTTGGGCCAATCGACTGAGCTCGTCGTGGCGGTGGTGCACTTGCAACTGACCCTGGACTCTTTGTTTGCGGAGGCGATCCCCAAAGAATACGGGCTGATGCTGGTGGACGGCTACTCCCCCATTTACCAGCGCGGGCCGCGCAACACCGATCCGTCGATTCCAACGTTTGACGAAGAGATCAGCGTGCTCAGCGCGAAGTGGAAAGTGCGCTTGCGGCCGACCTTGGACATGGTGCAAGCCTCGAAGTCCATTCTGCCCCGGATGTTTTTTTGGGGCGGCTTGTTAATTTCCGGCCTGATCGTGTTGCTGGTCGGCTACCAGACGATGCTCTTCCGGCAAATGGACCGGGAAGAGGCGATGCAGAACGACTGGGCGACGCGCTGGGATACGGCGCTCGCCGGGACGATCAAACCCGCGGCGGGTCCGCCGGGCGCGGGATCGCCGGCCCCGGTTTCGCCAGCGCCGGGCCCGCAACCGAGCGAGGTTTCGAGCTTGACCGGTTTGAACCTCGGTAACGACCCGGCCGGGGCCCGGATCTATCGCAAGATGGGTTTGGCGGAGAGTTCGCCTTGGGTGGCGGCCATCGCCGGGGTCACCGAGCCGGTGTTCGTCGCCGAACCCTCTTCGGCGCTCGACGCCGGGACGCCTATCGCTTATGTGAACGACGCTTTTGTCCGGGTGACCGGTTTTGCGGCCCACGAGATTATTGGTAAAACGCCGCGGCTGTTGCAGGGCGTGGCTACCGACAAGCGGGCGCTTGACGATATCCGGCAGGCGCAGGTGCGGCGCGTGGCTTATCAAGGCGGGATGACCTACTACCGCAAGGATGGATCGCCGTTTGAGGCCCAGGTGTCTATGCGGCCGGTGATGGACGAGTTCGGCAAACCGAGCTATTGGATCTTTATGTTGCAAACCGCGGTGGAACGGGTCGCGGAGAATGCGCCCTTGCCGGCCGTAGAGCCAGTGCCAATGGCAATAACGAGTCCGGCCCGGGAATTGTCGCCCGAGATACCGGTCGAGCCCGTACGGCCGGCGGAGGCGAGTTCGGCGGATTCGGTGGAGGAAACCGTGGCGCGGTTGCGGGCCTTGCGGGCGCGGGCCGCCGTGGAAAATCCGGTGCCCCCGTCCGTTCCGTTGCCCGCGTCCGTTCCGCTGCCAGAACCGGCCCGGCCAACCCAAGAAAAGCCCGTCGAAACCGGCGCGCCGAAGGCCACCGCCGCCGTGGACGCGCTCGAGATGTTGATCGAAGCTTCGCCGCTCGCGGTGATGGGCTGCGACCTCTACGGTTCCGTGACGTTCTGGAATCAGGCCGCCGAGCGGATGTTCGGTTGGAAGGAAGAAGAGTTGATCGGGCGACCGGTGCCTTTGTTACCCGGCGGGTTTCTGCCACCGCCAGCCGCCGTACGATCCACCGAAGACGCCAAGAATATTCTCGAAGCCGAATTGAGCCGGCAGCGCAAAGACGGCTCCCACGTCGATGTCAGTGTTTGGGCCGCACCCTTACGCGATCCGCAAGGCGAACTCTTCTCCTGGATCGCCTATTTCGCCGACATCACCGATCGCAAGCGGGCCGAAACCGAACTGCGGCGCCGCGCCGAGCACTTCCACACTCTGATTGACCGGACGCAGGACATCGTTGCCGTGGTCGACGCCGAGAGCACGATTCAGTATCTGAACCCGGCGGTCGAGCGGGCGCTTGGCTTCGCCACCACCGAACTTCTGGGCCGCAAGGGAATCGACTATCTGCGGCCCGCCGACCGCGAACGGGCGCTTACCAGCTTGACCGGTCCGCTGGCCGGCCAGGTCGGCCCCGCGACCTTCGACTTCCGGCACAAGGACGGCACTTGGCGGACGCTCGAAGCGATGGCTTCGCAACTGAAAGAACCCAACGAATCCGGCACTCCCACCTTCGTGCTCAACGCCCGCGAAGTCACCGGGCGGGCCACCACCGCATCCTCGAACCTGCATGCGCAGGTGATCGACGCCGTCACGGACGCGGTGACCACCTTCGACCTCGAGTTCCGCGTGGTCTCGATGAACCCATCGGCCCGGCGCATCTTTGGCCTCGACGCCGCCACGGTCGTTACCGCTCAGCGCACCGAAGAGCTTTTGCCTGGTTGGCAACAGAATCCGCCGCGCGAACAAATCCGCCAGCAGATGATCCAGAAGGGCCACTGGAAGGGCGAAATTCAATACCGGCAGCCCAAGGGCACGGTGCTGATTCTCGAAGCCTCCATCGCGGCGATCCACGACACCCAGGGCGAACTCACCGGCTACGTCGCTATTCAGCGCGACGTCACCGAACGCAACCGCGCCGCCGAGGCGCTACGCTCAAGCGAGGAACGCTACGCTTTGGCCGCCCAGAGCACCAACGACGGCATCTTCGATTGGGACCTGCGCAAGGAAGAGATTTACTATTCGCCGCGTTGGAAGTCGATGTTGGGCTACGGCGAGAACGACATTGTCGGTTTACCGGACGAGTGGTTCATGCTGGTGCATCCGGACGACATCCAGAACCTGAAGGCGCAGGTGGCCCGGCACCTGAAGGGCCAAATGCCGGTGCTCGAAGGCGAGTACCGCATCCGGCGCCAGGAGGGCCAGTATGTCTGGATGATGGCGCGCGCGGTGGCCGTGCGTGACGCCAAGGGCGTGGCGATCCGGCTGGTGGGCTCGCAAAGCGACATCAGCGAGCAGAAGGCCGTCGAAGATCAACTGCTCCACGAAGCCTTCCATGACGCGCTCACCGGTCTCCCGAACCGGGTCCTGTTCGTCGACCGGTTGGGTGTCTTGGTCGATCGCGCGCGGCACTCGAAGACGCCGAAGCACTTTGCGGTGCTCTTCCTCGACGTCGACCGCTTCAAGTACATCAACGATAGCCTCGGCCACTTGGCCGGCGACGAGTTCCTGATGGAAGTCGGTCGCCGCCTGCAATCCTGCGTCGGCGAGAAGGACACCCTCGCGCGCTATGGCGGCGACGAGTTCACCATCCTGCTCGACCAGATGTCGGGCGCCTGGGCCGTGCAGGCTTTCTGCGAAAAGCTGCAGAAGGCGATGGCGGCGCCGTTTGCGTATCAGGGGCAGGAGTTTTACTCGAGCCTCAGCGTCGGCAGTACCTTCAGCACCCTGGGCTACGAGCGCCCAGACGACATGATGCGCGACGCCGATACGGCCCTTTATCAGGCTAAGGCGCGTGGCCGCGGGCGCCATGTGCCGTTCGATAAGAGCATGCACGCCGAAGCCATGGCTAAGCTGCAACTCGAAGCCGATCTCCGGCGGGCCATTGAGCGCCAGGAGTTTCGGATTCTGTATCAACCGTTGATCGCGCTCGGCATGGGTGCCAACCAGGGCCGGTTAGCCGGTTTTGAAGCGCTCGTCCGCTGGCACCACCCAACCCGCGGCGTTCTGGCCCCGGCACAGTTCCTGCCGGCCGCCGAAGAGACCGGGCTGATTCTCGAAATCGACCGCTGGGTGCTGCGCGACGCCTGCCTACAAATGCGCACCTGGCAGACCATGTATCCGCACCGGCTGCCGCTGCACGTCAGTGTCAACCTTTCGGGTCAGCACTTCCTGCAACTCGACCTGGCCCAGCAGATCCGCACGATTCTGAAGGAAACGACGCTTAATCCGGAGTTCCTGCGCATTGAGCTCACCGAAAGCGTGCTCATCAAGAATCCGACGGCCAGCGAAGTCTTCCGCGAGTTGCGCGAGATCAAGGTGCAGCTCAACCTCGACGACTTCGGCACCGGCTACTCGTCGTTCTCCTATCTGAGCAAATTCCCCGTGGATCGCTTGAAGATCGACAAGAGCTTTGTAATGGCGATGACCGGCAATGAGCAGAATACGGAGATCGTCCGCACCATACTGCAACTGGCGCACAATCTGAAGCTAAACGTCGTAGCCGAGGGCGTGGAAACCGCCGAGCAACTCGAAAGCCTGCGGTCCTTCGGTTGCGAATTCGCCCAGGGCTACCATCTGGCCTACCCGCTCGAAGGCGATTCGGCCGGGGAACTGATTGCCTCCGGCCGCCGCTGGTAAGTGGAAAGCAAATACCGCAGTGGTACGGCGAAGCGGTTCGGGCCCACAGGTAGAACCGTATCGCCCCGATAGAGGATGATCCCCCGCAAGAACCGAGGCCCGGCGGCTTCGGCCAGCTCGCCCATACCCTGCCAATCCTTGGGCGACAGGGTTCCCGAAGCCTTCACTTCCACGCCCACCACTTGGCCCGCTTGGTTTTCGAGCACAAAATCAACTTCCTGCCCGGCTCGGGTTCGGAAGTGATAGATGGCCGGTTGTGCGCGGCTCCAGGTGCTTTGCTTAGCCAACTCGGTCATCACGTAGTTCTCGAGCAGCGGCCCAATCAGGTGCGGCAATTGCCGCAGTCGATGGGGGTCGACATCCAGCAGATAGGCGGCCAAGCCCGAGTCGTTCAGAAACACCTTGGGGCTCTTGGTCAACATGCTGGTGCGCGACGTCGACCAAGCGGGAATCGGATGGAAGAGGAACACCGTCTCCAGCAAAGCCAGGTAGCGTTTGAGCGTCGTCTGCGGCATGGCTGCCGCCGTGGCGACATCTGTGTAATTCAGCAGGCTCCCCAACCGGGCGGCGAGCAGGGCCAGAAGTTGGGGAATTTCGGTGAGACCGCTCAGATTCGATAGGTCGCGCACCTCGCGCTCCCCCACCGCCTGAATGTAGGACCTGAACCAGGCTGGCCGGCGATCGGGCGAGCGCTCCACCACCTCGGGATAGCCGCCAGCCAGGACGGCGTCCAGCGAAGAGCGCGCAGGCCCTACCCGAGGAACCGGCTCGAACGAAGGGCTGAAGAAGTGGTCGATCAGATTGTCCTCAACGCCGGCCAATTCACCCTCCGAGAATGGCCACAGCGTTAGGATCTCCATCCGGCCGGCCAGCGTTTCGGACAAATTCGGCATTTGCAGGACGCGGGCCGAACCAGTCAGAAGGAAGAGTCCGGGGCGCCGCTCACGGTCGACACTGCGTTTGATGGCGATCACCCATTGTTTGGATGAAATTCAACTACAAGATGGATGAATTTCTTATGTTATTGAAAATAATATGCTTAAAATGGACTTTGATCGTCCTGGAGACTAGTGGCTATGCATTCTAGTGGTACCAAGAGTCCAGGTAGCTGAAAATTAACCGCTTTGTGGCTGAATTTCTTATATCATTGAATGTAAACTACTTAAGAAACAACTTCCGGTTAATCGTCGGCACCAAACGCAACGCGTTCTGGTAATAAATCTTCTTCAGCACCTCGTCCGGCAGCTCCAGACCATACATCCGCCAGAAAGCATGGCGCTTGCGATAGTACTCGAAGTACTCATCGCCGCTTTCGAGCACCCGGAAGTAGGTATCGAACTCCCGCACATTCCAGGTGTCCTTCCCCATCAGCAGCCGATCCTGGTACTTGGTGGCGAACTGCCGCGCGAACTTCGGCTGGCGGCCAAACTCATAGATCACCGCGGCGATGTCACAATGCAGGTTGGGCATCTCGTCAAAGAGCCGCCCGAGCTTGCCCAGATCGCCCCCTAGCCAGCCGAGGTGCGCATGGATGAAGTTGATGTCGCGATGGCGCTTAAACAGCGTATAGGACTCCTGCATCAGCTCTTCCCAGGAGCCGTCCTTGGCCGCGTCCTTGCGGCGCCCGGGAATCTCCATCAACTCCTGATACTTCTCATTGAACTTGTCCACCGGATCCCAGAACGGCTTCGGATCGGCCGTATGGATCAGCACGGCGAGCTTGTGTTTGGCGATCACGCGGAAGGAGGGGTCGAAACGCATATCCGTCACCGCCACGCGACCCTTCCCGTCCCGAGTGTTCATGCCAAATTGCTTGAAGAACTTCATGCCCTCGCAGCCCGCCTGAATGTCTTCCTCCAGCGTTTTGGCGGCGCGTGCCGCGTAGCCGGGGTCATCGAGGTTGGTGAGATCGAGGTTGCAGAAGACCGCGAAGCGCTGGCCATGCTTGGCCTTCATGTTGCGGACGCCGGCCCGGAATTTCGGGCCAAAACCGCCCGACAAATTCACCATCACCTGCAGGTTCAAGCTATCCATATCCTTCACCAAGGCATCGAGCTTATCAGCCGCCATCATCGTGTCTTGGTGCCCGTGGATGTCAATCAGCGGGAACTTCGCCCGCGTGATCGAATGCTCCGGCACCACCAACGTGGACTTGGGCGTATACTCCTGGACACTCAACTGGGCCAGGAGCAGGGTAGTAAGTAAAGACAGCAGTAAGAAGGGACGCATGATCGCTAATTAGTATATCCGGGCCTGACGATAGACGCCTTGTGAGCGCAACTTACGAAGCGATTTACTATCCCGAAACCGACTACGGCGGCTTTACCGGTGTCGACGGCACGCTAGCCTTTTATCTGCGCGTAAACGCGCTCCTCGAGCCCACCTCCCGCGTGCTCGACTTTGGTTGTGGCCGCGGCGGTTATGGCGAGGATCCGGTCGCTGTGCGCCGGCAGATGCGGATCTTGCGCGGTAAATGCGCCTACGCCGCTGGTGCCGACATTGGCGCCGAAGCCACCCAGAATCCCTACTTGGACGAAGTGCGTCTGTTCGAGCCCGGCCAAGCCGTCCCGTATGCCGATGCCAGCTTCGACCTCTTGCTGGCCGATTGTGTCCTCGAGCATTTGCCGGATCCGGCGGCCTTCTTTGCCGAAGCGCGGCGATTACTCAAGCCCGGGGGGCACCTCTGTTTGCGGACCTCCAACCTCCTGAGTTACTTCGGATTGGCCACGATGCTGGTGCCCGCGTCACAGCGCGCGCAAGTGCTGCACCGGGCCCGGCCGGACCGCAAGGACGAAGACTCCTTCCCCACCCTTTACCGCTGCAACACCGTCTTCGCTGTCCGCCGCGCGCTGTCCGCCCAAGGCTTCGACGGCGTCGCCTTCGGGCACGAAAGCGAGCCTAAGTATCTGGGCTTCTCGCGGCTCGCCTACCAATTTGGCGTCTGGCATCAGCGGCTGGCACCCAGTTGCCTTCGGCCCGCCATCTTCGCCTTCGCCACGCGACGTCCTTAAGCCCCCCAAAGCCCCCCATAGCCCACGGGGGATGCTATTCTCTCGGGAATGCTCGCCGCACGCTTGGCCCAATACTTCTGCTTCACTGAACTCGGCACCAACTGGCGCACGGAAATCCTGGCTGGCTGCACCACGTTCATCACGATGGCCTACATCGTCTTCGTGAACCCGGCGATCCTGAGCGAAACCGGCATGCCCTACGCCGCCGTGGTGACCGCCACGTGCCTTGCCGCCGCCTTCGGCAGCATCCTGATGGGCGTCGTCGCCCGTTACCCGATTGCCCTCGCGCCCGGCATGGGGCTGAACGCGTACTTCACCTACGCCGTGGTGAAGGGCATGGGCGTGCCCTGGCAAGTCGCCTTGGGCGCGGTCTTCCTCTCTGGCATCATCTTCCTCTTGCTCACTCTGTCCGGCATCCGCAAGCTAATTGTCGAAGCGATTCCCGCCGAGCTATACGCCGCCGTCGCGGTGGGCATCGGCTTCTTCATCGCCTTCATTGGCCTGCGCAACGCCGGGCTGGTAGTCGCCCACCCGGCTACCTTAGTCACGCTCGGCAATCTGCGCCTGCCGCAAACGCAACTCGCGATCGCCGGCTTGCTGATCATGGCCGCCCTCTATGCCCGCCAAGTGAAGGCGGCGATGCTGCTGGGCATCCTCAGTACTACCGTCCTGGGCGGCCTCTTCGGACTGCTCAAGTGGCAGCCGCAAAGCCTGGCCCTCGGCAGCCTCACCGGCACCCTGCTGCAACTCGACATCCGCGGCGCCCTCAGCCTGGGCTTCGCCGAAATCATCTTCGTCTTCCTCTTCGTCGATCTCTTCGATAACATCGGTACCCTGGTCGGGGTCAGCAAAAAGGCGGGGCTCGTGAACGAAGCGCACGAGATCCCGCGCGTCAACCGCATTCTGCTCGCCGATTCGCTGGCCACCATCTTTGGCTCGCTGGTGGGCACCTCCACCGTGGTGAGCTATATTGAGTCGGCAGCCGGGGTGACCGCCGGTGGACGCTCCGGAGTGACGGCCATCGTCACCGGCCTGCTCTTCCTGGTGGCCATCTTCGTCGTCCCGATCCTGGGCGTGGTGCCCGCCGCGGCGACGGCCCCGGCACTGGTGATGGTGGGCTCAATGATGATCTCGCACGCCGCCGAAATCAAATGGGACAATCCGCTCACCGCGTTTCCGGCGTTCCTCACCATCATCGCCATCCCCCTCACCTTCTCCATCGCCAACGGCCTCGCCTTTGGCTTCGTCGCGCACACACTTCTGCAAGTGCTCGCGGGGCGAGGCGCCAAAGTGAACTGGGTGGTCTACGCGCTCACCGCGCTCTTTTTGCTGCGATTTTTCTACTTGGGCGCCGCCTGAAACCTGAAGCGGGCTCCGAGAGTCTATGATGAGGACACGTGATCTACCGCCGCGCTATTCTTTGCCTTACTTTCGCCTGCGCCCTCGCCCGGGCGCAGCAACTCGATGTTGACCCGCGCCTCTTCAGCGTCATTGCTGCCATCAACGCCGCCGGCTACGACACCGAGCTCGACTCCACCAACAACCACCCACTCCGCCAGCTCACCCGCGATTACGTCGCCCAAAAAAACCCCGGCGTCCTTCCCGAATTGCGCAGCTTTTTCGCCGCTCACCGCCAGAAAAACACCGCGCAGGAGCTCAGCCAATATATCTCCTTCGCCCTCTCCACCCGCAACGTGCCCGAGTTCGAGTTCCGCTTCAACGAAAACGAACTCCCGCCCGACGTCGCCAAGCTCGCCGGCTTCGAGCGCCTGATGAGCCGCTTCCACCGCGAAGCCGAGATGGACGCCTTCTACAAACAAAACGAAGCCGTCTTCGAGACCGCCCTCCAGCGCTATCAGGAGCCTGCCAGCCGCATGATGAACGATGTCAACGGCTACATGCGCAACCCGGGCATCAGTACCCTGGGCCGCACCTTCCGTGTCTATGTCGACCTGCTCGGCTCGCCCAACCAGATTCACTACCGCAATTACCAGGACGACTTCTACGTTGTGCTGACCCCCTCGGCCGACCCCCAAGTCGACTACCTTCGCAATGCCTATTTCAAGTTCATGATCGATCCGCTGACCCTCAAATACGCCGAGGACCTCAACCAGAAGCGCGGCCTGATCGATTACGCCCAAGCCTCGCCCGCCCTCGACGACCACTATAAAGACGACTTCATCCTCCTAGCCGGCGCTTCGCTCAGCAAGGCCATCGAAGCCCGCCTCGCCCGCCCCGGCGAACGCGCACAACTCGTCGACGCGGCCCTCAAGGAAGGCTACGTGCTTACGCCCGCCTTCAGCGACCTGCTGCCCGAATACGAGAAGCAGGAGCAATCCTTACGCCTCTACTTTCCCGAATTGATCAAGGGCATCAACCTGCGCAAGGAGGCCAAGCGGCTCGAGTCGATCGACTTTGTGAAGTCGAAGCCGGTGCGCAAGGCCCGCGTCATCGAAGCCCCGGCCGCCGCGCCTCCGCAGCTTACCGGCGTTGCCAAATCCGTCGACGACGCCGACACGCTGATCGAAAAACGTGAGCTGGCTCCCGCACGCGAAGTGCTACTCGGTGTGCTCAAGCAAACCGACGACAAGAAGTGGCACGGCCGCGCCTACTTCGGTTTGGCCCGCATCGCCACCCTGCAGAAGGACCCCGAAACCGGCTTCAAGCTCTTCGAAACTACGCTCGAAACCTCGCCCGAAGGCAGCATTCAGGCTTGGAGCCACTATTATCTCGGCCGATTGTCGGAGCTCTCAAACTCGCCCGACGAGGCAGTGCGCCACTTCGAGAGCGCCCTCGCCATTCCAGCCATTTCGCCCAAAACCCGCAGTCTGGTGGAACCGGCTTTGGCCGGCGCCAAAAAGAAGCGACAATAGTGAAAACTCAATTGAAGGGAATTTTGAAACCAATGATGCAGCGATTCTTGCGCGCGTTCGCCGCGCTGGCCATGGCGGGAGCCTTGTTCGGCCAGACGGCGAGCACCAAACAACCGAAACCGAAGTCACAAAAAGAAGTTGACGCCTTTAACGCCATGCTCAGCGCCGCCGATGACGACGGCCGCATTGCCGCCGCGGAGAACTTGCTTACCAAGTTCGCCGACAGCGACTTCAAGCCGCTTGCCCTCTACTTTGCCACCGCTTCGAGCCAAAGCAAGAACGACTTTGAGAAGATGGTCATCTATGGTGAACGCACCCTCGAGGCCGACCCCAAAATGTATGGCGTCATGTTGATGCTCGCTTCGGGCTATGCTTCGAAGACCAAGGAATTCGATTTCGACAAGGACGAAAAGCTCACCAAAGCCGAAAAGTTTGCCAACGAAGGCATTGCCCTGGTGAAGACCGCGCCCAAGCCCAACCCCGGCATGACCGACGAGCAATGGGAATCCGCCCGCAAGGACTTTATCGCCCAAGGCCACGAAGCCCTCGGTATGGCCGCTTCGGTCCGCAAGAAGTTTGATGTCGCCGCCGCCTCCTACCAAGAGGCCCTCGCCACCCAACCGAAGCCCGATCCCACCACCATGCTCCGCTTGGCCTCCGCCCTCAACTCGCTCGGTAAGTGGGACGAAGCCATCCCGCTGCTCGACAAAGTGAAGGACAGCCCCGACGCCATACCGGTCGTCAAGCAGGCTGCCGCTCAGGAGCGCGTCAAGGCGCTGATGGCCCAAAAGAAAGCCGCCGCTCCGGCTCCCGCGCCTCCTCCCGCAACCGCCCCGAAACCGTAAGTTCCGATGAAAGTCCAGCGGTCGGCCGAACCTGATTTAAGCCCCCTCGAACATCGGTTGGGGCACAGTTTCGCCGACCGTCCTCTTTTGCGCCAGGCCCTGTCCCATCGCTCCTTCGCCGCCGAACGCGTGGGTGGTGCCGCTCCCTTATGCGATCAAAACGAGCAATTAGAGCACTTGGGAGATTCCGTTCTAGGCTTTGTGGTCAGCGAATATCTCTTCCGCCGTTTCACTTCCGTGCCCGAAGGCCGGCTCACTCAAATGAAGGCCGAGTTAGTCAACGCCACCCACCTTTACCGGACGGCTTTGCGCCTGGAGTTAGGCCAATTTTTGTTACTTGGTAAAACCGAAGAAGTAAATGGCGGGCGAGAGAAGAAAGCTCTTTTGGCCAACGCCGTCGAAGCGCTCATTGCCGCCTTGTATCTTGACGCCGGCCTCGACCGTGTCCGCCGCTTCGTGATCGCTGAAATTGTCGGGGAATTTAGCCCCTTCGAGCCGCTTCCGGACATCTCCGCCGCCGACTTCAAAGGCGCCTTGCAGGAGCTAGCCCGTTTGCGTAAATTACCCCCGCCTTATTATGCCGTCGTGCGCGAGGATGGCCCGCAGCACGCCAAGACGTTTACCGTCGAAGTGCGCCTGGGCGAAAGCTTCAGCGGCCGGGCAGAGGGCCCCACCAAGAAAGAAGCGAGTCAACTGGCGGCGCAGCAGGTGCTGAATCTGATTACGGCGCCGTCGCCTTAGGCGGCCCAGCCGCGGAGGGCTTGGGATCCGGCGAACCCTTAGCGGCCTTGGTTTTCTTACCCGCAGGCTTGATGGCTTTGGGCTTCTCAGGCGGCGCGAGATCCCGGGTGGGTACCATTTTCGGCCGTACTTTGCTTTCCGGGTTCACTTTTTCCGGCACCTTCTCTCGAATTGGCTCGACGGGTGTCTCAAGGGTAGGATTCTCCACCGCGGGTTTCGCCGCTGGGGGCTTCGTGGGCGGCGGCGCTGGCACTGCCTTAGCCGGCTCTACTTTAGCCACCTCCGCCTCCTTGGCCTTGGCTTTCTGCGCCGCCAATCGCTGCGCCTGCTTCACTTTCTCCGGCTCCGATGCCAGCCCAAACTGATTCAGGATGATAATATCCACGCGCCGGTTCTTCGCCCGGCCCTCGGCCGTTTCATTGTCCCCAATTGGCACCGTATCCGCGTAACCGGCCACGGCCATATTCCCTCGGTTTACCCCGAACTTCTGCTCTAGTATCTCCAGCATCGCAATCGACCGCGCCGCCGCCAAAGTCCAGTTATTGGGAAATCGCTTCGAACGAATCGGGATCGCGTCAGTATGGCCTTCGAGCCGCACTGGATTCTTTAACTTACGAATTGAATCGGCGATTTTCTCAATAATTGGGTAAGCCTCTTTGTTGATCGCGTCGCTGGCCGCCGGAAAGAAGGCCGCCTCTTTCATACTGACCACTAACCCGCGCGGCTCCAGGCTCACGTCCAGCTTGCCATCCTCAATTTCGCGCTGTAAGTCGCCCGCCAATGCCTGGAAAGAGGGCAGTAACTCCACCACCGCGGCCTCGGCGGCGCTCGCCTTGGGCGGCGGATCTTTCTCATTCTTTCTTTCCGGCGTCTTTGGTGCACTCGGCGCGCCCTGATAGGGCCTCGCTTCCCGCAAGTGAATATCCTGATTATCTTTTGACTTACCCAGAAAACCCGCCACTACCGTCACGAACGTGCCCTGGTTAATGGCCTCTTTCACCGCCGCCGAAACCACCTTCTGCTTATCTTTATCGGCATGCGAAGTAGCGAACATCACCACGAAAAAGGCAAATAATAAGGTAATGAAGTCCGCGTAGGACACCAGCCAACGCTCATGGTTGACATGCTCCGGATGCTTCGCCTTGCGGGCCACGCGCCTAAGCCTTGGCCTTCTTCGGAGCCGCCGCTGGCGGAACAAAGGCTTCGAGCTTCACCCGCAAAAGCTTCGGATTCATGCCCTCCACAATGCCGGTTACTCCCTCCATCGTCAATTCCATCAGCCGGATCTGTTCGTGCGTACGTGCCTTGATCTTATTCGCCGCCGGCAGCATCACAATATTGGCCAGTGCCACACCATAAACTGTCGCCACAAACGAAACCGCGATCCCGTGCCCCACTTCGTTTACGTCCGACAGATTCTTCATCACCTGGATCAAGCCCAACACCGCGCCGATAATGCCAATCGTCGGCGCGTAACCGCCGGCCGCCTCAAATACTTTCGCTTCCTGGTCCGCGTGATTCTCTACCGACGTCATTTCTAGTTCCAGCATCCCCCGGATATCCTGTAAGTCCGCCCCATCCATCGCGAGCGAAAGTGCTTTCTTCAGAAACGGATCTTCGAGCGCCTGCACCTCTTTCTCCAGCGCCACAATGCCCGACTTACGTGCCTTCGTCGCGAAGTCAATCAGAGTCTCCACTCGCTGCGTTGGATCGTGCGCCGACTCAAAGAGCACCGACATGGACCGCTTACCTGCCGCCAGCAACGTCGACATCGGCGTATTTACCATCACTGAGCCTAGCGTCCCACCCACCACAATGATGGCCGCCGTCACCTGCACCACATCCTTCAGTTGGCCGCCTTCCAGCAGCAAGCCCCCCAGGATGCCTCCCGCGGCCAGCACGATGCCCCCGATCGTCGCGAAGTCTGGACGCAGGCCTGCCTTAGTTCCCGCCATTCTCTACTTACTCTCCTGTAATGGCACCGGACGAACCGGTGGCCCGCCGCAACCGATCGAGCGCCGAAACTCCCGAATCTTCTCAATCACCGTCGCCGGCGTCTCCAAGACGACAAACTTCTGACCCGTCGCCATGCAAATCACCGTGTCCGGCGTATTCTCCACATGCTCAATCAGGTCGGAGTTCACCACCAAAGGAGCGCGGTTCAAGCGCGTCAATTGAATCATCGTTTCCACTTCCACTTCTGGTATCTCTCCCTTATCGGCCAACCCTTCCATTCCAAGAGTTCACCCGCGTGGCTCAAAAACTGCCCCCAGCGGTCCGATATGCCTCACGTGACTGGAAACACCGACGTACCGAACTTGGCCGCTGAGCTACTCGCGGCCGTGCTGCATCACCCGCAAGATGTAGCCAGAGAGATTGAACGTGTTGGGTCGCTGAGTGCGACCGCGCCTGAAGAGGAATGGGAAGTGTTATCGGCCGTCGCTTGTTCCCTGCGCGAAAGCTCAGCCCGACGGGATCGCCGGCCACCGGCGGCGGAAATTCACTTACTCCGTCATCTGGCTGCCCGCCACCAGTAGGCCCGCCACCAGTAGGCCCGCCACCAGTAGGGAAAAAGCTCTAACGCGCGAGCGGATCGCGCGACAAAAGTTCGACAATCGCGCGCAGTTCAGCGCGAATCGCCACTAGGTTCCGCTCCGCCGCCATCAGCGGTCGGGTAGAAGGCATCGGCGCCATCGCCACCGCCGCGCCCGAAAGGGTGGAACCCGAGAAGACGCCCATCGTTGAAGGTAATGCCACCGGAGCCACCGAAGCCGGAGACATCGGTGCCGCAACTACCGAACCCGCAGCTGCCGGCGTGGCCATTTCCTGGGCCGCAAAATCAAGCTTCCCGGCCTTCTTGCTCCGCGCACTCGCCCCCGCCTTATATACAGCCTCCAGATGCTTGCGCGCACCCTCAATCGTGTAACGTTCCTGGTACAGCAACCGCTTGATGTCCAAAATCAGCTCTACGTCCTTGCGGCGGTACAAGCGGTGATTGCTGCCCGACTTCTTCGGGCCGATCGCCGGAAACTCCGTCTCCCAATAGCGCAGCACGTAGGGCTTCACCCCGGCAATGCGGCTCACATCGCCAATCCGGAAATACAGCTTGTTCGGAATCTCGGGAGTCGGTACGGGCGCGGTTGCGTGGGTCGCCATGGCTTTTGAACACCTTTCTATTGGCTATCTAAAATCGTACGGGAAGCCACCACAAGCGTCAAGGCGATACACTTAAATAGTGCCCCCTGATAAAAACATTTTCGCAAAAAATGTTCTCTCCGGCGTCCACCCGGTTTTGGAAGCTCTCAAAAGCGGCCGCCAGATGGATCGCATCCTGATTACCGAAGGGGCCGGCGGCGTCCGCATCCAACCGCTCATCGACCTCGCGCGGGAGCGCCGTGTCCCCGTACGCTTCGAGGCGCGCTCCGTCCTGGACCGTACCGCCGGTACCGCCACCCACCAAGGTGTCGTCGCCATCACCGCCGCCCATCGCTATGCCAAGCTCGACGAAGTCGCGCTCGGGCCCCTCGTCGTCGCCGCCGATGGTGTCGAAGATCCACACAACCTCGGGGCCATCGTGCGTTCCGCCTATGCCGCCGGCGCCTCCTGCATTCTCATCCCGGAGCGCCGCGCCGTCGGCCTCACCGATACCGTGGCCAAGGCCGCCGCCGGTGCCCTCGAGTACTTCCCCGTCGTCCGCGTCACTAATCTCAATCGCGCGCTCGAGGACTTGAAAAAAGAAGGCTACTGGATCTACGGCATGGATGAGCGCGCCGAAGAAAGCTACGCTGACATCACATACGTCGCGCCCACCGTGCTCGTCTTGGGCGGAGAAGGCGCCGGCATGCATCAGCACACGCGCGATCGCTGCGACTTTCTGGTAAAAATCCCCATGCACGGAGAAATCTCGTCCCTCAACGTTTCGGTCGCCGCCGGCATCGCCATGTTTGAGTGGCGGAAACAGCAAAAGGGCTAAACTGGGAGTCGATGCGAAAATCTCTTGCGGTCGCCCTCGCACTGGGCTTGTGGACGGATTCTTTGGTCTGGGCCCGTCAGCCCGTGCGCGCCGCGCAGGCCATGGTGGTGGCCCAGGAGCCGATCGCCGCTGAAGTCGGCTTGGCGACGCTCAAGGCCGGCGGCAACGCGGTCGACGCGGCCGTCGCCGTGGCCACCGCCCTCGCCGTCACCTATCCCTTTGCCGGTAATCTCGGCGGCGGAGGCTTTATGCTGGTCCGCATGAACGACGGCCGGCAAGCTTTCTTTGACTTTCGCGAGAAAGCCCCCGCCGCGGCCGGCCCCAACATGTATCTCGACAAAGACGGCAAGCCTACCCGCGATAGCGTCGTCGGTTGGCGCGCCTCCGGAGTGCCCGGCACCTTGCGAGGCCTCGAGTTAGCCCATCGTAAGTTCGGCCAACAAAAATGGGCGGACTTACTCGCCCCGGCCGTCAAATTGGCCCGCGAAGGCTTTCCGGTCTCCTATTCACTCTCCCAATCGCTTAAGTCGGCGGGCCGCGTTCGCGCCAACGCGCCCGATGGCTCCGTGCTTACCGCCGGCGGCATCCTCACTCGCGAAGCGGACAGTAAGCGCATCTTTCTTCGCGATGGCCGATTTTATGAGCCCGGCGAGATCTTTCGCCAACTCGAACTGGCCACGTTGCTGAAACGCGTTCAGGAACGTGGCGTGAATGAATTCTATGAAGGCGAACTGGCCCGCCACTTTGCCAGGGAAATGGCCGCGCATGGCGGACTCATCACTTACGAAGACCTGAAAAATTATCAGGCCGTGGAGCGCAAGCCGCTCGAAGGCACCTTCGGCGACTATACCCTCATCACCGCTCCGCCGCCCTCCACCGGCGGCTTGGGTCTCTTGCAGATGGTGAATATCCTCGAAGGCACCGGCTACGAGAAAGCCGGACTGGGTTCCGCCGCCGCCACCCACTACGTCGCTGAAGCCATGCGCCGCTATTACGCCGATCGCGGGGAGTTCTTGGGCGACGCCGACTTCGTCAAAGTGCCCCTCACCAGCCTAATCAGCAAAGCTTACGCCCGCGAGCGTCGCGCCTCGATTGACCCGGCAAAGGCCACCCCTTCCAGCGTGATCAAGCAAGGCCGCCCCACCCCGGGCGAGAGCAACGAAACTACCCATTTTTCCATCGTCGACGCCGCCGGTAATGCCGTTGCCCTCACTTACACCTTAAACGGCGGCTATGGCTCCGGAGTTACATTGCCTGGGCTGGGTTTTCTCCTGAACAACGAGATGGATGACTTTACCGTCAAGCCCGGTTCACCCAACATGTTCGGCTTGATTGAAGGCGAGGCCAACGCCATTCGCCCCGGTAAGCGGCCGAACTCTTCGATGACGCCGACCGTTGTTTTGTTGAAAGGTCAATTACACCTTGTCCTGGGCGCGCCTGGCGGCTCCCGCATTCCCACGGGCGTCCTGCAGGTCTTTCTCAACGTCGCCGTGCATAAGCTCAATATTCAAGATGCTATTGACCAACCTCGCTTCCACCACCAATGGCAGCCCGACAAGTTGTACCTCGAGCGCGGATTTTCGCCCGACACTATCGAGTTACTCCGCGCTAAAGGCCACCCCGTTGAACCGAACACGTTCGGCGTGGCCAGGGTCGAAGCCATTCAAGTAGAAACCATCGACGGCAAACGTTGGCTGGCCGGGGGCCAGGACGGCCGCGGCGACGGTAAGGTGGCGGGTTATTAATGCAGCACGTTCTCTCTACCCACTTATTCCAAAAACACCGTCTTTCTACGGCTATGCTCGACCGCATTCTCGCCGCCGGCATTCCGGCGGTGGAACTTTTCATCAACCGCCAGCATCTCGATTACTTGAACAAAGCGCAGATCCACGAAATCGCCGCCTGGTTCCGCGATTCAAAGCTGGAGTTATGGGCCTTGCACTCTCCCATGTACTCGGACGACCAAAACGGCCAATCCGGCCCTAACGCCGTCATCGCCATTAATGAACCGGTAAAGAATAAACGGGTCGTGATGGTGGACGAAGTGAAGCGTGCGCTCGAAATCGCTGAAGTAATTCCCTGTAAGTACCTCGTGCAGCATCTCGGAGTGCCGTTCGAAGAGTTCGACGAACGCAAAGTGGACGCCGCGTTCTCTTCGCTCGAAGAACTGAACTCTTTCGCCCGCCAGCGCGGGGTGGAGATCTTGCTCGAAAATATTCCCAATGGCTTCTCGAATGCTTCGAAGCTGAATTATTTCACCACCGTTACTCATCTGACCAATGGCTACTGTTTTGACTCTGGCCACGCCCAGCTTTACGCCAAATCGACCAATAGCCATCTCGAAAGCGAGTTTGAGCAGATGAGTGCCCGCATTCACTCCACCCACCTGCACGACAACAATGGCGTCGATGACCATCATCGCTTTCCCTTTCTGCACGACGGCGGCACGATCGACTGGCGCAGTCTGATGGAGTTACTCCGCGCCCGCGACCTACCACTCAACCTCGAACTCAAGGAAAGCGACGACTTTCCCCAGTCGCTCGATAGTGTCCTCAGCGTCCTCGAAAAATTGGAAAAACTATGATCCCACGCATTCGTATCATCGACGCCGGCGCCCACGTCGGCGAGGAAGTCCACATCGCGGGTTGGTTGTATAACTTGCGTAAGTCCGGCAAAATCGCCTTTCCGCAGTTGCGCGATGGCTCCGGCATCATCCAGGGCGTGGCCGTTAAAGCCGAGGTGCCCGAGGAGTTATTCGAAAGTCTGCGCACACTCACTCAGGAATCTTCCATCATCCTGCAAGGTAAGATCCGCGCCGAAGAGCGCGCTACCGGCGGCTACGAGATGGACGTCACTGGCCTCGAGATCATCCAGCGCGTCTCCGAAGAAGATCCCTACCCCATCACGCCCAAAGAGCACGGGCCGGACTTCTTACTGAACCACCGCCACCTATGGCTCCGCAGCCGCCGCCAACACGCCATCGCCCGCGTACGCCACGAAGTGATCCGCGCCACCCGCGACTTCTTCGACACCAACGGCTTCATTTTGATGGACACGCCCATCTTTACGCCAGCGGCTTGCGAAGGCACCAGCACTCTTTTTGAAGTGGATTACTTCGAGGATCAAAAGGTCTATCTCAGCCAAAGCGGCCAGCTCTATAACGAAGCCAATGCCATGGCCCAAGGCAAAGTCTATTGCTTTGGACCTACCTTCCGCGCCGAAAAATCAAAAACCCGCCGCCACCTGACCGAGTTCTGGATGGTAGAGCCGGAAATGGCCTACGCCACACTCGAAGACGCCAAGGTGCTGGCCGAAGATATGCTCTGCTTTATCGTCGACCGCGTGCTGAATAACCGGCAGGCGGAGCTAAAGATATTGGAACGCGACGTCACCAAATTAGAGCGGATCCGCAAGCCTTTCGCTCGCATGCATTACGACCAAGCCGTCGAGATTCTCAAGGGTAAGGGTTCCGAAATCGTCTGGGGCGGCGACTTTGGCGGTACCGACGAAACGTTACTTACCGAAGACCAGCCGGGTCCGTTGATTGTCGATAACTTCCCCACCGAAATTAAAGCCTTCTATTTTCAACCTGTCGACGGCCGGCCTGAATGTGCGCTCGGCATGGACGTGCTCGCGCCCGAAGGCTACGGCGAGATCATCGGCGGTGGCCAGCGCATTCATGACCTCGACTTACTCCTGAAACGGCTCGATGAGCATCACTTACCCCGCGAAGCATTCGATTGGTACACTGACCTCCGTAAGTACGGAAGCGTCCCTCATGCCGGCTTCGGCATGGGTATTGAACGGTGCGTCACCTGGATGTGCGGACTCGAGCACTTACGCGAAACCATTGCCTACCCTCGCATGATCTACCGGACGAGGCCTTAAGGATGAACCCCATCGCTATCATCGGTGTTCCGCAGGACTACGGCGCCGGCCGACGTGGAGTGGACATGGGCCCTTCGGCGTTGCGAGTCGCCAATCTGAATGCGGCCTTAGCTGGGCTCGGTTACACGGTGGAAGACCACGGCAACGTCTTTGTCGATCAGCCCGAGAGTATTCCAGAGTCTGAAGCCTCGGCCCGGCACTTACCGCAGATTGCCCAGAATTGCCTGCGCCTAGCCAAGATGGTGGAGAAGGCCGCCGCGGCCGGGCGATTTCCGTTAGTACTGGGCGGCGACCATTCCATTGCGGCGGGGACCGTGGCCGGCATTACGAAGCATTATAAGAAACAGAACTTAGGCCTTGTCTGGATCGACGCCCACGGTGACTTCAACACCCCGGCCTCAAGCCCCTCGGGTAACGTGCACGGCATGCCGCTATCGAGCATTGTCGGGCACGGCCCACGGGAATTGACCCACTTACGCGGCCGGTCGCCGATGGTGGCGGCGAAGAACGTCGCCCTAGTAGGGATCCGCGATATTGACCGCCACGAAGCCGATAACATTCGCGCCGCCGGCATTCACGCCTATACGATGCGCGAGATCGATGAGCGCGGCATGCGCGCGGTGATGCAAGATGCGATCCGTGTGGCGAGTGACGGCACCGCCGGCATGCACTTGTCGCTCGATATGGACGCCCTCGATCCCGTGGAGGCGCCCGGTGTCGGTACGCCCGTCCGTGGCGGACTCAACTACCGCGAGGCGCACTTGGCGATGGAGTTACTCCACGACGCTGGGAAGTTAGTTTCGATGGAAGTGGTGGAGGTAAACCCAGTTTTGGATATTGCCAATAAGACGGCGGCGCTGGCTGTCGAGTTAGTTCTTTCAGCGATGGGGAAACGGATTTTATGAGAGTCGCGATGATTTGCGGCGGCCGTAGCGGCGAGCATGATGTCTCGCTGCGCTCGGCGGAGGCCATTACCGAAGCGCTATCGACTTGGCCGCAGAAGTACCAAGTGCTGCCTTACTTTATTGACCGTCAAGGTAAGTGGAAGCCCGGCCCGATTCTTCCCGAACCCGGCGCCAACCCGGGCATCGATGTCGTATTTCCGGCGCTGCACGGCACCTTCGGCGAAGACGGCACCATGCAAGGTCTACTGGAGTTAGCCGACCTACCTTACGTCGGACCCGGTGTGCTGGCATCATCGCTTTGCATGGACAAAGAGGCCATGAAGCGCGTGTGCCGCGAACGCTCCATTCCCGTGGTGGATTGGGTTACCGTTACCCGGGAAGACCTGAACGCTGAGGCCATCGCCGAACGCCTGGACTTTCCACTCTTCGTCAAGCCCGCCAATCTCGGCTCATCGGTGGGTATTTCGAAAGCCAATGACTTAGGCGAACTGCGCGAGGCGTTGAAGCTCGCTGCGCAATATGACTATAAAATCATTGTCGAACGTACCATTGTGGGGCAGGAACTCGAATGCTCCGTGCTGGGCAACGAGCGGCCCATCGCCAGTACCCCTTGCGAGATCGTGCCTTCACGGGAATTCTACGACTACGAGGACAAGTACTTACTCGACCAAGCGAAGACGCTATTACCGGCTAACCTGACCCGCGAAGAGATCTCCGATGTCCGCCGGATCGCAGTGGCGGCTTATCAGGCCTTGGGCTGTGAAGGCATGGCGAGGGTGGACTTTTTGCTTGATCGCGGCTCCGGCCAATTATATGTCAACGAGGTGAATACCATTCCCGGGTTCACCTCCATTAGTATGTTCCCGCGGATGCTGGAGCATGATGGCATCGCGTTCCGGGACCTAGTAGACCGGCTGATTCAGTTGGCCTTGGCCCGTCACGCCCGCAAACAGGCCACTAAGTTTACCCGTTAATGCGCGCCTTACTCGCCATCTTCGTTTTGAGTGCCTCGGCACAGGACCGGGTGGCGGAACTCGAGCCATATGTGCGTAAGTTCGCCGACGTGCTGGCCATCTTACTCGAGCGCTCCGCTGAACCACCGGCGATTGAGTCTGCTTTGTATCAAGGCGCGTTGCCGGCCATGCTGAAGCCGCTGGACCCGCACAGTATCTTCTTCGACCCGGACAACTTCAAACAGTTACAAGAGATGGAAACCAGCGTCCGGCGCGGGTTTGGCACCATCGTGAGTATCTTGCCCGGGCGGGTGGTGGTGTTACAAACCCAGGCTGGGAGCCCTTCGGCGAGGGCCGGATTACAGGCTGGCGACGATATCATGGCCATTAATGGCTATGTCTTGGCACAGCTCGATACCGAGCAGTTAGTCGGATTACTCGGACAGGCGCGGACCATCAAAGTGAAGCTCGACGTGCGGCGGCAGAACTCGCCACGGTTACTCGAATTCGTCCTGTCCCCTGAGGCGATGGACACGCCGAGTGTCGAACGGGCTTTCAACCTGGACGGCATCGGCTATCTCCGCGTGGGCGGCTTCGAGGTGAAGACCGGCAAGGATATCCGGGCGGCGATTGAGAGACTCGGCGGCGACAAACTTAAGGGACTGATTCTCGACTTACGCAATAACCCCGGCGGCGTGGTCGGCGCGGCGATCGAGACCGCATCTATGTTTCTGAAACCGGGACAGCGAATCTTTTCCATTCGTGGCCGGAGCAAGGAGACCGAGAACGTCGACGTCGCGGCGGAGGCCAGGGGTTACCGCTTCCCGCTGGCGGTGTTAGTGAACGAGAAGAGCGCCAGCGCTTCTGAAATCATAGCGGCCGCGATGCAGGAACATCACCGCGGATTCGTCATTGGCCAACCCACCTACGGCAAGGGGCTGGTGCAGAGCGTATTTCCGCTCAGTAACAAGTCCGCCTTGGCACTTACTGTGGCTTACTATTACACTCCGGAGGGCCGGAGCTTACAGCGCCCCTTGCGCGACAGTCAGATCGACGCAACGCTTTCCACCACGGCCGGCGGATTACGCCCGGAGCATATTGTGCGGCCCGAAGCGCAGACCCGGTTGCGGATCGCCCTGGACGCTTCCGGCTCATTTACTACCTTTGCCACGGAGTTAACACGGCGGGAGAAAGTAACCGCGGCCTTTGAAGTTTCAAATACGTTACTCGACACCTTCCGCGGCTGGCTGGGCGAACGGCGCATTCAACCAGGCGTAAATGAGTGGCTCTCGGACGTGGCCTGGATCCGGAACCGGCTGCGTCAGGAGATCCTGAACCAGGGCGTTAGCGTCGAGCGCGGCGACGAAGTGGAACTGGCACGCGATCCGATGATGAATCGCGCCCTGGACCTGATCCGGACCGGTAAGGTAAACTGAAAAACGTAGCATTGTATTTTGCCTTGTCCGCCTAGGTTTCCCAGTCGCATTTAGAACTCTAACCATCTCGCTCGAGGTATTTCATGGCCACAAAAAAAGTAACTAAAGTGACACCGGCTCCGAGGGTGACACCTACCACCGCTGCCGCCGCGGTACCGGCACTCGCTCCGAAGAAAGCCACCCCGAAGAAAAAGGCCGTTGCTGCCACTCCGAAGAAGGCCGTGCCGAAGAAAGCGAAGCCGGTTGCATTGCCGGTGGCGACGCCCGCCGACTTGACGAAGCTGCACGATGAAATCCGCATGGAGGCCTATAGCTACTTCATCGAGCGCAGCTATCGCCCCAGCGACCCGGTGGCCGACTGGCATCGGGCCGAGGACACGATTTTACGCCGCCACGGCTTACGCTAATTTTACTTCGGAAAGCGCAAACGTAAGGGCTTCACCCAAGCCTGGGCCAAGGCGGGGCAGGCGGCTAACTCAAGAGCTAGCTCGCGGTTGGTTTTTTGGACGTGCATGACTTGGTTGGCGCGTTCGACGGACCACTCGGGGTGGGGCCGTTCGGCCAGAGTGAGAATGTCACCGGCGGCTACTTCGCCTTCGCGAAGCACACGCAGATACCAGCCGGTACGGCCGGTGCGCACGATACGGACGACGAGGTCCGGAATGTCGTAACGACGGCTTTGTTTCCAGCAGGGCTGGCGCGGCTGACTAACCTGGACGCGGGCGGTACCGACGTCGAAGATATCGCCGAGGCAGACGTTCGATTCGGTGAGGCCTTGGACCGTAAAATTTTGCCCGAAGGCGCCGGCGGGCAAGCCATCGGGAAATAACTCGCGGCGCCAGCGTTCGGTGTGTTCGTCACTGTAAGCCAGGACGGCTTTGTCGATGCCGCCGTGATGCTCAAGGTCGGCGGAGCCATCGCCGGCCAAACCGGTTGGAGTGAGCGCAATTTTACCCTCCACCGGATCCTTGAAGGTGGCGGTAGTCCAGGGTTGGCCATGAGGATCCATCAGTTGCGGCAGGCCAACCTGCAACGACAGAATGCGGGCGGTCACAGCCTTTTCATCGCGGGCTTGGGCGCCGGAGCAGCAGGCTTGGGAGCAGCAGGCTTGGGGGCAGCGGGCTTGGCGGGCGCGGTAACCGGCCAGATGGGAGTGCCTTTCGGGAAGCGCTTGATGGAGACCGTCTTCATGACGACGGGGACATTTGGTTTGTTGCCTTCGCCGGCGGGCACATTGACCACCTTTTCGGCGACTTCCTGGCCTTCCGTGACGATGCCGAAGATGGGGTGCTTGCCGTTCAAATACTCGGGCAGCCGCTGGGTTTGGGTAGTGATGAAGAATTGGCTGCTGCCGGTACCGGGGCCGGCGTTGGCCATGGCGAGGAGGTAGGGTTTGTCGAAGGCGAGCGTGGGGTGGAACTCATCCTGGATGGCGTCGGTGCCGCCGAAGCCGGTGCCGAGCGGGTCGCCGCCTTGGATCATGAAGCTGGGGATGACGCGGTGGAAGACGAGGCCCTCGTAGAGGGGGCGCTTGACGCGGCGGAGGGTTTTGGGGTCGGTGAAGAGCTTCGTGCCGCGGGCGAGGTCGACGAAGTTGTGGACGGTGATGGGCATTTCATTTTCATAGAACTTGATGACGATGCGGCCGAGGCTCTCGGTGCCTTGGACGATGTCGAAGTCGGCGTAGAGGCCGGGGTCGCGGTCGGGCTCGGGGGGAGCGGCGACTGGCTTGGGTTTGGCGGGTACGACGGGCCTGGCCGGGACCACTGGCTTGGCCGCAGC
>ENA-ORBV01002493-ORBV01002493.1-microbial-mat-metagenome-genome-assembly--contig:-NODE-2493-length-38672-cov-6.859515_pt1 | contig 38672 bp, 29 predicted proteins | sample MGYA00237777_ERZ505514 | MGnify/ENA primary metagenome ERZ505514 (study PRJEB26160, sample SAMN06269048) | microbial mat metagenome | isolation source: Oligotrophic lake microbial mat | place... | reverse complement strand
ACTCGCGCTGTGGCTGGTTTCCAGCTCGTCAGATACGATTTGCTTTCTCGGGCATTTGGTTTATCGTGTCGACTGTTATGCAATGATCGATGATTCTGCCTGCCAGTTATTTATTCTAGTCTTTGACTACCTTTCTTGTCGTGTGTATTCTTGCTCATGCAGATATTGGCGAGGATATCGAACTCGATATTCACGCGGTCGCCAGGGCCGCAGTCGCCGAGATTGGTAATGGCCAGCGTGTGCGGGATCAGCCACACCCAGAACCGGTCGGGGCCGACCCCGGCCACCGTCAGGCTCACGCCGTTGACCGCCACGGAGCCTTTGACGGCCACCAGGCGGGCGTAGTCCCGGACGAGTCCGATCTCCATCCGCCGATCATCGCCGCGCGGTTCCAGCGCGAGCACCGGGGCGGTGTCATCGATGTGGCCCTGGACAAAGTGACCGCCCAAAGGAGCGCCCGCCCGGAGCGGACGTTCGAGGTTCACCCGGTCTCCCGGTTTGGCCCCGCCGAGATTTGTACGGGCGAGAGTCTCCCCAAGCAGATCGAACCGGAGGTGGTTGGTGTCGAGGGTCGTGACGGTCAGACAACAGCCGTTGACCGCGACGCTGTCCCCCAACCGCAACCCCTCCGCGACAGATCCGGCTCGAACAACGAGGGAGCCCGCGCCGTCGCCGCGCTCCGTGAAGGACTCCACCGCGCCGGCTGCCTCGACCAGTCCCGTGAACATCAAACCGCCCCCCGTGGGTGAAAGAACAGGAGGCCGATCACCACAAAGACCGGGACCAGAACGGGCAACGAATACTTGAGCAGGTAGCCGAAGAAGCCCGGGACCCTTACCCTGGCCTGCTCCGCGAGCGCTTTGACCATAAAATTCGGGCCGTTCCCGATATAGGTCATGGCCCCGAAGAAGACGGCCCCGAGAGAGATGGCTGTCAAGTAGCCGCCGCGGGTGGCGATGAACGTCTGCACGTCGGCCGGGTTGTCCAGCGAAAGCCCGCTGCTCCCCATCGCCGCTGCCAGTAGCGCCAGGTAGGTCGGCGCATTGTCGAGCACGGAGGAAAGCGTGCCCGTGATCCAGAAGAACTGCATCTCCGTATTCATGCCGAGTTCGTTCGCGTGCAGTTCGAGGTAATGCAACGCAGGAACCATGGTCGCGAAGATCCCGGCAAAGAGCCAGGCCACCTCCTTGATGGGGCCGAAATGAAAACCGTTGGAGTGGCGGATGGAGGGCGGGGTTGTGAGATACGCGCCGACGGAGGCCACCACCATGAGCGCTTCCCGCAGGCCGGGCTTCAGGAACACCGCGAAAAGCACCAAGCCAAGCCAGAGAAGGTTGTGCGCGCCGTCGAACCGCCACGTTTCCTCGCGGGTTTGCAGCTCCCGAACCTGCCTGGGCGCCTTTCGGAAGTTGAGGGTGTCGATCACCGCGAAGATCGCGAGGATCAGGCCGACGCCGACCAGCCAGCCCTGGAAACAACGCTCGAGCATCCACCAGAACGGCACCCCTTTCAGGTAGCCGAGAAAGAGTGGCGGATCGCCGATCGGCGTCAGACATCCGCCGACGTTGCTCACGATGAAGATGAAAAATACGATATGATAGCCGGTCACCCGGTATTGGTTCATCCGAATCCACGGGCGGATCAGCAGCATCGACGCGCCGGTCGTTCCCACAAGATTCGCCAGCACGGCACCGATCAGGAGAAAAACACAGTTCATCGCCGGGGTCGACTCACCTTTCACCCGGATGTGAATGCCGCCCGAGATCACAAAGAGCGATCCAATCAGCAGGATAAAGCTCACGAACTCAAAACCGGTATGCACCATCCGGGCCGGTTCCTTCACCAGCAGGACGTAAAAAAGTACGGTCAGAGCCCCCAAGCCCACCGCCACCTTTGGATAATGCCGCTCCCACCAATGCTTCGCGGCGAACGGCATGATGGCGATACCGGCGAGCAACAACACGAACGGAAGCGCCATCCAGGGAGCGGGGGCAGCCCCCTGCGTCGGCATCGTGCCGATGGCCAGAATGGAGAGCGCCGCCATAAGTTCCTCTACTATATGGAAAAAAATGAAATTCCAGCAAGTTTTATTTGTTGATGTATGGCCGGTGGGTCCCGCTTCACGGTGGATCGCGTCGCTCCGCGCGATGCGGGGGCCGCGTGCGCCGGGGGGAAGCGTGCGGATCGTGGGTCGGGGCGAAGAAGAATGGGGCTCGCCTGGAATCGCCCGCGGAGCGGCCGATCCACCGTGGCGGGCGTTGGGCTCAGTTTTTTCCGATTTCCTCCCGCGCCGGGATCGGTCACGTTCCAGGTTTCAATCTGCCCATCCCATGCCTGTCCTCATCGTTGGTTCCATCGCCCTCGACACCGTCAAAACGCCCGTGGAGGAGCACGCCGACTTGCTTGGCGGCTCGGCCTCTTACGCGGCGGTATCGGCTTCCTTCTTCAGCCCGGTGCGGTTGGTGGGCGTGGTGGGAACCGATTTCCCGCAGGAACACATTGAGTTTCTGCGGAGCCGGGGGGTCGATCTGGACGGTCTCCAGGTCGTGGATGGCAGGACGTTCCGCTGGTCGGGCGAGTATCATTGGGATTTGAACACACGCACCACCCGCTCGGTGGCACTGAATGTGTTCGAGCACTTCAATCCCGTGCTGCCGACCTCGTATGTGCAGACTCCCGTGGTCTTGCTGGCCAACATCGCGCCCGCCCTGCAGATGCGTGTGTTGGATCAGGTCGAGGCGCCGCGGTTTGTGATCGCCGACACCATGGATCTCTGGATCGAGACGACGAACGCCGATCTGCGCCGCCTGATCCCGCGGACCGATCTCTTGATCTGCAATGACGGCGAGGCGCGGCAGTTGACCGGCGAAACCAGCCTGATCAGGGCGGGCCATCGGATTCGGGAAATGGGGGCGAAGTTTGTGGCGGTGAAGAAGGGCGAGCATGGCTGCCTGTTATTCGGCGACGGCCAGTTCTTCAGTTGCGGGGCGTATCCGCTCGAGGACATCCACGATCCGACGGGGGCTGGCGACACGTTCGCGGGCGGAGTGGCGGGTTGGCTGGCGGGGCTTGGCAAGGAAACCTTCCATTTCCAGGATCTGCGCCGTGCGGTCGTGTATGGCAGCGTGGCCGCTAGCTTCAACGTCGAGGCGTTCAGCCTCGACCGGCTCCGAAGCCTGACGCGTGAGGAAATCGAAGAGCGTTACCGGACGTTCCGACTGATGAGCCAGTTTGAGGCCATGGCGTGAACGCCCCGCCCGGAGAGCCGGACCCAACGCCTGGCCCGGCCGGAGGTTCCGCGTCCGCGGCGGAGGATCGCCGCATCACGTATCGTCAGGAACGGTTGCGGGCCGTGTTCTCGGGGATTCTCGAGAGCATGGGGACCACGTTCCTCCTGCTGATCGCGAATCGGTATTTCCACGCCTCGGGCACGGAGAAGGCGATGCTCGTGGCGGGGCAGAGTTTTGGGTTGCTGGTGAGCCCGGTCGCGGTCTCGGTGGTTCGCAAGCTCGGTTGGCGGCCCTCCGTCGCCGCCGGGCGCCTGCACGCCCTGGCTGCGCTGCTGCTGCTGCTGCCCGCAGTGTGGCCGCAGCCCTGGCTGTTCACGCTCTGCTACCCGCTCGGGATGATGCTCGCCGCCTCCAGCATCCCGCTCTTCACCCAGATGTACCAGGACAACTATCCGGCGCATGAGCGCGGACGACTGTTCACGGGCACGGCGGTGATCCGGATCGCCACGGCGGCGCTCTTTGCCTGGCTGGCGGGGCGATTCCTCGGTGCCGACATGGGGCGAGTCCCGATCGTGCTCGGCATCTTCGCAGGTTCCATGGCGATCTCCGCGTGGTGCCTTGCGCGGTGCCCGTCGCGCCCGCTCCACGGGCGCGCCGAATCGGGCCATCCGCTCCACTCGCTGCGGTATGTGGGGTCCGACCGGGTGTTCCGCTGGACCCTGATCAGTTGGATGCTGATGGGTTTCGGCAACCTCGTGACCCTTCCACTCCGGGTCGAATACCTCGCCAACCCGCGCTACGGTATCATCCTCGATCCCGCCCAGATTGCGCTCTACACGGGGGTGATCCCGAACCTCGCGCGGCTCGTGATGAGCCGGGTCTGGGGGCACCTCTTCGATCGCGTCAATTTCTTCCTGCTTCGGATCGTGCTCAATGTCGGTTTCATCCTCGGCATCCTCGCGTTTTTCACCGGGGGCAGCACCGCCGGGCTCATCATCGGGGGGGTCTGTTTCGGGATCGCGTGGGCGGGCGGCGACGTGGCGTGGAGCCTCTGGGTCACCAAGGTTGCCCCGGCGGAGAAGGTTGCGGAATACATGAGCGTCCACACGTTCTTCACCGGAATCCGTGGCATCGCGGCGCCGTTCGTTGCGTTCGCGGCGATTGAGCGGTTCACCGTGGGGCAGATCGGCGTCGCCGGCTCGCTGCTGATCGCCGCGGCATCGCTGCTGCTGATTCCCGAGGTGCGGACGTTCCGCCCGCGTCGCCCGGGGCAGCCGCTGGTGCCGGGCGACGGGAACTGAGGCCGCACAGACCCGCGGGCGTGCGACTTGAGCCTGGATCCCCGCATCCATCGCCGCCCCTGTGCGATCCGTGCCTTCCGTGGTTTACTCTGCCAGCAAGTTCGGCCAAGCCACCCCATGCCAACCCCCGCAGAACGACCTTCACCCACGACCAAGGCGGTGCGATCCATCCCGGTCCGGTCGGTGGTGGATTGGGTGTGCCGGACCGGCGGGTTCGGCGGCGGCGATGGGTTTGGCGGATTGGACCGCGCGCTTGAAGGGGCTCGCATTCACCGGCGGCTTCAACAACAGCGATCCGGAAACTACGTGGCCGAGGTTCCGGTCTCCGCCCGGTTTGAGCGGGAACATTACATCCTCGAAATCGGTGGCCGGGTCGATGGGGTCACCACCTCTCCCGCGCCCCTCGAGGTCGAGGAGATCAAGAGCGTTCGCCGTCTGCCTCTCGATCCCGATCCGCTCCACCTGGCCCAAGCCCGCCTGTATGCGGGCATGCTCGCCACCGGGTCGGAGGCAGTGCGGCTCGTGCTGACCTACTTCGAGGTGGAAACGGAGTCGGTCCGGCAGTTCCGCGTGGAGACCGACGGAGCCCAGGAGCGGGCATTCCTTCAGGCCACGGCGCTCGAAATTGCCCGATGGGAGGATGCCCGGGCCGAGTGGGCTCGAATCCGCAACGCGTCGCTCGGGGCGTTCACCTTTCCGTTCGCCGGGTTTCGCTCGGGCCAGCGGAGCCTGGCTGCCGCGGTTTATCGGGCCGTTCGAGACGGCACCCGACTGCTGGCGGAAGCACCGACTGGTTCCGGCAAAACCGCTGCGGTCCTGTTCGGAGCGCTGAAAGCAATGGGCGAAGGTCGGTGCGACCGGATCTTTTTTCTAACTGCCAAGACGGTGGGCCAAACGGTGGCCCGGCAAGCGCTTGAGCAATGCGCTGGGGGCGGAGCCCGGATCCGTTGGGCAAGCGTCACCGCGAGGGAAAAGACCTGCTATTGTAAGACTACTAAGCCGTGTGAGGTGCAGGACTGCCCGCACGCCCAAGCTTACTATGATCGGCGTAAACCGGTGCTGTGGGACTGGGTTGAGTCGGGGACTGGGCGATGGCAGGGAGACGAGCGGGCGATGGAGAGGCAGGCCTGCCCGTTCGAGCTTTCGCTGGATGCCGCACTGTTTGCCGATGTGATCATATGCGATTACAACTATTTCTTCGATCCGGATGTCGGGCTGAAACGGTTCTTCGAGGATCCAACCACCGCCTCAGGCTGCGTGGTATTGGTCGATGAATCTCATAATTTGCCGGATCGAGCTCGCGAGATGTTCTCGGCTGAGCTGGACCGCGCCCCATTCACCGACCTTCAGCGGGCGATCCGACCCTTCGAGCCCCGCCTGGCCAGGACCTGCAGCGCCATCGGACGTGCCCTTCGCACCGCCACCCGGCTCGAAGCCGTCGCCCCCGCCCAGCCCTCTTCCTCTGTCGGGCGGTGGACCCATTCCCAGCCCGACGCTCCGGCACCGGTGCTGGAGGCAATCGAACGCTTTCTCAAATCGGGTGCGGAATGGCTCGAACGCAATCGGCCTTCGGAGTTTCGGGCATCGCTGATGGAGCGCTGGTTCGAGGCGCTCCGATTCCAACGGACAGCGGAACGCCTTGGCGAAAGCGGGGTGACGCTGCTTGGGAAGGATGCGGTTCGCCTGCATTGTCTGGATCCAGCTCCGCACCTTGATCAAGCCCTGAACCGCGTCCGGGCCGGGGTTTTCTTTTCAGGAACCCTCTCACCCTTCGAACATTTTGCGAAGGAACTGGGAGGCGCCGCCGCCCAGATTCGGATTGGGAGCCCGTTCCCGCCCGACCATCTCCGGTTGTTCGTTGCCGATCAGGTCCGGACCGCCTTTCGCAGTCGCGACGCGTCGCTCGATGCAGTGACCGGGTTGGTGGAGCAGTTTGTCCGGGCGCGGCCCGGAAATCATCTGGTGTTTCTCCCGTCCCACGCCTATTTGCGGGCGCTATCCCAACGATTCGCCACGCTTCATCCCGCTGTTGCGCAGGTCAGCCAGGAGATGCGGATGGACGAGACTGCCCGCGCATCGTTCCTGTCCGCGCTGGCGGCACCCGAGCCGGGTCGCGTCCGCGTGGTGTTCGCCATCCTGGGAGGTCTCTTCGGTGAGGCCATCGATCTTGCCGCCGGATCGATTGCGGGCGTGGTGGTCGTCGGCCCCGGCCTGCCGCAGATCGGGTTCGAGCGCGATTTGCTCCGCGCCCGATTCGGATTTGACCGTGCCTATCTGATCCCCGGAATGATCCGGGTGATCCAAGCCGTCGGCCGGCTGCTTCGGTCCCCCGAAGACCGCGGCACCGCGCTGCTCATCGACGAGCGCTTTTCGAAGGCAGCCTGGCGGGCGCTCTTTCCGACCTGGTGGCAACCGATCCGCGTGCCTGATGCCGGGGAACTTGCCGCGCGCCTGGGCACCCCCTGAAATGCCCGCTCCCTTGCGGATGACCCGCTTTGAGAAGGCCCCGGCGTCGAGTGGGGAGGGTCCCGGAGGCTGGCTTCAGGTGGTGCGCGGTGCAGGTTTCGAACCTGCGACCCCCTGCGTGTGAAGCAGGTGCTCTACCACTGAGCTAACCGCGCGCGGCGAAGACGGGATCAAACCATCAACCCGGAGGCTCGGCAACTGGTTTTCAGGGGTCTGTCACGGGTCTGGCTTTGCAGGTCGTTCGCGGGCGCTGACATCCCCCAACCTGCCGCGACCCTCCATGAAGCCATGGGCAGGATGCCGATGCCCCGCCACACTTGAAAGGGTGTCCGGGTCAGGCCGGCTGCCCGGTCAGGCCGGGCGGAAGGTCGGGCTCGCCAGCCGGCTGTGCGGGGTGACCCTTATCCTGAAGCGGAGGTTTCTCTCCAGGATCGGCGGGCGGCAGGGATTGTGGCGGGTTGCGCATTTCGCCGTGCTCGATGATCTCGTGGATCTGCCTGCCTTCGAGCGTCTCATACTCGAGCAACGCCTTGGCAATCTTCTCGACCTTGTCGCGATGGGTTTCGATGAGGTGTCGGGCCCGGGCGTAACCTTCGTCAACCAATCGGCGCACCTCGCGGTCGATCTCCTGGGCGGTTGCCTCGCTGTAGTCGCGTGATTTGTTGATGTCGCGCCCGAGGAACACATAATCCTCATGCTCGCCGTATTCGACCATGCCGAGCTTCTCGCTCATGCCCCATTCGCAGACCATTTTCCGGGCGAGCCGGGTCATCTGCTTGATGTCCATGGAGGCGCCGTTGGAGAGATCCTGGGTGAAGAGTTCTTCCGAAATGCGGCCGGCGGCGGTCATGGCGATCACGTCCAGGGCTGCCTTGCGATGGAAGGAATACTGATCGCCTTCGGGAAGCGACATGGTGATTCCGAGGGCGCGTCCGCGCGGGATGATGGTGACCTTGTGGAGCGGGTCGGTATGTTCCAGCAGCACGCTCACCAGCGCATGGCCCGCCTCGTGCCAGGCGGTGGAGGTCTTCTCCTTTTCGCTCATGGCGAGGCTGCGCCGTTCCTTGCCCCAGCGCACCTTGTCGCGGGCCTCCTCCATCTCGTGATGGGTGATTCCCTTGAGGTTGCGGCGGGCGGCCATCAGGGCGGCCTCGTTGATGACGTTGGCCAGTTCGGCACCCGAGTAACCGGGTGTGCCGCGGGCGATGACCGCCAGGTCGACGTCGGCGGCGAGTTTGACCCGCTTCGAATGCACCTTGAGAATCTCCTCGCGTCCCTTGACGTCCGGGAGCGCGACCGTGATCTGGCGGTCGAATCGACCCGGGCGAAGCAGCGCGGGATCCAGCACGTCCGGGCGGTTGGTGGCTGCGATGATGATCACGCCTTCCTGGGTGTCGAACCCGTCCATCTCGACCAGGAGGGCGTTCAGCGTCTGCTCGCGTTCGTCGTGTCCGCCGCCAAGACCGTGACCGCGGTGACGTCCGACCGCATCGATTTCATCGATGAAGATCAGGCAGGGTGCCGATTTTTTGCCCTGCTCGAACATGTCGCGCACGCGCGATGCGCCGACGCCGACGAACATCTCCACAAAATCCGAGCCGCTGATCGAGAAGAACGGGACATCCGCCTCACCCGCAATCGCCTTGGCGATCAGGGTCTTGCCGGTCCCGGGAGGGCCGACGAGCAGCACGCCCTTGGGGATGCGCCCGCCCAATTTCTGGAACCGCTTCGGGTCCTTGAGGAACTCGACGATTTCGAGCACGTCCTCCTTGGCCTCCTCGACCCCCGCCACGTCGCGGAAGGTGGTTTTGTTGCGGTCCCGGTTCAGCAGACGTGCCTTGCTTTTACCGAAGTTGAGGGCTCCCTTGCCGGCCGAGCGGATCTGCTGGCGGAACAGGAAGTAAAGCACGAGCAGAAACAGCGCAATCGGGATGAAGGAGACCAGCGCGGACGCCAGCACGTCGGTCTCGCTGGTCACGGTGGGAACGATGCCCGCGTCACCCAGGCGATCTTCGAGGTCGCGATTGAACTGCATGTAGACCGGCGTGCGGAATCCGACGACCGGTGTTCCGGCGGCTTTGGAAGCACCCGGGGTCGAACCTTCCGGCGCGGGCGTGGCGGCCTCGACGGGCGGGGCCTCGGCCGGTGAGCCCTCGACAGCCGGGCGACGGTAATACCCGCGAAGGAACTGCGTTTGACGCCCTTCCTTGACGACGAGTTCGAGCGGATGTTCGGCGTTGGAAACGACGCGGCCTTCCCTCAACAGCTGGGTGAAAGCGGGGTAGGACAACTCTTCGCTGCCACCCGCCCCGTTCCGCGGGTAAAGGATCGCCGCCACGAAAAAGGCGATGGCGATGGCCAGCAGGAGCAGCCCCCGCCAATTCATGGTTGGATCACCCGGAGGGCGGTTGCGGTTGTCCTTGGGATTCGGTTCGTCGTTCATTCAGATGGGTGCCTGGGTAAAAGGCAGTCGATCAGGCTAGCACGCCCGGTTCAGGGGCGCAATGGCGGCCGGGTCGGATTTCGCGGGTCAATGAGCCGGCCCGGGCGGCCCTCCGGTCAGGCCGATTGCTTCAAGGGTGCGGCGGACGTTCTCCGCGATGGTGAACTGCGCTGCCAATGCCCGCAGCAACGGCCCCGCCGCCTCGCGTCGGCCGGGATCACTCCAGGCGCGCAGTGCTGAGGCGAAGGCCGCGTCGTCAGCCGGATCCGCGATGACTTCGCCATGCACGCCCGGGGTCATCACCTCTGCAAACCCGTTTGCGCCCGTGGTGAGGACTGGCAACCCGGCGGCGGCGGCTTCGAGGCAGGCATTTGAGAACGGATCGTACCAGGTCGGCAACACAAGCAGATCGCAAGCCGCGAACCACGGGCCGGGATCTGCCACCGGACCCGCGAAAGTCACCGCCTTCGACCGGTGCCGCCCGGCCGATCCGCGCCCCACGACCACCAGGCGGACTTCCGGGCCCAGTCGTTCGGCGGCTCGAATGGCACAGGGCAATCCTTTGCGGTCCCAGCCCGAGCCGAGAAACAGGGCCAGCATCGTTTGCGCGGGAAGTCCGAGCAGCCTGCGGGCCTCGTGCCGATCCGGCTGGGAATGCCCGGCGACGGGCTCCGGCAACCCGTTGGGGACAACCCGGATCCGGTCTGCGGGGTAACCATGGAAGCGCGTGATCTCCGCGGCGACAAACCGGGCATTGGCGACAACGCATCGCGTCGACGAAGGGTCGAACACCGCCCGTTCCAGGGAGAGCAGTTCGCGATGCTTGGCCCGCAACCGGCGAACCCACCCCCGCCAGGCCGGTTCGAACGCGGTGCGGCGCTCCAACCATGCTTGGTGCACTCCGTCCCCGGCGCGGTAGGCATCGCACCGCCAGACCCGTTCGAGGCTGAACAGGAAATCGCACGACTGCCTGGGACGGCATGACTCGAGGCCATCGGCAAACGCCGCCGGACCGCCTCCCGCGACCTCCACGAACGCATGCGGCCACTCCGCCCGCGGCCATTCCGGCGAACCGAACAAGACCGGACTCCAGCCCGCGGAGGCGAGCGCATTGGCGAACCGCACCAGATACCGCTCCGCGCCCCCCGTGCCCGAGTAGCCGCGCCGCACGAGGCCGATTCTGGGAGCCGTGGGATTCATCCGGCCCCATGCTGATCCAGAGGCCCGTCGGATGCAACGCGCGGACTCCGGCGAATCGGCTTTCCAATCCGCCCGGCCCCGGACGAAACTTCACGTCCCATGGATTGGCGTTACGGACTCGGCCTTGCGTTGTTTGCGTTCCTTCTGGGCTCGATTCCGACGGGTTACCTCGTCGGGCGCGCCCGCGGTGTCGACATCCGCAAGATCGGCAGCGGCAACATCGGCGCGACGAATGTGTTCAGGAGTCTGGGCCGCGGACCCGGGGTGTTCGTGTTCGCGTGCGATGCGCTCAAGGGACTCGCCGCCGTGCTGGCGGCGGCCGGGTTGATCGGATCGGACTGGCTGCCGGCGGCGGCGGGATTCGTCCCGGCGACGGCGGGGATCACCGCGGGGATCGCGGCGATCCTGGGACATAACTTCACCCCGTGGCTGGGCTTCAAGGGAGGCAAGGGGATCGCGACCTCCGCCGGCGTGCTGCTTGGGATTCTCCCTGTGTCGGTCTCCGCTGCGCTGCTTGTGTGGATCGTCCTTTTCTACACCACTCGCTTCGTGTCGGTCGCTTCGATTGGCTCGGCGGTCACCATCCCCGTCGTGACCGCGGTGCTGGTCGCGTTTCAGGGCGCTAATCCGTTGCTCCTTTGGTTCGCCGTCGCCGTGGGCGCACTCGCGATCTGGCGGCATCGGTCGAACATCGTGCGGCTTCGCGCGGGAACCGAATCACGCGTCGAGCCCAGACCGAAACCGCAAAAGAAACGTCGGCGAGCCTGATCGGCCGCGGTCTCCACCGCCGAAGCCGGCCTTCCAAAACCTCCCCGCCCTCACCACCCCGTGAGTCGGACGGTGCGGCACGGTCAGCCACCCGGGTCGCCGTGCTCGCGGATCCTGGCCAGTTGGTCCCGCGTGGCGGTGTACTTGGCCGCGCACCGGGGGCAGGTGATCTCCACCGCGTCGTCCTCCCCGAAGATCTCATCGATGGAGGCGGTCCCGAGCGAGGCGATCGAGCTCACGATTCGATCCAGCGTGCATCGGCAGCCAAATCGAAACGTCCGCTGCTCGAGAAACCCCAACGCTTCCTGGTCGGGAATGCGACCGACACCCTCCGCATCGAGCCCCTCCAACCACGGCACGTCGCAATCCGGCAACGCGACGACCAGCGCATACGCGTCCTCCCCCGCCACACGGAAGAAGCGCGCCGGATTTTGCTGGCTCTGCCGATGAAACGCCCCGGCCATCGCGAGTGCATCGTCCGCGGCAACCGGCACCACGCTGGTGCGCGCGGGTTGGTTCGGACGCAGCACCTGGCTGTAAAAGAGGTTCTCGATCCCCTCCTTGACATGGTCGGTGTAGATCCTCCCGGTCACCAGACCGGAGGCGCTGTCGCCGGTCACGAACAGGTTGAGCCGGGCTTCCTGGAGATGGACAGTCCATGCAACCGCCTCGTCGCGCGGTCGCGAAATCAGGTGCAACGCAAGCGCGGCCAGAGCGTCCTTGAGCAGGGCATCATGGGCCGGGGCGGGACGCAGTCCATGCTGCATGAGGTGCAGATAATAGTCCGTAAAGAGCGGCGTGAACGATGCGCGCAACAGCATCGCATGCCGCTCCCTTACATAGTGGCTCGAGGCCGGCACGTCGGAACCGGGATCCACGGCCGGTTCAGCCATCGATCAGGGTCTCCAGCTCCGTGACCCGTGCCTCGAACAGATCGAGCGCCGCTGCAATCGGGGCCGGGCTCTCCATGTCGACCCCCGCCGCGCGGAGCGTTTCGAGCGGGAACTGCGAGCCGCCCGACCGGAGAAACCCGAGATACAGGCCGGTCGCATCCGGCCCGCCCCCGAGCACCCGCCGGCTCAGTGCGATGGCCGCCGAAATCCCGGTCGCATATTTGTAAACATAGAAGGCGCTGTAGAAATGCGGGATCCGCAGGCATTCGAGTGAAAGGGCCTCATCGAGCGCGAACCCGGGTCCGAACCACGCCTCCAGCAGCTTGCGGTACTCCGACCGGAACCCTTCCAGGGTGAGAGCGTCCCCCTCCTCCTCGATCGTGTGAATCACCCGCTCAAACTCGGCGAACATCGTCTGGCGAAACAGCGTCCCGCGGATGTCGTCGATCTGGCGGTTGAGCAGGTAGGCGCGCATGCGCGGATCCTCCGTCTGCTCCAGCAGATGATGCGTGAGCAGCTCCTCGTTGAACGTCGACGCCACCTCCGCGAGAAAGATCGGGTAATCGTAATCCTGGAACGGCTGCGAAGCCTGCGACAGCCACGAGTGCATCGAGTGGCCCGCCTCATGCGCGAGCGTGTACACGTCCGAAAAGACATCCCGCTTGTAATTCATCAGGATGAACGGCGGATTGCCGTAACTGCCGGACGAGAACGCCCCGCTCCGTTTCCCCCTGGTTTCATACCGGTCACACCACCGCCCGCGCAGTCCCGTCTCGAGTGTGGCGCAGTACGCATCCCCGAGCGGACGCAGTGCGGCGATCACCCGGTCCACGGCGGCGTCCCACGACGTATCCATTTCGATTCCGGTCACCATCGGAACGTAAGTGTCGAAATGGCGAATGTCCGGAATCCCGAGCACCTTCCGCCGCAACTCATAGTAGCGGTGCAACGCGGGGAGCCGGGAGCGGACGGTTGCGATGAGGTTGTCGTAGACCGACACCGGGATGCGGTCGGAGAAAAGGGCGGCTTCCCGCGCGGATCCGTGATTTCGCGCGCGTGCCTGGAAGACGTCGGCTTTCACGGAGAGGGCCAGGGTCGAGGCCAGCGTATAACCGTGGTCGCCGATCTCGCGGTAGAATGCGTCAAAGGCCCGCCGACGCACCTCGCGGTCGCGTCGCGTGAAGAACGAAGAGAGTGAACTCTGCGTCAGCGGACGCTCGACCCCGTCCTCGTCGACAAGCGTTCCGAATTGCATGTCGACGTTCGTGAGCTGGGAGAAAGTCGACCCATGTCCATGGACCACATTCGCGCCGAGTGCCAGCAGCCGTTCTTCCGACGCAGGCAGGGTGTGGGGTCGAAACCGGCGGAGCTTCCCGAGCTTGATCCGCCACTCCGCGAGGGCCGGGTCGGCGAGGAGCGCAACGAACCGTCCATCCTCAATGGCCTGCAACTCCGGGGTCAGGAAGGAGCTGACCTCCGCCACGCGCGTGAGCAGCGATTGCAGACGTCCCATCCGGGTGAGGTGCGCATTGTCGGCGCTGTTTTCGGCCAGCCGAAGTCCCGCGTAGTGATGGAGCCGTTCGATTCGCAGATCCATTGACCGATCGAATTCAAGACACGCGAGGAGCGAGGCCGGGGATGCTCCCAACTGGCCGCGATGTTCGAGGTAGCGCGGGGAATCCGCCTCAAGCACTGCAAAATCGGAATCCCAGGCCGTGGCGTCAGAATAGAGCAGGGTCAGATCCCAAGTGCCGGTGGGGAGGGCCTGCGCTCGGGTGGGGACGGCGGTGGATGGATCGGGCATGGCGCGGCAACTATCTCTGCAACGCGGGGCGATCCAACTTCTTTCTTGTTGCGGATGCCTGGAGAGGTGGCCGCGCCCACCCCCGGGACTTGAAGGATCTGTGGAGCGGACGCCTCAATGCGCCGTCCCTTTCGCCGCAGTCGAACAGCACCGGGTGAGGGTGTCCGGTCAGGGCTTGCGCCGCGGGTATTCGCTCTGAACGGCTCCCGGTCGGCGGTTCTTCAGGCGGAACATCCGGCCTCTCTTCCCTGGCAATCCTGACCGTGTATTCGCGCCGCCGGCGAACCCTGTCGGAACACTCGACGGCCGCCACGCCGCCGGGCATGATCCGGCTTCATGGGACGCCGCAGGAAACGCAATCGAAGTCTCCAGCGCCCCCGCCCGAATGGCGACGCATCGGGAAATCACGACCCGGCCTCCGCCGACCCACCCCGCCGGGCCGCCCTTTACAAGGAGGCCTACCATGCCCCGGGAACGCCCCCCGCAACCCTGATCGCACCTGCCGACGCCCCCGCGGGACGGCCTCGCATCACGCTGTTCGAGTACGACGCGACCGAGCTTCGGGAAATCGAGATCGCCGACATCACCGAGGTCTTTCCCTGCCGCGACAACGCGAAGGTGAGCTGGATCAACGTCGATGGCCTCACCGATGTGGAGTTGATCCGTCGGTTAGGCGCCCATTTCCATCTCCACCCGCTCACGCTCGAGGACGCGCTGAACACCCACCAGCGCCCGAAGATGGAGGAGTACGACACCCACACCTTCGTCGTGCTCCAGATCCCCTACGTCGATGCCGGCCACCGTCTCGTCCGCGAGCAGATGAGCCTGTTCCTAGGGGAGTCATTCGTCATCACGCTGCTCGAGGACCCGGAGCGCGATGTGCTGGAACCGGTGCGCCAGCGCATCCGGCAGGGACGCGGCTTCGCGCGCGGCATGAAAAACGATTACCTCGCCTACATGCTCATCGACGCGGTCGTCGACCATTACTTCCCCGTCCTGGAAAATCTCGGGGACGGCATCGAAGAGTTGGAGGAGGAGGTGCTCGAAGGTCCGGTGCAGGATTCGGTGGAACGACTCTATGAGTTCAAGCGGACGCTTGCGCAGATCCGGCGGTTCGCGTGGCCGCAGCGGGAGGTGCTCGCGCAACTCACGCGCGAGGATGTGCAGCTCATCATGCCCCATACGAAAGTCTTCCTGCGCGACTGCGTCGATCACTCGATCCAGATCCTCGATGTGCTCGAGAGTTACCGTGACCTGACGGCCGGCATGATGGACCTCTATGTCTCCCAGCAGACGCAACGGACCAACGAAGTCATGAAGGTGCTCACCATCATGTCGTCGATCTTCATCCCCCTCACCTTCATCGTCGGTGTGTATGGCATGAACTTCGCCCCGGAGGCGGGCCCGCTCAGCATGCCGGAACTCCGGTCGCCCTACGGGTACGCCGGTGTGATGCTCTTCATGGCCCTCGTCGCCGCGGGCATGATCCTCTATTTCCGCCGACGCCGCTGGGTCTGAGCCGGCCGCCCACGGAGCGTCTCACCCGCGCGGAGGAACGGCTCCGCCCCTTTGGGTGCGCCATCCCTCCGGGAGGCTCGTGCGGGAGTTACGCCTTTGAAACCGGCGGATCCTCCGCCAGCGCCTTGCACGCGCCAAGATCGAGTTTCCCGGACCCGAGAATCGGGATCTGCCCCACACGGCGCACTGTGCGGGGCACCCAGAGATTGGGCACGCCCGCTTCGGAAAGCCGCACCCGCAAATCCGGGAGGCTGATATCGGTCGTCGCCAGCAACACCAACGCCTCTCCCTTGTCCGCATCGGGGATCCCGACGATGGCGAACTGCCGGTCACCTTCGGACGGCTGGCCCAACGCCTGCGTGATCGCCGATTCCACGGTCTCATGCGGCACCATCTCCCCGGCGATCTTTGAGAACCGCGACAGGCGGCCCTCGATGAACAGAAACCCATCCTCGTCGAACCGCGCGAGGTCACCGGTGCGAAACCATCCGTTGTCCATCACCTCGCCGGTACGGTCGGGGTCATGGAGATAGCCCTCGAAAATGTTGGGCCCGCGCAGCCAGAGCATCCCCTTCTCGTGCAGCGCCAGCGGGGCGCCCGATTCCGGATCGGTGATCCGGGCGGCCATGCCGGGGGCAAGTTTCCCCGCCGAGCCGGCCCGGTTCGTCGGCTGGATCGAATGCCGTCCGTCCGGGGCGGGAGGTTCGGGAAGATTGACGCTCGCAACCGGGGAAGTTTCGGTCAGGCCGTAACCTTCAAGCACGGCCTTGCCGGTTTTCTCCTCGAACGTTTCCGCCAGCTCGCGCGGCAGTTTCTCGGCTCCCGTGATGACCAGTTCGAGCGAGGCGAGCTGTTCGCGGCTGGCTTTTCGCAGATAGCCGCGGAGGAAAGTGGGCGTCGCGAGCAGGAGCGTGACCCGGTGCTTTTTGATCAGCTCCGCGTTCTTCGAGACATCGAGCGGGTTCGGATACGTGACCATGCGCACCCCCTCGATCAGCGGGAACCAGATCGTGACGGTGCATCCGAAGCTGTGGAAAAACGGGAGCGATGCGAGGATCGTTTGCCCGGGATCGAGCCCGAGCATCATGCCGAACTGCGAGATGTTCCCGAGGAGGTTGCGGTGGCTCAATATCACTCCCTTCGGCTCTCCGGAGCTTCCGCTGGTGAACAGCAGCACCGCCTCCTCGCGATCACCCCGCTCGGGAATCCGCAGGACCGCGCACAACAACCAGCAGGGCAGCACTTGGGCAAGCCCGCGCCAGGCCACCACCCGCGCCTTCAAACCCGGAACGATCTGTTCGAGCCGCATCACGTTCGCCGGCCACGGAAAACCCTCGAGCCGCTTTTCCATCGAGGCAGCGGTGATCGCGTGCGCCAGATCCCCCCTGCCGTTGGCCGCCTCGAGGGCGGCACGACCCGCGGTGAAGTTGAGGTTCACCGGCACCTTGCCGGCAAGCAGGACGGCAAGGTTGGCGAGCACCGCCCCTTTGGTGGGCGGCAGCACTATGGCGACCCGCTTCGAGGGACACCACCGGCGGATCTCGCCGGACAACGCAATCGCCGCCGCCAGCAACATCCCGCGCGACAACGTGCTCGAGTCGGTTCCGTCAATCACCGCCGTTTCGCCCATGCCTTGCTTCAGCCCGGAAACGCAGGCCCGGGCAAGGTGACCCGTCAGCATCGGACGCCGCTGATAACAAAACTCCCCGAGCTCGAGCATCCGCTGGCGAACGGTCATGATCTCGGCCTGATCGGCCGGGATCGGCTCCCCGAATGCCACCGTCACACCGTACGGGAAGCGGCGAGGCCATTTGGTGAAGTATCGTCCCCGCTCATACGAGAAGATCGAGCCCCAGAGCTGGTCCAGCCAGACCGGCAACACCGGCGCCCCCGCCTGCCGGGCAATGACCTCGAACCCTTTCCGCAGGCGGAGCAACACCCCGCTCCGGCTCAGCTCACCCTCCGGGAACACGCACACGACATCCCCGGCCTTGAGCGCCTCCGCCGCGGCTTCGATCCCCGCCTTGGCACGACCCGGCGAGATCGGAATCACGCCCAACGCGCGGAAAATCGGGCCGAGCCACGCGTTTTTGTGGATGGCGGCATCCATCACAAAGCGGATTGGACGCGGACACGCCATCTGCAGCACCACCGCATCGACCCAGGTCACATGATTGGGCAACAGGAGCACGCCGCCCGTCGGGATGTGATCCAGACCGTGCGGCTCGATCCGGTAGATCAGCCCGCCCAGAAAACGTCCGAGCCCGCGCAGCAATGTTTGGAGGAAACCGTGCATCTGACCGCGGGAATTAACTCGCGAACGGATCGCGGCGCAAGTGCCGCAGTTTTGTGACGATCGTCACAAAATTGTGGCAACCCACCCGCGGCTCGGGGTCGGTGAAGCACGCCTTGACACCTTGTGGTTCCGGGCCGAATCGGACGACCCGGCGAACAACCCGATCTGCTTGCCGGTGGTGGTCACTGCCACTTGTGCTTCGGATATTTCCGTTGCAACTCGAGCTTCAGCTTGGGGTAGGACTCGGCCCAGAACGTCCGAAGGTTTTGCGTGACCTGCACCGGTCGATGATTCGGGGCGAGCACCTGGATGACCACGGGGATGCGTCCGCCGCCCACAAACAGGCCCTCGTCAAGCCCGTAGAGATCCTGGATCCGGGCGGCGATTTGCGGGGCGGCACCCGCGCGGTATTGCACCTTGGCGGCGCGGCCGCCGGGGAGCGGGAGCCGTTCGGGAGCCATTTTCTCGACAAGTTCCCTGCGATCCGCCGCCAACCAACCCCGCACGGCTCCGATCACCGGGCGGTCCTTGATCTCCCGGTAAGAAACCGCCCCGTGACAGACCTGCTCGATCAGCAGCGCGCGGTCATCCGGTCCGACCGGCGGGATCTCCCATTCGGGGAACCAGGCGGCCACGGAATTGATCCGCTCGATCCATTGTTCGACTGCGGCATCCCAATGTTCGAGCGTGCACCGGCCCTCGATCACTTCGGCGGCGAGGACGGGGGCGGCTTCGTCGGCCGTGGGTTCGCCGAGGCGTCCGGGATCCAGGACGAGATCGCGGAAAACGGTCGCTTCGCGGGCCACGACGCGTTTCTGGACGGGATCGAACTCCACGCGGCGAGTGCGGGTGAAATCGGCGGGGAACAACTCGCGCAACCATTCCTCCTTCACCTCGGTGGCGAGGCTCAGCAGCGTGGCGGGTTCGTTGTCACGCCCCTGGATCTCGCGCACCTCGGCGACGACGAGAAGCTCGGCGTCGCGCACGGCGCTTTCCCGCACCAGCACGCCGCGCCGTTTGTGGACGAGATCGCACCGGAGGGTTCCGCGATCGAGGCGGCGTCCGACCTGGTCGGAAAATCCGAGCAGGATGCTGCGGGCGAGTGCGTCGTCGGGTGCTTCGCGGTCCGACACCTCCAACCCCTCGCGTTCGGCAATGGCGAGGAACTGTTCGAACAGCCGGGTGACTTCCCTTGCCGCCTGTGCGTGGACACCGAGTCGGCGGCAGGGACCGGGGTCGTGGTTGCGGGTCGCGGCGAACCGCCAGGCGCGCATGAGGACGGCGAAATCGGAGAACGCCCGATCTCCGAAGAGGTCGGCCCGCTCTTCCTCGATCCGCTTGTCGTGGGTGCGAAGCAGCAGCCCGCGCGATTGGGTGATGGCGGCCACGGCGGCGGCGGGGCGCACGCACCCAAACTCAGCGGCCCCCAGCAACATCCGGGCATAACGGGGATGGACGGGGAACCGGAGCATCCGACGTCCGATTGCCGTGATGCCGCCGGTGCGGGCGTCGAGTCCGCCGAGATCCTCAAGCAGCCCGATGGCCCGGGCGAGCGACTTCGGGTCGGGCGGTTCGAACCAGCAGAAGGTTGCGAGATCCTCCACCCCGGCTTCCTTCAGGGTGAGAATCACTTCGGCGAGATCGAGTCTTCGGATTTCCGGGAGTTCCTGGGCGCGACGCGACGCATGTTCCTGGGCGGTCCAGAGGCGGATGCAGACACCGGGGGCGGTCCGGCCCGCACGCCCGGCCCGTTGTTCCGCCGAGGCGCGGCTGATTCGTTCGACGAGGAGGGTGTTGATGCCGCGATTCGGGTCGAACCGCGGGATGCGGGCGAGACCGGAATCGATCACGAGACGCACCCCCGGGATGGTGAGGGAGGTTTCGGCGACGTTGGTGGAGACGATGACCTTGCGGTCGGCGCACGGATCGAGTGCGGCGTCCTGTTGATCCGGCGGGAGTTCGCCGTGCAGGGCGAACAACGCCGCCCGGATCGGGGTGGCGCGGATCGCCGCGAGCGTGCGCTGGATTTCGTACGATCCGGGCATGAAGACCAGCACATCGCCGTCGGTGCTTCGCCACGCCTCCTGGAGGGCTTCCGCCGCTGCGTCCCAGACGGGGAACCGATCGAAATCATACGGACGATCCGCATGTCGAACCTCGACGGGGTAGGTCCGACCCGAAGATTCGAGCACCGTGCAGGGATCGAGATAAGCGGCGATTGGGGCGGCTTCGAGAGTGGCGGACATCACGCCCAGAAGCAGATCGGGCCGACGCGTGCGGGCGAGTTCGAGGGCACGGGCGAGCGTGACGTCGCCGTAGAGATGGCGTTCGTGAAACTCGTCGAACAACAAGGCCGACACGCCCGGCAGATCAGGCTCGGAAATCATGCGCCGGAGCAGGGTTCCTTCGGTGACGTAGCGGATGCGCGTCTCCCGGGAGGTGACGTTCTCGAACCGCATCTGATAGCCGACCTCGCCGCCCAACCGCACGCCTCGCTCGATGGCGACGCGGCGGGCGAGAACGCGCGTCGGGAGTCGGCGGGGTTGGAGCACGATCACTTCGCCGTCCGGCCCGAGCAGGCCGTGGTCGAGGAGCATCTGCGGCACCTGGGTTGATTTGCCGGAGCCGGTGGGTGCCTGCAGGACGAATCGCCGCGAACGGGCGACCGCATCGACCAGACGCCGCTCGATCTCGAAAATGGGAAGTTCGCGGCGGTCCATCGCGGGGTCCGCGGAATCAGGCCGGGCCGGGGCGGGCGTTGTTCAGAACACCTCGCCGTCGGACGGGAATCCCGAGTCGTCGCGGATGGACCGGAGCCGACGCCGCACGCCACGGGCGGAATCGGGACCCACGACCTGTTCCGCGATGATTTCCGCCAGCAACGGCAGGGTGGCGACGATGCCGACCGCCAGGGTTGAGATGGCGGTGATCTTGCGCGCGGACTTGTTCAGACGACCGGAGAGGAGGAGGCCGAGGCCAAATCCAACGGCGGCGTTGGCGACGGAGATCAGGGTGGTGGCCGGGAGCTGGATTTCGGACCGGGAAGCCATGGAAATCACTCTAAACCCGCCGCTGCCCGGGGAGCAACCCGGATTCATCGTTGTCAGGAGGCCCGGCTCGGGGCTATGAAACAACCCGCGTGTTTTGCGCAGGAGCGCCGGGCACGCGGTCCGATGTCCCCTTCGATTTACGCGGTGATCCTTGCGGGTGGGAGTGGCGAGCGCTTCTGGCCGTTGAGCAGGCGTACGCTCCCCAAACAACTGCTTCCGCTGGTTGACGGACGGTCGCTTCTCGAAGCGACCATTGATCGTCTTGACGGACTGGTCCCGCCTGAGCGCATCCTGGTCCTGACCAACGCCGAGATCGAATGGGCGGTCCGAGGGCTCTGTCCCTCGATTCCCCCGAGGAACGTGCTGGTCGAGCCGGCCAAGCGCGACACGGCGGCGGCGGTGGCGTTGGCGGCGGGTTGGGTCTGCAAACAGGATCCCGCGGCGACCATGTGCATCCTCTCCGCCGACCACCTGATCCGGAATGCCGACGCGTTCCGCACCGACCTGCGCAACGCGGCCGAGGCGGCCGCCTCCGGGGCGCTGGTGACGTTCGGCATTCGTCCGACCTGGGCGTGCCCGGGCTACGGATATATCGAGACCGGCGATGAAATCGCGGCGGGGGATGGGAGAACGACGTTCCACCAGGCGCTGCGGTTCCGCGAAAAGCCGAATGCCGAGCTGGCGGAATCGTTTCTGCGAGAGGGCTGTTTTTTGTGGAACGCGGGGATCTTTGTGTGGTCGGTCCACTCGATCATCTCGGAGTTCAACCGGCATTTCCCGGAGCTTGCGGCGTTCATTGCCAGGGTGCATGAGACGCCCGATCTCGATGCGCTCCTGGGCGCGGAGTTCGCCACCCTCCCCCGGATCTCCATCGACTACGCGATCATGGAAAAGGCCCATGAAGTCTGGGTCGCGGCGGCCGGGTTCGATTGGGACGACCTGGGTGGCTGGCCCTCGCTCGCGCGGTATCTCGCCGCCGACGAGCATGGAAATGCGTGCAACGGCCCGATGACCGTCCAGGAATCGTCGGGAAACATGGTGCATGCCCCGGCCAACACCCACGTCGCACTGTTGGGCGTCAATGACCTCATCGTGGTGCAATCGGGCGATGCGCTCCTGATCTGCAACCGGCACGAAGCGGAGCGGATCAAGGACATCGTGAAACGTCTCCCACCGGAACTTCAATGAAAGCAATCGGCATTGACCACGGCAAAGCGCGGATCGGCATTGCCGTTTCCGACGATCTCGGGATGCTGGCCCACCCCCACAGCACGCTGGACGCCCGTGAGGGGATCGACCCCGCCGTGCGGATTGCCGCGCTTGTGCGCGAGGTGCGCGCCGAGGCGGTGGTGCTCGGGATGCCCCGCAACATGGACGGCTCCCACGGATCGGCGACCGAACGCGTGCGCGCATTCGCGGAGCGGTTGCGTCCGCTGCTTGCCTGCCCGCTGCATTTCATCGATGAACGACTCACCACGGTGGCCGCCCAGCGCGCGCTGCACGAGGCGGGCCGCACCACGCGGGGAAGCCGCCCCGTGATCGACCAGGTCGCGGCGCAGATGCTCCTGCAATCGTTTTTGGATGCCCGGGAGATTCCGCCGCCCCCGGAGGAGTGAGCGCGGGGGAAGGTGCTTTCCGGCTTTCCTCCGGCGGGCGTGTCTGCGGTAATCCGAACCCTGAGCATGACGGACGAACCGAAGATCGCCTATCTCTTCTCGCGCCATCCTGTCGCGTCGCAAACGTTCTGTGACACCGAGATGCTGGCGATTGAGCGTCACGGGGCGCGGTTGGAGGTGCATTCCATCCATCCGCCCCCGACGTCCTTCCGGCACACGCATCACCGTAAGTTGCGTGCGTCGGTTCACTACGCCCCCCCCGGCCCGGTGCTCAAGGCGCTGGCGGAGGGGGCCCGGGCGGACGGTTCGTGGCCGACCGATCTGCTTGCCGACCACACGAATCGGTTCGGCGAGGCCTCGAAGCCCGAGGTGCGGATGCGCAACGCGGTCTATCTGGCCGGTGCCATGCGCCGGCATGGCGTGCGGCATCTGCATGTGCATTTCGCAAACCGGGCGGCCCACACGGCGCTTTACATCCATCAACGCTCGGGCATCCCGTTCAGTTTCACGGCCCATGCGCAGGATTTCATGGTCGAGCTCGCCCCCGATCTGCTCGCCGAGCTCGTCTCGGCGGCGGCGTTTGTGGTGGCGGTGAGCGACCATACCCGGGCGTTGCTCGCGGAGCGGTTCCCGGCCCATGCCGACAAGATCCACCGGGTTCACAACGGCATCGATCTCGCCCGGTTCCCGGCTTCGGCGCCTCCGCGCAATCGGGTCCCTGTGCTGCTTTCTGTCGGACGGCTGGTTCCGTTCAAGGGGTTCCTGCATTTGATCGAGGCCTGCGCGCTGCTGCGCGATCGCGGCCTGGTTTTCCGGTGCGATCTGGTCGGGGAAGGTCCCCAACGCCCGGCGATTGAAGCGGCGATTTCCAATCGGAACCTGAACACCATCGTGCGACTGATCGGTCCCGCCACGCAGGAGGAAATCGCAAGCCGGATGGCGGGGTGCGATCTGTTTGTCCTGCCCTGCGATATTGAAGCGGACGGATCGATGGATGTGCTCCCCACCGTAATCACCGAGGCGATGGCCTGCGGCCGTCCGGTGGTTTCGACCCCCACGGCCGGGGTGCCCGAGCTGGTGGTGGATGGCGAGACCGGCGTCCTCGTCCCCCGCGCGGATCCGGGTGCGCTGGCATCGGCCCTCTTTCGCCTGCTGGCGGACCACGAACTGCGCGGGGAATTTGGCGCGGCGGGCCGCACGCGCGTCGAGCGGCTCTTTCGCGTCGAGGCAACCTCCTCCCAATTGCTCTCGCTGTTTCGTGGGGCGCTTGCATCCGCCCCCGTGACGGAACCCGCACCGGCGCCGCCACCGGAGGAGGTGCCGACGGCTCTGGTGCTCCTCACGCGGTGGCCTGACCCGGAGTTCCCGGCTGCTGAGCCCGCCCTGAACACGCTGATCGAATCGGGACCGGGCACGCTCCTGCTGGCCCTCGGATGCCCCATGCAGCCCTCCGACCCGGGCCTGGCAGCGCGGATTGCGTTTCTTCCGGACGCAATGGTGCTCGAATCCGCCTGGCGGGAGCAGGAGTCGGACGCCCATGTCCTCGAGGCGTTGCGGGGGGACTTGCCCGAGGCCCTTGAAACCGGGCAGTTCCTCATTGCCGCCCGGGAAGCGATGGGGATCCGTGCCCGTTACCCGCAGGTTCTCCATGTCCATGCGGTCGGCAGCCGAGCTCTGCTGGGCGCCTGGATGCTTCACCGTGCCTATGGGGTTTCCTATTCCGTCCATCTCCCGGCCACGTCCAGCCTTTCCCCGAAACTGCTCGCCCCGCTGATCGCGGCGGCGAAGGGCGGGTGGTGTGCCGATGCGGCCCTGGCCGGGGAGCTCGGCCTTCAAAACCCTTCGCCGCTCGCTCCTCCCCGGCAGGGCGCGCTGCGGCGGCTCCTGGGGAGCGGGCCGTCCGCCACCGCGGAACCGTGGATTGTGCAGCTTCGCGAATGGCTATGAGCACGCGCGTCACAGCGGTCATTCCGCTGTACAACCACGCGGCCTACATCGGCCGGGCCATCGAGTCCCTGCTCAGCCAAACTCTCCCGCCCGACCGGATCATCATCGTCGATGACGGGTCGACCGATGGGTCGGTCGACGCGGTTCGGGCGTTCACCGACCCGCGGATCCAACTCGAAACGGGTCCCAACCGCGGCGCCCACCTCGCGCTCCAACGAGCCATTGAACGGGCGGAGGGGGCCGATCTGATCGCCATCCTCAACTCCGACGACTGGTTCTTTCCGGACCGGCTTGCCCGGTGCACTGCCTGGCTCGACGCCCATCCGGACATCGCGCTGCTCTGCACCCGGTTGCAGTTGGTCGACTCGGCCGGGGCGCCATTGCCCGACACCGAGCCGCGATCGAGATGGTTCGCAGCGGCATGGTCGCTGGCGGATGACGACCTGAACCTGGCCGAGCGGCTGGGGATCGCCAACTTCCCGGGCACCACCAGCAATTTCGTCGCACGACGGGAGTGGCTGCTCCGAAATCCGTTCGGTCCCTATCGCTACGTGCACGACTATGCAGCGCTCATCCTGGCCGCGGTCCGGGGCGAGCTGGGCATCCTCGACGAACCGCTCGTCGCCTACCGGGTGCATGCCGCCAACACCATCACAACCGAACCGGCCCGGTTGATCCGCGAACTGCTGCGCATGAACCTGGATCTCGCCCGCCGCCTGGGCCGCGAAGCCGGGTCCGACCCGGCGTTGCGTGCGCGTTGGATGGACTATCTGCGGTGCGGCTGGGGCAGCATCTCGGCGTTTCGCGCCGATCTGTTCCACCTCCTGCTCGCCCGCGCGCTCGACGCGCAATCGACAGAGGCGACCGACGCACTCGTGGATGCCCTGGACGAAGCGCGATACCCGGAGCTGCGTGAGTTTCCGAACCGGGCGCTGGTCAACGCCCATTCCGGGCTCGCCCCGCTCGGACCCACTTCCGGGCTAGGGGAGAAGCACCGGCTCCTGCTCGCCGAATTCCAGTCGCAGCGACGGGCGGAGGCGGCATGGAAGCGACTCGCGCGGGTCCATGCGGCCGCCGCGAGGTCGCGCTGGCTCGCCTTGGGCAGGCTGTTCGGGCTCGGACGTGGCTGGGCGCGGTCCGATGCGAGCGATCCCACGGCGCGCCTCGCCGCGTGCCGCGAACGGTTTGTCGCATCCGGCTGGGTGCGGGCCGGTCTTGCGCTCCAGTCGCGCAGCCTGATGGAGATTCGCGAACAACTCACCCAACCGATCCCATGAAACGCAAAGCCATTCTCCTGGCCGGCGGGGCGGGCAGCCGCCTCGATCCGCTCACCCGAATCGTCTGCAAACAGTTGCTGCCGATTTACGACAAACCGATGATCTATTATCCGCTCAGCACCCTGATGCTCGGCGGGCTCCGCGAATTCCTGCTCATCTCCACCCCGAAAGATCTGCCGTCGTTCCGGTCGCTCCTGGGCGACGGCGCGAAACTCGGCATCCGGATCGAGTATGCGGAACAGGAGAAACCGGCGGGGATCGCGCAGGCGTTTCTGATCGGTGAATCGTTTCTGGCCGGCGACGGGGCCGTGCTGATCCTCGGCGACAATCTTTTCTACGGAAAACTCGATTTCCTGCGCGATGCGCTGGCGCTTGAGGCGGGGGCGTGCGTGTTCGCCTATCCGGTGCGCGATCCCGAGCGTTACGGCGTGGTGGAGTTCGGGCCCGATGGCCGCGCGATCAGCCTCGAGGAAAAACCGGCGTCGCCCAAGAGCCATTTCGCCGTGCCGGGCGTTTACGTGTATGACGGTGCCGTGGTCGGGCGGACCCGGCGCCTGAAGCCCTCGGCGCGCGGCGAGCTGGAGATCACCGATCTGAACCGGGCATATCTCGACGAGGGGCTCCTTCACGTTCGAAGGCTCGGGCGGGGGCTGGCATGGCTGGACACGGGCACGCCGATGAGCCTGCTCGAGGCCGGCGATTACATCGCGACCATCGAGCACCGCCAGGGGCTCAAGATCGGGTGCATCGAGGAGATTGCGTGGACCATGGGCTTCATCGACGACGCGCAGTTCGACGCCCTCATCGCGTCGCTCCCAAGCAACGATTACCGCGACTACCTCGAACGCGTCCGGGGCGGAAAAATCTGATCGAATGACTCTCCCCTGTGGCGGAATCCCCAATCATTCCGTCTTCAGTCGACGTGCAGTGCCACTTGACAGACTCGCGCATTCCGACTAGGCAAAAGATCCACACCAAGCCGGATAAATGTCCGGTTTGGCGTTCAGTCCAAACGAAATCAAACTGGCAGAAACCCACCTAATCCAATTACATCCATCCGATGAAAACCACTTATACCCTCCTCCTTTCCACTCTTGTGGCGGCGACGCTGCAGGCGGGCGCCCCTTCGCAGGCCCCGATGACGGAATCCTCATCCTCCGTGCGCGGCACCGGCGCGTATTTCGCGCTGCAAGCGGGCGCAAACTTTGCCCAGGACCTTGGCGACGGAGAGTCGACCGAGGTGTTCGGGTCGACCTTGAGCATCGAGCCCGAGGACAGCACCGGCTTTATCGGAGGGATCAAACTCGGTTACATCTTCGGCACTTCCGTGGTTCGTCCGACCCTGGAGGCCGATCTGTTTTACAACCAGTTCGACTATGATGTGAACGCCCGCTGGCAGGGCGTCGACATCGGCGGCGGCTCGGCCGAGATCCAGAGCGGGGCGGCCCTCGCCAACCTGCTCTTCCGCTTCGATCTCGGGGTGTTCCAGCCCTATGCCGGTGCGGGAGCCGGGGCCTATTATGTACAGGCCGATGACATCGAGTTCAGCGCATTCGGTTCGACCTTCAAGTCCAGCGAGACGCCGGACAGCTCGGGCTTCGCCTGGCAGTTGGTTGCCGGGGCGGACGTTTTCATCTCCGAGCGCACCAGCCTCTTTGCCGAATACAAGTTCCTCAACTACGAGGAAGATGACGGCGGCGAGCAGCAGATCGGCGTGCTCGGCCTGCGCGTGGGCTTCTGATCCCGCGCGTTCCACTCCATTGCGTCGTTGTTGGAAGGGGGGCGGCCCGGCATGGGCCGCCCCCCTTTTTTTCTCGGGGAAACCCGAGGAGCACGGGCCCGTCCCCCGCCAGGCCGCGACACCTCCCAGTACCCTCCGTTGTAGCGGCGGCTCTCCCGAAGGGGGTGCCGCCGGGAGCGCGTCCGCACCCCGCCCGCAAGGGCCTCGTCGAGGGGTTCCTGTCTACAACCCGATGGCACCGAGGATCGCTGCCCGGTCGGCGGGGACGGTGTGCAGTCCGGTGCATTGACTTCTCGCAACGTCGGGGTCCTTCAAACCGTGGCCGGTGACGGTGAGCACGATCTGGCGGCCTTCCGCGATCTTTTGGAACGGGCAGGAGGGGCACCGGTCGGGACCGGTGCACTTCATCAGGCCGGCAACGGAGGCCGCGCTGGCCGGTTCGACGAAGATCCCTTCGTTTGACGACAGCCACTTTTGCGCCGCGAGAATCTCATCGTCGGTGACGATATCGATGGTCCCGTTCGATTCGGTCAGGGCTGCCGAGGCTTGGGTCCAGCTCGCCGGGTTGCCGATCCGGATGGCCGTGGCGACGGTCTCGGGGTGATCGACGGGATGGCCCAGATAAATGGGGGCCGAACCGGCCGCCTGGAAGCCGATCATCCGAGGGAGGGCGGCGGCGCGTCCGAGCCGGTGAAACTCGCGATAGCCCATCCAGTAGGCGGAAATGTTGCCCGCATTGCCCACCGGCAGGATATGGAGATCGGGGGCATTGCCGAGCTCCTCGATGATCTCGAATGCGGCCGTCTTCTGTCCCTCGAGCCGGAAGGGGTTGATGGAATTGACGATGGCGATTCGCCCGTCTCCCCCGATCTCGCGCACCAGTCGCAGGGCATCGTCGAAATTGCCGTCGATTGCGACGACGTCAGCCCCGTACATGAACGCCTGGGCGAGCTTGCCGAGGGCGATCTTGCCGGCTGGCAGGAGCACGATGCAGCGCATGCCCGCTCGCGCGGCGTAGGCGGCGGCGGCGGCGGAGGTATTGCCGGTGGAGGCGCAGATCACCGCATCGGCACCGGCCTCCCTGGCTTTCGAGATGGCGAGCGTCATGCCGCGATCCTTGAACGACCCGGTCGGGTTGAGTCCCTCGAATTTGAGATAGACCTCCGCTCCGGCACCCACGCGCTCGCTGAGGCGCGGGGAATGGATCAGCGGCGTTGATCCCTCATTGAGGGAGACCACCGGTGTGTCGTCGCCCACCGGGAGGAAGGCTCGGTACCGGCTGATCACGCCGCGGTCATGGAGATCGGCGGACGGGGTTCTCATGCGGCGGAGAAGGACTCAACGCGAAGGAGCACCGGGGCCGCCTTCACGCAGTCGAGAGCGGCGATGCCTTCAAGGGCCTGGCGGACGCGGCCGAGCGGGGCGTCGTGGATCATCAGGACGAGCGCAGCCGCCTCATTCTCATGGGATTCGGGCTGGACCACGGAAGAGATCCCGACCGTGTGATTGCCGAGAACGGTGGCCACGCGGGCGAGCACGCCCGGTTTGTCCTCGACGCACAGGCGCAGGTAATAGGCAGAGACCACCTCGTCCTGCGGTTTGCAGGCGCGGTAGAGCCCGTGCGGCGTGAAACCGTAGAATCGCCGGGGCGATTCGAGCAGAATCGCCGCCTCGCAAAGATCGGCGATCACGGCGCTGGCAGTCGGAGCCCGGCCGGCGCCGCGACCGTAAAACAGCGTGTCGCCCACGACATCGCCGCGGACCGCGAGCGCGTTGAACGGCCCTCCGACCGAAGCCAGCACATGCGACTTGGGAATCAGGGTCGGGTGAAGCCGGACCTCGATGGTGCCGTCCGGATCGGCCTTGATCATCGCGAGGTGCTTGATGCGATAGCCGAGACCGTCGGCGAAGCGGATGTCCGCCGCAGTGATGCCCGTGATCCCCTCGACCAGCACCTCGTCGCCCCGCACCCAAAATCCATAGGCGAGGGATGCGAGGATGATCGCCTTGTGGGCGGCGTCCCATCCGCTGACATCGAGCGTCGGATCGGCCTCGGCATAACCGAGTTGCTGGGCCTCGGCGAGGGCGGCCTCGAACCCGAGTCCCGACTCCGTCATGCGCGTGAGGATGTAGTTCGAGGTGCCGTTGAGAATCGCGTGGATCGACTGGATATGGTTTCCGATCAAGGCTTCGCGCAGCGTCTTGATGATCGGGATGCCGCCGGCCACGGCCGCCTCGAACAGCACCGGCACCTTGCGTTCCGCGGCGAGGCTGAAAATCTCGGCCCCATGCCCGGCGAGCAGCGCCTTGTTGCCGGTGACCACGAGCTTGCCGCGCCGGATGGCCTCGCACACGAAGGAACGGGCGAGCTCCAGCCCGCCCATCAGTTCGACCACAATCCGGATCTCGGGGTCGTCGAGCAGGTCCATCGCGCGGCTTGTCAGGAGCTCCACCGGGACGTCGGCATCGCGCGGCTTCGCGAGGTCTCGCACCGCAATCCGGCGCACGTCGAATCCGACGCCGAGGCGTTCGCCGATCAGGGCACGGTTTTCCCGGAGGTGATGGAACACCCCCGCCCCCACCGTGCCGAGGCCGGCCAGTCCGATTGGGATGGTTGTCATGCGCGAGCCGCAGATATTCCGCTTACCTGCGAACGCGTGTCGAGCGGGTTTTCCCTTGCGCACGGGCTGGTGCGCCCTTTCAGTCAGTTCATCCGCCATGAACGCATCGATTCCTCGCAAGCGAACCGGGTTGCGTGCCCGGGCGGCATTCACGCTGATCGAGTTGTTGGTCGTGATCGCCGTGATCGCGCTCCTGGCCTCGATGGTCGTTGCGGTGGCGGGGCGGTCCAAGGAGTCGTCCCACCGGGCGGCCTGCGTTTCCGGCCTGCGCCAGCTCGGGATGGCGGTGAACCTTTTCGCGGGCGAGAACAACTATGAGCTGCCCGGTCGCGTCACGGGCAACAGCACCGATCGATGGCCGCGCGCCCTCGCCCCGTACGTCAAGGACACGCGCCTCTACGCCGCTCCCGGCGACCCCGAAAGCTGGATTCAAATGGGCAAGGACCCGCTCGACAACGGCAGGAACAACACCAGTTTCATCATGAACGGCTATAACGATCTGCTCGACAGCTCGGCCGGGGGCGACCTTAACGCCGCAGTCATCCAGGTGCGCACGACCCAGATCGAACGCCTTTCCCAGGTCATTCTGTTTGGCATGCCCCGGGCCGACAGTGATCACTTCTACATGGACATCCTGGAAGGCCCCAACGGCAATCAGGTGGATGTGCTCAACACCACGGTTTACTCGAATGGGTCCTGCTACCTGTTTGCCGACGGGTCGGCGCGCTTCCTCAAGGCCCAGGATCACAACGTGCAGCTCTGGCTGGTGAACAAGGAATTTGCGATTCCCTGATCGCAGCGCACGGTTTCCGGACAGGGCCCGCTAAGTGGCGGGTTCGGAGGGCGTCCAGTACCAGGAGAAAATGCTCTGGCGGAAGGCCCCGAAGGGTTTGCTGAAGCCGGACTCCGGAGCCCGGAAGGTAAACCGTAAACGACGCTTGGCGAGATTGACATAGAGCACCGCCTGACGAAACGGCAGCCCGTTCACGGCGTAGGCAGCCGTCAGGAGCAGGGTATCGTGTCCCGCCACCCGGAACGGATTGAGTTCTTCCCCATCCAGGCGAGCCTCCTGGGCTCCTGCCGGCAATCCCGAGAGCAGGTCTGCCCGCAGCAGAACCAAGCCGGCCTCATCGAAGGGAATGACCGCCTTGGGGTTTGTGTCGATCTCAATTCGGGCAACCGCTCTGGCATCGTCCGGCGGGCGCAGCACGAATGCAGGCGCCGCGTATCCATAGGTCCACTCAGAGGGCGGGGAGTAAACGACGGTGCTGGAACCGTCCGCGAACCCGAGACGCTCGAAAACAACGCCGTCGAGTTCCTCCCGAATCGGGGTGGGACTCAGGGTCAGGGCATGGACCTGAACCGCCGTGCCCGCCCACAACAGGATGAGCGCTATTCCACGAACCATCGGCCTTTGGCGAGGGTGACGATGACGAAAAAGTCGCCCGGTGGAGGATCGGTGCGGAACATCTGTTCAAAGAACCAGTTCCGTTCGGGTGGGTCGTAGACATTGCTCTGGCCCCAGATTCCAATGTACTGCTTGCTCTGCCAAAGTTGCAGCATCGACCCGAAATAACTCAAGCGCCGGTCGCCGCCCCATTTTTCAAGAAATCGAGGGAAGTTCTCCGACCCGCCGCTGTACGTGTTGGGATTGGCCGTGGTCTCCACATTGCCCGCGAGAATCCCGGCGTTGACGGTGGTGTTGGAGGCCTTTCGATCGGCGTTGATCAACGGCACAAAACCGTCCGAGTTTTGCCAGCCGTTGGACAGGATCATGACGGCATCACCGATGACGGCGGCGGGCACGCGGTCGTAATCGGATGCCTCCGGCGAGGCATCCCGGGCATCCGCGCTGGACCCGAGATTGGTCGGCACGTCGGACCCGTTGCTGCCACCGGTGTTGTAGTCCCCCACGACGTAGATGGCATTGTCGCTCGCCACGGTGAGCCCCGTGTCGGGCAGTTCCCTTCCGTTGTGAAGTTGAATCGCGCGTTTGTTTGTCGAGCCGCCGGTCTGGTCGGCGGTGGTGTCACTGACATAGACCATGCCGTTCCAGGTGGAGATATCCCCGACGTTGTCGGTGAGCGTTCCGATATCCACCCGGACCAGCTTGACGCTCGCGCCCTCGCGGTTGTCCTGCAGGGTCTCACCGATTGAGATTGCCGGGTTGACGGCATTGAAGAGATCGCGATCCGAGCCGGTGCTTGACCCGGTGACCAGGCTCATGGTCTTGTTGCCTGTTTTCTTGTAGATCTTCGTGGCCCTGTCGCCGTTCCGGCCGCTGTTGTCGATGATGATTTTGATGCCAGCCTGGTAATAGAACCGGTAGTCCTCAAAGGCATCCGTGCCGGTGGCGGGACGTTCGATCAGCTCGCGGTACCCATCGTTGTTGGCGCTCCCATTGCCGGTGTCGGTGGTGTTGATCTTGGTGCCCGGATCGAAACCGAACGGGTCGCGGCGCTCGCTGCTGGCGGGAGGCATGCCATCGGGAAAGGTGGGGGTCGCCACGGCCTCGCCGTTTCGACGTTCCTTGTCGCCCGACTTGTAATCATTCACGAAGGTGTCGACGTAGGTGACCCGGTCTCCGTAGGTGAGTTGCGCGTGGGCCGCGAACAGCCTGCGATTGGTGTGCACCCTTCCTCCGATATACTGGGCAGGACCGGGATGCATCTCGAGATCGCTGTCGTAGAAAATCGCGTACTGCCAGGGACTCTCGATCTGCTGTTCGAAGACCCTCCGCACCTTTGCCGTCACCGGTTTTCCATTGACCGCCGGGATGGAGACATCCGCCGAAGCCTTGTAGTAGTAGGTTTGTGCGCCCCCGGAGCTGGCTCCGTAGGGATAATTCGCGTAGGTGACGTTGCCCGCCAGGGCGCCGAGGAGCGGAGAGACGCCCTGCACGAGATAGTTGGTGATTAGGAATTTGTTCTCGGTCGCGTTGCCGGTCTGAAGTCCTGGAAACTCGGTGGTGCTGATGTTGGCGAGCGTGGGCTGCGCAATCGGCCGACGCGGGATGGCTGCGCCCAGAATTTGGGAGCGCCAGTCGGCGAACGCCATGTCGAGCGCGCCCGACCCGACCGCCAATGCCCGGAGAAATCCGGCGCCGCGCTGCTGGTCCCGGGAGGTTTGGGTGGAGAGTGTGAGGCTGGCACCGACGAGGACCGCGATCAGGGCGATGGCCGACACGGCCACGACGAGCGTGCTACCGGATTTTTTGCGCTTCATAGTGGGCTCCATGGTTACTGCTTGGTAGTGATGGCGCCCTGCACGTATGCGCGGGAGTCCACCCGCGCCCCTTCACGGCGAAACCGGCCGGTGGTGGCACCGGGAGCCCTCGAGGCGAGCGCGATGTTGATGTAGTTGTTCTCTGGAAGGCCCGAAGCGTTCTGCACCGAGAACGGCGTCGGGGTCGTGACGTTGCGGATCATCGCCACCGACCGATTCGTTCCAGACTGTGTATAGTGCCGCATCAGGCTGCCCCCCTCGACGACATAGTAGAAACGACGGGCGACATAGGCCACCACCACCTCATTGGAGCTTCCGGAAAGCGTGATCGCAGTCGGGAGGTTGGTCGATAGCGTCAGAGTCCGGGTCGAGTTCCCATTCGAATTCACCGCGGTGACCGAACCGTCGATACTATAAGCGGGGATGATCAGGCGGTCACCTGCATAGGGTTCGAACACACCCAATGAAGCCGCGTTTGTCACAGCCAGGCGCACGGTATTCTGGTTGGTCTGGGCGTTCTGCGTCACGGCGAACGGTCCGCCGGCCACTCGGTAGAAGGAAATGCCGGCTGCCGGCCCGATGGCTTCGTTGGTGTTGGTTGAGACTCCGTTGTCGGTGACCACGACGCGGTTGGTATCGACCAATTGCGGGGGGGCGGCGGCGGACTGCACGTCGGACACCACCCGGAGCATCGCGGCCCGGGCCGCCTGCTGATTGATGTTCAGCGCCACCCCCTTTGCCTGGAGGTTCATCGACTCGACCATCAGCGAATACACGACCCCGCCGGCGATGATCACGATCAACATCGCGACGGACATTTCGATGAATGTCAGGCCGGAGCAGCGGCGGGAACCCGCACGCAGATGTGGGGAAGCATTCACGGCCGTTTACTGGGCTGACCGAAGCGTGGTGAGCGTCACGACGCTCGTGTTGGTGGCCCGGCGTGAGCTGAGCTGGTAGCTGGTCGTCACATCCGCCCGGCGCAGGGTGAGCGTCCGCACCACCCCGTTGGTGTTGGTGATGCTGCGGGAGGCATCTGTCACGACCCGCGTGATGTTTGCCAGCACGTTCGTGGCCCCGGAGGTGGCATCGATGATCAAGGGCATGTTGGTCTCCGTGGTTGTGCCCAAGGCAAGGAGGCTCCCGGTATTGGTGACCGCTCCGCCGGAGACCCCGATGACGTCCGAAATCCGCTGCTGGGCGAGTGCCAGCGCCGCCGCTTCCGCACGGGAAGCGGTGGCCATCCGGTTCGCCATCGTCAGGGCCTGTAGCGCTCCCGCGGCAATCAGCCCCAAAAGGAAGAGGGCAACCATCACCTCGATCAAGGCGAAGCCGACTGGCTTCCGCGTTCGAGTGAGGGCGGAGCCTCCCCCAACTCGCAGAGATTTTTTTGCATCCGCCATACATCAGTATCTTCCATCTATACAATCCAATTGCAAGTTGAAACCTCGTGTAGGAGGATTGTGGCAACGCGGGTGCCATCGGGCATCAGCTGGCTGTTGTTTAACCCCCAAAGAGGGGGGCGCCAGCCATCCTCCAAACCGGTCCACCATGAGAGCCAAGCTTTATCTTCCAATCGCCGCAGCCCTGCTCGGCTCGGCCCTCCAGTCCATCCAGGCCGCCCCACCCGCCAACGACGATTTTGCAGCCCGGATTGCGATGAGTTCCGTCCCATTCTCCCGGGTCACCGGCACCAACGCCGAGGCCACATTAGAGCCCGATGAGCCGGATATTCTCGGCAACGGAGGCTCCTCGGTCTGGTGGACCTGGATCGCCCCGGCCGACGGGATCCACGAGGTGAACACGTTCGGAAGTGATTTTGACACAATCCTTTATGTGTTCGTGGGCGACCCGCTCGTCGATGTCGAGCCACAGGTGACCGCCCAGAGCGACAACAGCAGCGACCAGGAACAGAGTCGGACCCAATTCACCGCCGTCGCGGGCACCGCCTATCAGATCGCGGTCCACGGCAAGCTCGGGGTGACGGGTGCGATTGAGCTGACGATCCGACCCTTCACTCTGGCTGCAAGCAACGACGCATTCGTGGATCGAGTCGTCCTTCCCGGCGTCGCGATCAGTGGGGCGGGGGCTGACACCACAGGGGCCACGCTGGAGCCGGGTGAGCCGGACCCGCTTGCGGTGGCCGATTCCTCGCTCTGGTGGTCCTGGACGGCACCCAGCACCGGAGCGGTGCAAATCGATACGGTGGACAGCGATTTTGACACCGTGCTTTACGTCTACACTGGGAACAGCGTAGCCGCCCTCGATCTGGTCGGGGCGAACGACCAGGCGGATGCCAATACCAGCCGCGTGCGGATTGCGGCCGTGGGGGGCGCCACCTACCAGATCGCAGTGAGCCGGTATATTTTTTCTGAAGCCACCGCCGGGATTCTTTCGTTGAATGTGACGCCGGGTGGCAGCGGGCCCTCAAACGATCAATTTTCCAATAGGGTCAACCTCGGATCGAGTCTCAACGCCACCACTTCGGGAACGAATGTCGGCGCCACGACCGAGGTGCACGAGCCACTGGGCGCGATCGCCGGCGACAACTCGGTCTGGTGGACGTGGACGGCACCCGCCACCGGCGAGTTCGACATCAACACCACCGGCAGCATGTTCAACACCGTCCTGACGCTCTTTTCCGGCAACAGCCTCGCGACCCTCTCCGAAGAGGCGGCCGGGGGGGCATTTCCGGGCAGCCCGGACACTCAGGTGCTTCTAAACGCCATGGTCGGCCAAACGTACGTGATTCGCGTGTGCGGCCTTGAAGGTGCGTCCGGGAACATCGCCCTCCAAATCCAGGCCAATTTCACCCCGCCCTCCGAACCCTACGCGATCTGGCTTGCGAACTATCCCGGCCTGGCCGACACGGCCCGCTTGGCGGACCCTGATCGGGACGGCTTCAGCAACCTGTTTGAGCTGGTCTTCGGGCTCGACCCAACCGTGAACAGCCATGGGGCGGGTGATCCTGCGGCCTCGAATGCCCCGGTGATCATGCCGTCGCCCGACTATCTGGAACTCCGCTACACCGTCGTCCCCGGCAATCTGGGAAGTGGCCCCACGGCCATTCAGGCGATGGGAGAATGGTCGTCCACGCTGTTTGCGCCGTGGCAGGACGTCGCCCCGGAATCCGTGGGCGGCAATCAATTCCGGATCCGGATCCCGATCGATTCAGTCGACCGGAAGTTCCTGCGGTTGCGGGTCACCGACCCCAACGACCCACCGCTGTTCTTGTAATGGCGTGTTTGCCTGTCCCGGACAGCCAGTCGGGGTGCCTGCGACAACTGCCTCCGCTCCTCGTCAGCGCCACTTGCATGGAGTATGGAAGCGGCGTGGAAGCGACGCGCCCGCCCGATCCCATTCCTGAGTTTCATCCGGTCCAGATCGCGGCTTGGCGGAAGTTGTCGCCCGACCAGAAGTGGACCCTGGCCAGGGGCGCGCTCCGCATGGTACGGGAAGCCGCCCGGCGACGCCTTGCGCGGCAACACCCCGACTGGACGCCGGCTCAAGTGGAGCAGGCTCTGAGTCGGCATTTCATCCGTGCCCGAACCTGATCTCATCCAGCTCTTCGCCGGGCCACTCGAAGCCGGCGGGATCGAGAGCTACATGATTTCGGGCTCTGTCGCCTCCATCTAATTTGGCGAACCTCGCGCAACGCTCGACATCGCCCTTCTGATCTCTCCGTCGAACGCCCGGCAACTCGCGGCACGGTTCCCCGCGCCCGAATTCTACTGCCCGCCGCCGGATGTGCTGGAACTGGAGGTTTCCAGGCCGAACCGGACCCGGATCTCCGGCATCCCGGTCTGGCTGGCCCCGGCCGAATACGTCATTCTGTGGAAGCTTGAGTTCCTGCGCGAGGGGGGTGGGGAGAAGCACGCCCGCGACATTCGGGGGATGCTGGCCGTCTCGCCTGACGAGATCGACCGCACCTTTCTCGACCAGGATGCCACTCGCCTCGGCCTGACCCGTTTCTGGCGCAACGTTTGCCCCGATGCACCCGGGCCTCCATCCGAGCCCTGAACTCGCCCGCTCTCGCGCCAACCGTGGGAACGCAAGGCTCCCGCTGAGCAACCACAGGGCACTCCGCTCCCTTCTGTAGACGGGGACGTCGACCCCGTTCTGTGCCCTAGATTCGATAAAGGAACAGAAAAATTGCACAGTCAGTGCGAGTCGCTGGCTCCCGCCATCGAGTCGGCGGTCGCGATCTGCCGCCGCACTCCTCCACGCAGAGCGCTTGTGGGAGGCCTCTTTCGGCTTTCCCGCCCTGTCGTGTCGCCCTAAATTACGGACGACCTCACGGAGGCCCAACTTTGAGCACCCCTCGCACCCCGCCTCAAGCACCCCGCCGCCGCGTCTCCACTTTGAGATCGAGACACCCGGGGTTGGTGTGGTCAAACAGCCGGGCCCCGGACGCCGCTTATATCCGTGCCGCCCTGCTTCGCCCCCGCTTTCTCCAGCTCTTGGATGTGGCGTCCGAAGTCGGGCTGGCACGTTTGCGCAAGGAATGGAGTCTCTTGGAAAAGGAGGACTCCCCGGAGGCTCGCCGGTGCGCAGCCACCACCCGGCGAATTCTCAAAAACATGGCGGAAGGCATCGGCTGATGCAGCACGAAACCGCACTGCCGACATCAACCCTGCGGATCTGGCGGCGACTGAGGCGGGAGCGCAGGCTGGCCCCGCCTGCACAGTCTCGACATCGCGCTGAAAAGGGTCTGCTCGGGACGACCGGATCGGGCGGATCCGGGGTTTGATCCCATCGGGGGGCACCCCCCTTCCGTCAGGGCGCTCGCCAGTTTTTTCAAACGGCTAAGGGACGAATACGAGCGCGACCGCACCCGGACGACGCTCCAGCCCCGTCGAGGGCGAGGGCGAGGGCGAGGGCGAGGGCGAGGGCGAGGGCGAGGGAGGGGCGGAGGGGGCTCCTTCGCCCTCATCGGAGGGGATCGGAAACCCGGTCGGCCGGGATGCAGCGATGACCCTCGCGCAACAATTCCTTCCGAGCTGAGCCCGCCATTCCGAGGGGCTCCTGTCCCGGCCAGGCAACCTTCTCGATCCCCCGATCCACGAACACCGCGCTGACCCAGCCCCGCGACAACGGAGCAGTGTGCTCTCGGCTGTAGACGGGGGCAGCCTGCCCCGACCCGTCCCAACGCCAACGCTCCCGCAATTCAATAAAGGGGCAGATTAAGGGGCAGATTCGATAAAGGGACGATTCGATAAAGGGACAGACACATTGCGTGCGCGGTCACCGTGCTTTTCCACCCGGGCGTTCAACTC
>ENA-ORBV01002492-ORBV01002492.1-microbial-mat-metagenome-genome-assembly--contig:-NODE-2492-length-38679-cov-18.692607_pt1 | contig 38679 bp, 32 predicted proteins | sample MGYA00237777_ERZ505514 | MGnify/ENA primary metagenome ERZ505514 (study PRJEB26160, sample SAMN06269048) | microbial mat metagenome | isolation source: Oligotrophic lake microbial mat | place... | reverse complement strand
TACATTAATTTAAATTTATATTATTTCATAAAACCCTGTTTACTAAGTATAAAAAAATTTGGTGCGTTTGCCCTATACTTTATCTTGGCACAATCATTTTTTCAACAAAACCCAGTAATGGAAAAAGCGAACATCCGAAACCTTATTGCGAAAAACCAGCTCGAAGAAGCTACTGAAACCTTGCTTAAGGTCACGCAAAACAAGCAATGGCACAATGAAGTAGTGCTTCAATCTACCCGCCTGAACGAATATAAAAAATTGCAGAGAACTGGAACAGAAGCAATTAAAGAATTAAATCAGTTGAAAAATCAAATTACGAATTCTCTACTCTCCATTGTAGATGAATTGCCCAAAGAAGAAAAAGAATCTGTTTTTACTTCTTTGAAAAAACGGAAAGGTTGTACGGTTACCGTATCTATTGCATTTGCTGCTACTATTTTATCTTTGTTAGCTGCTATAGCTGAGTTTTCAGGCTACAGTTTACGGGATATATTTTCTTCCAGTAAACAAGGTAAACTAATCAACGCAACCGTTTTTGTAGAGAGTAAAATGGGTACGGACGAATTGCGGAAGCAAGGGTACATTTTTATGGATGTGGAAGGCGGCGAACGCAAAAAAGAATTGATTGACGATAAAGGAACGGCTTCCTTTCAAAATGTAAAAATAGGCGACCAAGTGAGTCTCGACATTGATTTCTCAGAACCATTCAAACCCAAATATCCCGATTCGATTTATACCGTTCCTACCGATGGACGTATTTATCTTGCCTTGGAACTTCAAAATTTGGGTCGGGTGTTTGGCACGGTGATATAGCGCGACCAACCCTTGCCGGGTGTTTTAGTCACGATTGATAATTTAAGCGATACCACGGACGTAACCGGACGATACAGCATGGAGATTCCCGAAAGTGCGCAACGTAAAGAACAGGAAGTGCAATTTTTGAAACCAGGTTTTAAAATGCTGCTGAAAAAAGCCTACCCGCAGACGAATGTACCCTTGAATATTATTATGGAAAAATAACTTCAAAACCAAAATACCATGAAACAGACCCTTGTTTTCCTCATAGCTTGGCTTTCCGCTACGGCTTTAACCGCCCAACAATCCAGCATTTCGGGCATTGTTTCCATTCACAATAGCAAATTTGATACCGGCAAACGTAAATATGTAAACAATGCGCAAATAGAAGATGATTTTGAAAAAGCCAGTGCACAAGTGACCGATGTCCAGGGTATTTTCAAACTCATATTCGTAGGCGTACCCGAAAAAGCAACGGTCAACCTAGTGGTGAAAAAAGAGGGCTTAGAAGTGGTAAATATTGACGCACTGGGTGCGGTGACCGGGCAACGCGACCAGGTGCGCCTTTCTATGGCAGCACCTAATAAAATAGCCGAATACCGCCGACAGATTTACAACATCGGCAAAACCGAAGCGGAAAAGAACTTAACCGCACTCCTGCAAAAGAAAGGGAAAGCAATTGTGGAACTCCAAAAAGATGCTAAAGCCAATGCCGCCAAAATCCAAACTTTACAAACCGAATATGCCGCCTTGTCGGAGCAAAGCAAAAAAATAGAAGCACAAGCCCAGGAACTGGCAAGAAAATATGCGCCCATCAACTTAGACGATGCCTCTCCTTTATACCAGGAAGCCTTTCGTTCTTTTCAAAAAGGGGAGTTAGACCAAGCACTGAAAATATTACAACAAGCCAATCTGGCGCAGCAAGCAGAAAAGATACTGATAGAACGAGGGAAAATAGTAGCAGGTAGAAAAGAGCTCGACCAACGGGATTCTGTACAACAGCAGCGTACGACCGATGTCATTGCAGCCCTTCAATTCAAAGCCGACTTGCATAAAAACCGCTTTGAGTTTGATAGTACCGCTACTTGTTTTGAAATTATGCTACAGTTGGATTCAACGAATATCTTTACTTTGGGGAACTACGCTTACTTTTTAGATTTTCAGAACCAAGACCAAAGGGCAATTAGCTTATACAAGCAAGCATTGTCCTCCACCAAAACCGATGAAGGCAAGGCTACCTTTTTAAATAACTTAGGTAATCTTTACTGTGCTAATCAACAGATGCCGCAAGCGGATAGTGCCTACCAAGAAGCTCTACAAATGTATCGGCAATTAGCAGCCAAGAATCCCGATGCCTTCTTACCTGATGTGGCTTTGACTTTGAATAATTTGGGCGTGTTTTATGAAACCCCAAAACAATATGACCAGGCGCTGAAACAATACGAGGAAGCAATGACGATTTGAGAAAAGGCTATCCTGGATGGTGGTACTCACTTTTTTCAGGAGTGGGTAAAGGTGCTAAGTAATGTCACTGCAGTAAAAGATTCGGCACAAGCAAAAAATGACTTTATAAAGGTAGCCAAAGCGGGATATTTTTTAGCGGAAAGCTGCGACCATTTAAAAGAGTTAGATAATCAAATATTAAATTATGCTATTAGGGAATATGGCAATCTCTCTTGGTGGGCATTATTAGCTAAAGATTTTGCTTTGTCAGAAAAAGCCGCCCTGCGCTGTCTGGAACTCGATACCTCGCAAGAATGGGTTTTGACCAATCTGGGGTACTCGTATTTGCTGCGGGGGCAGTATCAGCAAGCTCAAACTACCTATGAAAAACTCAAAGAAAAAAAAGATGGGGAAGGAAATGGCTATCATCAGGTGTTATTGAATGATTTTGCAGCCCTCGAACAAGCAGGCATTACCCATCCTGATATGGCGAAGATGAAAGCGTGGGTTACAGGGTGGTAGTTTTATAAAATAGTCAAGATAAAGTGTTTCCGGCAATAACTTTTAGTCAAAATCCAATCTGACAAATATTGGGCGCATTGTCTTTATTAGACCATCATCACATCCGAATAGAGGGTTTAGAAAAGTGCATACGAACGGTACGAAATAATTAGCTTTTAAAACAATCAAATTATGATATTTTTAAATCCTCCTCCACGCCGCAAAAGCAAGATGACGCAACGGGTACTGCGATTGATTTGGAACAAGCGGCATTGAAAAATATAGAATTAATCTATGAAGATGCCAGCACCCACCAAAGTTTGTTGATGACGGTAATAGATGCGACTTTTGCGGGACAATTTTCTGAAAAAAAGTTTTTCTTGGAAAGTGAAGCAATCCTACAGTCGAGTTTTGTAGAAATAGACAGCACGCGTTATCTCATAGGAGCAAATTTGGGATACACCGCTAAAGCGTTGATAGACTTAGAGCAAAATATATATAATTTACAAAATGTGAATCTTGTACTCAATGAGAATCGCTTCAAAGCCGACGGCAAAATTGAGCTTTTCAACACGGGTCCTTCTTTCGATTTGTATCTGGATTGCACGGAAGGCAACGTTTCTTCGGTCATCGCACTACTGCCGGAGCAATTTTCAAAAAACCTCGGCGAGCTGACCAGCGATGGCAATTTTGATTTTAAAACGTACATCAAAGGGCAAGCTACGAAAGATTTGAACCCAGAAATTCGGACGGAAATTAGTTTGCAAAATGGTCGCATCGAGAGTCCGCGTTCGCAAGAGCCGCTGCGCGATGTTTCATTTACTGCCAATTTTACAAATGGTAAATATAGAAATAATGAAAGTACGGTTTTTGAAATAAAAAACTTGAAAGGTTATTTCAATCGTGAGTTATTTGAAATGCGGTTGCTGGTTGACAATTTTGACAAGCCTAATATTGACTTTTCGATGAATGGCGCAGTGCCGATGGAAGCCGTATATGGTTTGTTAAATAATCCTAAAATTACCGCCGGAAGTGGCGAAATAGAAATTAAAAACTTGACCCTCAAAGGATTGTACGAAGATATGATTAATACCAATCGCGTGTCGCAAGTGCAAGCAAGTGGGGAAGTAGAATTTGACGATGCCTCGTTGACCATTAATGATGAAAAAATGATGATTGACCAAGGACGATTATTACTCCATGGCGACACGCTTTTGGTGCCAGAATTCAAGCTGGACGGTGCGGGTAGCGATATTTTATTCAAAGGACAAGCAATTCATATCATTCCCCGTTTTTTTTGCGGATTCGACCAATCGTAATAATGTGGCATTAGAATTTCAGGCGAATTTACAATCGCAAAATCTTGATATCGACCGACTTATGAAATTAACTTATATTGCCAAAGATCAGCAGCAAGCCGATACGCTTACCATAGATTCTTTACAAACCAAACAAATCCATAAGCGCCAACGGTTTACGCAGTTTTTAAAAGGTACATTTGATGCAAATATTCAGCATTTTAATTATAATTTAATAGATGGTAATGATTTTAAGGGCACATTAGAATTTAATAATAATGAACTAAATATCAAGGGCGACACCAAAGCTATGAATGGTTCTTTCAACCTCGATGGCAAGATGTATTTTGAAAATGCGCCACGCCTTACCGCCAATCTAATTTGTAATAACCTGAACGCCAGTGAGTTCTTTCGTCAAACCGAGAATTTCGGACAAGATATTATTACGAATAATAATGTGATTGGCAATCTCGATTCTAAAATCGCTATTTTCGCCTATTGGGACACCACAGGTAATTTTCAATATGATAAACTTCGGGTACTCGCCGATATGCGCATTCGCGATGGCGCACTCAAGGATTTCAAAATGCTAGAATCGTTTTCTACCTACGTGAAAGTGCAGGATTTGCGCGACATTCACTTTGCCGAGCTGGAAAATTATTTGGAAATTGCCAATGGAAAAATTTACATTCCCACCATGTTTATCCAAAGCAACGCCATGAATATGACCGTAAGCGGGGAGCATACTTTTGATAATAATATGAATTATAATATAAAAGTGAATGCTGGACAAGTGCTTGCCAATCGCCTAAAAAGTTTCGATTCCAACATGAAGCCCCAAAAAGCCCAGAAAAATGGTTGGTTCAATCTTTATTTTAATATCGCCGGAACGGTAGAGGAATACAAAATAAAAATGGCAAAAAGTGAAGTGCAAAAAGATTTCCTTTTCAGCGGTCGCCGTAAGGATATTGTTAAAAAAGCATTGGAGCGAGAATTTGCCAGTGTGCGAAACATCGAAGAGCCGACCGAAGTGAAAGATGCCAATACGTTGGATGAAATTCAGGGCAATTCTAAGCAATAAGTTGATTTTACTTTTTATTAATATATTTTATAATTATTGGGAAATTGAAGTTTTGTGATATTTTTTATTACATATAAATCTCATCCATGATTTAGGTAGTGACTGCGTACCTAACGCCTACCTAATTTTTTATCAAAAAATGACAAACTTTAAGGGGTGTAAATAGGCAAAGCAACTCTATTTTTGCAGCGAGATTAGATTTTGTCTAAATAAAAATAAACAAATGAAACAATCCACTGCGCACCTGATTTTGCTGCTATTTTGCTTGTCTTTTTCTCTGAAAATCAAGGCACAAACTCAAGAAGCTATTCACGACACCATAGAATTAAAAGAAGTGATTATTTCGGCGCTGCGCTCGCAAACTGGAATTGACCGCTTTGAAAATATCGAAAATGGACAGATTTATGCTGGTAAAAAAAATGAAATTATTTTACTCGACCGTATTCATGCGAATGTAGTAACGAACAACGCGCGTCAGATTTTTGCCAAAGTACCTGGCATGATGGTCTGGGAAAATGATGGCTCTGGTACTCAATTGGGCGTGGCTACGCGCGGCTTGAGCCCCAATCGTTCTTGGGAATTCAATATTCGACAGAATGGCTACGACATTACCCCCGATATTTTCGGCTATCCAGAGGCTTACTATACCCCACCAACGGAGGCGCTGGAACGCATCGAAGTGATTCGTGGCGCGGCTTCCTTGCAATATGGACCGCAATTTGGTGGCTTAATCAATATGCGCATCAAACAAGCTCCGACCGACCAGCAATTCAGTTTTGAAACTTCCAATACAATAGGTAGCTATAGCTTATTTAGCACTTTTAACGCCATCGGCGGTACGGTGGGTAAGTTCAATTATTACGGCTATGTCAATCATCGCTTCGCTAATGGCTGGCGCGACAAGAGTGACTACACCGTGACCAATGGTTTTGTAAAACTGGGTTATCGGTTTAGCGACAAACTGGAAGCCTCAGTAGAAGCTACTTATTACACTTATAAAAACCAACAGCCGGGCGGCTTGACAGATGCGCAATTGAACGAAAATCCGCAACAGTCTTTTCGTAGTCGCAACTGGTTTAATGCGCCTTGGTTCGTGGGCAATGCGACATTACACTTCACGCCCACTGCCAATTTTGAAGCGACTTTGCGCGTTTCTCACATTGATGCTGAGCGAAATAGCGTTGGTTTTGTGCGTGCCATCAACATTCAGGATACATTAAATGAAAAACTAGGTACATTCAATCCTCGTCAGGTAGATCGCGATTTTTATAATAATTGGAGCGCTGAACTCCGCACCCTAACCAAATATAGTCTTTTTGGACAGCAACAAGCCCTCGCCGCTGGTGTGCGCTGGTACACTTGTGATACCGACCGCAAGCAATTAGGCGCAGGCACGACGAGTACTAATTTCGATTTAACAATTGTGAATGATGTTTATCCGCGATTTTTGCAATACCAAACGAGCAATCAGGCACTTTTTGCCGAAAATTTGTTTCAAATTACAAATCGCTTGTCCATTACGCCGGGCATTCGAGTCGAATTTATTCAGAATAAAGCACAGGGTCGCACCAACATTACTAGCGGTCAGCCCGTCAACATTGCGCCGCAGGAACGTAACCGCACCGTGATGCTCGCAGGTATCGGCGCAGATTGGAAAATATTTAATACCGCAGGTTTTTATGCGAATTTTACGCAGGCGTTCCGTCCGGTATTGTTCAGCGATTTAACACAAGCGGCTACGACCGACGTGATTGATGAAAATCTGGAAGACGCTAAAGGCTATAATTTTGATTTAGGTTTCCGAGGAAATGTGGACGGCTGGATAACCTTTGATGTGAGTGTTTTTCAACTGTTTTATGATAATCGAATCGGAACGCTGACGCAACTGGGAGCAGATAACAAGCCTTTCAATCTTCGTACGAATGTAGGCGCATCGCTATCGCGGGGCGTGGAATTCTATGCTGAAATAGATTTACTCAGCCTGATTTCCAATGGCAAACAGTCCCGCCAAACGGCGCTTTCTTTCTTTGGTTCTTTATCTTGGCTGAATGCAGAATATTCTGATTTTCAAACCATTAGCTACAATAGCCAAACCCAACGTTTGGTTGAAACCAATCTTAAGGGTAAAAAAATAGAATACGCCCCGAATTATATCCATCGCATGGGCGCTACTTTCACGCACAAAGATATATCGCTGTCATACCAACACAGTTTCACCGGGGAAGTCTTCGCCGATGCTGCCAATACCGCTGCACCCACCGCCAATGCTCAGGTTGGGTTGATTGCAGCTTATCATGTTGCCGACTTGAATCTTCGGGTAAATTTTCTCAAAAACTATTCCATTCGCATGGGTATCAACAATTTATATGACAAAAGATATGCGACGCGACGCGCTGGTGGTTATCCAGGTCCAGGTTTGCTGCCCGGTGATGGACGTACGTGGTATGTGTCGGTAGGAGCAAAGTTTTGAGCAGTAGAATCGTAAAATTGGATTCTCGATTACAAAGTCCCTTGAGTTTTCAAAGGGCTTTGTGATTATTATGATTTATGAATAATTTATTTTTATAATAAATCTGTCCTTTTTATAATTTTTATTCATAAATTTATTAACAACATAAATAAAAACTTAAATCATTTACTTCTTTCTTGTATGATAGTTGTTTCAATTCCAATCTGGTACGATTAAAAGCTTTCCGTACTGACTTGGCTTTATACAGACTTTCAAATGTTTCAATTCCAATCTGGTACGATTAAAAGAAGAGAACGTTGAGTTGCAGGAAAAGCACACAACACGTTTCAATTCCAATCTGGTACGATTAAAAGAGCAAAAAGGATGCTGAATAAAACTGAAAAGCAATTGTTTCAATTCCAATCTGGTACGATTAAAAGCGTTGCAATGGAGTTGATTTGACCTGTATAAGCGACGGTTTCAATTCCAATCTGGTACGATTAAAAGTTTTCAATCACGCCGTTTTCCATTGCGCGTTCAGTCGTTTCAATTCCAATCTGGTACGATTAAAAGAAACAACAACTCGACGAGTGCTATCACCGCGAGAAGTGTTTCAATTCCAATCTGGTACGATTAAAAGGATGCAGAAGCCTCTGTAGCTGGTAACACCGGGCTAGTTTCAATTCCAATCTGGTACGATTAAAAGGGTTGTGCTGAATTTTTGTCAAAAGATAACGAAACGTTTCAATTCCAATCTGGTACGATTAAAAGTCGATACGAGCAAAAAGCGCACTGGCTTACCAGCATGGTTTCAATTCCAATCTGGTACGATTAAAAGTTTTATAGGGGTGGAGGTCCTTCAAGCACCTGCATGTTTCAATTCCAATCTGGTACGATTAAAAGCTCAGCGCATCAAAAAATTGCCAATATACTTTACCACGTTTCAATTCCAATCTGGTACGATTAAAAGCGTCGGGAAATTGTTGTAAGTCAAATTGCAGGAATGTTTCAATTCCAATCTGGTACGATTAAAAGGAAAACCCGATGCCCCAAAACCGGACATTGAAGTAGGTTTCAATTCCAATCTGGTACGATTAAAAGTGATGCAAAAATAGTGGATGGGGAAGCGCATCGGCTTGTTTCAATTCCAATCTGGTACGATTAAAAGATCTTCTACTCACTTAGTTCGGATGCCTGGCAGGTAGTTTCAATTCCAATCTGGTACGATTAAAAGCGCGAGGCGTATGCCTGGGGATTTGGTATTTTTCAGTGTTTCAATTCCAATCTGGTACGATTAAAAGCACTCATATTTGTTCAAAATTTCCCAACGCCTGCACGGTTTCAATTCCAATCTGGTACGATTAAAAGCTTTATCGTTATTCTCATTTCTGTCCATGTGTTTTTTGTTTCAATTCCAATCTGGTACGATTAAAAGTGAAATAGACAATACAAGCGAATCGCTGAAAGGCTGTTTCAATTCCAATCTGGTACGATTAAAAGAAAACCTGAAAGCGGAATTTCACACCCTGCCAAGAGGTTTCAATTCCAATCTGGTACGATTAAAAGATCATAACTCCCGGTGCAATCCCCTGTAAAGATCGGTTTCAATTCCAATCTGGTACGATTAAAAGACTTCTGAGAATGATATATCAATATAAATCAAATAAGTTTCAATTCCAATCTGGTACGATTAAAAGATTTCCTGTGTCTATGTAATTGATAATTTCGATGTGTTTCAATTCCAATCTGGTACGATTAAAAGGTTTTTCAAAAACCGGGGCATACTGTCGACAATAATGTTTCAATTCCAATCTGGTACGATTAAAAGCATCCAATTGTACTATTCACGTAAATAAATTCCACCCGTTTCAATTCCAATCTGGTACGATTAAAAGAAAAAATGAGATCTAAAAATCCGTAACCGTTTCGCCGGTTTCAATTCCAATCTGGTACGATTAAAAGTGTGCTAATAATTCGCGCTTGCCTTTGTCTGCCAGCGTTTCAATTCCAATCTGGTACGATTAAAAGTGATGCAAAAATAGTGGATGGGGAAGCGCATCGGCTTGTTTCAATTCCAATCTGGTACGATTAAAAGCAGTACGCCGTTATCTTTTATTACATTTCGCAAGTAGTTTCAATTCCAATCTGGTACGATTAAAAGCTACCAAAAATCGGGGGTTCATCGTAACAAGTGTAGTAGTTTCAATTCCAATCTGGTACGATTAAAAGAGCAGGGAAGTGACTGTAAGAGTTACTCTATTTTCATGTTTCAATTCCAATCTGGTACGATTAAAAGGACAACGCCCGCCGGTTCAACGAGCGTAGATTTTGACGTTTCAATTCCAATCTGGTACGATTAAAAGAAAATTTTACAGACACTTATTTGGCGGTGTTTTTCCGTTTCAATTCCAATCTGGTACGATTAAAAGTATGAAGGGTGGATTTCCTGTACACCAATGATCTCGGTTTCAATTCCAATCTGGTACGATTAAAAGCGACAACGCGGAGTGGCTGATGGGATTCCCAATCGGAGTTTCAATTCCAATCTGGTACGATTAAAAGATTATATAACCATGTTGAAAGAAACCAAAGAGCTACGTTTCAATTCCAATCTGGTACGATTAAAAGAGCCAGCGATGTGGCGTGTCGCTGGCTTTACGCAGTTTCAATTCCAATCTGGTACGATTAAAAGCTTGCATCATTACCGCTACCTCGCGTTCGTTTACCACGTTTCAATTCCAATCTGGTACGATTAAAAGCAAAATCTTTCATGACAATAACCTTATCATTTACGATGTTTCAATTCCAATCTGGTACGATTAAAAGCTTGGAAGGCTGGACTAAAGAAGTTGTTGAAACAAAGTTTCAATTCCAATCTGGTACGATTAAAAGACCAAACCGCCCAACGCCGTGACCACAATACCAATGTTTCAATTCCAATCTGGTACGATTAAAAGTGAAATAGATGAGTATGAAAAAGTAATATTTTCCTGTTTCAATTCCAATCTGGTACGATTAAAAGTAAATAAGGTTATTGTCATGAAAGATTTTGTTATAAAGTTTCAATTCCAATCTGGTACGATTAAAAGCGGAAATTTTATCCGTGCAACCGATCTTTCAAACGAGTTTCAATTCCAATCTGGTACGATTAAAAGAAACCTGAAAGCGGAATTTCACACCCTGCCAAAAAGTTTCAATTCCAATCTGGTACGATTAAAAGCTTTCCCCCCTGGGTTGGGTTGTCAGAGGGGAAAGTGGTTTCAATTCCAATCTGGTACGATTAAAAGATGAAAGTGCCGCCGGGGTGTTGTAAAGGGTTTGTGGTTTCAATTCCAATCTGGTACGATTAAAAGGCTTGCATTTTGTCCGCCGCCGCCTTTTGGTTTACCCGTTTCAATTCCAATCTGGTACGATTAAAAGATACGAGTTTTATTCACGAGCTAAATACAAATAACAAGTTTCAATTCCAATCTGGTACGATTAAAAGCATAATTTTGATAAATGATAATATAGAACTGAGGGAAGTTTCAATTCCAATCTGGTACGATTAAAAGCAAAAGACAAACCGTTTGAAAGCGAGGATGACATAAGTTTCAATTCCAATCTGGTACGATTAAAAGCTGGAAGTATCGCTTTCATTGCAAGGTGCATATCGTGTTTCAATTCCAATCTGGTACGATTAAAAGCAGGTAAGCGGATGGCGCATTTACTACACGTTTGCAAGTTTCAATTCCAATCTGGTACGATTAAAAGCACTATAAACTTTACCACGGGTTCACAAAAACTACAGTTTCAATTCCAATCTGGTACGATTAAAAGTGAAGAAGTAAATTTATCGAGCGTCGCATCCGCTTTGTTTCAATTCCAATCTGGTACGATTAAAAGCCAGTGTAGGTTTGCGTTTCCCCCATTGTGTTGATGTGTTTCAATTCCAATCTGGTACGATTAAAAGAACATTAAAGACATAGAAGCGTATTTGGTCAAATATAGTTTCAATTCCAATCTGGTACGATTAAAAGCTATCCTCGAAAACCCTCCCGTCCCGCCAGTTATGTGTTTCAATTCCAATCTGGTACGATTAAAAGAGTACTGGATAAAAGGGTGAATACTGCCACATTCGGTTTCAATTCCAATCTGGTACGATTAAAAGTTTTTGGATTTCATAGAATTCAGGGGGCTTTTGGGCGTTTCAATTCCAATCTGGTACGATTAAAAGTACGATTCAAAGAAGCAATCTGCTACCAATTGTGGAGTTTCAATTCCAATCTGGTACGATTAAAAGCTTATTAGCAGTATCATAAGCAGCATTCAATCCAAGTTTCAATTCCAATCTGGTACGATTAAAAGATTATCAATCCATTATGCGTGATGCTGTCAAAGTGAGTTTCAATTCCAATCTGGTACGATTAAAAGCTACAACTAAATTGAACACTGGACAGTCGCTTATCTTCGTTTCAATTCCAATCTGGTACGATTAAAAGCTCATCTGTTTATCCAACTCCATTGTGGTCATATTCAGTTTCAATTCCAATCTGGTACGATTAAAAGATGGGTCAGGTTTATACATTACCTGGTGAAACTCGGTTTCAATTCCAATCTGGTACGATTAAAAGCATTTTGAAAAATAGCGAATGGTACGAAGTACGTGCTGTTTCAATTCCAATCTGGTACGATTAAAAGACAATGGATTCGCGGGAAAGGCGTGAAACATTACATCGTTTCAATTCCAATCTGGTACGATTAAAAGTGAGTTTCAGTGACTTATAAGACTTTTCTTGAGTAATGTTTCAATTCCAATCTGGTACGATTAAAAGTGAGAGAAGAGGCAGAGTACGTAGCTACGAAGAAAGGTTTCAATTCCAATCTGGTACGATTAAAAGTCGAAGTGACAATTGGGTACAGGGGAATTTACAATTTGGTTTCAATTCCAATCTGGTACGATTAAAAGCACAATGCCGGTAAATCCCGCAACGAATGCGCAGGCATGTTTCAATTCCAATCTGGTACGATTAAAAGCTTCCTTTTCACTTTCCCTGAAACCCTCGCTACGGCGGGTTTCAATTCCAATCTGGTACGATTAAAAGTAATGGCAGTACGACCGCTCAGCACCATAAAGTCGGTTTCAATTCCAATCTGGTACGATTAAAAGTCCTCATCGTAGCCCATTCCTTTCTCAATGATGTGTGTTTCAATTCCAATCTGGTACGATTAAAAGTTAGATATTGTAACCTATTTTACTTTGTCCTTTGAAGTTTCAATTCCAATCTGGTACGATTAAAAGCTTCCCTATGTAACCCACAGCATCAATTTCTTGCGCTGTTTCAATTCCAATCTGGTACGATTAAAAGGCTTGCCCCGACCATTTGGAATAGTGGTCAAAGGGGTTTCAATTCCAATCTGGTACGATTAAAAGTTGCGTTTCCCCCATCGAGTTGATGTAGGGGAAATTGTTTCAATTCCAATCTGGTACGATTAAAAGAGTACACGAACTACAATTCTGTGCTCGCCTGCCCAGCGTTTCAATTCCAATCTGGTACGATTAAAAGTGGAGACCCGATAAATTCTTCTAAATAAGGCAGTGATGTTTCAATTCCAATCTGGTACGATTAAAAGACCTCCCTGCGGTCAGCGAAAGCATCTCTTGTTGTGTTTCAATTCCAATCTGGTACGATTAAAAGCAGGAGCAAAACCGCGCGAAGCGCATAAGGAACTTGGTTTCAATTCCAATCTGGTACGATTAAAAGAACATCCGCGACATCGAAGCGTACCTGGTAAAATACAGTTTCAATTCCAATCTGGTACGATTAAAAGTCCCGCCCATCATGTCGGGAAGTGTAGTCGACCTCCGTTTCAATTCCAATCTGGTACGATTAAAAGTCCTGTTCGCCTGCGCTGCTACCGCAGCGGTCTCATGTTTCAATTCCAATCTGGTACGATTAAAAGCCTGCCACCACAACAGAAAAAATTGACGGAAAAGTGGTTTCAATTCCAATCTGGTACGATTAAAAGAATGGCGCGGGCTGACGCTCGCGCAGCAGAATGCAGTTTCAATTCCAATCTGGTACGATTAAAAGGGGCGTGGTAGTGTTTGCCACCCCGCCACTCTCGGGGTTTCAATTCCAATCTGGTACGATTAAAAGACAATGGCGCGGGCTGACGCTCGCGCAGCAGAACGCCGTTTCAATTCCAATCTGGTACGATTAAAAGGCGGGTCTCTTATGCGCTTCGCGCGGTTTTGCTCTGTTTCAATTCCAATCTGGTACGATTAAAAGGCCCCGACGTACAATGCCTTATTTAAGAGAATTTATGTTTCAATTCCAATCTGGTACGATTAAAAGAAGATTTAAGGAGGCAATCTGTTACCAATTGTGGAGTTTCAATTCCAATCTGGTACGATTAAAAGAAGGGAATAAATTAAAAAAAAACAACCTTAAAATTAGTTTCAATTCCAATCTGGTACGATTAAAAGCCTCTAGGTATTGTTGTAATGCAACCATTGCAAAAAGTTTCAATTCCAATCTGGTACGATTAAAAGAAACATCCGCGACATAGAAGCATATTTAGTGAAATACAGTTTCAATTCCAATCTGGTACGATTAAAAGATCCACAATGCGGGCTGTGGTCTCGACTTTAGGTCGTTTCAATTCCAATCTGGTACGATTAAAAGTTCACCGCTATTTCTTCCCAGATGAACGCCATCTTGGTTTCAATTCCAATCTGGTACGATTAAAAGGATGTTCCTGTAAGACAAAGCCTTTCCGACAATAGTGTTTCAATTCCAATCTGGTACGATTAAAAGAGGCATTGATATTGTTCACATAATTGCGGATACTCTGTTTCAATTCCAATCTGGTACGATTAAAAGAGCCTTGTTTGCGCCAGTTGTCTTTAGCAAAGGCAAGTTTCAATTCCAATCTGGTACGATTAAAAGCCACCGAGCGCAGGCTGGGCACTTGCCCCAGCAGTGTTTCAATTCCAATCTGGTACGATTAAAAGCGTGCCGCCAATTTCATAGCCGGTTTCTGCATCATCGTTTCAATTCCAATCTGGTACGATTAAAAGTTTCATACTCATCTATTTCACAAAACACAAATAAAAGTTTCAATTCCAATCTGGTACGATTAAAAGCCTTAGCGTCACACCAGCCCCCGCAACGTCAAACGCTTGTTTCAATTCCAATCTGGTACGATTAAAAGCAGTGGATTCGGGGCAAAGGAGTAAAACATTACATTGTTTCAATTCCAATCTGGTACGATTAAAAGAATTTTTATACGTGCTGAAATGATTCATATCCCCTCGTTTCAATTCCAATCTGGTACGATTAAAAGTTGAGCCCTGTGCTGCGGTTAGCCCCCGAAAAGCGACGTTTCAATTCCAATCTGGTACGATTAAAAGTGGCATAGCGCAAATTGCATGGTTTGACATCGGATGTTTCAATTCCAATCTGGTACGATTAAAAGTCCTCGTACATTTTTCGGTTTCCTTCCGTTATCCGTTGTTTCAATTCCAATCTGGTACGATTAAAAGGGGCATTGTAGTGTTTGCCACCCCGCCGCTTTCGGGGTTTCAATTCCAATCTGGTACGATTAAAAGAGTAATAGTAGTTATACACGCTGCGTTCAGGCACTGTTTCAATTCCAATCTGGTACGATTAAAAGAGTAGCGTAAGAGCGTATTGATGTAGCCGATTGGATGTTTCAATTCCAATCTGGTACGATTAAAAGCTTTTTGTCGGCATCGTAGCCAAACTCATCTGGATAGTTTCAATTCCAATCTGGTACGATTAAAAGGTCAACAACATATAGCGGTCTTCGCGCGGTACGTTCGTTTCAATTCCAATCTGGTACGATTAAAAGGCACTTACACCTCCAGCAGAAGAGCTGGAGTTCCTTTGTTTCAATTCCAATCTGGTACGATTAAAAGGTAAATATTATAAAGCAGTTGTCGGTTCGGACGCTGGTTTCAATTCCAATCTGGTACGATTAAAAGTCAGCTACTTTTTGAGTCAAATCTTTCAGATAGCTGAGTTTCAATTCCAATCTGGTACGATTAAAAGATAAGTTTGACATTTCGGACCGTCGTATTTTGATACGTTTCAATTCCAATCTGGTACGATTAAAAGGTCCAGGAATGTTCGGGTCGTACTGCATTTCAGGAAGTTTCAATTCCAATCTGGTACGATTAAAAGCCTTGGCGGAGTCGTGCAAAGTGAACGAGCTACCGACGTTTCAATTCCAATCTGGTACGATTAAAAGTTGAACTCAAGAATGTGTTCAATTAAGTGGGTGCGTGTTTCAATTCCAATCTGGTACGATTAAAAGCAGTAATAGCACCTTCTTCCAACGTGAGCTGGAGTGGTTTCAATTCCAATCTGGTACGATTAAAAGGATAGCTTGTAACCAAGAGATAAGCGTAACCATACTGTTTCAATTCCAATCTGGTACGATTAAAAGCCGTCGCAATTATATGTATAAAATCCTGAATTTCAAAGAACTATTTTAAGGGATTTGCATAAAAATGCACTAAAAAAGCGTCGCTCATCAATACTAGGATTTTACTGGAGTTGCGACGACCCTTGTATCTGCTGCTTGTGGAGCTAAAAATACACTTTTTTTGGAGGGATTGGCACAAATAATGGAGGCGCTTTTTTCGAGCTCGACGACTTTTTTTATTACAAAAAAGTATCAAGCGTGTTCTTTTCCACCCCGATGGTTTGTTTATCCAGCCAGCGTTCGTTGCGGCTCGTGAAGATGATAACGCTGTCTTGTTGCTCATCCATGATTTGCTTCGCTTCGTGGATTAATTCTTTTAGTTTCAATTCCGTCAATGCTCCTTCAAAAACGGAGTTTTGAATCCAATTCAAGTAGCGGCGGCAAAGCTTGAGCATCTTGCCCACGCGCTTCTCGTTGACATCATAGACTAAGATGATATACATTTACCACCAAATTTTGAAGGGTTTGTACTCTGGTTCTATATTCAAAATGTATTTAGTGAGTTTGTAACATTCCAGCCGTACGAGGTGCTTGTAACTCACTTTTTTATTGAGGGTGCGATGTTGAATCGTCTCTTTCAGGCGCTCTTCATAGCAGCGGATAAAGGCTTGTCTGCCCGTGTCCTTCAGAAAACAGCCGTTGAGTTTTTGCTCAAAATCATTGGCTTTTAGTATCTTCTGATTGAATACTTTGAAAATGGTGCGGTCGATAAGAATAGGTTTGAAAATCTCCGCCAAGTCAAGTGCAAGCGAGTAGCGGCGTGCGCCGGGTTCGTGCAAGAAGCTAATGGTTGGATTGAGTTGGGTGTGATAAATGGTGTCAAGTGCGAGCGTGTAGCACATCATGTTGCCGAAGGAAACCAGCGCGTTCACTTCATTGGAGGGCGGCTGCTTGGAGCGCCCATTCATCGGAAAGTCTTCAATAATGTGTTCAAATGCTTGATAATAAACTTGCCGACAATTGCCCTCAATGCCCATGAGTTGGGGAATATCTTGTGAACTATTGATTTGGTGAGCATACTGCTCAATGTTCGAAATGTGTATTTCGAGGTCTCTGCCGCGGTTGTTGTAATAACGAAGATTTTTCAGCATATTGAACGATGCACCCTCTATCAATCGCTGCGCGATATGCAAGCGACGCTTGGGCGAGAGGTAAGCTTTGGTCTGTTCCACCTGCATTTTGCCTGCCAAGAGTTGGTCTTTGGGTTCAAAAGAACCGGTATAATGTTCATAATAATCGAAAAAGTGAACGCTAATACCTGACTTACCAAGGAAGTTGAAAAGCGCACTATTCGCATCTATACTCCCAAAGATGTAAAGATTTTCAATGCCTTCAATGGGTAGATACTTAGCTTTGCCTTCCACGCCATTTTCGTCAATGGGAACGAAGACGAGCGTATTGTCTTTGCGGCTCATTCTGCCGGGATTGAAAAGGTAATAGGTGTTTTTCATGTTTTTTGATTGGATTTGCCAGATTCCAAAAATCTGGTAAATCTATTTTTACAACAGATTTACTAAATCTTTAAGATTTAGCAAATCAAGATATGATGGTAAATAAAGACATATTTATGCCGTATAACAAAAATCATAATAAGCGCACTTTTTACACATTGGTTTATTAATTACCAAAGGACATACCTCGCGGCTGATAATGGCTTCTACTTCCTGTTCCCATTGCGTTACTTCGGCGGCATCTTCGGGAGTGAGCGTGACCTCTTCCGTAATGCGAAGCTTTGGATATTCCAAAATAGCTTTGGTAGCTGCGATGCCATTGCGCCGCAAGACGTGCAGATAATATTTTACTTGCGCAATGTGTGCTTCCTCTTTTTTATTCGATTTTTTCACCTCACGTACAATATGTTGCACCGCATCATAATGGTCAATTTTGATACCTTCGATTTGAATCTCCTGCCAACGCTCGGCGCGCTGCGGGTAGCTCGTTTCGCCGATGAATTTGCCCTCCGCTACGAGTTCGCTCGTGTGCTCCATCTGTATGCTGTTGTGGAATAGCCAGAGCTTGCGGTGGCAGAGGTGAAAGTAGGCGATATGGGTACCGGTCATGTTCATAGTGACTTTTTATGATTTGCTAAATCTCCAAGATTTAGTAAATCTTTGTTGTTCATGTTCATAGTGACTTTTTATGATTTGCTAAATCTCCAAGATTTAGTAAATCTTTGTTGTGAGAAATTTACCAGATTTCCAAAATCTGGCAAATTGAGTAAAAACATAACAAATCGCAGGTCATTCTATTAAAATGGATTCAATAGATTTCCAATTGTCGGTGTAAGCTTGATGCGATTGTATAAATCCTTCCATGCCATCAAACCATTCTAATACGACTGTTCTTTTCAGTAAAGTAGGTTGGTTCGACAAAAAAATTCGGTAGGAACTCCAAGTATAATCGTTCCATTCCTTATAAATATCATGATGTAATGGATTGCGATGAATGTAACCAATAAGGGTTGTCAAATAGGCTTCGGATACGACCGGTCGGCGGCGAAATATTTTTTGAAATAGACTGCCCGTACGCGATTGCTGTTTATTAATAGCTTTAGCATAACCCAATAAGAAATGTCGGAATCGCTCGCTGACCAGATGGGTTGCTAAGTGATAGCGGTTTGGTTCGTCCAGTAGGTTTACTAAATCTTTGAGATTTAGCAAATCTGCTGCTCGTTGATTTGCTAAATCTTTAAGATTTGGTAAATCTATCATCAACTGCTTGACAAAAGGCTTATCCACTTTTTTGAAATGGTGTTGCGCTGCCTCTAATACTGTTTTTACATTTTTCACCTGTATTGCAAAATGAAAATGATTGGGTAGCAAACAATAGGCGTATGTATCCCAGTAAGCCGACATATATTCCGCGTACTTGCTCAAAAAATAGCGATAATTTTCAGATTGAAAAAAGATGGTACGCCCTTCATTCCCTCGATTGTAAATATGATACCATCCTTCCGGTTCTACAGGCAAACGCATATCATCAATAGCAGACATAAATTTGTTTTTTTGTAACGATTTGCTAAATCTCCAAGATTTAGTAAATCTCTGGTTTTATAATGATTTGCTAAATCTCCAAGATTTAGTAAATCTGTCACTTGGGTCTAAAAAGATTTACCAGATTTTGAAAATCTGGCAAATCAAATCCAATTTGCCCTTCCGAACCTCGACGTTCCTGGTACGAACCAGCAAATTGCTGGTACAAAGGAGCAAATTGCTCCCTGAGAAGGGCAAATTGCACTTCCAAAGTGGAAAATTGCTGGTTGGTATAGCAAAATTGCTGGTATGAAGTAGCAATTTGCTGTTCGGAGGGAGGAAATTGCTGGTAGCAAGTAGGAAATTGCCCTTCCGAACAGCAACGTCGAAGATCAAAAGAGCAATTTACACTTCTGTAGTGCCTGTTCCATTAGTAGGAGCAGTCGTCTCCTCCTCTATCACCTCCTCGCCCGGGCGCAGCGGACCCCTGCCGGGGAATCGCACTTTCAAATCATTGTAAATCGCCGTCGTGCCAGGTACGTTCATCTTGCTCGCCATTTTCACGGAGTTGTAAAACGTGAGCGCAGCGGCATAACTCTCACTGCCTGCCAGCATTACCGTATCATCTATACCCTCTACCAGCGACGACATCGGGCGCAGAATGTTACGCAACTGTAAAATCAGCTCCATATCCTTCGCAAACTCCGCCACATTTAGGTAAGGCGGCACCAAATGCGGGTTATCCTTGGCGTACTCTAATGCTTTCATCACAAAAGCCACCGTTTTGTCGCCCATTTTGGCATACACCTGACGTTCGCCGTCTGTGAGGTTTACCAAAAAAGGCAGTTTTTGGCGAATGATGTCCATCGCCGTGCGAATCGCGTCATACTCCGCCGGAGTCAGCAACGCAGAAATTTGATTGTCTTGAGCCATTGGTCAATCCATTTAAAAGGTGATGTAATAAAAGAAATACCGGTGCCTTAAAAATAGAATTGTGCCTTTGTTGGGTAGGAAATAGCCGTAGCAGTTTTCTGCAAATATATTGAATTGTTTTCATTGGTGCAAGGGGTTGGGGGGAAAGATTTGCCAAATCTTCAAGATTTGGTAAATCTGGTAAAATAACACTCTATACTACACAATCAAATCAAATTCATATTCAATTTCTTCTAACACTTCATCTTCACTAATCATTAATCCCAAATCTTGCCTATATTTTTTTTTGATTACATAATATTTAATTTCTATAAACTTGTTTCCATTGTGAATAGGCAAGTTTATTTGGTTCTTTTCTAAGAATGGTGTTCCCAAAAACTGGCTGAATCTTCCTTTTCTAATCTGTACTTTTAGTTGTTCACCTCCAATAAAATCAAATTTATTTATCAGGCTTTTAAATTTTTTTTCATAAAATAAGGGTAGCACTTTTACGCCGTCAAATTGCTTATAATAATCTTCCTCCCCTTCTTCTGAAGGCTCGAAGGGAATAAGTCTTTTTACAAAATTCTTTAGATTCTTATAAACAGTATCGTATTGTTCTTGCGCTTTCTCGTCAAAAGCAGGGTACACTTGGTCAATATAATCCTGTAATTCAATTTCTTGTATTACACCATTATTTTTTGAAGTAATATCTTGAAATACTTCGAGTGTCTTTTTAATAATATCATCGCTGTAAATAAAGCGGTCGGTTTTATTCCTTTCTGTAAAAATAATACAAGGGCAAGGTGTTTTTTCTTGTTTTCGGTTCACTCTTCCAAAGCGTTGGATGAGTGCATCTAAAGGTGCTGGCTCTGTATAAATAACATCATAATCAATATCAAGACTTACTTCGATAGCTTGTGTACCTACGAGTAGTTGAGGCAGTGCTTTTTGTAGTTGTTTTTCAATTGCAGTTCGGTCTTTTGCTGCAAAACTTCCATGTAAAAGTAAAGCATCGTAATCTTTACTAAATTGTTGATAGACTTGCTGTGCTTGTTGCACTGTATTGCACACTACCAATACATTTTTATTTTCTTCCAAATCCTTTTTGACTAAATGTAAGGTAGAAGCTAATAGCCCTTCTTGTAAAATTAATTGATGCCTTTTAAACTGTTTGTATAGGGCAGATTCAGCTCTAATCTCTATATGTTGACTAATGGCGTTTTGTAAAAGATTTTTCAAAAAAGTAGGCAAGGTAGCCGTCATGATAAATACTTTTGCACTCAATTTTTGCGTAACGTATTCCAGCAAAACGACAATCTGAGCAATGATTTCCGGTTCATACGCGTGAATTTCATCAAAAATGAAGTGTCCACCAACCCATTCAAAAATACCTTTTTCAAACCCGTTTAATCCAAAAATATGCTTGAGCAGTTGGAAAGGTGTCAAAACTTTTAAGGGTGTTTGCAGCGTTTTGAACTGTTCTTTGATTTGTTTGATTTGTTCTTTTTGAGTTGTTGTGTCATCGTCATCTTGGAACATATCATATAAATAAGCATCCAATTTGCCGTGTAACATTCCAACTAAATCTTTTCCAACTCCTTTTTCTTCGCTTCCGAGACGCTCGAACATTGCATTAATAGAAGCAGTAAAAGGAAGAATATAAAAAGTACGTCCTTGCCCGGTTGTTTCTAACTGATACTTGAGCCAAAGTAGTGAAGTTTCTGTTTTACCGGATCCAGTGGGTGCTGTCAGAATCACATTTCCTAAAGTATGCGCAGCTTGCTTTTGATGATAATGTAAATCCAAATTTTTAGCTTGCAATTTTGTTTGCATAGCTTTTAAAAAGTGGAAATGATGTGACTCTAATTTTCTTAACTCACTTATAAAAGCAGAAGAAAGATGGTCACAATGCTTGAAAGCGCCGATCATTAATAGCAGCAGAAAGTGGTCTGTTATATTTTCCTTTTTTTTCTCTTTAAAAAATGAGTTAATGACTGAACCCGGATGTAAAGGAAAGATTTCATTAAGCATAATGTCGCCAAAACTGACAATAAGCGCCTTTACATTCTTTACTTCTACTTTTGCAAATTCACGTTCGTATTCATCCGTATTCTCTTTGTAATTAGGTTCAATAAACGCTCTAAGCTTTGTGTAGCTTTTATGATGCCCAGCTACTACTCTGAGAATTAATTGCTTGTCTCGCTCGTCAATTTGCAAGGCATTAGAGAAAGGAAGCGAAAACAACTCGTGCCGTTGACTATGCCACAAAGTTTCCTTGTTTCCTTGCAAAACTTTTTGAAATTCACAATGACCTTTTCCTGCATCGTGGGTAATAATAGCCAAACGTAACAGCTTCCAAAGGTTTTCTTTATCAAGTATTTTGGGAGCAGCCGGAAAAGTCACTTGCAACTGCTCCCAAATTGCCAGTCCATCTTTAATATGTTGCTCTAATGACAATTGCGGATTCGATTTCGCTAAAAGATGGTTATACATACTGCGAGAAATCTAATTGGTGAAAGTAAATGTCAATACCATTTCTTCCTTGCGACGCATCTGTAAAAGCAGGGGTATTCGTTACTCTGTCAATCACATTGTAGCCAATAATACTATAAGGTTCTGTGCCAATGTTTTTGCGTGGAAAGTCATTAGAAAAATACTTGGGCAGTGCCTGAATCTTGCCGGGAAGTTGATTGTTTTTTAATGGCACAATCTGCCCCTTGATTCGGCTTGCTTTTGGCACTTCATTTAAGTCTATTTCTTTAGGGATGCCGACTTTAGCAAGGTCGCCAGAACGTCCCAGCAAAATATCGTAATACGGTTTGCGCAAATGCTGAACCAATTGTTCGTCTTTTAAATAAAGAGAAAGTTGAACGTCAAATAAAAATTCCCGCTGAATGATATTTGATTTAGTATTATTAGATGGTCTGCCTTTGTTATCTTCAAATTGATAAATCGTTTCCAAATCAAATGTTTTCATCTGATATTGAAAATAGTAGCCAATTTCCAACTGGTGATGTTCCAGATAGTTTCCAGCCGCTGCATTAAGCAAACCCAAAACGGTACTGATGGGAGGCACATCCAGCGTAGGTTGTACGCCACTGATTAAGTTGGGATAACGGAAACTGGCAGTCCATGCACTTATATCTATTCGGAATGCCTTCATTATTCAATATAATTTTGCAGTTCATTACAATACGCATCAATAGCTTCATTGATAGAAAGCTTTTTTACATTTTTAAATGCCTCTGTAAGTTTACTCAATCCTTCCTCATCTAATCTATCAAGAAAACCATTGCGCACACCGATGTAAATATTGCCGACGAATTGGTCTTTGTAATCTTCAAGCACTTCTTTCAATCCATCATGATTAAAAACAAAGGTTCGTTTTTCAACACCGCTGCCCACTATGTGTGTAAAGGGATGATTGCCAGTAGTCATAGTAGAAAGAATGATAAATTTTGGTGTTACGTCACCCATGTTGTTGGTTTGCATCGCTCCGCCGGAAATGAATTTGAGTGCTTTGATAGTTTCTGTAATTCGCTTCACCCGCGTTTCTCTTGCTAAACGAACCAACTGTTGAGGTTCTCCACTTTCTTTTTTCACAAAAGGGTCATTGATTTGCTTGGCTCCGCTTTCCAAAGCTGCTTTTTGAAGTAATTCGGTAAGGTTTTTGAAACCAGTTTTATTGTAAGTAGCAAATGTACCTGCTTGCTCAAAATCCAAAGCAAACATTCCTTTCATAATGGCACTATATTCTTCTTTAACGTAAGGAACTGAATCGCCATCGTGCCGCGCCATACTTGAAAAACCCTTTTCCACTTGAACAGAAGTTACCGAAACTATAGCTGAGTTCTTTAATGGTGAGATTCTGGTTACTGTTACGTTCTCGGTTTTTGGTTTACCCTTGTTGTCAACTACCACATTTCCTTTTTCGTCTAATTTCTCACTTGTGCCTGCTCGCATATAACCAAAAATATCATCATCTGCATATTGAATTGGGTCAGCAGCAGTAAAAGCAACTTTACTTTCACGGGTAATCGGAGATAAACTCCAATTAAAATGCTTTTCTAAAGTATTGCGCCACCAATAGCGCCATGCCTGACCTGATACGTAGGTAAAAGTGCGCCCATTCTTTGTGACTTTTTTTGTTGCCACTGCATTTTCATTTGTACTACTATTATCTTTACCAGCGTTATTTAGTGCTACTACATCTACATCAATAAGAATAAATCCTTGTGTTTTTAAATTTTGCATTGTTGTTTAATTATTTGTAATTAATTAATTTTCTTCTTCAACGGCTTCTTCTACTAATTCAGCTATATCTTCATCATCCAACCAAATCTTTTGCTCGTGCATCTTCTGGTAAATAGCAATCAGAAGCAAGATTTTAGTTTCTTGCCAATAGCTAGTTTCAGGAAATAATTCATGCACATATTCCTGAAGTGTAAAAAGAGGAGCAGAATTCTTATTAACATGATTATCCTGAAAGATTTTAAACAGAGCTCTTTTAAACTCATAAGATTTACCTGCCTTGTGTAGACGTGATAACTTCTTTTTTAAATTGTTTGAATCCTGAAGCACATAATCTGCGATGCGCTCGATGATTTGCAATGTTTTTTCATTCATATTTCTAAGCAATTTTTGATAAAGTTTAACAATTTCAAAATTGAGTGGACGACGCTCGTTTCTTACCCAATTCAGCATTTCCCAATGTATAGCATCACCTTTCAGTAGTTTTTCGTAAATTTTGTTGTACCAATTTTTATAACTGTTATGATTAATAACCTGTACTTCATTCTTTTCTTTAATTTCAAAAGTATCGGCTTCGTAGTTATAAGCAGCATTTTTTTGTCGGAAGTAAGCATTCGTGAAGCGTCGCCAATCTTTTTGAGTAGTTCGATATTGCAAATCGGCATAAAATTGGAAGAGCGCAGCGGAGAAGTTATATAAAATAATTTCAGGAGAAGCACCGAAATTAGTGAAGTGATAAAGGTTTAGCTCTGAGTGTTCTACTTCATCGGAATCTTTTGCTTCCCGTATCCAATTTTGTGCAAATTCAAAAAGCGCACTGGAAGGATTTTTAAATTCGGAGCGAAGCACTCCTTCTCCAATTTTTGTACTAATACGCCGAAGATTCTCCCGAACATTTTCTCTTACAAAATATTCAAGTAATTCATCGTTATTGCTATCCAGAATGGCAATTTTGTCGCTTAACTGCACACATCCGAGCGGTACAAAAAATACCCGAATAAGTGCTTCTTTAGAAAGCATAACACCGCCCTGAAAAGCATGATGAAAATTGATAAAAGTACCTGAACCAGACATAATGTGGTTATCTCTTCCAGCAGGAAATAGCTTTGTTTGTTCGCCAAGAATCCTACAAGCGCCTTTTTCAAAAGGTAAGGTTTCTTCTAATAGCCCTTTGTAATAGCTAAGCGTCTCCGTTATTTTACGCGGTCCCTGAAAAGCAGGCTGTGTAATCTTAGAATTTAAAAAAAACGCATTCAACTTTCCACCCCAATTATTTACATACAATTTAGCTGTATCTTCAATGAGTTTAAGTATATCCGTTGTTTCCCATTCTTTCATTAACGTTTGGATAACCATACCACCGGTATCAGCAAAGGGGTCGCCCGTGCGTCGCGTGAGCCAATTTTGGTTGATTTTGAGTTCTTTTTGCATTATTTAAAAAAGTTGAAGTTGAACTTGTCTTAGAAATTTATCTTTTTTCTCTTTCTGTTTACGTACTTCTCTCATTAGTACCTTTAAAATTTTACCGTTTGCTTGTTTCTCGAAAGAGAAAATAATACCCGCTTCTTTTAAGCGTTCGAGCCGACTGTGTAAGGTGACTTCCGTCGCCGTGTGCGGAATTTTAAAGTTTTCATTCCCGACATAAAGCGAACCTCTGTTTTTGAGTGTTATGACAATAGCTGTGTCAAAACTCCGCTGCATCTCGTAAACTTTTACGATAGCTTTTGCAAGAAGTTTGTCAGAAACGCTTAAATTCGTGTCCGTAATCATTTTTTGAATTTTTTATGAATTAAGAAATTTACGAACACAAAGATACACTCAAAAAACGCCTTTGTTAAATTTATTTGTTTGGTTTAATACAATGTACATTGGGTAAAATAGGTTTTAATAGTTAAAGTGCTGATTATCAGTTTGCAAAAATTTTATTTTTTGCAAAAAAAATGCATGCGTATTGTTATAAAGTCCACTGGAATTGAAATATGTAGATGGTTTTAAACCACAAATTTTTAATCGTACCGTTTGGACTTCCTAAGGCGGCCTCTTTTGGCTGCCTTTTTTCTTTCATCTTAAAGCCCCAAATCCCACGCCCGTCGAGTTCCCCATCCCCACCGTCCAAACAAACGCCAATTGCTCTCCACTTCCCTTCACCCACACGGGGCAGTAGCTGCACTTATTTTCAATACCGCGATAGACCAGCAATTGAGTTTTTGCTTTGGGGTACGTGTGGTCGAATCGGGCGGCAGCCCCCTCGGCGGTTAGTCCGGCTACGCGGAGCTTGTGCTGGAGGGTCTCGGTGAGGAAGTCGTCGCTTTCGGAGTCGGTGTAGAGGTAGTGCTTGTCAGAGCCGTCGGGTAGTTTGCGCTTGATGAACACCGGGCTGGCAAGCAGGAAACGTACTTCGCTTTGGTCGGTGAAAGCTGGCGGCGCTTCAAGGGTGGCTTGCTCCACTTGCATCCCCCAGCGCAGGTAGGGGTCGGCGAGGATGCCATGGATGCTGCGGGAGAGAAAATCGCCGTCAATGGCACTGATAAACCAAGTCGCACCTTGCGGGAAGCGCAGTCCACGAGGGGTGCTTTGCGCGCCTTGTAGCCACGAAAAAGAGTACAGCGACAAGCCGTCGTGGACCTCATTCGGACCCAGCCATTTGTGCAGTACGCCTGCCAGCACGGGTAGGTGATTGAAAGGTACGGTTTCGTTGTTGGGCGTGATTTGTAAGTATATTCGCATGACGTATGGAATTTTATTTTATTATATGCTGGGAATTCAGTGCAATTTATCATCCTTTGCTAAGTTCTACGATTGTTTCATTACAGGGTTTCGTTTTCCATTTATATTTGCAAAATTAAGTTGTACCCCCCTGGCATTACGACCCCAGCCCTCAAAAGTTTCAAAATTTTATTTTTTGTATCTGTTCTTGCAGGTGTTCCAAGAGCGATTCGGGATGAAGGATTTCTACAATCTGGTGGTGGAAGCCGAGTATAAAATTGGTGAGTCCATAAAAACGGTCGTTTACTTTGCATTGAAAATCATAAATGCCTTCTTCCTGTGCTTTTTGAATATGAGCTTGTGATAATGGAAAACGGGATATGAGTTCATTATACGCACCTACGCGGAGCCGCAGGTGTACCGATACTTGTTTGTCTTTGTCGCTCACGATGTAAAAAGGATCAGTTGCCATAACATAATGATGGTTTTCGTATGCCCAAGGATCGTTGGTGAGTTGAATGCGGGTGATGCGTGAAATACGAAAGTGGCGGAGTGCCTTTTTATCCACGTCATAGGCTTGGAGGATGTCATCGGCAGGATTGGGATCGAAGGGTTCAACGCGGCGGTCTTTGATTTCATTACTATTGGAAGAGTGATATTCCAATAAAATGATTTGCCGTTTTTCGCGTTTGGCTTGTTCCAGCAGGTCTATTTTGCTCAAGTAAGGTTTGCGCAAGGAGGCATTACCGAGGCGGGTGAAATCGTAAATGGAGACAATTTTGCGTTTGAGTTTCTCCATGCTGGGGTCATGGTGACCCAAGCGGTTGATGACCTCTAATAAAAAATTTTGCTCTTTTTCTGAAAAATGGAGCAAATCTTTCAATTCTTCGTAGGTTTTATCGGCTGCAAAGCCATAGCGGTACTTTTCGTCGTATTTTACTTCATAACCGGCAGTTTCAAAGTTTTCAAAATATTCTTTGATGGCATCCGGAAGTACATTGAAGCGTTCGGCAAGCTGGCGTTTGGTATAGCGGAAAGGCTGCTCCAGTAAAATGCGTTGCAGTTTTAAAATGCGGACTTTGTGTCCGTCTTCTTTGGATGTTTTTTTCATAGGTATATAATATTTTGCTAATGAGCCGATTATTTTAATTACGGCCTCAAAGTTGCATCCAATTACAATATGTTTTATTGGAAATACGCTAAAGTATGATTTTAGTTACACAAAAGGAAGGATTATAGCATTCTATTATTTGTAATAAAATCAGCTCCGATGCTACTAAATTGCTCCGAATGAGAATGCATCTACTTATCAATTTTGAATTCATCCGAAAGCTTTGCTCTTTTGGAGAAAATGTGAAGGTCTTAATGCCACAGCATTTAGCTAATAATATTATGGCGCATCATCGAAAAGCGTTACAACGGTGTGTGCACATTTGAGGAATAAAAAGTTATTGACACAAATCAAATCAATTTTTGCTGGCAAATAGCTGGCAAATAAAAAAAGGCTACGAAACTTCAATTCCGTAACCCTTTGATTGTCAGTTAGTACCGAAAGCGGGAGTCGAACCCGCACAGGTTACCCCGCACGCCTCTGAAACGTGTGCGTCTACCAATTCCGCCATTCCGGTAAGCCTCTTTTTATTTAACGAGTGGCGAATTTAGATAAATTCTCCTGAATGCGCAAGAGGTATTTCTTTTTTAGATAATAATCTCTGACCGCAGAAAGTTCCTGCGCAGTCGCTTTTTCGTCTTTATAATATTCTATAATAGAAGTTACTTCCGAGTAAATATCGCGCTCCTGATTTGCAATTTCTTGTAACACTTGTTGATACGTAGCTTCGTTAAAATCAAATTCCAAGTCCATCAAATTTTCATTGATGTCCATCATATCCAACAAAAAGTCTTGTGGAATTTTATTTTCGCCTTCGGCAGCAAGCGCGTTTTTTAACTTTAAAATGTATTCCATCCGTTTATCAAAATCGGATAAGGTACGATACGCTTGGTTATTTAAGGTAGATAACTCTAATATTTCCGCCTGCTTTTCAACCGATTCTAACGTATAAAAATCAGGATGAAATTGTTTACTATTTTCGTAGAAACGCTGTTTCAACAGTGTTCCGTCAATATTGAATGCAATTGGAATATTGAAAAATTCAAAATAATTCATTCCAACTCTATTTACCAAACCAACCTTTTATTGCCTCCCAAATGTCAAGTCCATTTGCAAAAACAATGAGTCCCAGCACCAGAATAAAGCCAAAAGTGGTAGCATATTCTAAAAACTTATCGCTCGGTTTGCGACCGCTCACCATCTCGTAAAGCAGAAAAAGAACGTGACCACCGTCAAGCGCGGGAATCGGTAAGAGATTCATAAATGCCAACACCAGCGACAAAATAGCGGTCATCAGCCAAAAACGTTCCCATATCCACTCCCCACCAAACATCCCGCCAATAGAGCCTAATCCACCCAGACTTTCAGACACTTTGATACGTCCTCTAAACATCTGCCCAAAGGCTTTTGCTTGGTCATTCAAAAAACCTAACCCTTTTGTAACACCTGCGGGAATAGCTTCTGCGATTGTATAATCTTGGCGTTTGAAATCAAAGAAATTATCTAAAGTTTTAGCGGCTACGCCTATTTTACCGTCTTCGGTCATTTTTACATTTAGATCAACTGTATCGGTCGTATTGCGCAATACGGTTATCTTTACCTCATCATTTTTATGCTGACGCGCCAATTTTGCAAACTCATGAAAGTAAGGCGTTGGCGCATCATTAAAAGCAATGACGCGGTCGTCTTTTTGCATACCTGCTTTTTCAGCAGGAGAGTCTTTACCAAATTCATTCACTATAAAAGGAGTACGCGCCCCAAAAATGACTTTATTTTTATTATCTCGCTTAGAAAGAATGCCCACAAATTTTTTATCAATCGGCAAATCCATTACATTTCCATCGCGCTCTATTACTAATCGGTTGGCATTATTAATAATAACTTCCCGAACAATGGCACGATCATTAAATTTTATAAATGCTTGATTGCCAATTGCTTTTATTTTATCACCATCGCGCAAGCCCATATCCATACCGAGTGAATCCACGTAAATGCCGTACTTTACATTTTCGGCAGGAAGATATTGTTCACCCCATACCCACAACACCATTGCATACAGGAAAAAACCAAGAATAAAATTGACCGTGACGCCACCCAACATAATGATGAGACGCTGCCAAGCTGGTTTGGAGCGAAACTCCCAAGGCTGCGGTTCGCCTTTCATTTGCTCGGTATCCATACTTTCGTCTATCATGCCGGCTATTTTTACATAGCCACCCAGCGGCAGCCAGCCTATACCGTACTCTGTCACATCTTTGCGGTCTTCCGGGTATTCCTTATTTTTATTGAAAATACTGGCAACATTCCAACGACCATTGATTTTACGAGCTTTAAAAACCGCAAACCAAGGGTCGAAAAACAGATAGAATTTTTCTACTCTTGTATTAAACCAACGAGCCGGTAAGAAATGCCCCAACTCGTGTAAAGTGACCAAAATCATGAGGCTGAGTGTCAACTGCCCCGCCATAATCAAAATATCCATGCGTATATTGCTACTTTTAAAAAACGATTCGATTGCTATTCAACGAAACACTATTTTAGCGCCACGGTTGAAAAAGACGAACGTTAAAGGTACTTTATTTTTGATAAACCGATGTTTTTTTTAGACTTAGAGACGTAGAATGGAGACTAAGTGACTTAGAGAACACGTGACAGAGCGACCAAGTGAGAAGTGCCAAATAACGAATCACCAATAACCAATCACCAATCACCAATCACCAAATCACGAAATTCCATGATATTATTTTATACAAAGGATATTAAAAATGAGTTGGCTACTTTTCATACGGAAGAGGCCCATCATTGCACGCAAGTGTTGCGCAAACGGGTGGGCGATCTTGTTACTTTTGTGGATGGAAAAGGCTGGTTTTATGAAGGAGAAATAATAGATATTACAAAAAAGAATTGCACTTTACAAATTGTCAGACAGTGGGAAGACCCATATCGGCGCACCTTTCAAGTTCATATCGCTATTGCACCTACTAAAAATATGGAACGATTGGAATGGTTTTTGGAAAAAGCGACCGAGATTGGGGTGGACACGATTACGCCGCTACTTTGTGAACATTCCGAGCGTAAAATTATTCGGCTCGACCGTTTGGAGAAAATTCTTCTTTCCGCTATGAAACAATCTCTGAAAGCAACCCTACCCATTTTACAAGAATTAACACCTTTTAATACTTTTATAAAATCACAAATGATTGACAATCACAAATTCATTGCTTATTTAGGTGATGAAAATAATCCACATTTAAAACAAGTTTACCCTAAAGCTCAAAGTGCTATCGTATTGATTGGACCAGAAGGCGATTTCTCTGAAAAAGAAATACAAAGTGCTTTACATCAAGGATTTATAGGTGTAAGTTTGGGCAATAGTCGGCTGCGTACGGAGACGGCGGGTGTGGTGGCGACCCATATTTTACAACTGATGAATGAATAATTAAAAGTTATTTCATTATTCATTCGTTCGTTACTCATTATAAATTATTACTCGTTTGTTCCTTCTAAAATACTGCCGAATATTTAGCCAAAAAGCAGCAAATAAATATAAAATCAAGGGAGAACCCATTGTAATAAAGGATATATAAATAAAGTAGAGCCGAACGGTAGAGGAAGCGATGCCCATTTTCTTACCCAAGTAACTGCACACGCCGAAAGCCGAGCGCTCCAAATGATGTTTTAATTGTTGCATAATATATAAAGTATTTTGAATAATATTGCTTGGTTAGAAAGGAAGGAAAAGATATCCTTTTTTGTTCAAAAAATTTAATAATAAATGGCTGATTTTGACAAAATAGGAATTTTTAAACAACTTTTCTACTTCTCGGTTTATGACTTCGAATGTACATTCGTAAACTCAAAAGCCACAAAAATCCAATGGACTTACATAGTAAAACCCCTTTTTGGCTCGTCAAAAGCGGATTGGTTCAATCTTTTCCTTCCTTAAAAACCAATTTAGAAACGGATGTTGCCATCATAGGCGCAGGTATTACGGGCGCGCTGGTCGGCTATCATTTGGCGAAAGCTGGGGTAAAAGTGGCACTCTTTGAACGGCGGCACGCGGGCATGGGCAGCACGAGCGCGAGTACGGCGCTGTTGCAATACGAGATTGATACCCACATGACGCAATTAGCAGAATGGTTTGGCGAGGCAAAAGCAGCGCGGAGTTATAATTTATGCCTGGATGCTATTTTAAAATTACAAGATTTGTGTAATGATTTGAATATTAGTAATGAATTTCAGCTCAAAAAGAGTTTTTATTATGCTTCCAGCAAACGTGATGTAAAGAGTCTGCAAAAAGAGTACGAACTGCGTCGTAAGCATGGGATTGAATTAGAATATTTAGAGAAAAAAGAAATTGAAAAACAGTTTCCATTTTCAGCTCCAGCAGGTTTGTTATCGAAAGTAAGCGGACAAGTGGATGCTTATAAAATGACGCACGCACTTTTAGGAAAATTGCCCGAAATGGGCGGCAGCATTTACAATCAAACGGAAATAAAAGACATTCGCTACCATAATGATTGGGTAGAATTGCGCACGGAAGATGATTGTCAAGTGCGCGCCAAGCGCCTCGTCATTGCCGCCGGTTATGAATCGCAAAAATATTTAAAACAAAAAGTCGAAAACCTAAATTCCAGCTACGCCATCATCAGCGAACCCATGCCAGAGCAAGATTTTTGGCACGGAAACTGTCTCGTTTGGGAAACGGCTCGCCCGTACCTTTATATGCGCACCACGAGTGACTATCGTATTTTGATTGGTGGCAGAGACGAAAAATTTTATAATCCCGACCGCCGCGACCGACTTATTGAAAAGAAAGCCGAACAATTGGAAAAGGATTTTACGAAATTATTTCCTGATGTGCCGTTCAAAAGAGACTTCCAGTGGGCAGGCACGTTTTCGGAAACGGAAGATGGATTGCCTTATATCGGGGAGTCGCCGGAGCGTCCACTCACGTATTTCGCGCTGGGTTTTGGTGGCAATGGGATTACGTTTAGCCTAATTGCAGCGGAGATGATTCGGGATTTGTATTTGGGAAATGCGAACAAGGATGCGGAGATATTTGCATTTGACAGGAAGCGTGTCTGAACTGTGATTTATTTGATTATTATGATTTCTATGATAATTTTACATTTTGCTTCATAGTGATAAAAGCGAAAACTAAATCCGCACAATCCGCGTCATCCGCGTTCCAATGGAAGTGTAAAGAGCAAGTAGCAAGCGAAAAAATCAAGCCAATCATAAAAATCAAATAAATCACAGTTCAGACAAATACCCCACGACGAGCCGCGCCGCCCGTTCCGAAGCCCCGGCGTTCCCCAGTTTTTCTCGCAATTCTTCATATCCTTTTTTAATTACATTTACCTTTTCAGGTTGTAAAATTTCCTGTAATGCTTGTCGCAAATTACTCGTAATCAACTCATTCTGAATCAATTCCTTCACCAACAATCTATCTACAATCAAATTCACCAGCGCAATAAACTTTATTCTCTTGGCAACTAATCGTTTTGCAATGGCATACGACATCGCCCCGCCTTTGTAACAAACCACTTCTGGCACATTAAACAAAGCAGTTTCTAGCGTCGCTGTCCCCGATGTGACCAGTGCAGCTGTGGAATGGCTCAATAAATCATACGTCTGGTTTTGTACAAAACTGATGCTTGCTGAAAATTTCGATTCCTTTAAAATGGCATCATAAAATTCCTTCGGCTGTGAAGGTGCTCCGGCTATTACAAATTGATAATCAGGAAAATCCGACGTAACGCTCAACATTACTTCCAACATTCGACTAATTTCCTGCTTCCGACTTCCCGGTAAGAGCGCGATAATTGGTTTTTCTGATAAATTATTTTGTTGTAAAAAATCTGGCGAGGCTTTATAATTTTCTATTACATCTAATAATGGATGCCCGACGAATTCTACTTTGTAATCATATTTTTGGTAGAATGCTTCTTCAAACGGCAGAATCACCAACATTTTATCCACCGTTTTTTTAATATCATGTACCCGACTGGCGTGCCAAGCCCACAATTGCGGCGAAATGTAATAAATCACTTTTAAGCCCTGTTCTTTTGCCCACTTTGCAATGCGTAAATTAAACCCCGGATAATCCACCAAAATCAACACATCTGGTTGGTAGTCAATTATATCAGCTTTACAAAATTCAATATTCTTTAAAATCGTCCGCAAATTCTTTACCACTTCCACAAATCCCATAAACGCCAATTCTTGATAATGCTTCCGCAAATCGCCCCCCGCCGCCTGCATCAAGTCACCCCCCCACACCCGAAAATCCGCCGCCGAGTCCTCTTTTTTCAAGGCTTTCAATAAATTTGAGCCATGCAAATCCCCTGAAGCTTCGCCCGCTATCACGTAGTACTTCATAATTGTGTTCTAGTGTTCTGGTGTTAATGTGTTCTTGTCCGCTCGTGACAAATAGTACACTGATTTTTTAGGATGGTTATGATTTTTTATGATTAAATCAGTCAACACCATAAAGAATCTTATAGAATCAGTGTCCCATCAAGCCCTGCGCGCAAAATATCACAATATTATTAAACAAGCTTCGCTCCAAAGTAAACGAACCAAATGACCGCATAAACCAACGTCGCCAGCACCAGCCCGCGCATAGACTGCGTCAAGCGCTTCTTTTGAAAAAAATTCAAGGGAATCAAGTTCAAACATACTGCTACAATACCCAAGGTCCGCTGCCGAAAATTCGCCGAAAAACCGCGTCCACTCAATGCCCCCGCCGATTCCAGCCCATCATAAATCATTAGCAAAAGCGCATATCCCACAAAAGGCAACACCAAACCAATTAACAACCCAAACCAAAGCATATTTCTGTTCATAATTTTATTATATTGTAGAGGGAAGAAGATGGAGAAAAGAGGGACAAATCCTACTTCGTGCTTCGTGCCTCGTATTTTGGGTTATCCCTCTACCCTCGTCCCTCTACTCTCTACTGAAAATTCCATATCTTTCATTTTACGTAGCGCCTCATAATTCGTCAAATCATGCATGGAAGGCACCACCGACACATACCCATTTTCCAGCGCCCAAATATCCGTATCATCCGCCAAATCCTCATTTTCAAACTTGCCCGTCAGCCAGTAATACTTCACCCCGCGCGGGTCTTTCGCCTCCACAAATTCTTCCACCCAACGCGCATCCGCCTGCCGACATAACCGAATCCCCTTGATCGCCTCCGTCGGCAACTTCGGAATATTCACATTCAACAAATTCCCGTGTGCCATCCCATTCGCCAGCACATACTGCATAATCTGCCGAATAAATGGCTTCCCCTCCTCAAAATCTGCCTGTGCCGAGTAATCCAACAACGAAAACCCAATCGCCGGTGCGCCCTCCAACGAAGCCTCCATCGCCGCCGACAGCGTCCCCGAGTAAATAATATTAATCGAAGCATTCGAACCATGATTCACGCCCGACACACACAAGTCCACGATCCGGTCTTTCATCAGCACATTTTTCGCCAGTTTCACACAATCCACCGGCGTTCCCGAGCAATCATAAGCCGCCAACACCCCTTCAAATACGCCCTCCATCGCCCGCAACCGAATCGGCTTATCAATCGAAATCGCGTGTCCCATGCCACTCTGCGGCGCATCCGGTGCCACCACAATCACATCCCCCAGCTCCAACGCCACCTCCACCAGCGCTCTTATTCCATTCGCCGTGATTCCGTCGTCATTCGTAACTAATATTAATGGTTTTTTCATTATTTTAGATTTTTAGATGCCAGATTAAAAGATGCCAGATGCCAGATACGCTCCAACTTTTACATTTTACATTTCGCGGTTTTACATTTTAAATTCCAGACGATTAGATGCCAGACGCGCTCCAACTTTTACATTTTACATTTCGCGGTTTTACATTTTAAATTCCAGACGATTAGATGCCAGACGCTCCAACTTTTACATTTTACATTTCGCGGTTTTACATTTTGACTTTTATTTGGGCGTGCCCCTACGGGTCGGGCTATCCGCTTGTACCTTCCTACGGTCGGTACCGCTCCTATCCCTCACGCAGCAGCCGTTTTCATTTCAACAGCCGTCAAACCAGAAGCGAGAGAAGAGAAGTGAGAAGCGAGAAACTCCCAAACCTTAAACAAAAAAAACATTTCGCCGCAAAGCTACAATTATGACCCTTATTTTACCATTCAATTAAACTTGAAAAGTTGTTCAATGTTGTAGTTTCGTTCGCAAAGCAAATGCTAAATTTTAAATTTTTAGTGCTGAATGCCTTCGTTTCTACGCATTCAACATTAAAAACTAAACATTCAAAATTAAACATTGCAGTATGACTGCTAAAAAAGGCATCCTCCTCGTCAATCTCGGTACACCCGACGCACCCGACCGTCCGGCAGTCTATCGCTATTTATTACAATTTCTGCTCGACCCGCGCGTCATTGATGTCAATTGGTTATCGCGCAATGTATTGGTCCGAGGCATTATCGCACCTTTCCGCTCCGGCAGTTCTTCTAAGTTGTATCAAAAACTTTGGACCCAAAACGGTTCTCCTTTAAAATATTATGGAAATCGAGTAACGGAAGGACTTCGACATTTATTGGGTGAAGACTACGAAGTCGAACTCGCCATGCGCTACCAAAGCCCGTCCATCGAATCCGCCATTGAAAAATTACTGCAAAAGCAAGTCTCCGAAATCACCGTTTTACCCCTATTTCCACAATACGCTTCCGCTTCCACCGGCTCGGTATATGAAGAAGTAATGCGCATTCTACAAAAAAGAAACGCCATACCACCGCTGAAATTCATCAACTCCTTTTACGATTACGAACCCATGATTGACATATTCGCGGAGAACGCTCGGCAATTTGATATTGAAAGTTACGACCATATTTTATTTAGTTATCACGGTTTACCCGAACGCCAACTGCGAAAAGCCGACGATTTCAATCATTGTTTGCAAAAAGAAAATTGCTGTAATTCTATCGGTCCGGTCAATCAATTTTGTTACTCCGCACAGTGCCACGCGACTACCCGCGCACTTGTTGCCAAACTGAATCTACCGGAAGGCAGCTACACCACCTCCTTCCAAAGCCGCTTGGGACGCACGCCCTGGGTAAAACCGTACACCACCACCATTTTAGAAGAACAAGCCCAAAAAGGCACGAAAAGACTCTTAGTTTTTAGTCCTGCCTTTGTAGCCGATTGCCTCGAAACCATCGTAGAAATCAGCGATGAATACTATCACGAATTTCGAAAAATGGGCGGTGAGCACGTGCAATTAGTGCCCAGTTTAAATGATAATCCGAAGTGGATCGCGGCGGTGAGAGATTTGGTGGTAGGTGCGTGATTGTATCCGCCGCCATACCACTGCGGGTGATGTTTCCGTCATGCCCCGTTCCGTCGGCTCCGGCATCAGCAAGCGTTCCAATGCCCGCCGCATATCTTCCTTCCGAATCGTCTGCCCCGCCTGCTTCGATGCCCACGTTGCATAGGTCATAAGCTCCCGTGCGCGCCGTCATTGCTTGCGATAGCTCGTAATAACACTGCGTAATCTGTAAATTGCGTGTATTGGCTCGCCAGCCGTGGCAATTTTATCAACTTCTTGAAGGGTGGGAAAGGGCTTCATAGCTGTATTTTGTGTAGCTAAAGTTAGAGAATTTTAAAGGGTTTTTGCTGTTTTTTTTACAATTGTTTAAATAGAATAGATTTTAACTTTTGCATCCTTGGTTTCGCTCAAAATAATGAATACTTTTGTTAAGAGGTTACAAACTTAAAAACCTGATATAATATGAAAGTTCTTAGTCTTACACTATTTGCTACTTTGCTCGTAATTTACTGCACGGCACAAAAACCGGTGCTCATTAAAAACATTAATCCAACATCTCAGTCCTACATTTCTAACCTTACTCTTTTTAAAGACAAAGTATTTTTTTCAGCTGCAGATGATAGAGGTTCTGCTTTGTGGTGTACAGATGGTACATCGCAGGGTACTATCAAAGTAAAAGATGTGATAGCAGGGATGAACAGTTCTAATTTTAACCTCCCTTTTACTGTTATGGGAGATAAAATGTTTTTCGTGGGAAAACTGTCAGAATTATGGGTCAGCGACGGCACCACTAATGGCACTAAATTAATAAAACAATTTAGTAATGGTAATCACAGTGGTTTAGGAGAATTCACCGCCTTTGAAAATAAGCTGTTTTTTAGAGTAGATAATGGCGAAGGTGATGCACTTTGGGTCACCGATGGAACGCCCGAAGGAACTGTAAAAATAAAAAATTTTATACAAAGCAACGATGCATATAGATATCCTGCCAACATGATGGTGATAAATGATAAGCTTTTCTTTCGATTTGGAGAAGGCTCAGTGGCAAATGAATTATGGACGACTGATGGTACTGAAGCGAGTACAGTCAGATTACTTAAAATAGAAACTTCAGACGCTCCATTAATGGATAATTTTACAGCCATCGGAAATAAAATATTTTTCAGGCTAAATAGCGATTTATGGGTAACCAACGGAACACCTTCAAATACATTTCCTTTATGCAAAATACTAGGGAACTGGAGTCCTCAGTTTGGTAATGAAAAGAATGTAGGGGAGTTCTATAATTTAATTCTTTGATATTCACATAGTTATTTGTATATTTGCTCAATAAAAACGAACAAATATGC
>ENA-ORBV01002490-ORBV01002490.1-microbial-mat-metagenome-genome-assembly--contig:-NODE-2490-length-38685-cov-27.249689_pt1 | contig 38685 bp, 37 predicted proteins | sample MGYA00237777_ERZ505514 | MGnify/ENA primary metagenome ERZ505514 (study PRJEB26160, sample SAMN06269048) | microbial mat metagenome | isolation source: Oligotrophic lake microbial mat | place... | reverse complement strand
ACCTTCGCGGCGCCTGCGGCGACCAGGGAAGCAATCTCGGCTGCGGAAAGGCCCGCTTCGCGCAGGATCGCCTCGGTGTGCTCACCCAGATGTGGTGCCGGCAGCCAATCGCTGCGCGCGCCGCCGGACAGTGTATTGGCCGGCAGCAGATCAAGGATGGTGCCTTCGGTCGGGTGTTCGCGCTTCTGCAACAGGCCCACATCGGCCAGGTGCGGGTCGTCGATCAGGGTCTCCAGGGTGTGATACGGCGCGGCCGGAATGTCGTGGCGCCGGCACAGTTCCAGCCAGAATGCGGTGGTCTGTCTGGTCAGCCCTTCGGCACGCACGCGGTAGTACTCATGCACATTCTGGAAGCGCGCCGCCACGTTGCAAAAGCGCGGGTCGGTCTTGAAATGCGCCAGCCCCATCGCGTCGAACAGCGGGAACACCTGGGCGTCGGTGTTGGCCGACAGCGACAGGTAGCCATCCAGGGTTTTCGACGGCGCGTAAAACTCGTTGACCAGCCGCGGGTCGCCGGCTTCGCCCAGCGGCGGCACATACGTGCGGTTGTACAGGTGCTCGGTCAGCACTTGCGTGGCCATGTTTTCGAACATCGGCACCTCGATCGACTGGCCCTGCCCGGTCCGCTCGCGATTGAAAAGCGCCATGGCAATCATCTGCACGGCGATCAGGCCGCCGGTGCGGTCGGCCAGCACATATGGCACATAGCGCGGCTCGCCGAATGCCTTGGCATGCAGCCCGGCCACCCCGGCCGATCCCTGGATGATCGGGTCATAAGCAGGCACGCCGGCATAGCGCCCGCCCTGGCCGAAGCCGAACATGCCGCAGTAGATGATCTGCGGATTGACCCGGCACACATCCTCATAACCCAGCGCCATGCGCGCCATCGAGTCCGGGCGCACATTCCAGGTCATCACGTCCGCCGTTTCCAGAAGGCGCAGCAGCGCCGCGTGGCCACCCGGGTGCTTCAAGTCGAGGCAGATCGAGCGTTTGTTGCGGTTCAGGTGCAGGAACTTGGGTGCCATGCCGGGCGTGCGGCCGCGCCCGCCCAGGTGACGGCCGATGTCGCCCGCCGGGCTTTCCACCTTGATCACCTCGGCGCCATGGTCGGCGAGGATTTGCGTGCACAAGGGCCCGATCACCACCGAGGTGAGGTCGATCACCTTGACGCCTGCCAACATGCCGCCGCTGTTCTTGCTGTGCATGGATTTACTCCGCTTGCATGCCGGCGGCCTTGACCACGCGTGCCCACATGGCGGTGTCGCGTGCCTGCAGTGCTGCAAAGTCGTTGTTCGAGAGCGGCATCACCTGGGTGCCGCTGGCTTCCAGTGCGGCCTGTTCAGCCTTGATTGCGGCATGAATCAGGCTGGTCAGCTTGGCCGTGATCGCCGGCGGCGCGTTGGCGGGCAGGTACAGGCCTTGCCAGTTGCCCAGTTCATATTCCGTAAAGCCCTGCTCGATCATGGTCGGAATGGTGGGCGCCATCGGCAGGCGCGATTTGCCGGTGACCGCCAGGGCCCTCAGTTTCCCGCCCTGCACCAGTGGCATGCCGGTAATCAGGTCGCTCCACATGACGCTGACCTGACCACCCATCAGATCGGTCAGCGCCTGCGGCGCGCCCTTGTACGGCACATGCAGGATGTCGACGCCGGCCATCTGCCTGAACATCTCGCCGCCGATGCGGCTGGGCGCGTTGCCGCTGGCGAAGCTGTATTTGCCCGGATTGGCCTTGGCCAGCCGCGCGAACTCGGCCACGTTGGCGGCCGGGAAGGCTGGCGCCACCACCATCACAAACGATGCAGTGACCACGCTGGTGAGCGGCGTGAAGTCCTTGACCGGATCGTAAGGAAGCTTCTTGAACAGGCTCGGGTTGGCGGCATGGGTGGTGCCGGTGGTGACCAACACGGTGTAGCCATCCGCAGGCGCCTTGGCCACCGCCTCCGAGGCGATGAATCCGCTCGCGCCGCCGCGGTTGTCCACCACGACGCTTTGCCCGGTAGCCTTGCCGATCTGCTGCGCCAGTAGCCTGGCCGATTGATCGGTCGCACTGCCGGCAGGAAACGAAACCACGAAGCGGATCGGCCTGTTGGGGTAGTCGGAGGCGCTGGCCTGCGCCATGCTGGCCGGCGCCGCCATCAAGCCGCCAAGCAACACCATCCCGCACGCCAGGCGGTTGCACGGGAATTGATTCAGGGTAGTCATGCGCATGCTGTTGGTCTCCTCGAAATTGAGTTGCTTTCCGGCCGCGAAATCGCGCTACTCCGGTTCGATACCGGCGGCCTTGACCACGCGCGCCCACATGGCGGTATCGCTGGCCTGCAAGCGGGCGAATTCCTCCGGCGAGGTGAGCCGCACCGAGCCGCCGCTGGTTTCATGCGCCGCCTGATCGGCGCGTACCGCGGCGTGCAACAGGGCGTTGAGTCTGGCCACGATTTCCGGCGGCGTCCTGGCCGGCAGGTAGGCGCCCACCCAGTTGAACAAGTCGTAATCCGGGAAGCCCTGCTCCATCATGGTCGGCACGTTGGGCGCGATCGCCAGCCGCTTCTTGCCGGTGAACGCCAGTGCCTTGAGCTTTCCGGCTGTCACCTGCGGCATGGCGGTGCGCAGATCGCTGAAGATCATGCTGATCTGGCCCCCCAGCAAGTCGCCTAACGCCTGCGGCGCGCCGCGGTAGGGCACATGCAGCAGGTTGGTGCCGCTCATCATCTTGAACATTTCGCCGCCGATGCGGCTGGGCGCATTGCCCGAGGCGAAGGTGTACTTGCCGGGATTGGCGCGCGCCAGTTGCACCAGGTCCGCGACGTTGTTGGCCGGGAAGGTCGGCAACACCACCAGCACGAAGTCGTTCATGCTCAGTGAACTCACCGGCACGAAATCCTTGACCGGGTCATACGGCAGCCTTTTGAACAGTGCCGGATTGGCCGCATGGGTGGTACCGGTGGTGAAAAGCACCGTGTAGCCGTCCGGCGCGGCCTTGGCCACCGCCTCGCAGGCGATGAAGCCGGCGGCGCCGCCGCGATTCTCGACCACCACTGCCTGCCCCGTGGCCTTGGTGAATTGCGCTGCGATCAGGCGTGCCACCTGGTCTGTTGCACTGCCGGCCGGGAACGAGATGACAAAGCGCACCGGCTTGCCGGGGTAGGACTCGGCCTGGGCCAGTGCCGTGCCGGGCAGCACAAGCAGCAGTGCGCCATAGAGCACGGCAAATCCGGCGCCAAAGCGGATGCGCGATACGCCCAACTTGAACATGCGGGTCTCCTCCGAGGTGGTGTCCGGGCCGATGTGGGGTCGCGGATCGTGTAGGCTTGTACCCAGACTTTACACCCGGAGTACCGATGAAACCCAACCTCCTCGTCATCCTGGTCGACGATCTGCGCTACGACGAATTCAGCGCCGGCGGTCACCCTTACATGAAAACGCCGCACATCGATCGACTGGCCACCGAAGGCGCGTTGTTCGAGCGCGCCTTTCACACCACGCCGATCTGTTCACCCAATCGCGCCTCGATCGTCACCGGCCAGTACGCCAGCCGCCACGGCATCATCGACAACGTCGCGCGCGATGCCATGAGCCATCGCCTGCCCAATTACCACCTGGAGTTGCAAAAGCGCGGCTACCGCACCGCGCACATCGGCAAGTGGCACATGGGCAACGCGGGCGGGCCACGTCCGGGCTACGACTACTGGGTGAGCTACGACGGCCATGGCCGCATCAACAACCCGAAACTGAACCACGACGGCAAGGTCGTGCAGCACCAGGGCTATGTCACCGACATCATGAATACCCTGGCGGTGGACTTTCTCAAAGACCACCAGAAGAAGCACGACAAGAAGCCGTTCTCGCTGTTCTTCGCGCACAAGGCGGTGCATCCGGACGCTGAGCAGGGCGCCGACGGCACTTTTCGCGTGGATGGCTACGTCGCGGCCGAGCGCCACCGCGACCTGTACCGTGGCCAGGTGTTTCCCAAATCCCCCAACATGCTTTCGCCCGCCGAGGTGATCAGGCAGAAACCGGCCTGGGCTGAATGCTTCGATCTGAAGCGCAGCAGGGAATCGCAGGCGGTCATCAAGGCGGTGCATTCGGGCGAACAGGAGGAGATCCGCTTGCGGGCCGCGATGATGGCCTCGGTTGACGAGGGCGTCGGCATGATTCTCGACACCCTCGCGCGCCAGGGCAAACTCGACGATACCTGCATCGTGTTCCTCGGCGACAACGGCTACTTTTTTGGCGAGCATGGCTTGGGGCCGGAGCGCCGCTTCGCCTACGAAGAAGGGATTCGCTCGCCGTTCCTGGTGCGTTATCCGAAAAAGGTCAGGGCCGGCTCGCGCGTCAAGGATCTGGTGATCTGCCAGGACATCGCGCCGACCTTCATCGAACTGGCCGGCGGCAAGCCGGGGCCGCAAATCCAGGGACGCTCGCTGTTGCCGCTGTTTGCGGGAAAACGCGCCGGCTGGCGCAAGTCCTTCCTGGTCGAATACTGGGCCGAGAACGCCATGCCCTGGCTGGTGGGCATGACCTACAAGGCGGTGCGTACCGAGCGCTACAAGCTGATTCACTGGGTCAATCGTGGCCGCGCCGGCGAACTCGATGAACTCTACGACTTGACGCGCGATCCGTACGAGTTGAAGAACCTGATCAAGAGCCGTGCGGCGGCGCCGGTGCGCGAGAAGTTGAAACGCGACTTGCGCACGCTGGTGAGCGGGGCGCTCGGCCTGTAGGTCTTGGCTTGCCTGCGCGCCTTGCCCGGCGCGCCGGCCTCGCACTGACGCTACTGCCAAATCGCGCGAATTCGATGCTTTTGCGGGGCTGCAAGGGGCCTCGCGCGCCCGCCACGTTGCCGCAGGAGGTTGAGGCAGATCAAGGTTCCGTCGAATTCATGCGCCATGCGCCGGCCAACCGGCGTTTGCGGATTGACGCCGCACGCCGCCCCGCGCAAAGTATGCCTGTCGCTTCCTGGCCACGAGGTTTCCACGTCATGTCCGATTCTCCGCAGTCTCCCGGCTCGCCGCCAATGGTTTCTGCGGCCGGCGCAGACCCTTTCCCGGTGCCCAAGCCGCGCAGTGTCGCGTTCGGTGCGCCTTTCGCATGGCTGGCGCTTGGCTGGGCCGACATGCGGGCGACGCGCTTCGCCGGCACCTTCTACGGCGTGGTGTTCGCCCTGATGGGTTTGGCGATCACCACCATCTACCAGACCAAATGGCAGCTGACCATGGGCCTGACTGCGGGTTTTTTCCTGATGGGCCCGTTTATCTGTTGCGGCATTTACTGGCTGTCGCGGCAGCGCGCGCGGGGTGAAGCGGTGAGCCTGATGGAGTCGCTCACCTGCTGGCGCCGCAATCCGGGCGGGGTCGGCTTCTTCGCCGCCATCGTCACCTTCGCGATGATCGTCTGGGCGCGGGTCTCGGTGGTCATTTTCGCGCTCTTCTCGACGCGTGATTTTCCCACCTTGCAGGGGGTGCTCACGCAGATCTTCGCTTTAACCAACCTGCCCTTCGTGGCCGTGTGGTTCGGTGTCGGGTTCGTGTTTGCCTCGCTGGTATTCGCCGTCTCGGTGGTGTCGGCGCCGTTGATGCTCGATCGCAACACCGATACGATGGTGTCGATCTTCGCCAGCGTGCGCGCCTTGTGGATGAACCCGGGGCCCTTGTACCTGTGGGCCGCACTGATCGTCGCCATCATCGGCGGAAGCCTGGTGTTCGGCATGTTTGCCCTGGTGCTGACCGCACCGCTGGTCGGGCACGCCACCTGGCATGCCTATCGCGACCTGATCGCCGACTGAGGGCGCACGCCGCATGGCCAAGGCGGACGTGGCACACTGTGGCCACGCATCACATTCGAAAGTCCGTCTCATGCCACGCGCCGTTCTGGACCCCGGCCGGATTCATCCGGCGATCAGCGAAGCCATTGCAAACAGCCATGCCGATATCGTGCGCGAAGTCGAGGCCGCAGTCGCCGCTGAGGACATCGTGGTTGTCGGCATGGCGATGAATCCCTTCCCCAGGCGCGCGCGCAAGCTGCTTGACGCCGCCGGCCGCACCTATCGTTACCTCGAATACGGCAATTACCTGGGCGGCTGGCGACGCCGCACCGCACTCAAGATGTGGTGCGGCTGGCCGACCCTGCCGATGGTTTTTGTCAAGGGCGTGCTGGTCGGCGGCGCGCAGGACCTGGCGCGGCTGATGCGCAACGGCGAGTTTGAAAAGCTGCTGGCAGCACCGCGCTCCGCGAAGCTTTGACCTTTGCCGCGAGGGCGGCCAGGATTCCGGGTTTGGGGGGCGGCGTGTCGGACAATGACGTCAAGGCGATCGTCGCCTATCTGCGCGCGCTGCCGCCGAAGCAGGGATGCGCGCGGTGCACCGGTACTATTGAACACATGAAGCGATCGCGGATGCGCGCATGAATCCGATCGACTGGTTCGTGCCGCCGGCCTCGCGCGCCGACCCGGTCTGGGGTGACCGGCATCGCGGCGTTGCCAAGTCCTTGCTGGCGATTTCCGCGACGGTCGCGATCCTTTTGATCGGCTATCTTCTGGTGCGCAACGCGCCTTCCGTGGCCGAGCTGATCCTGTTTGCCGCCGCGATCGTAATACCGATATGCGGCGCGCTGCTGATTCGCGCCTCGGGGCGCATCGTGCACGGCCTGATCCTGACCAATCTGGCCGGCGTACTGCTGGTGGGCTTGTGGGCCTATCTGACCGGCGGCATTCTGTCGGTGGCGATCCCGTGGTTGCTTGCCAACCTGGCGCTCTTGTCCACCTTCGGCAACATGCTGTTGCTGGGGTTCGCCGGCGGTGCGGTGATGATTGTGGTGGTGACGCTGTACGGCCTGTCGATTCGCGGCTGGATTCCGATGAGCCTGGTGCCGCCGGCGCTGACCCACGAATTGATGCTGTTGTCGATGCTATCGTCGGTGGCGGTGCTGGTGTTCGCTGCGGCCTTCGTCATGCGCGAACGCGCCGAGGTCAAGGCGCGCTTGCGCGCGGCGCGCGATGTGGCCGAACGCGCCAGCCGCGCCAAGTCGGTATTCCTGTCGTCGGTCAGCCACGAACTGCGCACCCCGCTGTCAACCGTGATCGGTTTTGCCGAGGTATTGAAACTCGATGAGGCCCAAAAACTCTCGCCGGCGCAGGCCACCTACGTCGAGAACATCCTGACCGCCGGCGATCACCTGCTGGCGTTGGTGAACCAGGTGATCGACATGAGCCGCATCGAGTCCGGCGATGTCGAGCTGCGCATCGACGACGTGCGGGTCGCCGAGGTGGTGGCTTCCTCGGTGGCGATGGTCCGACTCGCGGCCGACAAGCGCGGCATCGCCATCGTCAATCACGCGCGGGCCAGCGCAGGCGTGCTGGTGCGCGCCGACGCAACCCGCTTGCGGCAGGTGATTCTCAATCTGTTGTCGAACGCGCTCAAATACAACCGCGACCAGGGCAGCGTCAGCATCGATGCGCGTGCGTTGGACGACGGTTTTCTGCGCATCAGTGTGGCTGATAGCGGGCGCGGCATTCGCGAAGATCGGCGCCATGAACTGTTTGAGTCGTTCGCGCGCCTGGGCGAGGAATCCGGACCGATCCATGGCAACGGTCTGGGCCTGGCGATTTCCAAACGCTTGGTCGAGATGATGCACGGGCGCATCGGCTTCGAATCGGTGGAAGGCGAGGGCTCGACTTTCTGGGTGGAGCTGCCGCCGGCTGCTTGAGCGGCCGCTACAGTTTGCCTTCGACCACCAGGCGGCGAATCGTGCGGATGGCATCGGTGTCCGCTTCCACATAGGCCTGCTTGACGAAGCCCTGGTAGAGCGGGTCCACCGGAGGTGCGCCGTTGTTCGGGTGGCTTGTGTAGTCGAAGCACACGAATAGCTGCAATTCGTCCGGGGCCTCGATGCTGGTCACAAGCGTGGCCGCAGGTATTTCGCCGGCCGCGTCGATTTCCTGCCGCGTGCGGTCGGGCGGATGGAAGCTGATGCGGTCGCGCACCACCAGCCGGCCGAAGTGCAACTCGCGCTCGATCGAACCCGCATCACGCGCCAGCAATTTGAAGCTGTCGAGCGTGGGCACGAACAACAACGGATTCTCGGCCTTCATGACCAGGCCGCGCCACACCTGCTCGCGTGTCAGCGAGTCGATCAACGGGTTGAGCGGATCGTTGATCTGTACCAGGTGCTGGAACTTCATTGACGGGTTTGCTCGCGAGCGTGTTGACAACGGGGTGTGCGGCGGGTCGCGCGGATGCCGCAAGCGGCAAGCCTCAAGCGCGCTTGTGTTCCGGCTTGATGGTCCACAGAAAGGCGCGGCGATAGCGCGTCGCCACCTCGAAGGTCCGATCCGGCACCCAGTCGCCCATGTCGAAGGCGTTGGACACCACGCGCGAGCCCACCGCGAGTTCCTTCCACAATTTCGGGCGCACCTTGAGATTGAGTTCCGGCAGCAGGTAGAGCGTCACCACCGTGGCCTGGCTCATGTCGACGCTGAAGAGGTCGCGCACCTCGAACTTGACGCGCGCATCGACCCGCTCGGCCAGCGCATTGGCGCTGGCCCACTCGACCAGGTTGTAATTGAGATCGAAGCCGCGCCCCATCGCGCCGCGCCTGGCGGCCGCCACCAGAAAGCGGCCGTCACCGCAGCCGAGGTCGTAGACCACATCCTTGGGCCCCACATTGGCCGCAGTGATCAGGGTATCGACCACCGCCAGAGGGGTCGGCTCGTAGACCACGTCGGCGCCGCGCGGCGGCGCGCAAGGCTGCTGCGCTGTCTGTGCCAGTGCCGGGCCGGTTGCCAGCAGGGTGCCGGCAGCGGCCAATGGCAGGGTGTTGGCGAGGAATCGGCGTCGTTGCATGGGAATTATCCTTGGCGGTGATGGCTGTCGGGTGGCGCGCTTATCCTGCATTGCGCTTGTCTTCAGGCTTCACGGTATACAGAAACGCGTGCAGGTAGCGGGTCGGTACGTCGATCACGCGGTCGGGCTTCCAGCCCGGCACCTCGAAGCCATTGGCCACCACGCGCGCGCCCACCTTGAGGTGGCGCCACAGGATGGGGCGCAGGCGCCGGTTCATTTCCGGCAGGATGTAGAGGGCGATCACAGAGGCTGGCGACAAGTCGGTCTGGAACAGGTCCTGAACGCGGATCTGCACGCGGTCCTCGACACGCTCGGCCAACACGTTGGCCTGCGCCCATTCGACCAGGCGAGGGTCGATTTCGATGCCGACTCCACTGGCGCCGCGCTTGGCTGCCGCGACCACGATGCGGCCGTCGCCGCAGCCGAGGTCGTAGACCACATCGCCCTTGCCCACTTGCGCCAGGTCGAGCATGGTCTCCACCACGCCGCGCGGCGTCGGTTCGTACACCACGTCGGCGGTGCGGATGTAGGCGCAGGTCGGCAGGTCGGTCGACTGCGCGCGCGCGCCGCCGGCGGCGGCCAGGCCGGCGACGGCGGATGCGAATTGGCGACGATTCATGGTGCGCGGGATCAGGTGAGGGCGGCCGCGAATTACAACACGTGTAGCGCCTGAGCGTCAGCGTAGAATCCGTCACCGCTGTCCGCCCCGCCATGTCGACCATTCTTCTTTGCACCCTCAACGCGCGCTATTCGCATGCATCTCTTGGGCTGCGCTATCTGCGCGCCAACATGGGTTTGCTCGTGGCGAAAACCGCCATCCTCGAACTGGTGCTGGGTGTGAAGACCGAGGTCGCGGTCGAGCGACTGCTGGCTGCGACGCCACGCATCATCGGCTTTGGCGTCTACATCTGGAATGTCGAGGAGACCACGCGCATCGTCGCCATGTTGAAGACGGTGGCCCCGCAGGTGGTGGTGGTGTTAGGCGGGCCGGAGGTCAGCTTCGAGGTGGGCGAGCAGCGCATTTGTGCGCTGGCCGACTATGTGGTGACCGGCTGGGGCGACGTAAGCTTTCCCAAGCTGTGCCGGCAGATTCTCGATGGCCCCAAGCCGCTTGTGAAAGTGCATGCCGGCGAGCAACCGGCGCTGGCCGATATCGTCATGCCGTATGCCGAATACACCGACGAAGACATCGCGCAGCGCCACCTTTACGTCGAGGCCTCGCGTGGCTGCCCGTTCAAATGCGAATTCTGCCTCTCGGCGCTCGACAAGACCGCCTGGCCCTTCGATCTGCCGGCGTTCCTTGCGCAAATGGCGAGTCTCTACGATCGCGGTGCGCGCCAATTCAAGTTTGTCGATCGCACCTTCAACCTGAACGTCAAGACCGGCCTGGCGATCCTCGATTTCTTCATCGAGCGCATCGAGGCGCGCCCCGACGACCCCTGCTTCGCACATTTCGAAGTGGTGCCCGATCACCTGCCCGATGCACTCAAGGCCGCCATCAAGCGCTTTCCGCCCGGCGCCCTGCAGTTCGAGATCGGCATCCAGAGCTTCAACCCGGAAGTGCAGAAGCGCGTCTCGCGCAAGCAGGATAACGCCAAGGCCGAGGCCAACATCCGCTGGCTGCGCGAGGAGTCGAACGCCCACCTGCATGTCGACCTGATCGCCGGCCTGCCGGGGGAAACGCTGGAAAGCTTCGGCGCCGGCTTCGACCGCCTGCATGCGATGAACCCGCATGAAATCCAGTTCGGCATCCTGAAGCGCCTGCGCGGCACGCCGATCATCCGCCATACCGAGGCGCATCGCATGCGCTACAACCCGGACCCGCCGTACAACATACTGGCCACCGACGAGCTCGATTTCGCCACCCTGCAACGCCTGTCGCGGTTTGCGCGCTACTGGGACATGGTGGCCAATTCGGGACGCTTTCGCGACACCCTGCCGTCCCTGCTCAAGCGCGCCGCACCCGCTTCCGCGTTCGCAAGCTTCCTGATGTTCAGTGACTGGCTTTACAAGAAAACCGGGCAGACCCATCAACTGGCGATGGAACGCCTGTTCGAACTGGTGCATACCTATTTGACGGACGCCTGCGCGCTGGCGGCGCAGGATGTTGCGGCGAGCCTGCTGGCCGACTATGCGCGCACCGGTGGCAAAGGGCGCCTGGGCTTCCAGACTGCCAGCCGAGCCGAAGCGGGGCCGAAACGCGCGGCTGGCCATGCCGCCGGCAATGCACCGCCGCGTCAGTCGCGGCATTTGCCGGTCTGATGTGGTGAGTTCGCGCCGGTTGACCCCGGCTGGATGAAGCCAGGCGTCCTGATTACATGAGACTGACTCCTTCACCGCTGTAGAATGTCCCCATGCAGCGTCCGGGAATTGCTCAAATTCGTGCGCTGGTGCGCTCGCTCAACTACGTCGTTACCACCCACGCTTCTGATGAACTTGACGATGACAAGCTCTCCATCCTCGACCTCGAAAACGTCGTCCTCACCGGCAGCATCACCGCGCGCCAGCGCGACGTTGAAACGCGCGAAGTCAAGTGCGTCATCCAAGGTGTCACGCTTGCCGATGGCGCCGCGGAAACCATCGTCAAAGTCGGTCACGGCGGCAAGCTCGTTTTCATCACCGTCTATGCGCTCTGACGAACCCTGCGTGCATTGCGCCAGCCCTGGCCTGACGCTGCGTGCTGTTACGCGCAGTTTTGGCAAAGGGGGGGATCTGCTCGTGATCGAGGGCATTCCCCTGATTGCGTGTCCGCATTGCGGTGAATCCTGGTTTACCGCACAAACCATGCACGAGATTGAGCGTATCAAGCGCCTGCGCAAGTCGGTCGCGGTCAAGCGCGCGGTGCCGGTTGCGGTGTTTCTTGCGCCGGCCTAGCCGATGCCGCGAGTCAACTGGGCGTGACGCGCGCCGCACTCTCGCGCGTGCAGAACGAGCGTGCCGCGATCTCGCCAGCGATGGCGCTTCGAATTGAAGGCTGGCTCGGCGTGAAGCGCGGTGGTCGCGCCGATCTGTGGGTCGCGCAGCAGGCCGCATATGACTTGTCGCAGGCACGCAAGGCCGGCGCGCCGAAGGTGCGCAGCGCACTGCCGGAACCTGACCCGGCCTGAGTGAAAGTCGCCATCGGGCCGCGAGCGCGACTACCGGGCAGTCAATTCGACCCAAGTCCGTCAGGCTGCTAGCGCACCTCTGTTGGATTACCCCGCATCGACCCATGGCTAGCGGATCATGGGCTGAACCGATATCCGCAACAGCGGCTTTCGAGGGCTTTTGCCTGACGGCGACCCTGAGTGCGGCGGTCGGCAATCGCGTCAGTGCTTGAGATTGTTTGTGCCGCGCGGGCCGTTACAGGGTCTGCGCCGCGCGCCTCTCAAACGCCAGGCCGGAGTTGATCGATGACTACGCCACAATCGAGTTGCGCCCAGGCCCGGTCAGCCGTCAGCGCCGGCAGCTTCCGCGCTTGCGCCAGCGCCAGACAGGCGCGGTCGCCGATCGAAAGGCCGAACGCGCGCGATGCCGGACGCAAGGCCGCGCAGGCGCGCGCCGCGGCATCGTCGAATACCGACACCACCAGTTCCAGCGCGTCGAATGCCGCTCCGGCGTCACGGGCGGTCATGCCGCGGCCGATCAGGCGTGTCAGCACCTCGGTCACGTTCACCGCGGAGATGCAGCAAGCGTCGTGCTCGATACGCGACAACACGGCGTCCGAGCCGGGTTCGGCCTGCAGCAAAGCCAGTACCGCGGAGGCATCCAGCACGCACGCAAGCGTCACGCCTGCTCTCCGGCGGCTTCGCGCCGAACGACGCCAACAACGCGTGGAACTTCAACACCGACAATGGCGACCAGAACAACGACGACAAGAACAACCAGTTGTTAGCGGTCGCTGTGCGCTCCGGAGGATGATGCCCCGTGACAAGGGATGAAGGCCTGTTTTCACTGGCCAACATCCACCGGCAATACATCGCCTGCCGCCGCAACAAGCGCAACACGGTCAACGCGTTGCGCTTCGAGGCGCGGCAGGAGCTGAACCTGCTGGAATTGCGCGACGCCCTGGTCGAGCGCAGCTATGAACCGGGCCGTTCTGTCTGTTTTTTGTCGAGCGGCCGAAGCTGCGCGAGATTTTCGCCGCCAGCAGCTAACGCGGCACCATTCATATACGTCTTGGACGTATAATGAGCCATGTTCACAGTCGCCACAACACAGTGATTTGAAAACGACGCAGCTGCGATCTGGTCAGAGGTTGAGATCAAGGCTTTGATATTCGCGGTAGCCATGGACCCGCATCGGGGCGATCTGATTCCCGGCACCGGCGGTTTGCGCAAACTGCGTTGGGCGCGGTCGGGCATGGGCAAGCGCGGTGGCGCGAGGGTGATCACTTATGCGATCGACAGCCAGGGCAAGGTCTGGTTGTTGAGGGCCTATACCAAGGCGGCGCTGGACAACCTGAGCGCCGCGACGCTCGTAAAGTTGAGAAAGGAACTCATCGATGCCTAAACACAAAGCAAGCGACAACGCCAGGCAAGAAGTTGGATCGAGCGGCAAGGTCGGGCATGAGGCCGGGCTGCTTGAAGCGGTGCGGGACCTGAAGGCGGGGCGTGCGGCGCGCGTGTTCGTGCCCGATGGCAAGGGCGGCCTGGTGCGCTCCGAAGTCGCGCGTGCCCGCCTGGCATCGGGCCTTACGCAGCAAAAGTTCGCCGCGCTGCTGGGCGTCTCGTTGCGCACCTTGCAGGAATGGGAGCAGGGCCGCAAGCGCCCTTCGGGCGCCGCCCGGACGCTACTCAAAATCGCCGGATCCAACCCGCAGGCCCTGCTCGCCGTCGCCGACGACTAACTTGAACGGGTCGCGTCAGTCCCCACCGCGAAAGCACGAATAGCCCCACGGCGTGACCTTCATCGGCAGGTGGCAGTGGGCCCGCACCTCGCCCACCGCAAAGCGCCAGGTCATCGCGTCGAGGAACGGCAGTTCCGACAGGGCTGCACCGGCGGCGCGATGGTAGCCGGCGACATCGAACACGGCTTCGCAGTAACCGGGCTGCATGATGTCGCTCATCAAGACTGCGAGCGCCCGTGAAAGTCCGCGGCACGCCACATATCTGCCGCTCCACCATGAACGGTGAAAGGCGGTATCGCTCAATGATCGCATCAAGTTGACATCAGGCACGCGCACGCAAATCCGAGCAGGCATTGTGGCCGCCACCTCCTTACAATTGCGGGTTGGCAGGAAAAACACGACGTGAACCCATCCCGGGCCGAGCCCTTAAGCTCGGCACCAGCGCGGCGAATCAACGGAACAAGGCATCCCATGACCCGAGTATTCAATTTCAGTGCAGGACCGGCAACCTTGCCGGAAGAGGTGTTGCGCCAGGCCGCCGAGGAAATGCTCGACTGGCACGGCAGTGGCATGTCGGTGATGGAAATGAGCCACCGCGGTAAGGAATTCATCGGCATCGCCGACGAGGCCGAGGCCGATCTGCGGGAACTGCTGGCTGTCCCGGCCAATTACAAGGTGCTGTTCCTGCAGGGCGGGGCACTGGCGCAAAACGCGGTGGTGCCGATGAACCTGTTGCACGGCAAGTCTGTCGCCGACTATGTGAACACCGGCGAATGGTCGAAGAAGTCGATCAAGGAGGCGCAAAAGTACTGCAGCGTGAACGTCGCGGCCAGCGGCGCCGACAGCAAGTTTACCGCCATCCCGGCGCGCGATACCTGGAAATTGAGTAAGGACGCGGCCTATGTGCACATCTGCACCAACGAGACCATCGGTGGCCTTGAATACCACTGGACGCCGGACACCGGTGAAGTGCCTTTGGTGGCCGACATGTCTTCTCACATATTGTCGCGTCCGCTCGAGGTGGCCAGATACGGCCTGATCTACGCCGGCGCACAGAAGAACATGGGCATGGCCGGCCTGACGGTGGTGATCGTGCGTGATGACCTGATCGGACAGGCACTGTCGATCACGCCTTCGGTATTCGATTACCAGCAGCAGTCGGAGGCCGACTCGATGTTCAACACGCCTTCGACCTATTCTGTTTATATCGCCGGCCTGGTGTTCAAGTGGTTGAAGCGCCAGGGTGGGCTTGCTGCGATTGAGGCGCGCAACATCGCCAAGGCCAAGCTGCTGTATGACCTGATCGATCAAAGCACGCTCTATTCCAACGCCGTCAACCAGGCCGACCGCTCGCGCATGAACGTCGTGTTCACACTCAAGGATGCGGCGCTGGACGAGGCGTTTCTCAAGGCCGCCAAGGAGCTCGGCATGTCGCAGTTGAAGGGGCATCGCGCTGTGGGTGGCATGCGTGCCTCGATCTATAACGCCATGCCGATCGAAGGCGTGCGCGCACTGGTCGAACTGATGCGCGAATTCGAGGCCAAACATGCCTGATGTGTTCAGGGTGCTGGTGTTGAACCAGATCTCGGCAGTCGGCTTGAAGCGACTGCCGCAGGAGCGTTACACGGTCGGCAAGGGTATCGCCGCGCCGGACGCGATTCTGGTGCGTTCGCAGGACATGCACGCGATGGAGATCGCGCCAACGGTGCGCGCCGTCGGGCGTGCCGGCGCCGGCACCAACAATATTCCGGTCAAGGCCTTGTCGGCGCGCGGCGTGCCGGTGTTCAACGCGCCGGGCGGCAATGCCAATGCGGTCAAGGAGCTGGTGCTGGCCGGTCTGCTGATGGCCGCGCGCAACCTGGCGCCGGCATTGAGCTTCACCGGCGCCCTTGCGGCGCAGGGCGATGAACTGGAGCGTCAGGTCGAGGAAGGCAAGAAGCAGTTCGCCGGATTTGAGCTGAGCGGCCACACCCTCGGAGTGATCGGCCTGGGGCGGGTCGGTTGCCTGGTGGCGGATGCGGCCATCAAGCTTGGCATGCAGGTGCTGGGCTACGACCCCGACATCACCGTCGATGCGGCCTGGAGCCTGCCAGCGCAGGTCAAGCGGGCGCACAGTGTGGATGAGGTACTCAAGGCCGGCCATTTCGTCACCCTGCATGTGCCGCTGTTGCCGGCCACGCGCAATCTGGTCAACGCACGCAACATCGACCTGATGCGCCATGCGGCGGTGCTGCTCAATTTTTCGCGTGACGGCATCGTCGACGAGGACGCAGTGCTGGCCGCACTGGGCAGCCACAAGCTGAAGGCCTACGTGAGCGATTTCCCGAGCGCGCAGTCGCGCGGCCATGCCGGCGTGGTGGCGTTGCCGCATCTGGGCGCCTCCACCCGCGAGGCCGAGGACAACTGCGCGGTGATGGTAGCCGATGCCTTGCGCGACTATCTGGAGCACGGCAACATCCGCAACACCGTCAACTTTCCGGAAGTGGTGATGGCGCGCGAATCGCCGTACCGGGTGGCGATCGCCAATGCCAACGTGCCCAACATGCTGGGCCAGATATCCACCGCGATGGCGCATGCGGGCTTGAACATCCACAACATGATCAACAAGTCGCGCGGGGAAATGGCCTATACCCTGGTCGATGTCGATAGCCCGGTACCGGCCGTCACCGTCGCTGCGTTGGCGGATATCGAAGGCGTGCTGGTGGCACGCTACCTGCCCTTGAAAGGTGGCGTGTGAACCGGAGAACGCCAGGCGGCTTGGTGGCGCACGGATTGCGGCGAAGTCCCGATATTGGATTAAGGAAACACTGAACAAGTCCGTAGGTCGAGAAAGCCGCTCTTGCAAGATGTTGAATCGAAAAGGTTCTTTGTTTGAAAATCCGAATTCCAGGGACTTGTTCAGAGTTTTCATAAGCGATGCCACACGATCATCACGAGCACGACCACGAACACGATCACGAACACAGCGAGCTCGACGACAACGAGCTGCGCGTGCGCGCGCTCGAATCGGTACTCACCGAGAAAGGCTACATCGACCCGGCCGCGCTCGACGTTTTGATCGACACCTACCAGACGCGGATTGGCCCGCGCAACGGCGCGCGCGTAGTGGCGCGCGCCTGGGTCGATGCGGCCTATCAGAAGCGCCTGCTGGGTGACGCGACGGCGGCGATTGCCGAACTCGGCTATTGCGGGCGCCAGGGCGAACACATGATCGCCGTCGCCAACACGCCACTGCTGCACAACATCGTGGTCTGCACCCTGTGCAGTTGCTACCCATGGCCGGTGCTGGGACTGCCGCCCACCTGGTACAAGAGCGCGCCCTATCGTTCGCGCGTGGTCCGCGATCCGCGCGGGGTGCTGGCGGATTTCGGCGTGCGCCTGCCGGCGAATACCGAGATCCGCGTCTGGGATTCCACCGCCGAAGTGCGCTATCTGGTGGTACCGCAACGCCCGGCCGGCACCGAGGCCCTGGGCGAAGAGGCGCTGGCGCAACTGGTCACGCGCGACTCGATGATCGGCACCGGCTTGGCCGGCATGACGGCGCCCGTACCATGAGTTACATGACCCATGCCGATGTTGGCGGCCGTGCCGGTTTTGGCGCGGTCACGCCCGAACCTGAAGGCGAACTGTTTCACGCCGCCTGGGAACCGCGCGCCCTGGCGCTGACCTTGGCCATGGGCGCCACCGGTAGCTGGAACATCGACGCCAGCCGCGCCGCGCGCGAGACCCTGCCGAATTACGCCGGGCTCAGCTACTACGAAATTTGGCTCGGAGCGCTCGAGAAGTTGCTGGGCGAGCGCGGGCTGGTCGCGGCCGACGAACTGGCGGCCGGCCATGCATTGCGCCCGGCGACGCCGCTGACGCGGGTGTTGAAAGCCGATCAGGTTGCGACCGCGCTTGCCAAGGGCTCGCCCACCGAGCGAGCGGCGGTGGCGCCCGCGCGTTTCGCGGTCGGGCAACGGGTGCGCACGCAGGCCGACCCGGCGCTGCACCACACGCGCCTGCCGGGTTATTTTCGCGGCAAGAACGGCCGCATCGAGCGGGTACTGGGCGCGCACGTATTCGCCGATGCGCATGCGCGCGGGCTGGGTGAGGCACCGCACTGGCTCTACACGGTGGTATTCGATGCGACCGAACTGTGGGGCGCGGGCGCCGACTTGGCGCTACGCGTGTCGTTCGATGCCTGGGAACCCTACCTTCAAGCTGCATGAACCGTACGCCCGCCGATCTCCAGGCGCTGCCGCTGTTGCCGCGCGACGCCGACGGCCCTGTATTCAAGGCGCCGTGGGAGGCGCATGCCTTCGCCATGACCTTCTGCCTACACCAGCGCGGGGTGTTCACCTGGCCTGAATGGGCGGCTGCGCTGTCGCGTGAAATTGCCGCCGCGCAGGCTGCCGGTGATGCCGATCTCGGCGACACCTACTACCGGCACTGGTTAGCTGCACTCGAAGCGCTGGTGGCGGCGCGGCAGCTCGGCACGGCAGCCGAGTTGCAGCGCTACCGGCTGGCCTGGGATCATGCGGCTCTGCGCACACCGCACGGCAAACCGATCGAGCTTGCGGCGTCCGACTTCGCGGACGCCTGATCGCAGGAAGCGGCTTCATGGCCTCGCTCGTGGCAGGTGGTTTGCACAGCATGTGATTTCCGACGATTTACTTGCGGCATCTGATCAACTGCAAACAACGGAGCGCGATGTGAACGAAAACCTGCGGATTGGATTCATCGGCCTGGGTGTGATGGGCGAGCCCATTTGTCGCAACCTCGCAACAAAAAGCGGCGCACATGTCACCGCTTTTGACACTCAGCGTGCGCCGCTTGTGCGCCTGCACCCGCATGGCGTGCAAACTGCGGTCGCGGTGCGCGAAATCGCCGACAACGCGGAGGTGATCTTCGTCTGCCTGCCCAGCGGCAAGCATGTGGAAAGCGTCTGCGAGGGTCCGGAAGGTTTGCTGGCGCTGGCGCGGCGCGGGCAGATCGTGGTTGACCTCGGAACTTCCCCCATGAGTCTGGCGCGCCGCCTTGCCGTGGCGTTTGGCCTGCGTGGCGCCAGCTTCGCCGACGCACCGATCGCGCGCACCCGCCAGGCCGCGCAGGAAGGAACGTTGAGCGTGATGGTTGGCGGCGATGCCGCGACCTTTGCCCGGCTGGAGCCGCTGATTCGCTGTTTTGCCTCCGACATCACCCATTGCGGTGCCCCCGGCAGCGGCCAGGCAATCAAGATCCTCAACAACATGGTGCTGATGCAAACCGTCAATGCCCTGGCCGAGGCCATCGCCATAGGGCGCAGGGTCGGCATCGCGCCGGACCTGCTGTTGTCGACCCTGGGCAAGGGCTCGGCCGACAGCTTCGCGCTGCGCAACCACGGCATGAAGGCGATGGTGCCCGGCGTGTATCCGCTGCAGGCGTTCTCGACCGAGTATGCGCAAAAGGACATCGTCTACGCCCTGCAACTGGCTGCGGAAACAGCAGTCCATGCGCCGGGCGCGGAGCTGGTGGCGCAGATTCTCAAGAAAACCATCGACGCCGGCCATGGCAAACTGTACTGGCCGGCACTGGCCAAGGTAGTCGGAACGTCGTGACGTGAGGGCAGGGGTGAGAGTAGGCGTGTCGGCTGTGCCGTGGCTTTTCGGGCGGTTCGCGCGCAGCGGCCGGCGCTATTGTGCACAACCACCGTTTTTTGTGAACTGGGAGCATTGACATGAGCGGCTTGACCGATTCGATCGCGCAGTTCGTAGCTACCGGCATGGCCGTACCGGAGTCCGCAGCGCGCATCGTGCGTACCGGCTTCACCGACACCATCGCCACCATGATCGCCGGCAGGGATCAAGCGGTGGTGGGCATCGTGCGCCGTTTTGTCGACGAGCGTCGCTCCGCAGTGATGCAAGCGCGCGTGCTGTTTGGCAGCCTGCGGGTGGCGTCCGCCGATGCCGCCCTGATCAATGCCACCGCCGCACACGCGCTCGACTACGACGATGTGGCGCTGGGTGGCCATCCGAGCACTGTGCTGGTGCCGGCACTGCTGGCCGAAGGCGAGCGCCTGGAGGCTTCTGGCGCGGACGCGATACGCGCCTACCTGGTGGGCTATGAGGTTTGGGCCGAACTGCTGTCGCGCGAGCCCGATGCCTATCACCTCAAGGGCTGGCATCCCACCGCGGTGCTCGGCACGGTAGGGGCTGCCGCCGCGGTGGCGCATCTGCATCGGCTTTCGCCCCTGGCATGTGGCAACGCGCTGGCACTGGCTGCCAGCATGGCAGGTGGACTGGTGGCCAATTTCGGCACCATGACCAAGCCGCTGCACGCCGGGCGCGCCGCCGCCTGCGCGATCGAGGCGGTGCGGCTGGCGGCCTTGGGCCTGACCGCCGCGCCCGATGTGTTCGAGCATCACGCCGGCTTTCTCGCCGCGCTGTCGCCCAAGGGGCGGGCCCGGCGCGAGGGGGCGGCGGCGCATCTTGGCAAGCACTTGCGCATACTGGAGTCGGGCCTGTCGATCAAGCAATATCCGATGTGCTACGCCACCCATCGCGTGATCGATGCCGTCCTTGACCTGGCGGCCGCGCATGACCTCAAGGCGGAAGATGTCAGGCAGGTCGATGCGAGCATCGGCGTGGCCCAGGCCTCGATGCTGCGCAATCACAACCCGGTGACCGGTCTGGAAGCCAAGTTCAGTCTTGAATTCGCGGTTGCCGCCGCGCTGGTGGCGCGCAAGGTGGGCCTGGCGCAGCTCACCGACTCCTTCGTTGGCCAGGTTGCTGTGCGCGAGGCGATGGCCAAGGTGACCATCGCGACAGTGGACACGGTTTGCCCGATCGAGCCGGTGTTCGCGCTCAACGACGGCGTGGTGATCGAGTTGAATGACGGCCGCAGGCTCGATGCCGGTGCAATCCGTTTTGCCCGCGGCAACGCAAGACTGCCGCTCAGCGAGGCCGATCTCGAGGCCAAGTTCCTCGATTGCACCAAAGGCGCCGAAGACCTCGATGCGGCTTCCCTCTACCGGCAACTCGCGCAGCTTGGCGAACAGGGCAGCCTGCGCGGGCTTGGCAATGGCGGCGTGCCTGCCTGATGGCGCGCGCAAGTTCGCTTGCGATTCCCGCGCCCCGCAGGCGGATGTTGCGTCGCAGCATCTGGCGCGAAAGCTTCTGCGGGATGCCAGCAACGGCGCTGTCTTTGTCGCGACTGGCGTTTCGAACGCAACCTGATGCGCAAAGTGTGGCCCTGCGTCATCTGATTGGCTTGCCGATCCGTACCTACCGGAAGTGAGAACGCAGCGAGCGCGCGCCAATGCGCCATGCTGCAAATTCGGGAGTGGCGGTGAACCTGCGCAAATTTCTCAAAAACTGCCTGTTCGGCGCGCTGTCGCTGGCGCTTGCCGCGGATCTGCTCGCGCAAGCTGCCGCGGTCAAGCCACCGGCAGGCGCGGCGGTGCGCCCGCATGTGCCGATCAGCGTTTTCCTGGGCCTCATCAACACCAACGAGGTGGCGTCCAGGGCGGCACTCGCGCGCATCGCCGATGGCTGGCGCGACGGCTACACCGCGCCGCTGCTCGAGTTGCTGGGCTTTGTGCCGGTACGCGATATCCAGATGGAAATCCTGGTCATGCTCGGGCGCGTCACCGGCCAGCGCTTTGGCGGCGACATCGACCAGTGGTATCAGTGGGTCTGGTCACGCCAGCGCGAGGAGCATCCGGACTATGGGGAATTCAAGGCCGCGCTGTATGAGCAGGTCGACCCGCGCTTCCGTGAATACTTTGGCCGCGGTCGCCGCGCGCTGATCCGCCAGGACGAGATTCGCTGGGGCGGGGTCTGGCGCGACGGCATTCCGCCACTGAAAAATCCGAAGATGATCGCCGCAGCCCAGGCGACCTACCTGGCTGACGACAACATCGTGTTCGGCGTGGCGATCGATGGCGACGTGCGTGCCTACCCGCGGCGCATCCTCGCCTGGCACGAAATGTTCAAGGATCGCATCGCCGGGCGCGAAATGAATGGCGTGTATTGCACCCTGTGCGGCTCGATGATCCTGTATGAAGCCAACGCCGGTGGCGTGCATCACGAACTGGGCACCAGCGGCTTCCTCTACCGCTCCAACAAATTGATGTATGACCATGCCACCAAATCGATGTGGTCGACCCTGACTGGCACCCCGGTGCTGGGCCCGCTCGCGGGCAAGGGCATCGAACTCAAGACCCTGCACGTGGTGACCAGCACCTGGGGCGAGTGGAGAAAGCGCCACCCCGGCACCACCGTTTTGTCGCTCGACACCGGGCACCAGCGCGACTATGGCGAGGGTGTGGCCTACCGCGACTACTTCGGCAGTGACCAGCTGATGTTCACCGTGCCCAGGCTTGACACCCGGCTGCGCAACAAGGATGAGGTGCTGGCCTTGCGCAGCGCCGACAAGCCGGGCGAGCAATTGGCGATCGCCGCTTCTTTCCTGGCGGCCAACCGGGTCTACCATGATCGCATCGGTGCGCAGCCGTTCGTGGTGTTGACCGATGCTTCGGGGGCAAACCGTGTTTACGTCAGTGCCGAGCGGCAGTTCGACAGCTGGGACGGTGAAGCCACCGTGCGCGATCGCGCTGGCCGCGACTGGAAGCTGACTGAAGAGGCGTTAACCGGTCCGGGCGGGGTCAGGCTCAGGCGCCTGCCGGCGCATCGGGCATTCTGGTTCGGCTGGTATGCGGCTTTTCCTGCGACGCGGCTGGTGAAATAGACCGGACGAAAGCATGCGGCCCGCCGGGCGACGCTGCATGACCTGGCCGACGCCTATCGTGAAGACAAGCCCAAGCTCACGCTGATCGAAGAGGCTGCCGCGACGCCGTCATTGCAGCCGCGCGATGGCCACGCGGCGCCGCGCTACCGCTTCATGCGCCGCGTGCATTCGCGCAACGGCGAGGCCTATTGCGTTATCTCCATCTACCTCGACCAGCGGGTATTCCGGCTGGCGCCCGCGCGCTTTCGTAGCGAAACCGTGGTTCCGGTATTGCTCGACCTGCCAACTGTGAAGATCGCGCGGGCGCACCAGACCCTGGCGATCGCAACTGCGGATGTGGAGGTGGCCACGCACCTCAATGTCGCGCTCAATTCGCCGGTGGCCGAGGTGCGCAGGATTTGTGCCGCCAGCGACGGCACCGTGCTTTATCTGGGTGAGGTCACGTATCGTGGCGACTACATTCATTTCGAGATGGACTTGAAGCCATAAGTCCGCAATCTGTGGCAGCTTTGTCGGCAGGCGCTTGCCAATGGCGCGCAACGCCTACGCAATCCGCTGCCGGTCTCAAGCAGCATTCGGCCTGGGTGGCGCCCTCGGTGTGTGAAGTAAGCGGACGGGGCAACTCCACCCTTTTCGAAGATGACCCGACCCTCATGACCGCCAAACCCGACATCATCCTGATCATCACCGACCAGCAGCGTGCCGACACGATCGCCGCACTCGGCGCGCCGTGGACCTCCCGGAAGTTCTCGCAAGCCTGCGCGATGCCAATGCCAATGGCATCTGCGGGCAGATAGGCCTGCCGCAGGTTATATTCGCCATGCATGCCAACCCTGCCTTGAAAGGCAAATGCGCTCCGTGCGTCGCCGGCAGGGCAGGCGAATCGCATTACTGAATCGGCTCGAGAACACTGCGGATATATGAAAATCGTCATCATCGGCGCCGGTGTTGCCGGCTGTATTGTCGCCAGGGCACTCGCAAGCCAGAGGGATGTTCAAGTCGTCTGCCTGGAAAAGGTCGATGCGTTCGATCATTCGGAATCGGGTACGGGCTTGAACGTCGGCCCCAATGCGATCAAGGCGCTGAGTCGACATAGCGCGGTGTTGCACGATGCGGTGCTCGCTCACAGCTACCCCTGGAAATCGTGGCGGATTTCGCTTACCGACGGCACCCTGCTGTTCGATCTGCCTTTGTCGAAGGTAGCCGACAACGCAGGTATTCGCATTCGCTGGTCGGAGTTGTACGTGGCGCTGCGCGGCGCCGCCGCCGGCCTGATCCGCTACGGCGCGCAGGTTTCACGCCTGGGCTACATGGATGGCAGCTCCGAGCGGCTATTCGTCGAGTACGCGGAGAACGGTGTGGCGCGACGCATCGACGATATCGATCTGCTGGTGGCCGGCGACGGCCGTTACTCGGTGGCGCGCTCGCTCCTGGCGGGTGTGCCGGCGATGCGTCAACATGGTGTGGTGATCTATCGCCTGCTGGTGCCCGATACCACCGGTGGCCTGATCGATGATTATGAGCAATGGTTCAACGGCCCCAACCGCCTCCTGGCGTTTCGCGTGCCGGGCAATGCAATCTACCTGGCCGGCACCTTTCCCATCGCGCCAGGCGCCGAAATTCCGCAGGCAGCCAAGGATGCGGACTTCCTGCGCGCCCTGTATACACCGCAAGACGGCGCAGCGTCGGCGCAATGCCGCTGGCTGATCGATACCATCTGTGCCAACGTGCCGGCGATCCATTGGGCCCGCCTGCAGGAATCACCGCCCATGTATATGGATGACAAGGGCCATGTGCTGTTCCTGGGCGACGCCTCCCACGGCATGGTGCCCACCCTCGGGCAGGGTGCCACCCAGGCCATCGAAGACGCCTGCGTCGCCGCCGATCTGCTGCTGCGTCAACTGGCCGACAGCGGCGCCGATGGTATGGTGGTGCCGGCGTTGCTGCGCGAGTTCGAATGCCTGCGCGCGGAGCGGGTGCGCTTCGTGATGGATTTTTCGCGCGACGCCAGTGACACGCTGGAAGCCGGCGCCGATCCGGTGGCGGGTGCGCGCAAGAAGCTCGAAGCGCCATTTCAGCGCAAGCTCGAACGTTTGTATCGCGACGTGCCGCAGGTTTGATGGCGATGCGCGCATCGGTTCACCGCTTCACCATGCGCGATCCCGCTGACGTGTCGCAGTTGGCGCTTGCGATCGAGCGCGGCCAAGTCAACCCGGCACATATCGTCGCCTTTATCGGCAAGACCGAGGGTAACGGCCTGGTCAACGACTACACGCGCGGCTACCTGGTGTTGTCACTCAAGCTGTTGCTGGCCGCGCAGTTGGGCAAGACGCAGGAAGAGATCACCCGCTCGGTGATCTTCGTCTTCTCCGGTGGCACCGAGGGTGTGCTCACGCCGCACTACACCGTGTTCTGTGTCGACCGCCAGGCGCCCGCGGCAACTGCAGTGCCCGCGCCGGCCCCGGGCACAAAGCGCCTGGCCATCGGCCGCGCCTTCACCCCGGTGCCGGAACCGCAGGAGATCGGCACCCGCGCGCAAGTGAACATGGTGGCCGACGCGGTGCATCGCGCCATGGCGGAAGCCGCTATCACCGATCCGGCCGACGTGCATTTCGTCCAGGTCAAGGGCGGCTGCGTCACCAGCGATGTGGCGCAGGCCGCGCTCGCACGCGGGGCGAAACTCGCCAGCAGCGACCCCAACAAATCGATGGCGTTTACCCGCGTGGCTGGCGCCTTTGGCGTGATGCAAGGCCTGGGTGAAATCGCGCCAGAGGCGGTTGACGAAGCGTCCTTCTTCACCAGACCGGAGATATGGAGCGCTCGCGCCAGCATTTCCTCCGGCATCGAAGTAGGCGAGAACGAGGTCGTGGTGTTCGGCAATGCCGCCGGCTGGACCAGCGATTTCGTGATCGCACACCACACCATGGAAGATGCGCTCGACATCAACGGCATTTACGCCTGCCTGGACGATCTTGGCATCGCCGCACGCGGCGACAACCGCGCCACCGGCATCGAGCGCATCGTCTGCGCCCTGGTCAAGTGCGAGCCGGACGCGCGCGGCCAGGTGCGTGGCCAGCGCCACACCATGTGGCAGGATGGTGACATCAATGCCCAGCGCCATATTCGCGGCGCGGTGGGTGGGCTGGTGGCGGGCGTGCTGGGCGACACGCGCATCTTCGTCTCCGGTGGTGCCGAGCATCAGGGGCCGCCCGGTGGTGGCCTGCTGGCCTTGATCGCCCGCGCGGCGTGAATGTCATCGCCGCAATGGCATTGCCGCGAAGGCGAGAATCCGGTGGCGCAAAAGAAGGACGAGCCACGAAGTCTCGCGAGACCGATCGCGCCGGTCCGAATTGCGCGAAAATGACTCACCCGGGCCTGCAATAGCGCCCGCATCCGATTCTTCCAGAAGAGACCCATCGCATGTCGCACATTCCCGCTTCCGCTGCCCTCAAAGACCTGCGCATCCTCGACTTGACCCGCGTGCGTGCCGGCCCCACCTGCGTCAAGCAGTTCGCCGACTTCGGCGCCGACGTCATCAAGATCGAATCGCCCGAACCCGATTCAATGAGCGGCCCGCGCCATGGCTTCGACATGCAGAACCTGCACCGCAACAAGCGCTCGCTTACGCTCGACATGAAGGCGCCGGACGGCAGGGAAATCCTGATGAAGCTGGTGAAGACGGCCGACGTGGTGGTGGAGAACTTCCGCCCCGACGTCAAGTTTCGCCTGGGGATTGATTACGAAGCCCTGCGTGCGGTGAACCAGCGCATCATCCTGGCCTCGATTTCCGGTTTCGGCCAGGACGGCCCCTACGGCACCCGGCCTGGCTTCGACCAGATCGCGCAGGGCATGGGCGGCTTCATGTCGGTCACCGGCTTTCCCGGCGGCGGGCCGGTGCGCGCCGGCACCGCAATCGCCGATCTCTCCGCTGGCATGTTCGCCGCCTTGGGCATTTTCACCGCGCTGTGGGAACGTCAAACTTCCGGTGCAGGCCAGTGGGTGCAATCGAGCCTGCTCATGTCGCAAATTGCCCTCATGGACTTCCAGGCTGCGCGCTACCTGATGAAGGGCGAAGTTCCCGCCCAGGCCGGCAACGACCACCCTACCTCGATGCCCACCTCGGCCTACAAGAGCAAGGACGGCTATGTAAACATCGCGGCCTCGGGCCAGGTGATGTGGAAGCGCTTGTCGGAGGTGATAGGTCGCCCCGAGTTGTTTACCCAGGCCGAATTCAAGGACGAGCCTGCACGTTCGAAAAATCGCGTGGCCTTGAACCAGGAAATCACCAAGGCCACCGTTACCCGCACCAGCGCGGAATGGGTCGAGACCTTGAACGAAGCGGGGGTACCTTGCGGTCCGATCTACACCGTCGACCAGGTATTCGCCGACCCACAGGTCAAGCATCTTGGTGCGGCAGCAGTCGTTCAGCACCCGAAGTTGGGCGAGATCAGAATAGTCAATCAGGCAGTCAAGCTCTCACGCACGCCGGCGACGATGGCGCGGGCTACGCCTGAGCATAGCGAGCATACCGCGGAGATCTTGAAGGAGATCGGGTACAGCGATGCGCAGATCGAGGATTTGAAGGCGCGGAAAGTGGTTTGAGATACATGAGATATCCCGGCACCAGTCAACGGGCACTACTTTATTCATGATAAAAACCCGCCTCTCACGAGGCTGTCATGTTATTGGTAAAGATCGATGAACCTTGTGTCGGCATCACGTGTACGCGAAACCTGAATGACATCCATACGAAATCACGCGTTTCGCGAACGGCAAAGCCTGGCGCTCAACAGCGCTATAGCGGCTCGACTGCGAGTTACGCCTGATAGCGTGATCGGGCGTGCCAGGGAAACGCTGGCACGATGGAAGAGCATTCCGGGGGTATGGTGCGTCGATCTGGGAACGTGGGAGAAAATTCTTCAAGCAGGTGACCCGGATGAAATCCATCGAATTCTGACCGATGGCGACGAGATGTCGATTCGCCTGCGCCAATCGTCGCCTTTCTCGGTGCAACTGGATCCCAGGGAACGCGTGAGGATCATCCATGAATCGTCTGCAACTTGAACACCTGCTGCGTGCCGCCGGCAGCATAGCCGGTCAGGATCGTGTAATCGTGATCGGTTCGCAATCCATCCTTGGCGCACGGCCCGACGCGCCGGTTTCCCTTTTGATGTCGATGGAAGCCGATTTCATCTTTCCCGACAATCCTGAATCGAGCGACATCGTGGATGGAACGATCGGGGAGGGGTCAATTTTTCATGAGACCTACGGCTATTACGCACAAGGCGTCGATTCCACAACCGCGATACTTCCGATGGGCTGGCGCGAGCGCCTGCATGTGGTCGACTCGCCCGACACACGCGGGACAAAAGGCTTGTGCCTTGATCCTGCCGACCTGGTTGCCTCGAAGTATGTCGCCGGACGCGAAAAAGATTTCGAATTCATCCGTCAGGCGTTGCGCCATGGCGTCGTGTCGGAACACGTAGTCCTGCAACGGATTGAAATGCTTCCTGTCGATCGGGATCAGATTGATGTTCTGAAGATCAAGGTCCGACGCGACGTCGCGATGGCGAATGATCGTGACAAGCCTTGACTTTGGTTTCGGGGCGAGCGAATGGTGAATATGGGGCCGTGTTCGATTTGATTTTCGAAACCAGGCACGAGGCTGGCACTACGGGATATGGAGCGAGAACCCGCCGTCTCGAGAACACCCAGTTCGACACGCAAACCGGCAGCAAAAGCCGTGTTCATCGGCGCGTCAAGACCCTGACAAACTGATCTTGCCGCGCATCAAGATCGGAGACACGCGCTTGCGCTACGCGCGGATGAACTGTCAGTTCTGGCCTTGCGACTCACAGTAGCTGTTTCAGCCGGAAACACGGATTTGTGGCTGCTCTCGGTGCTCCCCGGGGTACGGCGGCGCCAGTCCCCGGATTGGTTTCCGCGCGCGATGCTACCCGGAGATCAGGCGAAGAAGCCGGCTATCCAGTCGCGGCACGATGTCGCCACTGGTTGACCGGTATCAATCGCTTCACGCAGGGCAACAACCGCAGCCGCCAACCCCGGCGCATCGCGTTCGGCCAATTCGCCAATCTTCTGCAGCACACGCAGGGCGTCCAGCGGTCGTGCCGGGCTGCCGAGTGCGGCCTCGCACTCGGCTACGAGCGTGCTGCCGTCGTCTAATTCCAGCGTGACCCGCGCTGGCCGATCCAGTGGCCAGGGCTTGACGTGCGACAGTTGCGCCATCGAAACGCGCGTTCGCAGGGCGATGATGGCTTCGTCGCGCAGGCTTTGGTCAAGAAAGTTGCCGGGCGCGTCGGCGCCATGCGCCAGCGTTGCGGCGAGTGCATGCGGGATCGAGAACTTGGCGCCCAACGTGGTCGCGGGCGCTGCGTTGTTGAAGTTCATCGCCATCGCCGAGCCTTCCATCAAAACGCTTTTCACGTTCTTGCCGCCGCGCAGTTCGGGGCGGCAGGCGAGCAGGTTCTCGATCGCTTCCATTGCCGCATGCGAGTGGTGGCAGGCGCCGTAGAGCTTGTGATAGCCATCGCAAATGGTCCAGTCGCCGCCGAGGCGGTCGGTCAGCTCCGCAGGCTTAACCGGCGCGCCCAGGCCGCGGGTATACACGTCGTAGGGCCCGGCGGGCGTGCCGGCGATGCCCAGGCTCGCCATGTCGCAGGCGAACTGGCCCAGCCACGCACCGGCCGCAGGCCAGGCGTTGCGCACCAGCGCGCCTTCGATCGGATGACTGTAGGGACCAGGGCTCACCATGGTGGCGGCGGCGCTGAGTGCGTGCAGCAACTGCCTGGCATCATAGCCGCGCAGCAACGCCAGGCCGGCGGCCGAGCACACCGCGTTGTAGACGCCGTGCGGGTGCAGGCGTGGCAGGGTGCCGGGCCAGGCGCGCGCGAAGCGGGTGCCGATCTCATATGCGCCGACAGTTGCGCGCAGGGTCGCTGACATCGGGAGATTGCCGGCTTCGGCCGCCGCAAGGATCAAGGGTTGGCTGAGGGCGCCGGGATGCACGGCGGTGCGGGTGTAGCCGTCGTCAAGTTCGTTCCAGGTGATCGCCAGGCCGTTGCCGACGGCAGCGTCGATCATGGCCATTCGCGGCGCGTCGCGGCGAAACAAGGTCGCTTGTTGCGCGCCGCCGTTGGCGACCAGTCGCTCGTGATAGGCGCGCAATTCGGGTTCGTCGCTGGCGGAAAGCGCCGCGGCGATGTTGTCGCCGAGAATCAGCACCGCCTGCGATAGCGCAGGCGGCGGGATGTCGCTGAACCGCAGGCCGGCGGCCCAGGTACACAGGTCCTTGAGGCCTGCCTCCACGTGGGCCTTGATGGCAGCGTCGTCGCTGGTTTCACTCATGGCTGACTCCGGGACCGGGAATGCCGGTGCCGCTTTCGGCGGCACCGGTGCACTGTTGCGGCAAGCGGGGTTCGCCCGCAGCCAATCGCAAGAGCGGTTCAGGCGGCTGCGCGCGCCTCACGGATGGCGCGCCATACCTTGCCGGCGGTAAACGGCATTTCCAGCCCCTTCACGCCCACCGCTTCGAGGGCGTCGCGCATGGCGCTGGTGATCGAGGCCGGGGCGCCGATGGTGCCGGATTCGCCGCAGCCCTTGGCGCCCAGGGGGTTGTGGGTGCAGGGTTGGGTCTCGTCGGTTTCGGAGACGAACATCGGCAGCACGTCGGCGCGCGGCAGGGTGTAATCCATGAACGAGCCGGTATAGAGCTGGCCGCTGACGCGGTCGTACACCGCGGCTTCAAACAAGGCCTGGCCGATGCCCTGGGCGATCGCGCCATGCACCTGGCCCTCGACCACCATCGGGTTGATCACCGTGCCGATATCGTCCACCCCGATGTAGGAGATGATGCGCGTGACGCCGGTGGCCGGGTCGATCTCGACCTCGCAGGCCTGCGCGCCGTTCGACCAGGTGAGGTTGGTGGGATCGAAAAACGCGTTCTCGTGCAGAACCGGTTCCATGCCCGCCGGCAGGTTATGGGCATAGGTGACAGTGCGCGCCACCTCGGGCCAACCGACTTTGCGGTCGGTACCGGTGACGCGGAATTCGCCGACGCCATTGACCACTTCATGGTCGATGTCGGTGTCGGCGGCTTCAAGCATGTGGGCCGCCACCTTCTTTGCCTTGGAGAGGATTTTCTCGGCCGCCATGTAAATGGCCGACCCGGCGATCACCATCGAGCGCGAGCCGAAGGTGCCGGTGCCATAGGGCACGCGGCCGGTGTCGCCTTCGATCAGTTCGATCATCGACAGCGGCACGCCGATGCGCGAGGCGAGAACCTGCGGAAAGGTGGTGGCATGCGCCTGGCCGTGGCTGTGCGTGCCGCACATCACCAGGAGGCTACCGTCGGCGGCCACGCGGATGTCGGCTGAATCGAAAAACCCGGCACGCGCGCCGAACATGCCGGCGTATTTTGAAGGCGCCACGCCGGAACTCTCGACGAAGTAGGCGATACCGAAGCCGCGCAGCAGGCCCTTTTTTTCCGCCGCCGCGCGCCGAGCAGGAAAACCGGCATGATCGCCCAGCACCAGCGCACGCTCGAACAGTTTCACGAAGTTGCCGGTGTCGTAGGTGGGACCGACCGGCGTGGAGTAGGGCATGGCAGCAACGGGAATGAAATTTCGACGCCGCAGTTCCAGCCGGTCTATGCCGGTTTGCGACGCCGCCTCCTCGACCAGACGTTCGAGCACGAAGCAGGCCTCGGGCCGGCCGGCGCCGCGGTATGCATCGGTCGGCACGGTGTTGGTGAACACGGCGCGCACCTCGGCAAATATCGCCGGGATGCGATACGGCCCGGACAAAACAGCGGTATAGACCGTGGTGGGCACCGCCGCGCCGACGGTCGACACGTAGGCGCCGACCGCGGCGAGTGTGGTCACGCGCAAGCCCAGAAAATGTCCTTCGGCGTCGAGCGCCAGTTCGGCATGGGTGGCATGGTCGCGCGCGTGGTAATCGCTGACAAAGGCTTCGCTGCGCGACGACACCCACTTCAGCGGTCGCTCCAGCTTGCGTGCGGCCCAGGCAAGAATGATTTCTTCGGGATAGTGCTTGCCCTTGGTACCGAAGCCGCCACCGACATCCGGCGCGATCACACGCACCGCGTTTTCCGGCAAAGCCAGCTGCTCGGCCACGAATTTGCGAATGTGGTGCGGCACCTGGGTGGCCGACCAGATCGTCACCGCATGACCGTCCAGGCCGCGGGTGGCAGAGGCCACCGCGATCACCGCGCGCGGTTCCAGCGCGGCGCAGATGATGCGGTGGTTGATGATGTCGACCGCCACCTTGTGGGTGGCGCGCGCGAAGGCCGCCTCGACCGGCGCCTGGGCGCCGCGCTGGAAGCGCACGCACAGGTTGCCAGGCGCTTCCGGATGCAGCTGCACGGCACCAGGCAAGGGAGCATCGCGCACGTCGACCACCGCCGGCAGCGCTTCCCAGTCGACTTCCACCAGTTCGGCGGCATCCTGCGCCTGGTGGCGCGTGCCGGCCACCACCATGGCAACGGCCTCGCCGACATGGCGCACCGTGCCGCGCGACAATGCCCAGCGTGGCGGCTCGTTCATCGGCTTGCCATCGACGCCGGGAATCTGCCACAAGGGAATCATCGGGCCGACCTGGTCGGCTGCCATGTCCGCGCCGGTGTAAACGGCCACCACGCCAGGCGCGCGGTTGGCCGCAGTCACGTCGATTGCGCGCATGCGCGCATGGGCATGCGGTGAGCGGACAAAGGCGCAATGCAGTTCGCCTTCCATCACCAGGTCGGATACGTACTGGCCGCGGCCGGTGAGAAAGCGGCGGTCTTCACGGCGCAGTACAGGCGCGCCAATGCCTTCTGGATGCATGTTGTTCTCCGGGATTGTGGTGCAGTCGAAAGTGAGTTTAATCCAGTGCAGGTAACTACGCATATGCAGATGCAGGTTCGTCCGCATGATCGAACGCACTGATTTGGGTCGCCCGGCCCCCTTGCGGAGCACCGTTTGTGATGTGGCGATCACTGCGTGACCCAAAGCCGCATCCGCTGGCGTGCTGCCGGTGGCGCGAAGATTGCTAACGGAGTAGTTGAGTTGTCTGCCAGGGCGTACCCTGCAGAAACAGTTGCCTTGGCGCGGTTGGATTCGTATGCGTTATTTGCATAAGGTACCTGGCGATCTGGCTAACATCGCAATATGCGTCGAGCGAAGCAGCCGCCTCTGCGACTCTGATTGGCGTGCGCCAAGCCGTCATCAAAACGTAACTTGAGCCTGATTTTTGCCGGGTGCGCCGAATTGTCCGAACAAATCAATTAATATCAAGCCAGCCGTATTTCTCCACCACTGACTCATGAGGAACACCATGCGCAGCATCATCCGTGTCGTAGCCATCGTGGCGCTGGCAGCTTCCAGCGCCGTCTGCACCCATGCCCTGGCCCAGGACAAGGTCAAGATGGGCCTGTTCATCGCCTCGTCCGCAATGCCTTACTTCATCGCCAGGGAGCGCGGCTATTTCGCCGCCGAGAACCTCGATGTCGAAGGTATTCCGCTGGCGACGCATCCATTGATCGTGCAGGGCCTGGTCAAGGGCGATCTCGACACCGCGTCGAACCTGCTGTCGCTCGAGGGCGCCAACATCAATGCGCTGCGTCCGAACACCCTGCAGTACTTTTCGATCAATTGCCAGAACGTCAAGTACCAGGTGGAAGCCTATGTGGTGCCGGCGGCCAACACCAGCATCAAGACCCTGGCCGATCTCAAGGGCAAGCGCATCATGTCGGCGCCCGGCCCGGGCAACCTGTTCGTGGCCAAAGGCGTGCTCAAGGCCGCCGGGGTCGACGAAAAGGACTACACCATCCAGGAGCAGCAGATGAGCGTGCACATCGGTGGCTTGCAGTCGGGGCAGTTCGATGCCGCCTACACCTTGGAGCCGATCGTCAGCATGATGGTGGCGCAGGGCATCGGTCGCAAGCTCGAAGGGGGCCTGATCGCCAAGTACATGTTGGGGCGGCCGGATGCCTGCGCGGTGCTGGCCGGGGGCGTGATGAGCGTGAAGTTCATGCAGGAACGCCCGCAGGTGGCCGAGCGTCTGGCGCGTGCCTGGGCCAAGGCACTGAACGACGGCAACAACGACCCCAAGGCTCGCGAACTGCTGACCAAGCACATGAACACTTCGGCCGCGGTCGCACCGACGGTGCCGCTGTCCTACTACAACATGGTGCGGGACCTGAAGCCGGCTGAAATCGCCGATTTTCAGAACCTGGTCGACCAGGCCACCGCCTATGGCCTGGTGAAGTCGAAGATCGACGTCAAGACCATGCTGAAGACCTACTAGACATCTAACGGCTTTCCCGCATGTTCAACGGCCGCATTGCCAATGCCCTGACCCCGACGATCGGGGCGTTGGCCTTCATTTTTTTGTGGTGGTTCATCGCCTGGTTGAAGCTGGTCGATCCGATCCTGTTGCCAAGCCCGCAGGCTTCGGCCAAGGCGATCTGGGACGGCTTTGTCGGCGGCAACCTGATGAAGGACTTGCTGATCACCATTCGCCGCACCCTGATGGCTTTCGGCATCGCGGTGGCGATCTGCGTGCCGCTGGGCCTGATCCTCGGTTCGTCGGTGCGCGTGTATCGCTCGCTCGAATTCGTGATCGATTTTTTCCGCTCCACCCCGGCCTCGGCCCTGTTTCCCTTGTTCCTGGTGATCCTGGGCGTGGGCGAAAGCACCAAGATAGCGGTGGCCGCCTTCGGTGCCGGCCTGTTGATCCTTTTCAACACGGCTTATGGGGTGATGAATGCGCGCAAGACACGGCAGGCGGCGGCGCGCGTGATGGGGGCTTCGCCGATGCGCGTGATGATGGGGGTGACGCTCCTCGAATCGCTGCCGCAGACCTTCGTGGGCATGCGTTCGGGCGTTTCCTTTTCGCTGGTGATCGTGATCGTAGCCGAGATGTTCATCGGCTCCACCGACGGCCTCGGCCAGCGCGTGATCAACGCGCAGATGATCTTCAACATGCCGGAGATGTATGCCACCATATTCGCTGCCGGTGTGCTGGGCTACGGCCTCAACCTGATCTTCATCGTGATCGAGCGGCGCTTCATCCACTGGGGCGGCAAATGATGCCGGGCCGATGAACGCACCTCTGGATGTGCCGGCGGGCAAGCTGCTGCGCCCGGCACCCGGCACCCATATCACCATCCGTGGCCTGACCAAGAGTTTCGCCGGTCAGCCGCTGTATTCGGGCTTCGATCTCGATATCCCCAAGGGGCAGATCACTTCGATCTTCGGGCCCAACGGCTGCGGCAAGTCGACCATGATCAACATGGTGGCCGGCTTGCTGCCGATGGATGGCGGCGAGGCCTTGTTCGACGGCAAGACCCTGGCCGATACCGTGATCGGCTATGTTTTCCAGAATTATCGCGACGCCTTGTTTCCGTGGAAGCGCGCGATCGACAACATCAAGTATCCGCTGCGGATCGCCGGCAAATCCAGGGGCGAGGCCGATGCGCGTGCCGATGAACTGGTGAAATCCTTCGATATCCGCTTCGACCTCAATCGCTACCCGTACGAGTTGTCGGGTGGCCAGCAGCAACTGGTGTCGATCATGCGCTCGTTGGCGGTGCATCCGGAAGTGCTGTTCCTGGATGAACCCTTCTCGGCGCTGGATTACGAGATGACGCTGTTCATGCGCGACAAGCTGCAGGATATTTTCGAGGCAACCAGGACCACCATGATTCTGGTGTCGCACGATCTGGACGAGGCGGTATATCTGGCCGACCAGGTGCTGATGCTGACACGCCGGCCCACGCGTATCGCCGAGGTGGTGCGGTTTGATGCGCCGCGCCCGCGCCACCCCGAGACGCTGACCTCGGATGCCTTCATTCGCGCCAAGGCGCAGTGCCTTGAGGTGTTTCAGCGCGAGGTGCGGGTAAGGGATACAAGCATTGGCGCGTAGGCATGCGCCTGCGAAAACGCTGAACAAGTTCTTGTACTGCGGACGCTCCAACGGCAAACCTGATTCGACTCAGCCCATTGCACGAGCGGCTCATTGTTCCCTGCGGACTTATCCAGTGTTTTCTTGACCGCTCTGGAAGTGTTCGGCGAAGAACAAGTTGGCAAGCCTGTTCTTCTGCAGCTTGCCTGTCGTCGTGAGCGGCAGTTCATGTTCGGTGACGAAGCGGATCAGGCGCGGGACCTTGTAGGCGGAAAGCGTCTCGCGGCAAAACGCGCCGAGTTGATCCGCTGAAAGCGAGATCCCCGGTTTTGGTACGACTACCGCTGCGAGCACTTCGTCGCGCTCCGGGTCCGGTACTCCGGTGACGAAGGCGAGGTGGACGTCCGGATGGGTCATCAGGATTTCTTCCACCTCGACCGGTGCCACGTTGATGCCGCCGGTCTTGACCATTTCCTTGATGCGCCCGCGGAAATGCAGCGAGCCGTCGGCGTCGGCGAAGCCGAGGTCGCCGGTCATGAAGTAGCCGTGTGCATCGAAGGCCTCCGCAGTGCGCTGTGGGTCCTTGTAGTAGCCTGGCATCACGTAGCCTTTGACCCGAATCTCGCCCACCTGGCCGGCAGGGAGCACCGCGCCGGTGACCGTGTCGACGATGCGTTGATCGACCCCTGGCAGCGGCCGCCCGATACTGGCGAGCCGGTGCGGGAGCGGATCGGTGGCGTCAGTGACATTGCAGTTGCCATAGGTCTCGGTGAGGCCGTAGATGTTGCAGATTTCGCGCGCGCCGAGTGCGACTACACGCATGATCTGCTCCGGCGTGCCGATGGTCGCGCCGCCGCGCAGGCTTGAAAGGTCGCGCCGCGGGCGATCGGGGTGCTCGTGCAGCGCCTGGCCCATGTTTGGCGTGCCGTAGAACATGGTGCAGCGCTCGCGTTCGATCAGGGCCAGCGCTTCGCCGGCATCGAAATGCTCCTGCAGTACCACACAGCCGCCGTGGGTCAGGAGGTTGAACAATGCGTTCTCGCAGCCCAGCCCCCAATAGAGCGATACCGCGAGCCAGAGCCGGTCGCGCTCGGTGACCCGCTGGCGTTCGCCGATGTGCCACATGTTCTCGATCAGCGCGTAGTGTTGCAGCGGAACCCCCTTTGGCAGCGCGGTCGAGCCCGAGGTATACAGCAGGTATGCCACGTCGGTCGGTGTGACATGGCGCTGTGCGGCGTCGATCAGCGTTTCGGGAACCGTCTCTGCAAGCCTGCCGAGATCGGCGAAGGCCAGCCAGCCAGGCGGTACTGCGGTGGTCAGCCCCACGATGTGTTCGAGGGACGGCAGGCGCTCGCGGTGTGGTTCGAGCGCTTGCAGCAGCGCGAAATAGTCGTATTTGAGGAAGTGGTCGACCGTGATGAGGACGCGGGTGTCCGAGTGCGCGAGTACATATTCAAGCTCGCGTGCGGTGGCCCAGGTGTTGACGCCGACCATTACGCCGCCCAGCAGAGTGATGGCGAAATCGGCGATCAGCCATTCGGGCCGGTTGCCCATCAGGATCGCGACCTTGTCGCCGTGGCGCACGCCGAGTGCATGCAAGGCGCGCGCGACGCGCCGCACTTCGACGCGCAACTGGCGGTAGGTGTAGCGTTGGCCGGACCCGACCAGCGCTTCTCGCTCGGGAAAGCGCCGCGCCATTTCGTCGATCAAGTCGGGGATGGTGCGGCTCACCGGCATCGTCGGCGCATCGTTTGGCGGATCGCCCGCCAGCAGACGGACAATGCGCGCGGCGTCATCGCATGCGGCGCAGTCATCAATCTCGCGTTCGATCTGTGCGGCACGTTCGCCATTGAACAGCCGCTCGAGCGCGCCGCGCGTGCGCGCACGTACGCCTGCCGGGGACAGCGGTTCGAGCGCTGCGAGACGGTGGTGCAAGGTCCGGCCATCATTCAGAGACACTGCCACCTCCGCGCCCTGGTGCTGCGGATACGCGGCGGCGAATTTTTCATCGTGCCTAAGCGCCACCCGGAGTGCCAGGCGTGCCGCGGGCGCGGTGGGTGAGAAGTCGCGAAACACAGTGTCGTCGAGTCGGCCGTGCGCCAGTACCGCCGCGACCGTGAACTGAATGCTCATCTTCGCCTGGAGCTGCGAGCGATAGGGACCGGGGTGATCGCACCCCGGGTACTCGATCGCCTCCGGGAAACTGCGCACCAGGACGCTCTCGATGTCCGCCGATGCGATGCCGTGGTCGCGGTGCAGTGCCAGTGCGGCCTGTGCGGGTGTCTGCGCGTAGTTGCAGGCCGGCGCCGGCTTGTGATAGACGGCCAGGATTTCCCAGGCGCCCGACAAGTCCAGGCTGGTTCGTTGCTCGCCGCCGAAGGCCGCGAACAGTCCCGCGCGCCCGTCGAGTGCCGATTCGGATGCTGTAGCGCCCGCACGCGCGAGCAGGACCGAGGTCACGGCGTTGCGCGCGGCGAAGCCGGCATGAAAGAACATTTCGCCGCCGCCCACGTGCGGCCACTCGTTGAGGCCGCCGGCGGTGTTCGCGGCCAGCGCGAGCGCATGCACGGTCTGGTCCTCTGACAGGCGCAGCAGGCGCGCGCCGGCAGCCGCGGCACCGATCGCACCGATGAGCCCGGTCGGCCGGAACCTGCGCGCCACCTCTTTCGTGATCAAAGCCTGGCCCAGCCGCGCCATCACCTGGTAGCCGATGATGCCGGCGGTCATGAGTTCCGTGCCGGTTGCATGCTGGTGCTCGGCGAGCGCGAGCAGGGCCGGCCAGACGATGACGCCGATGTGCGACACGCTCGCGGTGTGCATATCCTCCTGGACCAGGCCGTGGGCCATCGTCGCGTTGGCGAAGGCCGCCTCGGCGACGCTCGCGCGCGCCGTCGCGCCGACAAGCGTCGCGCGGTCGCCGCCCATCGCGGTGGCATAGGCCGCGGCCTGGCGGCTCCAAGGCAGGTCGTGCGCCTGTGCCGCGACGCCGATCATGTCGATGAGGCACAGCCGGGCCTTGGCCGTGACCTGCGCGTCGAGGGTTGCAGGGTCCACCGCGCGGATCCATTGCGCCATCGCGCGGGCCATTGCCGGCACCGCGGCGGGATTCGGTTTTCTACTCATCGTATGTCATAGGTGTTGCGTGCGTTTCCAGCAAGATATTTATTGTGCTTCCGTTTTCCCGACTGGCACGGCGGCCTCGGTCCGGCGGTTCGCCTGCATCAGCCTATTCGAGATTGTCATTTTCCAGACAATTGGTTAGTATTAAAACATACTCAAATTCAAATGCTCATCCCGCGTCTTGATTCTGCGGGATGCGCCGAACGGAGGAGACGTGAGTTCTGGCGAAGCGACCTGTGTCGTCGACTGCGGCAACATGCTCGGCGAAGGCGC